>BNJV01002605.1_pt1 | contig 335648 bp, 381 predicted proteins | sample 8540591 | NCBI WGS metagenome assembly BNJV01 (sample SAMD00202457, study PRJDB9452) | human saliva metagenome | host: Homo sapiens | reverse complement strand
GTATTAATATATCCATATTTTTTTCTCCATCGTATCTACATATCTGTTTTAGTATATACCGTTTTACATAACAAAGGCTACACGTAACGCTATAAACGTGTAGCCTTTTATTAACAATTTGACCACTTACTTGCTATATAGATTATCCGACCAATTATCTTTTTGTATATTTAGGTACATTACGATATTGCATGGGCAAGGAATTCTCTTTTACCGTAAATCCATACTTCTCGTAAAATGGTGCATTCTTGCTATCACCAATCATAACATTGATATACAAGTAAGACTTGTAAGCCTCTTTCACTATTTCTAGCAAATGACCTGCAATACCACGGCCATGATAATCAGGATGAACCAGCACATAATTGATGAAGCACACCAGCTCGCTATCATCCATGAGACGAATAAGACCAACTAAACGGTCACCATCCCATGCAGAAATTACACGAGATGAATTCATAAGAGCCTTATGTAATCGATCAGGGTATTTACCTACTACCCAACGAACAGATAGAAACAACTCTTCTACTTGTTGAGGAGTAAAGTTTTTTTCTTCGGTATACGTAATCGCCATAAAAGCTCCTTCAAATGATTACTTTAACTGTCGCATCTCACGGATAAATGCCTCTGCCTCTTGTAGGTTCTTAGGGAACTCAAAATAAATACATTGCTCTTGTCCACAATAAGGATTACGGAAGTCATAACCGCTCAACAACAAATACTCGATAATCTTCCATTCTTTATCATTAGATTTTTTAGGCGCTTTGAACTTCTCGTTCACAAAGTACATCTTACCTTTACACGTGGGACAGGTTTTATTTGTATTAAATAACTCGTAGTTTGTACCCTCCGACAAGGAGATTCGACAGTTTACACATACATTTTTATAGCCCATAGCTATTTACTCCTATACGATTTATGTTGAAAGATTTCTTTTACAATCCCTTCACCAACAATATTTCCGCCTTCCATGATACAGAACTCAGTACCTACTTGTAGAGCAGAGTAATCTACAGTTTCATAAACTGGCAGCGCATTAGCCCCTATTTGTTTATCAAAGGTAACATCTTCACCATCAATAAAGTTTACACCTAACAACTGTTCAGAACCCTTTATAACAAGATGAGGGCAATACTTTCCATTATTCAAATTCGGTGGAGTTCTTCTCTTCTTGCTGAAGAAAGTAACTGTGCAGCAAATAGTAAAATCTAAATCGCTCATATTAGGCCTCATAGATTACATATACCATATCACCTTCAAAGTATATCCGAGGAAAAAAACTAAATTGCTCTATGTTAAGATTATCTAATCAATCTAAAACCTTTTTAAAAAATTCCTTATTTTTCTAAAAACTATATTATATATTTTAACCAAAAAAAGACTTTTATAAAAGCTCTTTAATTTCTCGTGCGTATTTCACTGCATCAGGAAGATGCATTCGTTTATAATAATCTCCTAATATTTCTGTATGATTTTTCAAAAATATCAAATTCAATCATATACATAGCAATACTCGTTATAGAATATTTTCCTATCTCAAGTATAGTTGATTTATCTTCTATATCTAATTCCTCGCCTTTTTGGAAATTCACCATCAAGATATTCTTCCCAAGTTTCATCACTGTATTGCCAAAAAGGCTTTACTCCAAAGAATCAGTTCCTTACGATTGTATTCTATTAATTGCTCGAAAAAAACTGCATTAACTCTTTCTCAGAATATAATTTGCAATTAAACCCTTCTAATAAGAATTGCCTTTGATTCAATCGATTTCTTAGTTCTTGAATTTCTATACTTTGTAGTTCTTTATTAAAGTTATCGGACCCTAATTCCTCTATAATATCTAAATATATAGGGCTATCTAAAAAAATTCTTTTAAAGTTTTCATATTCTTACGTCCTTACAGAATTAACATCTTCCATAATAAAGAACTCTGTATCTGCTTTTTAGAACAAAGTAATTTACAATTTCAAAAACTAACAACATATTAACTCATATTTGTTTATCAAAGATGACAACTTCACCATCAATAAAGTTGATACCAAGATATTCCTCAATACCTTTTATAACGATATGAGGATAGTACATTCCATAATTTAAATTCGGTGGACTCGTTCTCTTCTTACTAAAGAATGTAACAGTGCAACTAATAGTAAAATCTAAATTGCACATCTCAGGCCTCATTCAATTACATATACCATATCACCTTTAAAGTATATGTTCATTATGCAGTGAACTGGATTCCCTTCGGTCCATAACCAACCTTGCAATACAGCGTGTCCCCAATTATAAGTCTCTGTAATGACCTCGAATTCACTTTCACTATAATCCTGTTGATACTGAGGTAACTCAATTCTTTTACCTGTGAAAGTATCTAGTATTGTAGTATTAAACACGAGAATTTCAAAAAAATCTATATCGCAAGTCTCAAACACGACCTGAGCCTTATGAGTTTGTTCAACACCGTTCTCATAAGAGAAAAATATACTCAAATGTAAGGATCAAATTATCATCTGCGTATTCTATTTTTCTGTACCCGCGCATCATGGAGAGAATACTTGGAATACTCGCCAAAAGATTTAGTTGTTTTCATAGGGCCTCATTATATTACAATCTCTTAAAAATATCTATTAAAAAAATGGAATGATAAAAAAATAATATCATTCCATCATTTTTATCTAAAAACAATTTTCAACTTGTTAATATTTTATCACTGGTACTCTAATACACTACTTATTCTATTTTACAAATATTATTTATTGAGTCTAATAGGGGTAGAAAATTCTTAAAATCAATTTCTTGGTAGTGCGCTAGAATATATTTAGAAAAAAATATCTTTTTGAAAAAGTATCTTCAACAGAATCTTTTACAGTCTTTTTCAAATTTTTTTCCCATCAATAGATATATTTAAAATCTCTTTACTGTATAAATCCTCTATTTCACAATCACTATTATTAATACGAGGTATTTTTTTGTAAATATAGATTAGCTTTCAATTTCAAAAACGGTTTATCAATCCCCGATTGCATACCTATATGATTTAGAAATTTTTCTTAATGGTTTGTCTGGCTCTTTTTCATTATCAAACAAAAGAATTACAGGATTAACATTTCTTATTACCCCATATTGACTCTTATCATTTATATATTTAAATATATTATCACAATTATTTTTTTCCATTATAAAAATTCCAAATATTTTTTTCATTGTATCAGCACCATTTTGTACAATACCGAAAAAAATACTTTAACCGTTTAGTTTTTATTCAAGAAATACAAATTGAATACATATTTACCTTCATCATTTTTTTAGTAATAAGATTTGGATATCTATCACTATGCTTCATCAAAGCAGCCTTTATATGAAGGATATCTGTTTTACCTTCAGTCACAATAGTAGGTTTACTTGGTTTAAAAAATACTTATAAAACAAAAAAATACTGATATTGTTTTTCTCTAGCATTTAAACCTGACATATATTTCTTATTAGCTTTCTGCTTTATACTTTCAGGTTCTAGTTCATTATTATACCAGTCTAGCTGATTTATAAAAGCCAAACGTCCTTCTAATTGCTCTTCGGTACCAAACGTATTATCTATGCTAAAACCATTTGTTTTTAAAGAGTTGATCAACCATTGCTCTAGTCTGCTTTTATAAATTTGCGACTAACGTTTATCTTCTTATTTACAGTTAAGCCTGTTACTTCTTGTCGTGAGGAGTAATACTCTAATCTGGTTTTATTTTCATTAATCTCAAATCCACTATTTTCAAGAAGGTTTCTCAACTCTTGTATAAAAATTAATATAATCTGTTTGAAAGGCTCGATTATTAGTAGAAAAACTCATATCATCAGCATATCGAGTATAAGATAGTTTATATTTTTTTGCCAATGACAAAATACGTAAATCTACAATATTAAAAAAATTAAATTTGAAATTATTGGGGATGTAGGTGCACCTTGAGGTAATTTCTTATCATAACAAACTAACTGAGAAATTATAGTAGAAACTTCTTTTGAAAAACAGAAACTCTTGACTTTTATTAAAAATATCCTTGTACTCTACCAAAATTAACTGATGAAAAAAATTAGCAATATCTATATTTAATAGATATTTTTTTATTTTTATGTATACGAGCATTGGTTATTATCCCTTTACCCACTTCGAACCCATGAGATATATTCGAAGCTATTCTATTTTGATCTAAATAATTTTTATGAATATCATATTTTTTTACCCAATCGTCTCTGAATTCTCTTTTAACTGCTTATTCGGAGAATCAATAACTCTAGTTCCTCCAGCTTTCTTTGGGATTTCAAATGATGTATATGATTTTTTTCAATTCCTTTTTTTATACAGTACATAAGTAATCGCTCTAAGCTCAACATTTATCAGCTTAGCTACTATTACACGTGCCTCATCATAATTACTCATAATAAAAAAAGCGTATGGTTACTCTTTACCTCAGATTCATCATGTGTACATGAAATTATTAAAGAATCATTGAGAGCTGAACGCAATTCTCACATTAAATTCAACGCTTGCGAACCACAAGCAAAAAAACTCTAACCATACGCTACTTTTAGCCTACCTCCTTTTCTTAATTTTTATCAAGCTTGTTCTTAAAAAAATACTAAATAACAACAAATTTTAATCATTAGAATAAAGTTATAATTTTTCATAAAAAGCCTCCCATCAAAAGATAGGAGGCTTATTTCACTTAGTAATAACTAAAAATATTTATTATTACTACTCCCACTCAATTGTAGCAGGTGGTTTAGATGTAATATCGTACACGATACGGTTAATGTGTTGTACTTCGTTTACGATACGACGGGAGATTGTGTCCAATACGTCGTAAGGGATGCGCGCCCAGTCAGCAGTCATGAAGTCTGTTGTTGTTACGCCACGCAATGCCAATGTGTAGTCGTATGTACGGAAGTCACCCATAACGCCTACGGTACGTGTAGATGTTAATACTGCAAAGTATTGGTTGATGCTGCGATCAAGGCCAGCTTTTGCAATTTCATCACGGAAGATGTAGTCCGCATCACGCAAGATGTCGAGTTTGTCTTTAGTGATTTCACCCATTACGCGGATCGCAAGACCAGGACCTGGGAATGGTTGACGCCATACGAGGTAATCAGCCAAACCTAATTCAGAACCAAGTTCACGTACTTCGTCTTTGAAGAGATTGCGCAATGGTTCGATAAGGCCTTTGAAGTCTACCACTGCAGGCAAGCCACCTACGTTGTGGTGAGATTTAATAACTTCCGCTTCGCCAGTACCGGACTCGATAACGTCAGGATAGATTGTACCTTGCGCTAAGAAGTCAACGGAACCGATTTTACGTCCTTCGTCTTCGAATACGCGGATGAATTCTTCACCAATAGCTTTTACGTTTCGCTTCTGGATCTTCAAGTCCAGCCAATTTATCTAAGAAACGTTTTTCTGCATCGACGCGGATAAAATGCATGCCGGAATCTTTGAAAGCTGCTTCTACTTCGTCACCTTCGTTTTTACGCATTAAACCATGGTCAACAAAGATACAAGTCAATTGGTCGCCCACAGCTTTAGAAATAAGAGCTGCCGCAACAGAACTATCTACACCGCCCGACAAAGCCAACAATACTTTACCGTCACCAACGGTTTTGCGGATGTCTTCAATAGCAGATTTTGCATAGTTTGCCATTGTCCATGTGCCTGTGAAGCCACATACTTCATACAAGAAGTTGTGAAGCATTTCTTTACCATGTTCAGTGTGCAACACTTCTGCATGGTATTGCATAGCATATAGTTTACGTTCTGTATTTTGCATGGATGCAACAGGGCAATCCTTAGTATGTGCTACGATTTCAAAGCCTTCAGGAACTTTTGCTACATAGTCAACATGAGACATCCAAACAACTTGATCTTCTTCCAAACCTTTGAACAATGGAGATGTAGTGTCCACTTTAGTAGGTGTTTTACCGAATTCACGGTTATCCGCAGATTTAACTTCGCCACCCAATGTATGCGCCATAAATTGCATACCATAGCACATGCCAAGAATAGGAATACCAAGTTCAAAAATCTCTTTTTCAATTTTTGGAGAGTTTTCTTCATACACGCTGTTAGGACCGCCAGTAAAGATAATACCTTGCGGTTTCAATTCCTTAATTTTTTCCAGCGCTTTGTTGTATGGATATACTTCGCAGTATACGTGATTTTTCACGAACACGGCGCGCGATCAATTGATTATATTGACCACCAAAGTCAACAACAATTACAAATTCCTTGTTTTCCATGCCTTCCTCCATATGCATCTATTTGTGAAAGTATATTCACTATTTATTATGCCCATACATTTCTGTACTGGGGCGCGTTTTTCCGAGCCAAACGCTAATTTTTCATTACATTTTATTATACCATAGGAAGTATAACGACTCCATATATTCCGTATGTAGATTATAAATAAATCTTTAATGTTCGGATTTCTAGTTATTACTCTTTTGGAGCCTTCCCTATGTAAGTCAATTTACTGTCAATGTTGAAAGATTTCTAGCTATCACTTTTTAGGGGCCTCTCGTTTATACATTTTTTTACGGCCCCCACGGGACAGATGGAATAGCAATCACCACAACCGATACAGCCTTTCCCAATGATAAATCGAGTCTTACCTTCGGTGATGCATTGAACAGGACAATCCTCAGCACAAGCACCGCATTTAACGCAAGTATCGTCAATATTAAACTTTAGATTTCCCATTATACATCACCTCCTATCTACGGTGTATCTGTGCCAAACTTAATATTATCTACTTTTATTTCTTCTTATTTAATTCACTATTATACGCAATAGCGGAATAGATTGCCTTTGCCACGCCTTGGTGGTTATTGTCTGTCGTTTCGTAACGTGCCGCTTCTTTAATGTTCGGCTTGCTATTGCCCATGGCTACACCAGCACCCGCAAAGCGTAGCATAGATAGATCGTTTTCGCTATCCCCTAATGTCATTACCTCATCAGGACTTAAGCCCCAATGTTTTGCCAAGGCTTCTACTGCTGTGCCCTTTGTTGTGTGGGGCAAAACAAATTCTAAATTACCTTCACTAGAGAGTAACACATCATAGAAGCGTTCACGGCCTGTACCGTCGTGGGATAGGCCTTGGTATTCATCGCGTAAGTCTTGCAAGATACGTTGACGCATCGGCTCGTCACCGTAGAAGATTTGAATTTTCTCAGGTCCTTCGTCTAAGGATTCCATATGAGCTAGTAGATCACATACCATAGTCCGCGTAGCTAAGATAAATGGGCGAATATTAGGTCTAAAGAAGAAATTAGATTGCTCTATTTCACATTCAGACATCTTTACCTTTGCCGCTTCGTTGCCTTCCGCTAATGCATAGTGGTCGTAAGTTGCTCCTGGCAAACGAGTGTCTCCTGTACCAGAAATCTGATTTTTTGTAGTAGGCAGATGATTATCCATTATGCCATGAACCTTTTTATCTCCTTCATTACGTTCACTAGCACATGCCCCTAAACGTTCAGGTGTAATACATCTAGATGGCGGATACATGCCAAAGATTTGGTCTTTCACGTAGGCCTCTACATATACGCCATAGGTTAATAGTTTACGCAACAAATGTAATGCTTGTTCTTTATCAAAACTTACGTGGAATAGACTCCGATTTTCGTCCTTATCCATTACATAAGCACCATTGGTGCACATGAAATAGCGCAAGCACGGCAGTTTTTCGATAACATCATTCATCTCATTCCAAGCACGGCCAGAAGCAATGGCTACACGAATGCCACTTTCACGAACGGCACGAATCGCCTCAATAGCATCCTCAGGGAATTGCCTTTGCATCGGTTACCAAGGTGCCATCTACATCAGATGCGATGAATCGAATGGGCTTATCCCCAGTGAGGCCTATATAATTTTTTATTTCTAATGTCTCAGTCGAGGCCATACATTCTCCTTCTATTCCTTCTATTTAGAATTATTAAATTCGGCTACGATTTCTTCTAATATTTCTGGGTTTTCTATTAATCGCAATACTGTGCCACCAATGATGTTTTGCACCGTTGATGATGGTTTGTTCAATGGTAGTCTCTAACATGGCAGCAGCGAATTCTTTTAGAATGGCACACCTTTGGCTCGCCGGCCAAGCGTAATTTAGGATGGAATGCCGCACATTGATAGCTTACATTGCCAATATCTGAACTACCTCCAAGGGCTGCTGGGCCGGGCTCAAAATCGAGGCCCATGTCGGCCATTACATCTTCGATAAGCGCTGTGCCACGATTGTTTTGGTTCATATCATCATAAGGATTGCCATAAAACTCTACATCCACAGTTGTACCTGTACAAAGGGCCGCCCCTTCAAAGATTTTTTTGATTTGCTCGGATAAACCATTCAAGTACTCACGCTCTGTGTGACGCACGGTGACCTCTAATTCACCGAAGGCGGGGATCACATTGGATGCGGTGCCTCCTGCAATAATCCATGTGCCGATGCGCGTTTTAGGGCGCACTTGTTGGCGCATCATATCCATAGCATGGATAGCGAGTTGCACACCATTCACTGCATTGATACCGTTCCAAGGCTCGCCAGCTGCATGGGCCGGCTTACCGTGGTACTTAGCCCGGAAGCAATCGAGTGCCAAGAATTGTGAGTTAGGACGCGTTTCCTCGCCATCGAGGTGGACCATGATGGCAAAATCGTACTCTTTAAACACCCCTGCATTGCACATATCCACCTTACAGCCCATCGCTTCTTCGTCTGGTGTGCCGATAATATCGATGTCCATGTTGAAAGCTACGCCTTCTTGTTGCATTTTATGTAGTGTCAATGCAGCTAGCACGCTCATAGAGCCGCTGGCGGAGTGACCGCATGCATGGCCTACCTCTGGCAGTGCATCGTATTCACAAAGTATGGCTAAACGACCTTTTGGGTTGTCTACTTTCACAACAGACGACTTAAAGGCAGTGGGCAAATCACAGAATTCATAGATTACGTCCATGCCGTGTTTTTTTCGAGAACAGCGCCTATGGTTTTAACGGACTCAAACTCCTGACTGGAAATCTCAGGATTCTTGGCTAATGTGTAATTAATGGTAAACGCATCAGGTGCGAAGCTTTTACAAAGATCAGCAAAAGTAGTTGTAAGGGACATATTGCCTCCATGTATATAACCACATTATTGTAAAGGATTATAATACTCTACAATAAAGAATAAAAACTCGTTTACTCTTAATTATACAATGTTATTGCCTATTGGTGTAAAATTCCGTACAATATAAACAGAAATGTATAAACCATGTATATGGATGTTTGAGGAGGATACTATGTTTAAGTTCAAAAAATTGACAGCCATCGCCCTCGTAGCGGTAGCAGCAATGGGTTTATTGGCTGGTTGTGGCAACGACAAACCTAAAATGACACAACAAGAAGGTGTATTGCGTGTAGGTTCTGAAACTACATTCCCACCATTCGAATTCACTGAAGGCGACAAATACGTTGGTTTCGACGTTGATTTGTCCGAAGCAATTGCTAAAAAACTTGGTTTAAAAATGGAATTCAAATCCATGGGCTTCGATGCTTTGATTCCAGCAGTTCAATCTGGTGATATCGACATGATCGCAGCAGGCATCAATGCTACACCTGAACGTGAAAAAGCATTGGACTTCTCCGATGTATACTTCGACCAAGGCGGTTTCATCACAGTTGTTCGTAAAGACAACACAACAATCCACAACATGGATGAATTAGCAGGTAAAACTGTAGGCGCTCAAATCGGTACAATCCCGGTTGAAATGGCTCAAAAAATTCCTGGTACAACAGTAAAACAAATCGATTCTAATGCTAATATCTTCATGGAATTGAAAGCTGGTACAATCGACGGTGCTATCATCGATAATGCAGTTGCTATGTACTACCTCAAACAAGGTGCTGATCAAGACCTTAAACTTGTAGGCGAACCTACTAAAGCTGAAGGTACAGTTCTTGGCGTGAAAAAAGGCAACAAAGCTTTACAAGAAGCTGTTAACAAAGCTCTTAAAGAACTTAAAGAAGACGGCACTTACCAAAAAATCTACAACAAATGGTTCGGCGATTACAACAAAAAATAATATGTATTCCTAAGAACTAGGATACATAATAACCCCTCTGAAAGATTGCAGACATCACATAAAATTTGTGACAGCAGATTTTCTTCAGAGGGGATTTTTTTATCATTTGAATCCAATACATGCTGAAGGCTCTGTATTATGCATAGATATAAATTAGAAATAGGCTAGTATATTGTGAGAACAGGTAATCGATAGCAGTATGATATCAATAGAGAACATGCAGATATACTAGTATTTTCTCTTTTACGGTACCTCGCGTTCGTTATATAATAAATATGTATTTACTGTATACATGTATAAAAGGAGGCCTAATGGCACAGTACTTTACGGAACGCCTACAAAAGGTCTTCCACATGATTTTTACATCCTACAATCAAAAAATGGCTCAAGAAGGCTTACGTCAATTGGAGCTCATCGTCAATAATCAGCAAAATCCAAGTCAACTAAAAGATAGAGCCTTACGAAACGACAAGACAAGCCGTCTTGAAAGTGATATAGACACTAAAGAGGACGCTCTCAAGATAGCCAATGACCCAGAGGCTCGAGAGCTAGGTGACGCCTATGCACTCTTGGCACGCGTCTATGCAGGGCCTCGCTTTACCTGGGAAGAGTCTAACTTTCCAGAGGATAATATGCGCACCTATCAATGCTTGCATGATAGCATTCGCCGCTGTAGCCCTATCGGCACATTACAAGCTTTGCGCATTAAAGGCTCCATCACCCCTACCGTAGAGAAGGATATGCAAATTTCCTTCGACGAAGCATTTCGCATTGTCTATGATTACGCAAATCAAGGCGATGCCTATTGCCAATATGTTATAGGCAATGTCTTTTTCTGGCGCGATGATAATCGCATCGACTCAGCAGAGGCTATGCTAACACCTCCGCCTATGAGTTGGACTAAACGCATTCAAAGGAGCCTGACAGCAAACTCTGTGCAGGATCGCATCGCTGCTTTGCAAGGCACTGTGCCAGACGAAACATTGCAAGAAAATGCTTCTAATCTGGCTAAGGAATGGTTTAATAAGGCCCTCGACAACGGTCTTGCCATGTTCCAAGGGAACTTGCGCAATATCTATATCGACGAAGCCGATTTCAGCAATGCGCGCCGTGTTGCCAAGACTGCGGCCGAACTTGGTAACCCTGCCATGATGCTATATACAGGCCTCGACTGCCACGAAAATGGTAAATTTGAGGATGCTTTCACGTGGTTCACTAAAGGTGCCGCCTTAGGTCAATCTGAAAGTATCGCAGAATTAGCGGATTATTACTATCATTTCTATGATGCTAAAGAGTTACGTTCTACGATTCCCTACGATCCGGTAAAGGCTATTGGTCTCTATCGCCGCGCTGCAACGAAACAGTTTAGTGATGCGGGGTACACCGCCTTACAGGCAGCCTTTGGCTACATCTTTCACATAGGCCACCTCCCTCTTGACTGGGGTCTCATTGCAGACTTAACGCATATGGCGGCCACAAAAGATCGCTTCATATTCGCCTTGCCCTATATCGGATACATGCGAATCCACGGTTTAGGGGTAACGAAAAATATACGCTTTGGTGTGCAATCATTACTACGTGTCTTAGACGAGGAACAACGAGCCTTTGAAGCGGAGAATCGCGTTCTTTCTACGATATTACGCGCGCTTTAACACGCGTTGCCTTAGGTTATGCCTACGAAAAAGGCTATGTAGCAGGCAAACCAGATTTAGATCAAGCCGTATCATATTACGAGCAATCCCATCAATATATCTTGTCTCATAAAACCAATTTGGATCCGGAGCTAAAAAGATATTCCTATCGATGATGAAGCAGAAGAACGCTTAGCAGCCTTCGAGGAGGTCGATGGCCATTGGCAGTACAAAGAAGGTGTTGCCGAGTCAACTACTACGGTGCGTCCTGCGCCTAACAACTGGCCTCAAAATGCGGCACGCTTATCTGTGATCATGGATGACTTCTTGTGGGATACGACCTTGTACGACTGGCAGTCCATTAAAACAGCCTTAGAGTCACAGGAGGAAATGAAGCTCAGCTTTTACAATCATTTCCTATCCGTCCCAGATACATTGCGCAATATCTTTTAAGGTCGATGTAAAACGGATGCTACGAGATCACTATCAAATAAGGCTACATGGTTATGATCCATCAGAAGGACACGAAATTATCTACAAGTCCATTTACGACAAAGAGAATACCATAAGCCTATTGAAAGAGCTTTTACGATAATCATCAAGTGCCTAGCATCGAGGGTAATTGGACTATCGAAAAAGAACGAAGAAAAAGCCAACCTGGCATTACGTGCTCGATGTGGATCAACAGCCGTTTTTGCTAGAGGAATACGATGATGCAAACGCTATGATTCAAGCTGCCTTGCAAGGATTAAAAGAGAAAAAGTACGAACAAATTAATATTCGCACCCATGACTTTGTAGGCCCATCCTATTTCATTTTTTTAAAAGGCAATCAGTCGGCCCCATTTAGGGTGCAGCTCTATCTAAAAGAATCTGCCCGTCATACCATCGATGACGATGGAAACCAACAAGACACGCCTGGTAAGACCTACTTATTTGAACAATATGTGGGAAACGAAGTGTCCTTAAACTATTGGATTCAAAAAACGATTAATACACTGGAAATACCTGACCTCGATCAGTGGAAACAACTAAGGGTTCCTAAAGATTTACAATAATCATAATACAACTTATACGATAAAAACTCTCTTTACTTAATATGATGAACTGTCCTCTAATATTAGACCTGACACATCCGACATTAGAGGACACATTATATATCATTTAGTATAGAGAGTTTTTTTATGTATATATTAATGAATTCCGTTACCACATAACCAATACATCCGGCAACAACGATTACTGTCAGATGTGTTAAAATAAGGCCTCCTAAAGCCTTCCATGCACTAAAATTCATTTGCCGACCTATTAATTTCAGTGCCAAAATTATCGTCCAAATTCCAAATCCCAAATAAAGTATGGTACTAATCATGTATAAAATACCATCGCCTATGAAACTTGCATAACAATTAAAAGCAAATATAACAGAAATTAAAAATACTACTATAGGCACCCATATACAAAAATACAGTAATAACTCGATTAAAGGCCCCTTCACCACCAAGAGCTTTTTGCGATCTTACTAAAAATCCAACCATACACAAGTATTAATAAAAAACCACATACATAGAATGCCAACTTAACTAAACCGGGATAAGTATAAGTACTCATCAATGGGCTAATAAACCATCCGTTATATTCTAATAGCAGATTGATAATATAACTAATAATAAGACCTATAATATAAGTCCCAAAAGCATTCTTAGGGTTGGCAGATGATTTTAGTAACGAAGACCCCTTTGTAAAAGGATGACAGACTAAAGCCATAAAAAAATTGTCAACATAGATGTATTCATATCGTACCCCACATACAAAAAATGCCCTCTTTCAAAACAAATCCTATACTGACGTTCAAGTCAGAAAAGGCAGTCAAGTTTTTAAGAGGGTATTTTTCAATTATTCAACACACAATAATTAGATAATATTGTATCTATAACGTTTTCACGACACTTGCGCAACGATGGCATAGTGTGGGATGTTCGCTGTCCTGGCCTACCGTATCGCGGTGGATCCAGCAGCGTTCACATTTTTCGAGACCAGAGGCAACAACAACTGTAGCAACGCCAGTTTCTTCGTCTTTGACAGCCTCTGCTGGTGCAGCGCCGTTCACAATGTGAGCTTCGGATACGATAACGAGTTTAGCCAAACCTTCTTTGCCAAGAGCGTTCAATGCATCGAATGCAGCACCTTCAGCATATACTGTAACGGATGCATCCAATGGATGACCGATTGTTTTATCTTGACGAGCAAGTTCCAATGCTTTTTGTACAGACGTACGCATGTCTAACAATTGGTTCCATTTGTCAGCCAATTCTTGGTTGAAGTGTTCAGGATGACCTTGTGGCCAATCTTGAAGCATAACGGATTCGCGCATGCCCTCTTCTTTAGGCATGTATTTCCAAACTTCTTCCGCTGTGAAAGAAAGTACTGGAGATACCATGGCTACCAATGTTTTCAAAATTTCGTACATCGCTGTTTGAGCAGAACGACGAGCTACATTGTCTTTGCCTTCAGCATACATTGTATCTTTCATAACATCTAGATAAATAGAACTCAAGTCTACTGTACAGAAGTTATGAATTGCATGGTACAACATGTGGAATTCATAGTTTTCGTACGCATCAGTAACCTTTTGACGCACTTCTTCTAAGCGTAGCAAAGCCCATTTATCGAATTCGGACATATCTGCGTAAGCCACTTTATCGGTGTTTGGATTGAAGTCATCCAAGTTGCCGAGCAAGAAGCGGAACGTATTACGGATCTTACGGTATACTTCGGATAATTGTTTTACGATGTCTTTGGACAATCGTACGTCTGCTTGGTAATCTGCGGAAGATACCCACAAACGCATAACGTCAGCGCCATATACGTCGATAATGTCGCTAGGAGCTACTGTATTACCTACAGATTTAGACATTTTGCGACCTTCGCCGTCCACTACGAAGCCATGAGTCAATACGGAGTTATATGGTGCTTTACCTGTTGTGGCTACTGCAGTTAACAAGGAAGAGTTGAACCAGCCGCGATGTTGGTCAGAACCTTCAAGGTACATAGCACATGGTACATCAAGATCATTTACTTCGAGCACGCCAGCCCAAGAGGAACCAGAGTCGAACCATACGTCCATGATGTCTGTTTCTTTTTGAACTCATCATGACCGCAATGAGGACATTTGAAACCTTCTGGTAATAATTCCTTAGCGCTGTGAGCCCACCAAGCATCGGAGCCTTCTACGGCTACTTTTTCTTGTAATGCTTTGATAGTATCATCGTTGATGATGTGCTCGCCGCAGCTTTCACAATAGTAAATAGGAATTGGCACGCCCCAAATACGTTGACGGGAAATTACCCAGTCACCACGGTCGCGCACCATGTTGAAGATGCGGTCATGGCCCCATTTAGGAATCCATTGCACTTGGTTGTCGATTGCATCAAGCGCTTGTTGACGGTACCCATCTACAGAGGAGAACCATTGTTCTGTAGCGCGATAGATGACAGGATTTTTACAACGCCAGCAGTGAGCGTATTGGTGACGCAAACTAGATTTGTGAAGTAATGCATTGTTATGTGCCAAGATTTTGATTACAGGCACTTCTGCATCGTGGATTTCTACGCCAGCCAATGGGAATTCAGTATCGCCATAACGGTTGTCGTCTACTTGTTTAGTGTAGTTACCAGTTTCATTTACAAGGGATACGATAGGAAGTTCAGTTTTTCCTTCCTTGTTATAACGCATAACGATGTTAAAGTCGTCTTCACCGTGTGCAGGAGCTGTATGTACGCAACCAGTACCGGCTTCAAGTGTTACATGGTCGCCACACAATACAGTGGATGTACGTTCTACGAATGGATGTTTAAATTCAGCTAATTCTAAATCTGCCCCAGAGAAGCGGTTTACAATTTCGTAGTCTTCGATACCAATATCTTTCATGGCTGCGTCAACAAGTTCAGTAGCCATCAAGTAGTATTCGTCGCCAGCTTTCACCCAGCCATATTCAAGTTCAGGGTTAACGGAAATAGCTACGTTGGCAGGCATTGTCCAAGGAGTAGTTGTCCAAATAACAGAGTATGCTTGTTTTGGATCTACGCCAGCTGGCAATGTAACCTTTTTCTCGGATACGTAGGGGAATTTTACGTAGATTGAGAAAGATTTTTTCTCAGCATATTCGATTTCTGCCTCTGCCAATGCAGTTTCGCAGTGCGTACACCAGTATACAGTTTTAAGACCTTTATAGATATGGCCGCGTTTTTGCCATTTCGCCGAAGATGCCAAGTTGTTTAACTTCGAACTCAGGACGCAATGTCAAATACGGACGGTCCCATTCGCCTAATACACCAAAAACGAATGAAATCTTGTTTTTTTGTGTTTCTACGCACTCAATGCATATTCCTTACATTTATTGCGCAAGTCCAATGGAGCCATTTCATGACGGTTAAGACCAGTGTTTTTAATAACCGCATGCTCGATTGGCAAACCGTGCGTATCCCAACCAGGAATGTAGCGAGTATAATGACCAGTCATAGTCTTGTATTTCATGATGATATCCTTCAACGTTTTGTTGAGGGCATGACCGATATGCAATTTACCGTTCGCATATGGAGGACCATCATGCAAAATGAAAGGTTTTGCGTCTTTACGCAATTCCAAACGTTTTTGATAAATTTTGTTATCTTCCCAGAATTTTAAGATTTCTGGTTCGCGCTTAGGCAAATTGCCGCGCATTGGGAATTCTGTTTCAGGCAAATGTAACGTCTTACCGTAATCCATGCTGTGCTCCTTTTACATAAAAAAATCGCCCGTCCCCGAAGGGACGGACGTCATATCCGTGGTACCACCCTACTGACTCTCGTTACTTGTGAAAGCCACTTAAACATATAACGGTGTTCACCGGCAGGGTTCCTGCTTGCTCCAAAGTGATCCGCAAATCTCTAGATTTCCAAACCTTTCAGCCTATGAGTTTGGTCTCTACTAAATCCGTCTGAGACATGCCGTCTTTTTCAACGCAATATTCATATAATAGATAATTATAGGACTCAAACGGGGAAATTGTCAAATACTTCATTTCTAAATTTAACAGAACCTACATCACCTATTAAGCAAAAAAAAAGCCTACTTACGTAGGCTTTATTGTATATACAATTATTAGATGGCACTCATGAGAATTAATTCAAGAATAATAATTGCAATGCACACGTACATGAATTTACGATCCATGTCGTCAGTTGGAGTTTCTTTAAGACCAGTGCGAGCGGCTTCTTCAGCAGTAATTACTTCATAGCTCATTGGAGATCCGTATTGGTTATCACCTTCATCACCCTTTTGAGCGAGTAGATAAATAACATAGATAATACCAAATGGAATCAAGCTAATCAAAAGCATCCAACCACTTTTACCAATGTCATGTAAACGACGAGCAGCAAGACCAATGGAAGGCAATAGAATTGCAAGATTATATACTATAGAAATAAGACCTACAACACTTGCTAGCGCAGTATCCATTACAAGAGCACTCAATACATTGAAGATACCAGCAATAACAATTGTGATACCATAGAAACGCCAATATTCACTGCGGCTTGCACGACCTTTAAAAATTAGCATAATTACCCATAATCGTATGTTTAAAAATTATCTACATACGAAAGATTTTTGATAGACAAATCAGTCATAATCTTCTCTCCTCTAGAAATAACAAATAAATTCTTCTTGAAAATATTATATCATTACTGTTGACGATTTTTGAAAAATGAATGTCTATATGTTTTGGGAATAACTTATGCTTTATATTTCATTATAGGATACATCATAAACTACATCGCACTAGTCATAAGTAGTTTGTCCACCAAGAACCAGAGCACAAAGATAGCGCAGAATAGTCCTGCAGTTAGTCCCATAGATGGCGTAGTATCAATAAGACCTAATTCACGGGCCATTTGTTTTGTTACAACTACTTGACCTGTAGGGGAACCAAAGCGATTTGGTTGGCTTTCACCAGGCAGAGCCATAAGGATCAACAGGATAATAGTCCCTATCACAGGGATGAATCCAATAAATACGAGGCCCCCTGAGCGGCCTTGATCGTGTAGACGTCGCACTGAAACAGCCACGCCAGGAATAACCATAATCACGGACAAAAGGACAAGGATGACCAAACCAAAACCTACGCCTACTACGCTAGATAGTGGGCTAATATAGCTCAAAAAAGCACAAGTAAATAGAATGGCCACAAACAACAATTGATAGACTAACAAGAAATGCCAATATTCACTACGACTTGCACGACCATCAAAATCAGCATATTTATAAACCAAACATTGTTTAAAGTTTTTCAATCAAGCCTAGATTGTATTTATCTAACGAGATTTGTGGTCTACTAACATGCCCACATTCTGGGCAGTAACAATCTGTTTTCAACACTGCATGTCCACAATAGGGACAAGATTTCATAATAAACTCCTTCTAGCTACAAACAGGAATCAGCAAAGATTACGAGGTCCTGCTGTACTTAACACATATAACAACTTAGATATTTTTTTATTTATTAATATCTATATTTTTGAATTCATCTGAAATTCATTTTACTACAAAGTGTTATATTGTCTATAAAGGAGATGTTAAACTTTTTATAAAAATAAAATAATGAGATTGTTAATAAATACAGGTATCTATTACATGTATCCATTCCCATTAATACCATACCATAATATCTCTCTAATGATATCAGCAATAATAATAGATTGGATAATAAAGATGGCAATCCCCATCGCCCAATCTTGACGACGGGATGGAGTTTCTTCTAGTCCTGTAGCCTTGCTAACCTCAGGAGTAATAGATGTATAACCGGTTCTTTCACCATAGGAATTCTCTCTTTCATCGCCACGACGCAATTCGTAAACGAGGAATATAAAGAAGCCTATAACAGGAATAAATGAGATTAGCTGCGTCCAACCACTCCGGCCAATATCATGCATACGCCGCGTTGTGATAGCTATATTGGGAACTATAAAGAAAAGAGATACCCCTACAGCAATATTATCAATAAGTGTTTCATAATTAGGAAAGCCCAAGTTACTACATAGTAAAGCCAAAATCCCAAGTAACCCTTGAATCAACGTAACGCCTGCCACGAATCGCCAATATTCACTACGACTAGCACGACCGTTAAAATTAGCATAGTTTCTAATGCCTAATTTGAAGGCATCGGTATAATTCAAATCATATATATTTATGGTTGACATAACCTAATCCTCCTCCGCGGCTTCAATAGCAACAATGCCCCAGCCTTTGCCTTCATTATGCAAACGAACTAATACGGGCTCTAGATTATCTTCAAAGGTAATGGTAAAGCCCATATAGTTTACAACAATATCATCATCTTGGTCTTGGGAAACATAGTCAAGCTGTATCGCTTTCACCTTAGGAACCTCTTCCTTAGTCATGGCTTGTTCCCATAGTTCAAAGGTACCATATCGCTCCATAGCACGAGCACTCAAATAACGATATGCACCATGATAATCCTTTTTGTTGAGGGCTTCATAATAATTACTTACCACAGTACGCCCCTCTGTTGTAGCCGTTTCACTTTGTAAAAGACGATTTGCTTGTTTCGTTAACGAACTAGGTTCCAAATTGCCATAAGCAGTCTCTTCTACCATAAAATTATGATTAATCATTGTACTACCTGCACTAGTGGCTAGGCATCCTAATACTAATATGGACACAATAAAGAGGCCCGAAACGGAACGTTTTTTTCCTCTAATTCATTAGATACAGGCGATGTGCGCTTACAGAATAGATACAATAATGCAAGCCAGCCTAAAAATAGGAACCAATAGTAAAAATCATCAACGTTGGATCATTATTAGAATCTCGTAACTGTCTTGCCATTAACATAATCTTCGGCAAGCATAACAGGATGGACAATACAAATAATACGCCGCCACCGATAGAGACAGCATAAAGAAATCCATACGGTATGTAGGTTGCAAGACCTGTAATACATATAATTAAGCCATATACAAAGGATATAGCACTTATGGTGAGCCAAAAAAATCGGCTGTATTGGTACGTCCCTTACTGTTCGCATAGTTTTCCACTAGCTCACGATAGAGGATTTTCGTATACTCTCTGTTTCATAAAAGCTCCTACTATAATCTTAGATAATATTAAATAATAAACATATATAGATATTCCTATTATACTATGATTTATCAACTTAGTTGATTCATTTTTTTGTTCATGAAATATGCCTATACTACAGATATATTTCTTACAACTAAAAATTTGTACAATCAATTATACAGGAGATAATTATGAAAGCTAAATTAATGAAAGCAGTAGCCTTGGCCAGCTTAGGTGCCTTCTTAACAGTTGGTATTGGTACTAATGTAGTCCAAGCCAAAGATTACCACTTCAAAATCGGTGAAAATCATCGCATGATAAAAAATGATGATGGCACAGTAGATAGTAGCGATCATCCATGGTACAAAGTAAATGATAAAAAGAAAAAGCACAGAAAGCATAGAATATCTGAACGTGAAAAGCATGATAAAAATGCAACAGCAAAACGCAGTGAACGACATCAACGTTCTGAATCCTCTAATGACTAAGCCTTGCGCATAATACATATTACTAGCCCTAAAAATACAAAACTAAATTAACCAACCAATGAAAAGGACGTTATACATTGTATAACGTCCTTTTGTGTTATCCCCTATATAATTTTTCCCAAGGCTATATGAGTTATTATGTTATGCGCCAGCCTTTAGAACAGCTTGTTTCATGGATTGTACGTAATCAAACAACGCTTGGTCCGCATGTTCACCGTGTTCTGCCACGATTTTAACGATGGCAGAACCTACGATGGCTCCATCGGATACGCGCGCCATAGCTTCCGCTTGTTCTGGCTTGGAAATACCGAAACCAACAGCTACAGGGATATCTGTATATTTGCGAATCGTTTCAACGATGGACTTAATATCCGTCTTAATTTCACTGCGCATGCCTGTAACGCCAAGGGAAGATACACAGTATACAAAGCCTTCTGCGTCTTTGGCGATCATTTCGATGCGGTTTTCAGATGTTGGCGCAATTAAGGATACAACTTCAACACCATGCTTATGAGCCACACTAGCGAGCTCGCTTTTTTCTTCAAACGGCATGTCTGGTACGATAACACCAGAGATTCCCACCTCTTCACAGAGGGTAAAGAATTTTTCACGACCAAATACGTAAATAGGATTCAAATAGGTCATGAATACGAGCGGTATAGTCACCGCATCATCACCTGTACGCAGACGACGCACCATATCGAAGATATCATTGATTTTTACGCCTGTAGATAATGCGCGTGTACTTGCTTCTTGGATAACTGGGCCTTCCGCTGTTGGATCAGAGAAGGGAATACCGATTTCCACCATGTCTGCACCGGCTTTCACCATAATGCGAATATAACGTTCTGTATTTCAATACCGTGGTCACCAGCACTAATGAACGGGATGAATGCCTTGCCCTTTGTAAAAGCGTCTTTAATTTTACTCATGAAGATCCACCCCTCTATATTTCGCCATAGCCGCTACGTCTTTGTCACCGCGACCAGATAAACAAATAATAATGATGTCGTCCTTGCTCATAGTAGGAGCAATTTTACGTGCATGTGCCACCGCATGAGCACTTTCAATCGCAGGAATAATACCTTCCAAGCGAGATAAATATTCAAAGGCATCTACTGCTTCGTCATCTGTAACAGGCACATATTCAGCACGACCGCTATCGTGCAAGTACGCATGTTCAGGGCCGATGCCAGGATAATCGAGGCCTGCAGAAATAGAATATACTGGAGCAATTTGACCGTCTTCATCTTGGCAGAAGTAGGATTTCATGCCATGGAAGATACCAACAGAACCTTTTGCGATTGTTGCTGCATGTTCCTCTGTATCGATGCCGCGACCTGCTGCTTCACAACCGATGAGACGAACACCTTCATCTGGAATGAAGTGATAGAACATTCCCATCGCATTGGAGCCGCCACCTACACAAGCCATAATAGCTGTTGGCAATTTGCCTTCTGCTTCAAGGATTTGTTCACGCGCTTCACGGCTGATAATGGATTGGAAATCGCGTACGATCATAGGGAATGGATGAGCCCCCATAACGGAGCCCAATACATAGTGTGTATCAGACATGCGGTTTGTCCATTCGCGCAACGCTTCGGAAACCGCATCTTTCAATGTACTAGTCCCTGTTGTTACTGGATGCACCTTAGCGCCTAGCAATTCCATACGATATACGTTAAGTGCTTGACGTTCACAGTCCTCTGCACCCATGTATACTTCGCATTCCATGCCCATCAATGCAGCGATAGTAGCCGTTGCCACGCCGTGTTGACCTGCGCCAGTTTCAGCAATAACGCGTGTTTTACCCATCCGTTTTGCCAATAACATTTGGCCAATTACGTTATTCAACTTGTGAGAGCCAGTATGGTTTAAGTCCTCACGTTTTAAATAGATTTTAGCGCCCCCAAGGTCCTTTGTCATACGGTCCGCATAGTATAACAGGGATGGACGACCTGTATATTTTTTATGTAAATCCTCAAGTTCATGTACGAAATCAGGATCATCTTTGTACTTATTGTACGCCTCTTCTAGTTCGATGACTGCATTCATCAATGTTTCTGGCATAAATTGACCCCCAAAGGAGCCAAAATAGCCATGTCTTTGTTCACTCATATAACTTACCTTTCTATATACCATTCCTGCTAGCACGCCATACTATGGCATTGCTATTGTTCTCACAATATTGGTGAAAGCTTTTATCTTCTCATTGTCCTTCACGCCTTCTGTTTCAATCCCGCTACTGATATCGATGCCGTACGGTCGAACCGTACGAATGGCACGCGCCACATTGGTGCTATCGATACCACCAGCGAGCATAAACGGTCGTTCAAACTCATCTAAGCAAGACCAGTCGAATACTTCACCCGTACCGCCTCGCTCGTCTTTGTGATATGCATCAAACAAGAGCATATCAGCACTGCTATCAATCCACGCCTCTGCATCTGCAGCACTGCGAATTTGAACAGCCTTCCAAACCTCTACATTAGTACGTTCTTTTAAGGATTGGATGAAAGCTTCATCTTCATCACCGTGCAATTGCACCGCATCAAGATTTACTTCTGTGGCAATCGTAACGAGATTTTCTAGCGTTTCATTGACAAAAATGCCTACCGTTTTAATAAATTCTTGATGTATAAGTGTCGGACTTATATTTCTGTACTAGTCAGTGTACCTTCATGCGCATCACCAGTTGCTGTTTCTTCTTGCAATGCGTTAATTATTGTTCCATCTTGTACTACATCAGTTATGGTTCCAGCTTGTACTACATTATTACTGTATTGTTCTGCGTTTCTGTTATATCGATTTGCGTACTGTTTATGTAGTTCTTCAACTAAGGTTTTTGCTTGGTCAACAGTGACTTGTCGTTTACTTGGTGCAAATACAAGGCCCATATAATCAGGCTTTGCATCGACTATAGCAAGGATAGTTTCCACTTTAGAAATACCGCAAATCTTAATCTTAGGCGTATAATATGTGGGTCCATAAAGATAGGCTAACTTTTCAACCTTATTGGGAGAGCGCATGAAGGTTTCCCCCATCAAGGCTACGCCGATATTGTTATCCCGCAATACTTGGATATCCTCTGGCGTTTCTAGCCCGCTTTCAGATACGAAGATCACATCGTCTTGCACGAGATTGCGCAAGCGCACACTGTTTTGTACATCCACGGTGAAGTCTTTCAAATTGCGGTTATTAACGCCAATAATACGGGCCCCGCAATCAATGGCCATTTGTACTTCGTGCTCGTCGTGAGCCTCTACTAAGGAAGATAAACCAAGAGAATCAGCTAGCTCACGGAACTTTGTTAACGTAGGCACATCTAAGCACGCGCAAATCAAGAGGATGGCACTAGCCCCCCACACCTTCGCTTGGTAGATTTGGTATTCATCGATGATAAAGTCCTTGCGAAGCACGGGGATTTTTACGGCACTTGCAATTTCTTGCAAATATTTTTTATCGCCTTTAAAGAAGTCTGGCTCCGTCAAAACAGAAATAGCCGCTGCACCTGCTATCTCATATTCTTTGGCGATGTCTAAATACGGGAAGTGCTCAGCAATGATCCCCTTAGATGGAGAGGCCTTCTTTACTTCGCAAATAAAGTTGAAGTCTTGCTGACGAAGGGCCGCTTCAAAAGAAATCCTGTATCTGCAGGCAATGCCAAAGCCGCTGCTTTCACAGACTCTGTAGTTTCCACCTGTTTTTCTTGGGCTACCCGAATTTTTGGTAGCCTCTATAATCTTATCTAAAAATCAATGGTTACACCTCTTGGGTTGCTTTTCACAAACTGTTCCATTGTCGCAAGCGCCTTGCCAGAGTCGATCATGTGTTTCGCCTCTTCAATGCCCTCTGCTAATGTAATGCTGTCTTTCGCAAGATAAATCGCCATGCCTGCGTTAAGAACAACCGCAGTGCGTTTACCGCCTTTCTCACCACCGAGAACGCGGCGAGTAATCTCAGCATTCACTGTAGCATCGCCACCTTCAAGCTCGGTTTTATCAGCATATTCGAAACCATATTCTTTAGGATCTAATTCGTAGCTTATGAAAGTACCATTATTAATTTCGCATACATAGGTTTTATTGGTAGCCGTAATCTCATCAAGGCCGTCAAAGCCGTGTACCACAGCACCGCGTTTAACGCCAAGGTTAGCCAATACGCGAGCCAATGGCTCTACTAAGGATTTATCGTAAACGCCCATCAACTCAACCGTAGCACCCGCTGGGATTTGCCAAGGGTCCAGGATGTTAAATACTGTACGAACGCCCAACGCTTTACGTACAGGACCTGCATACTTCATAGCTTGGTGGTATACAGGAGCGAACATGAAGCACATATTCGCTTTGTTAAGCACTGCCTCGTTTTGTTCACCATTAAGCTCTAATTTAGCCCCCAACGCTTCGATTAAGTCAGCAGCACCACATTTACTAGATACACTGCGGTTACCATGCTTTGCTACAGGAATACCTGCGGCGGAAATAATGAACCCAGACGTAGTAGAAATGTTGAACGTATTCGCTTCATCACCGCCAGTACCTACGATTTCCACAACAGTGCCCTCGTGAGGAACAGAACCAGCCTTCTCGCGCATAACCTCAGCAAACGCCGTAACCTCATCTACAGTTGGGCCTTTCGCTGCAAGGGCGCATAAGAAACCAGCCATAGGAACCTCGGCTACATCGCCGCTCATAATCTTGTTCATTGTATCTTTAGCAAGGTCGTAGGATAAATTCTGACCGTGCGTTACTGCATATAATGCGTCTTTAATCATTTTATAACTCCTTACTTGTTGTTCATTTTCTTTGGTTCAACGTTAATAGGGCATATACCTACTTTAATGCTACATGTGATTCACGTGGACCTATGCCCTCCACTGGCCGGGTCTGACTACGGCCTGCGGCCTTCGCAGGGCCAAAGTCGGGCCTAGAACCCCGTGAACTCACATAAACACTAGGACACTTAATCTTTTTTATGCCCTACTCACTGTCACACACACAATAAAATGAACAACAATTCAATATCTCTTAAATGATCCTGCGCATTATATGGAGTAACGCACAGGTCATCCCTTTATAGGGAGAGTGGGAATGGTGGTGCTACGCACCACTTTCTCTTATATTAGGGGTTCTGATTCGCATATTTCTTTAGAAAATATAGTTACTGTTCGATATATATATTGTAGAGGGGCTATTAAGTAGGTAATGCCAAGGTTGAGTTGGCAGGAAATAAGGTCTTAAGGAACGACTTGGCGGCCCCACGTAGTGGGGCGGTGGCCACTTGGAGTTCCGAGAGACCTTATTTCTGCCCTATCGTTCTAGGATCTATAAATAGCCCATCGAATACCTAAATTAAACAGTGGTTATTTTTCTAAGAAATTGCGAATCATTTGTTCCCCGTTTGGTGTCATGATGGATTCCGGATGGAATTGCACTCCATAAATCGGGTAGTCTTTGTGTTCTACGCTCATTACTTCGCCGTCGTCTGTAATGGATGTGACGATGAGTTCGCTTGGCATAGTTTCGTCGATAATCGCCAAGGAGTGGTATCGTGCGACTTCGAATTGTTCAGGCAAGCCCTTAAGGATTTTAGATGGGTGTACTTGTTTCGCCACGCTTTGTTTGCCGTGCATTACTTGTTTAGCGTAGGAAACGGTGCCGCCGAATACTTCGCCGATGGCTTGGTGTCCCAGGCATACGCCGAGGATTGGGAATTCCCCTTTGCATTCGCGCAATAGGTCTTCGTATACGCCCGCATCAGCTGGTCTACCAGGACCTGGTGAAAGTATCACATAATCTGGTTTCAACGAACGGATTTCTTCAACTGTTAATTCATCGCTGCGGATGACTTTAATATCTGGATTGATAGAGCCTACTAATTGATATAGATTAAAGGAAAAGCTATCGTAATTATCTATAAGGAGTACCATTATTCTACCTCCTGTGCATTTGTAATTGCGGAAATCATGGATTGGCCTTTTATCAAGGTCTCTTTGTATTCGCTTTCAGGAACGCTATCGCGAACGATACCAGCGCCAGCGCGAACATAGACCTTACCGCCTTTATTCATAGCCATGCGGATACCGATACATACATCCATGTTTCCGGAGAAGTCGATATAACCTACGGCGCCGCCGTATACGCCGCGTGGGCTCTTTTCAAGTTCATGTAAATCTCGATGGCACGAATCTTAGGAGCCCCAGACAATGTGCCTGCCGGCAATGTAGCACCGATAGCATCGAGTGCATCTTTGCCCTCTTGAATGTCACCGCTTACAGTAGATGTAATATGGATTACATGGGAGAAACGTTGTAACATATGTAACGCTTCAACTTTTACGGAACCAAACTTAGAAATTTTACCTAAATCATTGCGTCCCAGGTCAACGAGCATGTTATGTTCAGCCAATTCTTTTTCATCGTTAATGAGTTTTTCCTCAATAGCGAGGTCTTCTGCTTCGTTTTTGCCACGACGCATCGTACCTGCAATTGGGAAGGTGTACATTTTGCCATCTGTCATTTTCACCAAAGTTTCTGGAGATGCACCTGTGAGCTCTACATCGCCACCAGATAGATAGAACATGTATGGAGATGGATTCAAGGTACGCAATACGCGGTATGCGTTTAACAAGCTCCCTTCAAACTCGGCTTCGCGGCGATTAGATACAACACATTGGAAGATATCCCCTTCCTTGATGTAGTGCTGTGTCTTTTTAACAACGGCTTCAAACTCATCCTTTGTAAACTCAGAGGTAAACTCTGTTTTGAGCACGCCTTTTGGCACATCCGCCTCTTTGCCGTTTACAACGAGATCAGCAAGAGTTTTCAATTCAAGCTCAGCCTTGTTGTAGTTGCGTTCTAAATCATTTGTGCTGATGTTAGCGATTAAGTAAATTTTATTTTTGTAATGGTCAAAAGCGATAACCTTATCAAAGAGCATAAGGTCTACATCATTTACCATGGCAGAGTCATCATCTGGCGTTGGAAAATCCAATGTTGGCTCGATGTAGCGAATATATTCACATGCGAAGTACCCTACAAAGCCACCTGTAAAAGTTGGTAACTCTTCTAAACGAGGACTTTTATATTGGCTCAAAATATTGCGAATTTCTGCGGCAGGATTAGAGCACTCAAAGGTACGTGTCGTACCGTCTTTAATGGTCATTGTATGGTTTTTGCAGAATAGCTCAATCTTAGGATCGTAGCCCAAGAAGGAATACCGGCCCCAATGATTACTATTATCCGCACTTTCAAGCAAGTACGTATGACTGCTCACTTGTTTTAACGCTTTCAACACACTAATCGGTGTGCGTACGTCGGATAAAATTTCCATATATACAGGCACGATATCGTAGCCCGGTGCGATAGCTTTCACACGGTCAAAACTAGGAAAAATCATGAGAACCTCCATCTGGCATTTGCCAATAAAAAAAACTCGCCCATGACAATATAACGTCAAGGACGAGTTTATAGTTCTATTATTACAATATGATTGTATGTGCTATAAATCGCGGTACCACCTTGTTTGAATGCAGTGCATTCCCCTTTCGCAGGATACTAACATATCCCTCACGACTAACGCTCGTGTGACGTCGCACCATACTAGGAATGACTGTGAAAGTTCACTCTGTTCCATGCGCCCTCGGTGGTCCATTTAATAAGCTGCGTACTACGGGTTCTCAGCTAATCCCGCTCTCTGTGAGTGCATTTCCTATTTTTTTATCTCCACCTCATCGGTTTCTTTTCAGGCGAGTATAAAATTATAATCTGATTATAATGTTTCTATAGAATGAAAGTCAAGGAATTTTAATTATCTAATACCAATCTCCCATAAATAAGCCAATCGATCGATACCACAATTTTTCTTAAAGTATCTGTATATTTATAAGATTTTTATTGGCAAACTACATATCTTTAATTTTTTTCTTGCTTATACTTTCAATACATTTTTGCCTCACAACTAGTGTCTAATTCAACGATCAATCACTATTCGGAAATAGTATAGCTTCTCAAATATGAATCTCCTGTTCTCTCATTAACAATCAACAATACTAAATAAGAAAAATCTTTATCATGTATTAACACGGCTCCATAACAAGCTTCATTATTAGCATAAATTTTTCTTTATCCTATTTTTGTATTACTTATACTGGTTAGGACTATAGTAAATTCATTTATGGAAACAAAATAATCACCATTTATATCAAATCGATACCATTTACTATATTCCATCGGGAATTTATAGACAAGCCTATTATCCTGATATATCTCAATATCCTCTTCATATACTATCCATTTATTATCTATAAATCCAATACTATTTGCACCTTTAAGTTCACGTTCCCAATTCCTATATAAGGTGAGTTCATCACAAGAAGATAGTTTATCAATAGCTGTAAAACTTAAATTATTATCAACAAAGTCCCACTGTATCATGAGAGAACTGGAAAATATGCTAATAGACCCTGATTTAAATACAGAAAAATACAAAAATATAAATGCATTCACTCTCAAAAATCATACTTTATGAACTGTGAATAATGTCTATTTAAATCAATGTACCATAATCCTGCTTCTAAATGGAGTACAATTCTATTATTTTCAGAGTCTACAAAAACTATTTAAAATTATAACCTTTGTATTATCTAGTATATAAGAGTCAACATACTCTAATTGAGGAGTGTAAATTATTACGCCTCTATAATCATCATTAACAATAACATAGTCTTGTGTTCTATTAATAAAAATATAAATCATTTTTGTTTAAGTGGGACTTTTTATTTCATTTACTAAATTAATATCCATAACTCCTCGCCCATCAATATCATTTATTTATCTCTTAATCGCAATAAGCAATACGACAAAAATCAAATCAATTTTTCTAATCTCTTATTGTTATGTCAAATGATATTTTAAATCCAAGACATTTCATTTAATTATCTATATGCCAAGATTTCTTAAACAAAAGATGATAGCTAACAAAAAAATATTGATATACGGAATAAAAAAAGGCCAATCATCCAAAAATAGTTGCAATTATATGTATAATCTGTAGACTTCCAAAAACAAATATAAGACAAATACTGACTACCTTGAAGTGGAGTCCCTTGAATAATCCCTATCAACAGAACGAATATAAGGTAAGCTAAAAATTTACTAACCATTAATCCACACACAGCCCACAAATATGCTAATCTGCCTATGCGTTGATTCACTCGTAACATTTCTATATTTTTGTTTAAATAGTGAAAGTTCATTATCTAGCCACATTAAAAAAATTCTCTCTTCACTCTCATAACAATTTTTCTAATCCTCTTTATTCTAATATAAATATATGTATATTAAAAATATTAACCTTATGGTCTAAAAATATTTATATTGTTTTACGCTAAACACTAATAGTATACTGAAATTACATATATTATCAGCTCCCACTGATTATTTTGTGGAAAAGAGAGCCTAAGTTTTTATTTTAATCATCAAACACTAGAGTCAAGATACCATTGCAAGTGACAAACTTCTTGACTTAATATTGGGAATGGAGTCAAAAAGATATAGAATTACTAATTTTCTAGTACTATAAATTGTACTAAGACTAGTGAAGGAGAGATACTTTGGAAACGTGGAAACGTACGGTATATATCAGTTTAATATGTGTATTCTGTACATCCTTCGGGGTGAGCCAATTAGCACCTATTCTCCCTCTGTATTTTTCATGATTTAGGTGTTCAAACGCCATCGGCTATGTCTCTCTGGTCAGGTTTAGCAACTGGTGCAACCTATTTAATCGTATGTTTAGTGGCACCCTTTTGGGGCCGTGTAGCAGATAAGAAAGGTCGTAAAATCACATTAATACGATCTAGCTTTGGTATGGCTTTATGTAATTTATTGCTCGCCTTTCAAACAACACCTGAAGGGGTTGTAATCATTCGTCTCATACAAGGATTTAGTGAGTGGTTTTTATTCTGCAACCATTACCTTAATAGCCTCAGAGTCCCCCATCGAACGAACTGGTTGGGCACTTGGCTTATTAGCTTCGGCCAATCTGGCGGGTTCTCTAATTGGCCCTTTATTAGGTGGATATATTGCAGATACCATAGGTATTCGCAATGACTTCATCTCGTTGGTATACTCATGGGTTTAGCTGGATTATTAGCCACTATATTTATCCATGAAAAATTATGTACCAAAAGCCTAATGTTGAGAAAACTGTCTATTAGCAAGCTAAAAGAACAAATCCCTGAATTTAATAGTATTGTAGTATTGTGTGTAGCATCATTTATTTATGCTATATGCATCATGTCCTTACAACCTGTTATCTCCGTATATATTAAAGGCATCGTTCCGAGCAATACTGAAAATCTAGCATTTATTGCAGGCGCGGTCTTCTCAGCTATGGGTATTGCGCAATTGATAAGTAGTTCACCTCTCGGTAAGTTAGTTGATAAAATTGGGCCTCGCAAAGTATTAGTCGTATCTCTTATCTATGTAGGCTTATTTAACATTCCTCAAGCCTATGTAACTGATGTTTACCAACTAGCACTCATTCGATTTTTACAGGGTTTCGGCCTAGGTGGTATGTTACCGGCATTAAACACCTATCTCTCTTCAAAAACACCTCGAGAATTTACGGGACAAGTATTCTCCTACAATCAATCAAGTTTATTTCTTGGTTATTTCTTAGGTGCTGTCGGTGGTGCAAGCCTAATGGCTTGGCTAGGTTTCACTACCTTATTCTGGGTAAGCGGTGGTCTATTTATAATCTCCGCTCTCTGGATTGGTTTAAAACTTAAATAATACATACATAAAGCAAAAGAAAACCCTTCTATGTATCTGATTGGTAAAAGTTATATGCTCACGCATATAACTCAATCTAATCAGTGTTAGAAGGGTTTTCTTTTACAATATAGTTTTACTGAATTATAGTAACAAAAGCATAATGACTACTGTCGCGATAATGCAAGGCACGGCATTGCGTTTCGCCATTTCCATAGGGTTAATACCTGCCAGTCCTGCGATGATGATACCTGCCCCTGCAACAGGACTCATACTACGACCGATACCAGCACCGATTTGAGCCATGGATCCAAGTTGCATAATACCATAACCAAAGTCTGCAGCATGAGGTGTAACAGCACCATTAAAGGCAAGAGCTGCCGCATTACCAGAACCAGAAATAACCGCCAATAAGAACGGACCAAAGGCTGCCCCGATTTGGGCGATTTGTTGAGAGTTCTTCATACCATCGATGAGCGCACTTGTAAGTCCAATGAGTTGCATCCCTGCTGTAAAGCATGCTGCTGCAGCCATAAGGCCCACTACATCACACATACCATCTCCAGTACCGCGGAAGAACTTCTTAACAGCTTCTGCCACATTAGGACGCACGGCAATGATACCAATAGCTGTACCGATGAGCATGGAAACGGGAACGGAAACTTCTGGAATCACCGCCACTTGTTTGCTACCGAGTACAAGCATAACGAGTGGAATGATAGGGATAATAGCATAGAAGTAATTAACCTTAAATTCTTTGCCTTCCTCTACAGTATCGTTTTTAATTACATACCCTGTATACTCCTTCTTAACGATAGCTACAATATTAAGCAAAATAGCGGCTACTACGATACCGATAATTGCTTGCATGGAGAAGCTCGCAATAACTGTCATTACGTCTACCCCCGCCAGTTGTGCCACTTGAGGGTTGAACATAAGGCCTGGACTCAAGGAGCTACCCCATGTACCTAAGAAGATAGCAGAACCAGCCATCGCTGGATGTACTCCAGAACGAATGAGGGCAGGAATCAATAGCGCACCTACGGCCGCCGCACAGCCTGCCGCTGTAGGCAGTGCAATGTTGATTAAAAATGTAATAATAACCGCACCTGGGATGATGATTTTAGTCATCTTTTTGAGGCCTGCAGAAATGAAATACACCATATGCTCCGTACATTTTGTATATTCCATAACATAGCTAAAACCTAACACCGTACAGATTGTAGGCACAAGGCCTGGATTTGTAAGTTCTTTCACAAAGGCCGTCGTACCAGCGCCAAGCTGCCCACCAATAAAGCACATTAATAAGCCTGATAATAATAAACGAGCCGCGTTTCAAACTGTTTAATAATAGCGATAAACGTCGCTACTACGATAACAATACCTGTAATAACCATAACTCTCCTATCCGTGTACATAGGATGCAAGATAGCTATATCCCCTCTATAAACACTTTACATCCAATACACAACTAACAATACTAAATACAATAGTCCTATCTATGTCTTACACCTAAGAGGCCTAACTGTAATAAAAATAATCACTCAAATATATACAGTATAATCATATATCTATATAACTACTTATCTATATAGAAAAAAGTATATTAAACAAGCTTCGTTTCTTCCAAACTAAGTTTCCTAAGCACCTTGTCAAGCACCTCTGCACCCGTTACGATATCATCCATTTCAGTAAATTCTGCAGGATTATGACTGATGCCGTCTCGACACGGAATAAAAATCATTCCCGTAGGAACTGCCTCCGCCCAATGCATCGCATCATGACCGGCACCGCTCGGCATAGTCATATATTCTACACCTACAGACTTAACAGCCTCTTCGATTTCTCGAATCATCGCAGGGTGCATCTCCACTGGATGGTCCTGTGCAATTGTTTCAATTGTATACGATAATCCACGTTTCTCGGCAGTAATGTCAATAAATTCTTTAACAAGAGTAACTACAGAATTACGAGCTACCTTAGAAATACTGCGAATATCTACCCCTAGCTTCACAGCACCAGGAATGACATTCATCGCACCAGGCGTAACCTCTACAACACCAACAGTACCCACCACAGGTGGCTCCTCTTGCATGGATGCAATCTCCTCGATACCGAGGATGATTTTTGAAGCTCCACATAGAGCATCATGACGCAGGCTCATCGGCGTAGCGCCACTATGATCAGCATTACCACGAATGGTTACATAGAATCTCTCTGGCGCGGCAATACCAGTCACAATACCAATCGTTTTCTGTTCGTGCTCCAGTACCTTGCCTTGTTCTATATGAATTTCTGTGAAAGACTTTACAGGTCGTTTATATACCATTGTTTCAATCCCATCGGGGTTTAAATTACGACCTTTCAACGCTTCATACAAGGAAATTCCTTGTTTATCCACCAATCGGTGTAAATCTTGTAATGTCAATTCACCGCGCATGGCTTTACTGCCTAGTGTAGCATTCCCAAAGCGACCAGATTCTTCGCACATAAAGGACACCACAGCTATAGTATGATCATGTTCATAGCCATCGTCGGTCATACTACGAATGACTTCAATGGCAGATAATACGCCGACCACACCATCGTAATTGCCCCCGTTGGGCACGCTATCCGTATGAGAACCTACCATAACAACTGGTAAATCTGGTTTCTTACCAATCTTATAGCCAATGACATTACCAAAATCGTCTATTTCAACGGATAAACCCGCATCAGTCATGCAGTCTATAATATATTGCCGTCCTGCCCAATCTGCATCGGTGAAAGCAAGGCGATTAATGCCCTCACCAGGTGCCGTCAATTGGGCCATAGCCTCAAAATCTTTAACCAATCGCTCTCGTTGAATCATGTAACACCTCACAATCTATTACATCAATTACTGACAAACCATATGGTGGCTAGTCTATAAAGTTTATTTTTAAATAGTGAGTTGCAATGGTAGCTAATGCAACGATACCATTTAGCATATCTTCTTCATCGATATCAAAGAGCGGATTGTGATGCGGTGCTTTAATAGCAGACCCCACAACCATATAGGTCGCTCTACCACCGCGATCGATGACACGATTCAAGAAGTACGCACAGTCTTCACTACCGCCACCGCTGTAATCGAAGGGAACCTCTTTAAAGATCCCAAGGGGTTCCACGATAGCTTGTACTTCACGAGCTAAATCGTCGCTGATGCGACCTGCAGGAGTTTCACCTTGTTTTGTAATTTCAAAGGTACAATCATGCATTTCTGCAGCACCTTTAATAATAGTCTTCGACCGTTCAATCATGTAATCATTGATTTCTGTCGTAGCACCACGAGTTTCTAGTTTAAGCACCGCCACATCAGGCGTCACATTGCGGCCTGTACCGCTTTCAAAAACACCTACATTCATGCGAGAAGCGCCTTGACTATGACGAGCGATGGCTTGTAAGTTAAGAACCGCTGTACAGCCGGCGAGCATTGCATTTTGTGCCTTTTCTGGGGAGCCCCCGGCATGAGCAGAATAACCGTGGAATACCGCATCAAGTTTTGTAGTGGCCAAGAAGCCATGATCGCTACAAGCAAAGCAATTGGATAGGTTTTCGTTAAACCCAATATGCATGCCGAACATCAAATCTACATCATCTACTACGCCTGCTTCCGCCATCGCTTTAGCACCGCGTACACCTTCCTCTGCTGGTTGGAAGATAAGTTTAATTGTGCCTTTGAATTCATCCTTGTGAGTAGCCAAGTATTCGGCAAGACCTAACCCCATCGTCATATGTGCATCATGACCACAGGCGTGCATCGCTTTATCGTGACAAGAACGGAACCCTTTCTTTGTAGGCACATGGCTATCCTCTTTAGCTTCGATGACATCGTTAGAGTCCATATCTACACGAAATGCTACTACAGGGCCTTCACCACCGAAGTTCATAGTTGCAACAATGGCCGTTTACCATAGCCCATCTTTTCTACAAGCTCAAGATTTGCACCTTCTTCGATGGCTCGATCCATAGCAGCTTTCATGACCTCATCACTAGGCAAGCCCATGCGAGAGTCCAAATCGAGTACATCTGCCCCCAACGCCACATCATAGCCCAAAGAAATAAGCCTATCCGCTACCTTCGCAGCAGAGCGATACTCAAGCCAAGCAGGTTCAGGGTACATATGAAAATCTCGACGCATAGCGATTAACGCATCGCGCCGTTGTTGCACGAAATCTTTTACAGACATAAATACCTCCGTAACAAACTAATAATCACGTATACATTTACTATATGAATAGATAGGTAAATAGTCAACTAAATGGCGCATGTATACAGTATCTAAAATATACTGTATGTTATAACAAAAAACACATATACCACGAAACGTTTTCTGTGATATATGTGTGCTTATCAATTTATTCTAATATTGTTTTATTCAGTTTGTCAGTACCTCTCGTTTAATAGTTCGTTGTCTATCCCAAGCAATGATAACAACGGTAGCAATAATCATAGCCATACCAATTAACCCTAATAGACTAAATTCATTTCCTAAAAAAGCCCACCCAAAGAAAGCCGCCGAAATAGGTTCAATAGATGACAAAATAGATCCTGGTACGGCCCCAATTCGTTTAACTCCTTCTAAATAGGCATTGAAAGATACTATCGTCCCGAGGAATATGACATTGAAACAACCAATAACAGTCCATGCGTCCCACACTGCATATGAATTCGGTTGATGGAATAATATAGCGGCTACAATACCACTAATAAGCATCCCAAACCCTACAATAGGCAACGTTCCATATTTGTAGAGTAAATCAACAGGAGAAATACTATATACGGCTACACCGACAGCAGATAAAAGCCCCCATACGAGAACCGCCATCGGGAAGCTTTCAATAGAAAGACCATCACCATTCCCCATCAAACAAATGGTCCCCACTAAAGCAAGTATAACAGAAACCGTCTCCCCCTTGGATGGTCGTTTACCATAGCGTACTAGCAGGTAAATAATAATCATAGACGGCGCCAGATATTGTAAAACCGTTGCAATGCCAGCTCCAGCTAAAGCAATGGATCTGAAGTATGTATATTGGCATAATGCCATTCCAAATACGCCAAAAACAATGAGCCCTAGCATATCCTTTACACTATGAAATACATTAAAGATAGAGTTTCCAAATCTAAACCATGCATAAATAACAGTTAGTAAACCTGCTGTAATCAATCGCATAGTTACTAGCCATTCCAAATTCATATCTCTAAAATTGCTTAAGAACTGTACGGATGCACCGGATACACCCCATAAACAGCCCCTAATAGAGTTATAATAACACCAATAACTTCATATTGTTTCATGCTAGTCACCAAGCAAAGATACGTGAACTTTCACAACCACCTTACGGATTTTAATAGGTTTATCGTTTACAGCAAGCAAAGGTCGATGAACATCAGACGGGAAGAATACAGTGTAGTACCCTTCTGGGCAATGGATTTGCCCTTCATCAACCGCTTCATTAGGATAAAAATAGCAATCTCGATCTGGATAGGACTCCACAGGTTTAACGAGACCTTTATCTACGAAAAAGCCCATGTTTTCCTCGCCACTCACCATAAATTGAATATCTACATAATTACGATGCGATTCTGGTTTTGTAGCTTCAAATAGTTTTGTTTCTACATCATCTACGTTGGCATACATCATGTCACCCTCGATGGCATGACGTCCTCCAGGCAACGCTTTCAAATCTGTGTTTTTCAAGAAATCCAAAGCGCGCACAATGGCTTTAGGATAGCCCATTTTTGTATAATCTGCGGTAATACTAGAGAAAAACATACACAATCCTTTCACAATATCTATGGATATGGCACCACAATAAACCAATTATATTACCTTTTATGTTAGCACATATATACATAAAGAACTAGCTATTCTCTTATGTAAAAGCCCTCCATACGCTACATATATGGAGGGCCTCAGTAAATACTATTCAAATTTATGACTTTCGTCAATTATTACACTATGAAATTGTTACAGTATTAAATTGTTACATTATGTAATTGTCTATTCAGTTGTAATGATTCAAACTGTATTAGATACAGCATGTGGCCATTACCTTATTCTTGGGTTTTATGAGCAGCGATAATTTCTTCCGCTTGCTTATGTGGAACCTCCTCATAGGTATAGAACTGACGATTAAATACACCTTGACCTTGGGTAATGGAGCGCAATGCAGTCACATAATCGGACATTTCAGCCAATGGTACTTGTGCTTTAACAACAGAAATACCTGTTCTTTCACTTTGTTCCATGCCTAACACACGACCTCGACGGCTATTCAAATCACCCATGATGTCGCCCATGAAAGCATCTGGTGCAAACACGTTGACTTCATAGATTGGTTCTAATAGGACTGGTTTCGCCTTAGGAATCACATCCTTGATAGCCTGTGACGTAGCTACTTTAAATGCTAACTCTGAGGAGTCTACACTGTGGTAAGATCCATCCAAGAGTGTCACTTGCACGCCAATCATAGGATATCCTGCAATTAGGCCTTTATCTAGGGTTTCTTTGGCACCCTTTTCCACTGCTGGTATGTATTGTTTAGGGTACAGCACCACCAAAAATTTTGTCTACGAATGCAAATTCGCTACCATCATATAATGGATCCACTTGAATCTTAACGTGACCATATTGACCATGACCGCCACTTTGTTTCTTATACTTAGACTCGGTTTCAGCAGAGCCTTTTAATGGTTTCGCGGTATGGAATATATGGAGCCACAAGTTTAGCTTGTACGCCGTATTTACGGTCCATTTTGTTGAGGATATGCTCAAGATGTACTTCGCCCATACAATCGATTTGTAATTGGCGAGCTTCAGCATTTTTCACTACTACGCAAGTAGGATCTTCTTCTGCCACTTTAAGAACAGCACTAGCTAATTTTTTTCCTCCTCACCTTTTTTTCACTGGCTCCATAGCCACAGTGTATAGAGGTTGAGGGAAACGGATAGCATCGTATGTCACTTTAAAGTCAGGAGCCGTTAATGTATCGCCGGTCTTAGCATTGGCCAATTTCGGTATCACTACGATATCGCCAGCTTTTGCAACAGATACAGGGATTTGTTGCTTCCCGATAAGGGTAACCATCTTGCCCCATTTTTCTTCTACACCTTGGTTTACATCAAAGAGGCGATCCCCTTCTTTCAGTTCACCAGAGAAGATACGTACAAAGCTTTGTTTGCCTGCGAATGGGTCTAACAATGTTTTAAATACGAATGCAGTTAATGGTTTATCTACATGTACAACACATTGTTCGCCGGTTTCCGCATCAGTTGCGGTCATCACTTTTTTAGTTGCATCCGGCATGTAACGGATCATACGATCCAATACTTGATCTAAGCCAATACGAGATGTGGCACTGCCACACATGATTGGGCACACACGGCCACTAATCATCCCTTCACGCAAGCCTTGGCGGATTTCCTCTAAGGATAATTCTTCGCCTTCTAAATATTTTTCCAACAACTCATCGCTACCTTCAGCCGCGGCTTCTACGGTCATTTCCCGAATTTCTTGAGCCTTTTCGATAAGGTGAGCTGGTACAGCGACCTCTGTTGGTTGGCCGTCCTTATAAGTAAACGCAGTCATTTTTGCTACGTCTACAACGCCTTCAAAATCGGCGCCTTCACCGATAGGAATCTGCAACGGCATGATGCCTTTACCAAATAATTCCCGCATTCTTTCAATAGTACCGAAGAAATCAGCACCATCGACATCCATTTTATTGATAAATGCCATGCGAGGCATTTGTAATTCAACTGCATAATCCCATGCGCGAACTGTGTCAGTTTCTACACCAGATGTGGAGGATAGCACCATCAACATGCCATCACAGGCACGCAAAGCGGCACGAACTTCGCCATGGAATTCATTATAGCCTGGAGTGTCTATGAAGTTAACCTTATGGTCATGCCACTCACATGGCGCCATGCCCAATTGAATAGTTACATTACGTTTAATTTCTTCCGGTTCAAAGTCCATAATATGTTTATTATCTTGACCTTTACCTACGAAATCAACCGCACCAGAAGTTAACAACAAGGATTCAACAAGAGCTGTTTTACCCGCACCATCGTGGGAAACAACAGCAACGTTTCTAATTTTATCACTACTGTACTCTTTCATTGGAATCGCCTCCTTACTGGCAAATTACGGCTTTTGCTAATACACTTCGACACTACAATAGAAAAATCCTCTTTTTCTGAGAAAAATTTCTCCAAAAAGAGGATTAATATAATTCTTCAATCTATATTTGACGAATAAAGACTCAAATTTACCAATAAGGACTTAGAAGAGTTCCGTACCCGTACAGAGTATAACTAATATTGCAATACTAGTCATCTATAGTTTCGACGACTTTCCTTCTATTCCTAAAGAATTTTTAGTATTTCTATGTTTATAATGAAGTTAAAGATCTATTAATAAAGCTTTATTCGTAAACCTATATATAGATGGGACTAGTTCTCTCACAAAGTTATAAAAAAAGACGGTCTGTACTTGTGTAGCGACATTAGGAACGAGAAGCAAGCAAGTATAGACCGTCTTTTTAATTAAGTTGTCGTTATGTAACGGGGCCCCATCTATATATAGGCAATACTAAGGACAAAGATATAGTCAACTAAATAATTTAGTTCGAACATAGAATACTAAAATTCTCCCGTCCGTTTGCCATAGTGTTTAGAGTCCCCATTTTGTTTCCAACCCACTGTATCACCGATGGACATTACTCGGCGAGTCAAGCAGTCTTTACATTGTTCTGCATTGTCGTCCACGCATGGCTTATTATCGTATAGCAAATATTTTGCACGGTGTTCAGGAATGGTGATGATAGGCATAAGGATATTCGCCCCTGCCGCTAAACCTTTTTCACGGCCTAGTTTATCTAGTGCTTGTAAGGCAGTAGTTGCCGCAATGTTTACGTCTTTCAAGAATAAACGAGTCAACGCAATCATCTTGAGCCCCAGTTGAATGCGGCGCAATTTACCTGCTTCGTCATCAATGCCCATCGCCAATGCTTCTTGACCTAGAGGCGTATCGTGATGCACCACATAAGGCCCCATGCCAATCATGTCGATATCCATATCGCGATAGAACAAGATATCGTTCACAAGATCTTCCTCGGTTTGACCAGGTAGGCCAATCATAACGCCTGTGCCAACTTGGAAGCCTACGCGGCGCAAACGACGTAAGCATTCTACGCGCGTCTCAAAGGAATGTAATTCATCACGAGGATGAATCTTATGGTATAAATCTGTATTGGTTGTTTCAATGCGTAATAAATAACGACTAGCACCGGCTTCACGCATACGGCGGTACGCCTCTTCGCTTTGTTCCCCTACACACATCGTTATGCCAAGAGAACCATCACCAATAGCTTTAATGTCGCGAATTAAATCCACAACATAGTCTACAAAGGCATCATCACAGCGTTCACCAGATTGGAGCGTAATGGAACCATATTCATGGTCGTATGCCCACTGTGCCATCTTGATGATATCTTCGCGATTCATATCAAAGCGTTCCGTCTTATCATTTTCACGGCGGATACCGCAATAATTACAATTTTTAATGCATCGGTTCGAGAACTCGATGAGGCCACGATAATACGCTACAGGCTTTACGTATTTTGCCTTTACTTCGTAGGCCTTTTTATATATTAATTGCAACTGTTCTTCATCAGTTACAGACATGAGAAATCTTAGTTCCTCCTCTGTCAGCCATTCATCGCCGACGAGGTCTTTTGCAAGAATGTCTTGCACTTGCAAACAATCACTTCCTTTCATAATGAATCGTCATCGATTCGCTTGGTATGGTAATGGATTCAATGTCAGTGACACAGGTAAATCCATTGATTTCGCGCGGCAAGTCCCGCACATGTTTCACTTGTCGGGTTAAACATTCGTGAGCCATCACACCTCGACTCATTTTGGAGGACGTACTCATCTGCTTAAACGTGTCACCCCGTAATTCCCAAAATTCAATGGTTACCACCTTTGGATGGTTCACCATTTTTGCATATTCTTTAGATGCTATGTTTAGGATCCAATCTTCCTTGTGAAAGTATGCGTCCACCGCTTCACGCCATACATCGTATAAATTAACGCCTACCTTATCAACCATATCGAGTCGATAGTCGCGCACACCCATATTGGGTTCAACGACACCGTACAACGCGGACATCACAACGAGATGGCTTTCACCAAAGGCCTTGGCTTCGTCAGATAAGTTCGACCAGTCCAAATATTTGAAAGCAATGCCATCGTAACTTTCACAGGCACGACCTACGGGATGAGCCTCAAAGGACTGATAAAAATCAAAAAGAGCCTGTGCCTTATCATCCTTAAGTTTTAATGCCTTTCCAAGAGCCGCTACATCAAGGGATTGTACATGTGTTACAATTTCTTTCGTGATGTTCGGCTGAAATTGACCGTCTCGGACTGCATGATGTACTGCCTCAGCGTTGCTAGCAACATCGGTAATCGTTTTTTTGTCTTACTAGGAGAGAGGACGATTTTCATGGGATAATTCCGCCTTAATAGATTCCTCTGTCAAATTGTCGATCAATTCAGGGTTCCACAACATGAGAGGCACCGCCACTACGTGGCTTGCTTTCAATTCTTTACATAATTTAATGCATTCTTTAAGGTAATTAGAATCTTCATCTACAAGGTCGCATACGATAACCACGTGACGACCTTTAAGATTTACACCTTCATAATCGATGCTTTCAGCAGATACTGTAAGCATGCCTGTTTCCAAGCGGCCTTCGCTCATATCGTTCAAACGAGACATCAACACATGCTCAAGCATAGTAGATACAGGTGTCACTACGCGGCCAATGCCGATAAGAGCCTCAGGTTGTGCATGAACGATAACTGTTTTCTTCCGTTTATCCGTTCTGAACTCAATAAGGGCTTTTTCTAAAGCACCAAAAATACGAATAACTGCCAAGGATCAAAAGAGCCTGTTTGGAATATATCGATAACAGAACCATCCTCATCCATATTGAGGCGCGTCAATAACTCTTCAGCAATGTCGTTAACCACAACACTAAAATCAGATTGTATTGTCTCTTGTACGTTGATTTCCTTTGCCATTAGGGCCTCCTAATTTTCCATATATCACACTGCTGAGTGATACTCTCAACAGATATTATATTATTCTTAAAAAAATATTATTCTTAAAAAAATATTTTTCTTAATTATACTATCTTTAATTGTACCATATTTTATACCCCTCTTGGGTATTCAAAGATACGCGTTTCACATAATGGATACGTTAGCAACATGGCAAAAAGGACCGCCATAGCGGTCCTTTTGTATTCTAATCTTGTATTCTAATGTTGTACTCTAATCTTGTATTCTAATGTTGTATTCTAATTCTGTATTCTAATATTGATTTTATAATAAACCTTTTGGTAACCAACAAAGAATATTCTATTAACCTACAATCAATAAGTAGATATTCATAATTGTAACGATGATACCTATGCCCCATAAGAGAATATTTGTAAATTTACGGTTCGCGTATTCTCCCATGACCTTGCGGCTACTTGTCATGTAAAGTTGCAAGAAGATGGTGATTGGTAATTGCAAGCTCAAGAACATTTGAGAGAACAATAATGCTTGGAAGGAATCTGTAATAAACACGATCAATAATAATGCTGGAATATATGTTAGTGCCAAGCCTAATCGCGTATGGAAGTCTTTCATATCGTAAGACTCGCCAAACATTCCTGCAAAGATACTTGCCCCCGCCATACCTGCCGTAGCAGATGAGGCAAAACCTGCAAATAACAATGCTATCGCAAAAATAATACCCGCTGCGGGTCCAATGAGTGGTCGCAACAACTCCTCAGCCTGTTCAAGCTCTGTTACTTCAATTCCATGAGCAAAGAAGACAGCCGCCGCCAATATAATCATGGCGGAGTTAATCATCCACCCAATCCCCATAGATAACAAAGTATCGAGGAATTCATAGCGTAACTGCCGTTTCATTATCGCTGGATCTTGTGTATTAAACTGGCGACTTTGGATGATTTCAGAGTGCAAAAACAAGTTGTGAGGCATAATTACGGCCCCTAATATACTCAAAATAACGAGCATCGATGTATTAGGAATATTAGGATCCACCCAACCGATACCAGCCGCTGCCCAATCCACATTGACCATATTTACCTCAACAAGGTACGCCAATGCGATAAGGGATACAAAGCCAGCAATGATTCGCTCTAATTTACGATAGGAGTTCGTAATGAGCATGACCGTACAGATAAGAGCCGTCAAAATGCTGCCTATCAAGATAGGAATACCAAAGAGCATCTTCAAGGCGATAGCGGCGCCAATAAACTCAGCCAAGGCCGTCGCTGCCGCCGCAATTCCTGCCGTGCTAAGCACAAAGCGAGATGCATAACGCGGTAAAAACTCATAGGCACATTCCGACAAGCATTGACCGCGTACAATGCCTAAGTGCGCCACATTATGCTGTAATAAAATGAGCATAATCGTAGATAGTGTGACTACCCACAATAATTCGTAACCGTAACTAGCACCAGCTGCCAAATTAGCGGCCCAGTTGCCCGGATCGATAAATCCAACGGTTACGATTATACCAGGTCCTATATATTTAAAGACCTCACTTACCTGCTGCTTACCGTTTTGATGGACAGTAAACAACTGTTTCTTTAAAAAATCAATCATTATAACCCCTTACTAAGAGTTATAGAGTAAACGTCATCTCCGTCTGCATACGAGCATCTGTTTTGGACTTTTTATCCTTGGAGTCAGCATAACGAATACGCACTTCATTATTTACCTTAACGCGAGAATCATCAATTTTAAATTTCTTCATTTTTTCTTTGATTTGTTCATCTGTTAAAGCCCGTTCTTCCGGTTTTGCTACTTCATCGCCAGCCTTATCAAGGGCTTCTTGTTGATCCTTGGATACTTGATAGGTCTTACCAGATTTTTTAGCCCTTTCAGCACGCTTTTCATCTAGTTTTTGACGGCGCTCATCAGTAGCTTTTTTATCGCGAGCAATACGGTAATCCATTACATCGCGCATATTTTCTTGGTAGATACGCAATGCATATTCCCGATCATTGTCGTTCATTTGCTCACGTTTTGTGACTACCTCATCGATAAGCGGCATAAGCTCATCCTTTGTGTAGCTAGCACCATCAAAAGTAAATCCGTGGGTATCTGTAATGGCACCATGTTTAATGAGCCTTTGTAACGCTGTATATGTCCAATCATTCGGCGTAATAACATCTGAGTTCACACGCTGTTGTCCTTTACTAGAACTACTAACAGTCTCTACATCAGCACTTACGCCATCCACCATAGGACGTGCACTCGGAATAGCAATACTTTCAGCATGACTAAGGCCAACAGACGCAACAAGGCATAATGCACTAATGCCTAATGCTCGACGGATACGATTCATTTGACGTGTATGTTTTGTATTCATAAGAGTCTCCTTAAAATTACATTTTATACAATCTATTATATGAAACCCCTAGACATACGTCAACTCTATACCCTTGCACACCTGTGTCATTCAATGCTAATAAGGCCTTGGACTCACTCGAATCCTCACAATTTCTAGGCCTATATAAATAATATAATAAATCACTATATTATACAAAAAGACCCCACATCGAGTGATGTGAGGTCTTTACATGGCGGAGGATTAGGGATTCGAACCCTAGCGACGGTAACCCGCCCTAACGATTTAGCAAACCGTCCTCTTCAGCCTCTTGAGTAATCCTCCATGCTTTACTGGGTAATCATATCATACCCAATAAGGCATTGTCAATCGTCTTATTTCAGCATAGATTCGATGAACCAGATTTGTTTTACATAGTATGCAACGTGATCTTCCATCATGCTTACGAGCAAGAAATCACCTTCTTCATCAGCTGCTGCACGAATTGCTACAGCTTGATCATTCATGTATTTAAAATCCTTAAGAAGGATATCAATTACCTTTGCTTGAGGAATGTCTTCTTGTCCCAATTCTTCGATTTTAGTCAATTTTGCGTATTCTGTAGAATTTACCAATGGAAATTGACCTTGCATTTTCACATGTTCTGCTACGGCATCAAAGTATTCAAAGGCTTCATCATAAATAGATTCCAAGTATTCATGAATAGATTTGAATTGCGGACCAGTTACATTGAAGTGTAAATTATGTAATTTTTACATTCCATACGGAAAGATCTGCTAAATATTGATTTACTTGTTGTACGTTTTTCATAATAAAACTCCTTTTTACCATTTAATTCTCAATTATAGTTTATTCTAAAAAGCAGAACAAACACAGTTGGCTTCTACGCCATCAATTCGTTTATTTAATTTATAATCAATATTGATTATATTTACATTCTACCAATAATGATTTTTCCATGTCAATATATGAATAGATATTTTTTTGTATAAAAGTTTAATGAAAACATTATAACCATACTAAATCAAACATATCCCCAATCCAATACAATCCATACCAAATCTAAATCCAATAATTCACAGAATCATGTTTCTACGAATCATAAAAAAACCTCTAACTACTAGTTAATCTAATAGTTAGAGGCTTGTATGATTCTATATTCAATATGACTCTATATTAAAAAAATGATTATATATTAAATACGCTTTATTAAATATAGTATTCTATGTAATTATCAGGGATTTTTCTTATCCTCTGCTTGTGCAGCAGTTGCATTGCGACTAGGTTTACGGACATACATATTTTCTGGATCTGTTTCAAAAATTACCATATCCTTAGGAATATCATGTTTAATAACGAGATTACAGCCAATCTTCGTGCGCGCCCCAATCGTAATATCCCCTAAAATTTTTGTACCCGTACCGATGAGTACATCATCTTCAATGGTCGGATGGCGCTTTACCTTTTTAGAAGACATCCCACCTAGTGTTACTTGATGGAACAAGGTTACATTATCGCCTACAATAGCCGTTTCACCAATAACAACCCCCATACCGTGATCGATAAAGAGACCTCGACCAATCGTCGCACCTGGATGGATTTCAATGCCCGTTACATGACGAGAATGGAGAGCCACACGACGAGCCAAGATGGGCCACCCCGCCTTATATAAACGGTGGGCAAAGAAATGCCAGAACAGAGCCGTAATATGCGGATATGTCCATATAACCATCCATACACTTGTGGCAGCTGGGTCAGAATCCATTACACGCTTAATATTATATTGAATTTTGCCCCATAATTCGCGCAAACCTTGCATCATAGTGACTCCATCTCAAATAACTCTACTTAACATTCTACAGAAATATAGATATATCTAGTATACAACATATTGGGTCTATATTCCTATATATAAGGCTTTATATCTATATAGAACCTATTCTTTTACCAATCCGAAATTCAGTATTGTATCTATCTGAAACCTATTATTTTACGTATTCGTTGTTGCCGAAGTCCAAGAGGGATAAATATTTCTCTACTCCATCAGGTGCAATAACAACGATGTTCGCCTTAGGTAATTCACGAGCCATGCGTTTTGCCGCTACAATGGCCGCCCCCGCGGAAAGGCCAATAGAGATACCACTTTCACGCATAAAGGTTTGCACCTCACTAAAAGCTTCTTCGTCACTTACCGTTTGCACGCCGTCCATCAATGTTTGGTCAAAGTTTTCAGGAATAAACCCAGCCCCAATGCCTTGAATTTTGTGAGGGCCGCCCTTACCTTCGGTAATAGCAGGAGATCCCGTTGGCTCTACAGCAATGGCTTTTAGATTAGGATTGTGTTCTTTCAATCGTCTCGTAACGCCTGTGAAAGTACCACCCGTGCCGATACCCGCTACAAATACATCGACATTCGGCACTTGTTCTACAATTTCAGTACCCGTCGTGCGGTAATGCATATCTGGGTTTGCAGGATTTACGAATTGCCCCAAGGTGAAAGCATTTGGATACTTCTCTAAAATTTCATTGGCCCGCTCAAGAGCCCCTTTCATACCAGTTTCTTTGGAGTTAAGATGAGCTGTGCCCCATACGCCTTAATAAGCTCACGGCGTTCTTTACTCATACTTTCAGGCATGATAATCACTGTTTTAATATGTAGAATAGCGCCTACCATAGCAAGAGCGATCCCCGTATTACCACTTGTGGCTTCTACAATGATGCTATCCTCATGGATGCGACCTTGCTCTCTTGCAGCCTGTAACATACCGAGTACGGCACGGTCTTTTACAGAACCACCTACATTATATTTTTCAAGCTTTACATAAATATTGGTATTTGGCAATTGATATATCGGTGTTTTACCAATAAGTTCAGTTGTTTGGTTTGTTACTATACTCATCTAATTCTCCCTCTAGCGATAGATGATAAAAATCGTCCTTAGGAACATCCCAAGGACGATTTTATATTGCACCTTGTTATTCACCATATACGGGGTATAACCGTTTATGTATTCCAATTAATACAACCATACTCTAACATTTGAATCATTTCATTGTCAAGAGAATGAGAACGACTTTTAAAACCCTAAAAATACAGGAAATAACTAGCTTTATCTATTTTTTTATAAGTGCGTCAAGTACCCCATCCCATGTGATGGGTACCATTATAATGATGAGGGCCAATCCAATAAAGAAAATTGCTCCTACCAAGACTGTAAGACGAGGGATAAGAGATATAGCCATGCTACTAGCTAAGTGCGATACTTTAGTTATATCATGATGTAACGCTACATGACCCCATAAGAAACCAGCAACTGTATAGGTGATAATGTATGGGTCGAAAATGATTAGGGTAGTCATTTCATTATTAACATGCATAATTCGGTTAATACTTGGTGATACTAGTGCATTTGCAAGTATGGCTAGGATTTTAAACCACACTAGGCACACGGTATAAGGCCACATTGTTTTTATCGTCATTTTCAGCATATAGAGCAAACCCACCAAGCTCGCTCCAAGAGATCCTCTTTGGCTCCACATGTACTGCTCCATCCAAGATGACTTCTGTTTACCCGCATCTACCTGGTCATAATAAAAGGATAAATCCCGTTCTCCATGAGCTAAATCAACGAGCCCTAATACTTGAAACAATATGAGCGAAAAGACTAGAATAACACCTATTTGAAAGCTTTCACTAAAGAACATGTCCATCAGATCGAAATCAAGATAACCAATGTTAAAGAGATTACCATACACATCGTGAAACGCAATATATATACCATTTGTTACAAGCATATCTAGCACAAATAGGAGCAACACAAAAATGATATATCCGTTCCAGCGAGTCCATTTACTTTGTTCTCTTAAATGAGTGTGAGTCCCTACGATTATCGATGCAGGGTTGTAAAGACAAGGTCACACCAATCATAAAACAAGTAATAAAGGATGTGACCATTGTTAAATATTCGTATGCCATATTAACGGTATGCTACGCGCTCAGGCTGCATGTCGTGGAAATGAAGGCGCTCTTTTGCAGTCTTTTCCCACTCTGTACCAGGCTTGCCATAGTTTGCGTATGGATCGATGGACAAACCACCGCGCGGCGTAAACTTGCCCCACACCTCGATATATTTAGGATCCATCAACTTCACGAGATCTTTCATGATGATGTTGATGCAGTCCTCGTGAAAGTCCCCGTGATTGCGGAAACTAAATAGATATAACTTCAAAGACTTGGACTCTACCATCTTCTTATCTGGCACATAAGAAATATAGATTGTGGCAAAGTCTGGTTGACCTGTCATAGGACACAAGCTAGTAAACTCAGGGCAATTAAACTTAACGAAGTAATCATTCTCTGGGTGCTTGTTATCAAACGCCTCTAACACCTGTGGTGCATAATCAGTAGGATAATCGGTCTTGTGACCTAACATCGTTACCCCTTGTAACTCTTTTTCAGATCTGCCGGATGCCATAAAGAACCTCTTTCTATAATCTCTATAACTCTATAATTAAGATATATTAAATAATTCATGTAACACTTAATTATAGCATATAAAGAATTACTTATAGCACAACATCCTCATGTAATTCATCAAAGGTAAAAAGCATATTCTTCCACACGCATAATCTCTTCCCAATCATTATGTAATAAAAGAGAGATGGATTGTATCCTGTTCCTCAATATATCTGCACCAACACAATAACATGGAAATGAAAAAGAGATTAATTTACTTTCCCTAGCATTCTCTATATTAATAAGCTGTAGCTGTTTTTCACCAATTGCTAACAAATATCTATTAGAGGCCATTAGTTGATAGTATTTGATAGAAACTACATCTGGAATTTCAATAACACGTGTACCATCTACAATTATTATATTTTTAGAGTCATGACAAATTAATTTATGATTTCTAAAATACGTCACTATTCCATTATATCTATTTTCGATACTCATTAAATGGATATTCATTAACAGAATCAAGATCTAGCACTGTAACTTTAAAGTCAATTAAATCCAAAGATACTACATTCTTACTCGTACCTATCATAATATAGTCTTTGCCAAAACAATGTAAGTCTGAAAAAACATAAATCTTGCAAATCACTAGGAAGCTCTATTAGTTTAACCCAACTACTCTCAATATCAATTAAGCACAGAAATGCTTCTAACTTAAAAAAAGTATCCTATTATTGACGTAATCTATATATCTGGCTTCAGGGAAAAAATAGATTTTCATCTACCTTAATTTTTTTCACTTCATTCCATGAGAGTCCAATACAATAATCCCTTGATGGTTATTATTTATTATGCTATATGGTCCTATTCGTTCTAACATACAAATATCATTTTTGGTTATATCTACTATATAAAAGACTTAATAGGTTTCATAATCATTACCTTAAATCCTTTTCTAAGTTTTTTTGCTACGGTCTTGAGATCCCTCCCTAATCACTCCAGTTATAGGATCTGCTTCTCCTAAATGATTTCCATTTTTATCAAATACTTCTAAGTGAGCATCTACACCTTTATGAAAATATAGCTTTTAAAAAATTTTTATTGTTAGCAGGCATTCCTACTTCTCCCTTGATTCTCAATAAAGGGAATATACTTTTTCTTTACAACTTAAACGCTACAAAAAATCATAAAATTTCAATACACCTAGAACCGCTAATAAATAAAAGAATACAATCCACACTACATACATCTGTTTTTTTCTAGCCCAATCATAATAACGACTGTGTGATGACTGCCTGAATAGTGTAGCTGCAACTAAAACAGGTTGTAAAAACCAAGCCATAACAATTGGCACGGCTATGTAATCTAAGAAATAAAACATGCTAAAAAAAGCATGAATGGGTATGTAATAATTATCACTCAAGAGATAAATTTAATAAAACTATAATTAGAATTAGCAATTAAAGATACTAGTAATGGTGAAAGTTTTTTCTTAAGAGTATCTTATATATGATCCAATAGAGAACAATTGCCGAGTAAAAGATGACTACGAAAACTAATGGTAAATGAATATGCACAAATGCTAACCTCTTTTACGTCTTAAATAGTTATAAATATAGGTCCATACCACATAGCTCAAAAGGATTACAATATATAGAGTAACAAAAAAATGAAAATCGACTTCATCCTCGATCATTTCAGGATTTGTAACAATAGTAAAAGGGATAATTATAAGAAAGAAAAAGTACAACGCCCCTCACAAAAATAATTATAAATTTTTTTAAAAAATAACATATGAGTATTCCTATCATTAAAAACTACTCGTTTACAACACAACTAAAAATTTTTAATTCTAATATATCACAAAAATTTATATAAGTTTATATAATAAAAAAATTAGAACAATCCATCATGATTGCCACATCCTTAACACCATACATCGGTTATGATAAGAGTACTAAGATAGTAAAAGAACCATACAAACGCGGTTGCTCTATTAAAGAAATCATATTGGAAGAAAAACTCATGACCGAAGACGAATTCGGTGAAGCAGTTCGCATGAAATAAAAATCTCTCTCATCTTTTATAACATCTCTGTAACATCCTCTCATACCTCAAATGAACGGAATAAAAAGGACGCTATAGTTCTAAATCAATCAGTATAACGACTGAAGATTAGACTATAGCGTCCTTTTTAGATTTATTGAAACAACTATATTAAGCTTTTATCATTACCTGTTATATTTCTTAGAACTTGAAGCCATTTTGGTTCTCGATTTACGTCAACATAAGTAGGTAATCGTTTATCAATTCTATCAATTAACTTTTGATAGAGCTTTTTCTCTTTATCACTTAACGATTGACTGCTATCATACACTACAACCTGTCGTTTCTTAGCTTTATCTTTATAAGAAGCAATTTCTTTTTAAAAAGTGAGGCTCTATCATCGACTTCAATAAGATAGTGAATACTCCCCTCATTACCATTTACAAAAATAGCACCAAAAGACGTTAAACATGCAATCTCATAATCATTATAAACTTCAACAGTCAGTATTTCTCCTGGAACATACAAATCATAATCCATATCATTAAGATACCCAGCCTCCCTACCAAGAGAAGAGTCATAATTAGAGGTAGCTAAAAAGGTTGTTGTAGAAGCAACATAGGTAATTATATATATAGCTACAATACTAATAAATATAATTACAAAAATAACCCATCCTTTTCAGTAAAGATTTTTAGTACTATCATTTAGTATATACCTTTCCATTAGACTTATTGAAGTAAAAAATTAGAAGTTACCTCAAAAGAAAACGGAGTAATTAAACCTTGTTGTTGTAAATCATAAAAGAAATTATTGGCCCATCTAATCCACTTATCTTTTTATATCACTAGCATCCTCTTTATATTCATAATTAGATCTATCGAAACCTAAAAGTTTGACATCATAATAATCACCATGCTTTATAACTTTTAATCTAGCAGCCATTCTTCCTACCGATGCCCCTAAATCAGACCAGGCGCCACCCTTTTCAGTCTTAGCAAAATTAATATCAATACGTTTTAAAACACTATTTGTATCCTTATCAAAATCCTCATCACGCAAAGAAACTAAAATATCTTTAATGCCATTTGACTGCGCAATTGTTTTTGCTAAAATACTTTTCGAGTTATACTTTTCCATACTACCATTCCCAGTTCTCATTTTTTCAAAAAAAACTGTTAACACAGGATATTTAGATTTAAGTACATTACGTTCAAAAGCCATCCCGGCTTCCTTTGCTGTGTAGTGAATTATATTCTGACGTTTATTAACATCTCTTTTCTTTATTAATATCAATATCCTTTTTCCTTCTCTAATCTTATTGCTTCATCCAAGGCTCTCCTATCTTCATCAACATAAATAGCTTTTAACCGGTACAACATCAGTAAACACATACCCTTGTTTGACTAACTCTTTTTGTAATCTAATTTGTTCATCCTTCAATAAACTATAATGATGTTCAAAGTCAGAGATACTTTGATAGGATAAATTGCCATATGAAATAAGAAAAATCCTCCCAATGAGATAAATCCCAATATGATTCTGACATTATCTCCCAAGATTTGGCTTTATCACTATCTTTTTCAGCTATACTCCTTAAATTCTCCAAAAGGAATATTACTTCACGCTCACTTAAACTTTCTCCATTCTTTTTTCTTTAAATATTTTTTTGCCAAATATATTGTATCTGGATTTGTTGTTAAATATTGATTCCATTTAGTCCCATATTGTGCTTCAGCTGCACCTGTCACAGGGGAATAGCCTAAGCTACCATTTACAGCAGCACCTAATAAAGCACTTAATGTTTGAGCTACATCAGGTTTTTCTTTTGCAATTTTTTGAATCTCTCCAATTAATGCTTCATTGGTAGCTCCAGCATAAAACCCACTACCCGGTTTATTCCCTGCCATACGAGCAGATACTTCAGCGACTACACCATGGGCTATTGCTTTTTGCGGCTTTACCTTCTTTAGAGATTGGATTCCAATTATGTAATTGTTCAAAGGCTTCTTTTGCAAATAACTTAGATAATTCTTGACGTTCTTCAATTTTCTTTTTATCAAAGATTTCATCAAGCTTATTCAAGCTATCTTTTGTATCTCGAGACAGTGTTTGCATATTAAAGCCAGCATCTCGTACTTCTATTGTACCATTTGAAATAGCAGATTTTGTAGTAGTAGAAGTAGATTTGCTAGAGTCTGGTAACAGATTAGGTAATGTGCCTAATGTGTTCCACACAGCATCTTTTCCTGCTTTACTAAGGTTCTTAAAATTACAAAGCCACCATCACCTGCATATATCCCCGCTTGATCAGTAACACTTGCATAATCACTTTTCATTTTACCTTTGCTTGAGCTCATAGATACATTACTTAGAGAACCCGCATTTGTAGATATACTAAACCCTTTATTAGAGCTTTCACCTACATATGTCTTTGTATCTTGTAAGCTTTCAATAGAAAGATTTCCACCTACGTCGGCTGTTACAGATTTACCAATTACCTTGGAGCCACTGATATAGGTATCCTTTCCTGATGTAATATTAACAGCATCCGTACCTACAACAGTAGTACCAGTATGTGTTGTTACCTTTGTATTACCCTTTTGTTTTGCAGCATTAGCACTTGCATCAAAACCAAGTATACCGCCACCAGCAACACTAATATTAGCCCCAACAGACTAGCCTTTACTCTTAGCATTTTCAAGCTTTTCACTTGTATTCGTTGCCGCTTGTAAAGATACATCATTAGAAGCCACTAATTTGACTGATTTACCTGAAATTGCTTCACCAACAGCTTTAATGTTCGCATGAAATAAACTCTCTTTCAGCTCTATGACTTATCTGTAACATCCACGCAGACCTCAAATGAGCGATTAAATAAAAAGACGCTATAGTTCTAAACCATTCTGTATATACTACTGAAGATTAGACTATAGCGTCCTTTTTATGTTTATATACCTTATATTAGAGTTACATATTAATCAATAAAATCCTACTATATACATTATCAAAGTATCTAATAATAGGTTAAAAACATATAAATATATGTATAAAAGCGACTAGAAATAACCAAGTATATACGCCTACTTTAAAATTGGACTGATATTTCTCTACTTTATCACTTTCAAACTCGTCATTCTTAAGCATGAAATACATCCCAACCAAAAGAAATTCCCATGCAAACTATTGTCAGAAAAAAATAATACAAATACTGGGGCAAATTCATGAAGCAAAGCTATTCCGCTTCCCATTGCAAGGCCTAAAAATGTAATAATTCTAGCTAAAGTAAGCTTACCTTTATGAGTAATAAGTTTGTATATGAGAAATATAATCCCCAATATTATAATCAAATCTCGAGACATTACTTAACTACATCCTTTTTCAAATTAGACTTAATCTTATCTTTATAATAGTCTCCCGTTGTCGCCAAAGTAACACCAACGACAAAAGAACCTGCTGGTCCACCAGCACTGCCAGCAACACCTCCACCCAATCCGAAAACTACAGGAAGTAAATCCGCGCCCCAAGCTTTAGCTAGTTCTCGACCACTGTACATTTGGTAATCATTTTGCATATCGTAAAGTAAGTAACCTATTAAAAACAGGCCCTCCAACTTTCGCTACAGTTCGAGTAAATTTTGATGCGTTCTCTGCATAATGCACATATCCAACCCATGGTTGATTTCCCACCTCTGATAATACATTTTGAGCAACTGACTTTCCTAAAAGCCTCCTTAGTCCAAACAAATTCTGAATTATTAGAATTTTTTTAGTATTTCACTATGATTAAAAGACAAGAACTTCGGTTTATCAAACGAACCAGCTTTTATACTCTTTTTGTTCTTTTTAATTATAATATCAATTACTTCTCTTCCATCAGATCTATAATAGTTATATATAAATCCATATGTGGGATTAACAGCACCTATTTTTTTCTTTATATTGATGAATATGGTTTCTTATTAAAGAATATAATTTACACAAAATTATTGACACTACCCTCAATAACAAGGATATAGCTAATAATAAATCAAAATATATAGAAAAAAATATAAAGTTATCATAAATATCCAGGAGTATAAAGCCCCTTTATATAGCTTTTGATGCTTTTGGGCTTTATCCTCATCATAATTCTCACTACTTGGCACAAAAATACATTCCTATTAAAGAAATACCGAGACAAATTAGCCACCAAAATAGTAAAACAAATGGAGATATCAGTTTACTCAGCAATACTAATCCACAACCGACAATAATAGAAACCGTTGCAATAATTCTAGCTAAACTAAGCTTACCTTCATGTGTAATAAGTTTGTATACGAGAAATATAATCCCCAATATTATAATCAAATCTTGATACATTACTTATCTACATCCTTTTTTTAAATTAAATTTAATTTCATCTTTAACGCAATCGCCAAGTGTTGCTCCAGTAATACCAATAACAAAAAGCACCTGCAAGACCAGCAGCAAGACCTCCAACACTTATTATAGAGCCTATTTAAATACTGTAATTCATACTAATGCCATGGCGTTAGCAAAAACCCATTTACTGGGAACTGTAATGGCATAATTATCATCATCATAATAACGATCATCAGAATACTTCAACTTAAATCCATAATCAGTATGTAAATAAGGGCCCTCCGAATAATATGTGCTAAATGATGAATCAAATTTGTGATAGACTAAATATTTATAGTTGAATGTTCCATTAAACAAATAGTTATATTTACAAAAAAATAATTTTATCATCATCTTCACGATAGCATAATACTTTTTCAAATATAACAAGCGGTTCATCAAAAAGACTATCTTTATAAATTACGTTTCCATTATTTAAAAATTTGAATCTTTAATCCTTCAAAGCATTCCGTAGCATAGCGCTCCGCAAAGATAAAAAAACATATATTCGTTCTACTGGATTTAAGATTAAACATATCCCGATACATAATAGTATAAAAAAATGATATAACGTTTTTAATTTCATTATTATTTTCACTACATATTACCTCGATCCTCTTCATAGATACCCCTTAAAGTTTTTTTATCTGAACCATTTAACTAAATACAAGCCCAACAGAACATATACGTTTCCTACTATCAAGCCTAAACTTCACACTATTCTCAGGATGTAAGAAATAAATTATCAGAAAAATCATACTATTCTTAACTTATCAAATTTAAAAATCAATTTGAACACGAGAGTTAGTCACAGTCCTCATTTCCTGCATATGAACACCAATACTATTAATCATGTTTCCTCAGAATAGCATAATTAAAGTTTTGTTGTAAAGTATAAATATATTTTACAATCAAGCCTAGGTATAAAAATCGATAAATTTACTCCTTCTCCTTTATCAGTTTTATAAAATTAAAATTCATAATATAATATTCATATATCCATGTTATAGTACCAATTATGATTTATCGTGACGTTTTATACACAATGGAGGTTACCATGAAATTAAAACAACTTATTGTATCCGGTATAGCCTTAGGAGCGCTGGCTTTCACAAGCGGAGTGGTACAGCCTGCACAGGCAGCAGTCGGTATGGATACACCTGCACCGACGCAGAGTTTAAAAAGACCTGCATCAGTAACGACACAGCATTACATCAATGTAGATGGCATATTATTGGAGCCAATCGATAAAAAGCCAAATGTCATCTATGTTGACGGTCAGCCACTCGTAGCTTTACGTCAAGTATCAGAAGCATTAGGTTACAAAGTATCTTGGGATGCACCTACTAAAACAGCATTGATCGACATGAACATTGCTACATTAGCGGTACAACCGGACTCTAAACAAGTCGTGCGCAAGGGTAAACTGCAAATCATCAACCTTGATACATCCGAATCTTTACTGCCTGCAGCACGTATGGTAGACGGAATTCTATATGTAAGTCCAAATGCATTCAAACTCTTGCTAAATGATGTAACCATCAATAAAGACGAAATCTATATCGTTCCACAACAAAGTCAATTGGCCACTGATTCAAACACGCAAAAAGGCAAACGAAACGGTATCGAAACATTTTTACCGGATCAAGGAGATAAAAAGTAATTCCATACGAAGAAAAGGAAACCAAAGAAAAGAAACCTCTTATTACGGTAAAACGAACTAACACCAAAACAGATACCAAAGACACAGAAAATACCGAATATGTACGCTCTAACGGATTAAACAGATAATAAAATCTTTCGTATAGCTATATATAATTTAGCACCTTATAACTTAAAGAAGGCAACTCATCACCATGATAGATTGCCTTCTTTTTTTGATTTTTGTTAGTTTATTATTTTTGTTACTTTATATTGTTACTTTATTATTACTTCTTACCCTTTACAGCTCAATACAGTTTATTGCTTACTGTTTTTTGACAGATTATCTATACTATCTTTTGCCGTATCCATACTCCGCTTCAGATCCTTCATGGATTCTTTTATGTCCGGCGCTGTAAGGCCAGATTTGTCGATGTCTTTTGCAGAGTCAGAAGCACGTCTACTATTTTCCCTAGCTTGTTTCATATCATCTTTAATGCGAGTCATATTTTTCATCAATTTCATCAAATGACTCATCATACAGAATGAAATTACTACCCCCGTGAGAAGTAATATTAAGCGGCCCCATCGTGAGCTGTCCATCATCGATACGCAGAGCATCCGTAGTGATAGTGGTGATTTTCGTATGTACGTTCACATCGCTAAAGGATAAATGCCGCCCTTTATTGTGAAAGTTTCCCGTAATGCTTTGAATCGGAATTAGCATATAGTGCCCTTCACCAGACCAGAAGTTACCCCATACCTCCATATCTCGAGGTTGGCCTTCACTTTTAAAGTTCAAATTTGCCGATACGGGCACGAGAAACTCAGGAGCCTTGAGGGCTACACTACTATCTAAATCCTTTGCTACGCCTGTAATCGTATAGGCTCGAGTGTCCAAATTATATACACCCTTAGCCTCCAATTTACCGCTGTATACATTGGCACTAACGTTTTCAAAATTCAAAATACCATCTTGGTACGTCACATCTCCTACTACATTCTCAAAAGTAAGTGCAGGAATCCGTAAAATAGGCATCGTCACACGACCTTTAGCAAAAGGACGGTTAAAATCGCCTGTTACCTTTGTAAGCAAGGTCATGGCATCATGAATATTCTCACCAAAGCCTAGTGATGATGGATCCACCCCTTTCACATCAAATTGTAGATCCAGTTGAGGCATGCGATGCTTTAAAACATCCTTTAAATCTACACGACCTTTTAATACGAGACCATCCCCTATGGCTGTACCACCAAATTTGCCCGTTTCCATATCGATACGAATGACCCTCTTACTATCAAGATCAATTTTTGAGTTTACATTCTTTATCACATAATGGCGGTTTCTATTAAAGACCTCTAACTGACTATTTCTAAGTGTAATCTTAAGATCTAAATGTTGACCTTGCCAATTAAAGTTACGTACTTTCTTACCTAGTTCCTCTTGCCGTTCTTGTGTGGTCTTTTTAGGTGCTTTCGGACGAGGCTCTACCTCATTAATTGGTTTATTTACATCTGGAGATATGGGCGCGAAATCTAACCGATTATTATCGTCCAAATCAATGACTATAACCGCATTATCTAATTCAATGCCTTTGATAGCAGAGGACTTAAAGTTACGTGTCACCACATCCCACATATTGACGCGGACTTTCCCGCTTGGTGCATTGAACAACTCATGTCCTTCTGGGTCCTTCCAAACAAGGCCTGTAAAAGTCAGAGTCCCCCACGGGGTAGCAGATAAACTTTCAACAGTAACCGTACCGCGCATCATAGTTTGTCGAGCCATAACCTCATTAAAAATAACGCCCATTCCACGACTAGCAATGGTTGCTAGTACAAAGACTATAATCGCTCCAATGGCAAGAAAGGCAGCAATGCCTTTTAGGCCTTTCTTATACAATTGTTTATATTTTGTCCAATAAGAACGTATATAATGTTTCATAGCCCTATTATAACATGTTCAAATCACAATACCCATGTGGTGTTGCCTGTATCAATCATATTGACCATAAGAAACTCTTTTCCATACAAAAATCGCCTTGCTCACAGAAAACTCTGCATGCAAGGCGCCATTACCTAACTATTTTATAAAAAAGACAGCAAATTTATAGATTAAAAGTGCACCCACAAATGTGAGTGCACTTTATATATTGCAATAATCAATCTTATGCTTTTACTTCTTTACCATATTTTACAAGGCTTTCAGCTTCGATTTCAGCTTGAGTCCGATAATCTTGAGGAATATTGGACAAGCGAATCCAGCTGCGTACAGCTTCAATTAATACGATAAGGATCATGAGGAACATAGCCGCACTAAATACTACTAGAATCCATTTACCAGCTGGGATATAGCTGTTAAATACGTTTTCAAAATCTGCTGCAATAGCAACGATAGCCATTAAGATACAAGGAATACCTGTTACCCAAGCATAGCGTTTGCGGCCAAGTCTCATAATAACTGTAGTACCTACGGCCAATGTCATGGTACCTAATAATTGGTTTGATACGCCGAATAGAGGCCAGATAATACCGATATTACCTTGTAGAACTAGGTAGCCCCACAAGATACAAATTAAAGCAGCACAACCATACACACCAGGAGCCCAGTGTTGGTCGTTGAATTTAGGATGGAAATGACCTAATAATTCTTGAAGTAAGTAACGACCTACACGAGTACCAGCATCGATTAATGTCATGATGAACAATGCTTCGAACATGATACAGAAATGATACCAGTAACCCATCAAGTGATCCATGTTAGGCAATCTGGAGAAGATATGAGCCATACCTACTGCTAAGGATACGGCGCCACCAGGACGGTGCATCAAGTCTTCACCAACCATTGCAGACAATGCTGGCAATTCATGGACTTGAAGGCCTAAAGCTTTGAATGACTCAACTGTAGAGTTAATCGCAAAGTAATCATCTGGATGCAATGCAGTAGCAGCAATCAACGCCATCATAGCGATGAAGCCTTCTGTTAACATCGCACCATAACCGATAGGTAAGATTTCTCGTTCATTAGTAAGCATTTTAGGTGTTGTACCAGTAGCAATAACAGTATGGAAGCCAGATAACGCACCACATGCGATAGTAATGAAGATGTAAGGGAATACGGAACCTTTCAATACAGGACCGCCGCCCCAGATGTAAGGAGTTACAGCTGGCATTTGAATTTCAGGCATTACAATGATAATACCAAGTGCCAATGCGCCGATTGTACCGATTTTAAGGTATGTGGACAAATAGTCACGAGGAGCAAGTAACAACCATACTGGCAATGCAGCTGCGAAGAAACCATACACAGCAAGCATAATTTCAATGGTTTGCAAGTCGTATGTGAACCAAGATGCATATTCGCTAGCCGCTACATTTGGACCGTAGATGATGGCTGCGAAGATTAAGGCTACCCCAATAATAGTCGCCTCTTGAATTTTACCAGGACGCAACCATTTCAAATAAATACCAATAAAAATAGCGATTGGAATAGTAGCAAATACGGAGAAGAATCCCCAAGGAGAGTTATGCAATGCATTAGCTACTACTACAGCCATACCAGCAAGGGTAATGATCAATAGGAATAAGGTAGCGAGCATAGCACCAAAACCAGCAAGTTTACTGATTTCTTCGCGAGCAATATCCGCAATCGATTTACCATCGTAACGAACGGAAGCAAACAAGATAACCATATCATGTACAGCACCAGCTAATACGGAACCTATAAGAATCCATAATGCCCCAGGCAAATACCCAAACTGTGCTGCGATAACAGGACCTACAAGTGGACCTGCACCAGCAATTGCTGCAAAGTGATGACCAAAGGTTACCCATTTGTTGGTTGGCACGTAATCGTGACCATCATTGTGAACCATAGCTGGCGTTGGACGATATTGATCCAATGTCAGTACCTTAGCCGCTATAAAAGCCCCATAAAAGCGGTACGCTAAAATTAGAATACACGCGGAGGCAATAACTAAGTAAATACCATTCATAACCATATAAACACCTCCAATAATCACGTGACATGGAGTATATGAATATTACTGATAAAACTTATGTATCGTATCCATGCCACAATGGCTTCCTAAAATGTTAGTACTTACAACATTATTGTATAACTAATCAACAAGGTGTCAATTATTAATTTCTCATTTTGAAAGTTAAGTATAACTATAAAGCATAATAACGGCATTCTCTACCTATGAGATGCCGTTATTATCCTAGATATATTGGTTACTGAATGACTTATTCCTATCTGTAATGAAAGATAGCTATATCCCTATTCTCCTGCTGCTCTATAAGTTTTTTTGTAATAGTCCCAAATGTACGCAACAAATTTAGACCTACGACACCGCTTTTTCAGGATGGAATTGCATTCCATATACTCTACCTCGTTCTACAATGCCAGGTACATCGATACCATAATTTGCAGTAGATATGATATATTCAGGATCTGTATCCACATAATAGGAATGGACGAAATATGTATATTGATCATCTACATTGCTAAAAGCACTATGAGGCTGGTGTACTACATTTTTATTCCAACCCATATGAGGCACGCTAAGACCTAGATCGCGAGGGATTTCTTTTACCTTACCGGGAATAAGTCCTAAACCAGGAGTTGGCCCGTATTCTTCAGATTCTTCAAATAAAAGTTGCATGCCTAAACAAATACCTAGTAAAGGTATTTCCCGTTTTACTACTTCATAGATGACATCGACTATACTACGCTCTTTTAGAACTGCCATCGCCGGCGCATATGCGCCTACACCTGGCAAGAGAACACCATCAGCATTTAATATAGTCGCCGAATCCGCCGTTAGCACTGCATCAAGACCAATGTAAGCTAAAGCTTTCTGGACATTGAAGGTATTCCCTGCATCATAATCTATAATGGCAATCATAATAAACTCCATTCTATAGGGTAAAACACGATAAGATTAAACAAAACGTATTACGAATTGTATGTTATTCTGTACGAATTAATTCATGAAGTCTCTTAATATCTTACGCATAACATCCCCATCTTGAGACATAGGAATCGTAAGGCGTAACCATCCTTCTCGTTGACCTCGGCGCACTTGGTAACCTGATTTGAGCCAAGCATCTGCAAGACCTTCCGCATCAGGCGCTGCAAAGAAAATAAAATTGGCCTCACTCTTATAGTAATGAATACCTAGCTCATCAAAGAGGCTTTCCCATTTTGCCCGTTCCTCTGCATTTTGAGAGACCGTTCTTGCCACGAATTCTTGATCACCGAAAGCGGCTTCTGCAGCCACTTGAGATAAGGTATTCAAATTGTACGGCAAGCGAATGGTTTGCATATAATTTGCCAACTCTATAGGTGTCATCATGTAACCTACACGGTAATTGGCAAGGCCATAGGCTTTCGAGAAGGTACGCATGATAGCCACATTAGGGAATTCATCCAAGAGCGCACGTGCCGTAGGAACTGCTACGGAAGTGACAAAATCGATATACGCCTCGTCTATGATGACCAAGGTTTCCTTTGGTATAGCTGCTACAAATTTGCGGATATTTTTCAACAGACTCATAGGTACCCGTTGGATTATTAGGATTACAAATCCACACGACCCGTGTCGTTTCATCTACAGCTTTCACAAGAGCAGAAAAAAATCATACTGTCCCTGTTTCAAAATCAGCTGGCACCTCACGGATCTCAGCACCTTCCACGAGGCCATTCAAGGCATATTCCGAGAAGGCTGGCACGCTTACTACGATGGAGTCACCAGCGGTAATCAATGTTTTATTGACCATGGCGATGACCTCATCTAGACCCACGCCGATGACCAGTTGCTCAGGTTGTACCTGCCAGTAATTCGCTAATTTCATGCGCAAATCGGTGGCGTTGCCATCCGGATAGTAGTTGGCATCATTATGGGTTACATAGCTAAGGATAGCCTCCCGTACCAATGGCGATGTGCCGTATGGATTTTCATTCGCCGACAAGCGCACCAATCGCTCTACACCAAGGCGCTCTTTCACCGCTTCAGCCGGCTCCTCAGGTATATAAGGTTTCAATGTGCGAATTATCTCTTTCATAGGCTATCCTTTCTATCTATTCCTTAACGCATATAACTCATATAACACTTAAAAAACACATATAAACTCCACCAGAGCTCATATGTCTGAGCTCATAATAGGATATACATTATAAATTTGTAATTTCTGGGCGATCCGTAGTCTTGCTAACAACCCCTTCACGGCTCGCAAGCTCTGCTTCAATGGCTTCGTATGGAATATTTTTCTCCGCTAATAACACGAGCAAGTGATATAACACGTCTGCTGTTTCGTAAATCAGCTCCTGTGGATCTTCATTTTTTGCGGCGATTACTACCTCTGTAGCCTCTTCACCAACTTTTTTCAAGATTTTATCGAGCCCATTGTCGAATAAATAATTCGTATAAGAACCTTCCTTTGGCTGTACCTTGCGATTTTTTTAATAATTTCGTATAATTCGTTCAGTGTTTGCTGTGCCATGTTTAACTCCGTTCTACTTCATTAAAGAAACAGCTTGTGCGCCCTGTGTGACAGGCAGGACCTTCAGGCTTAACTTGAATGAGCAAAGTATCGCCATCACAATCTAGGGCCATGCTCACCACGTGCTGCACATTACCGCTAGTGCCACCCTTATGCCATAACTCTTCACGAGACCGAGACCAAAACCACGTTTTCCTTGTTTCTAGTGTTTTGTGAAAGCTTTCTTCGTTCATCCAAGCCACCATGAGGACGTCCTTAGTCTCCGCATCCTGCACAACCGTCGGCAACAAGCCATTTCCTTTTTCAAAATCCGGTTTCATATTCTATCCTTTATTAAAAGTAATCACCAATCTGTTATCCTATATTAGCTTGTATCTCTATCTATTTCTATTCTATTTATCTATAAACAAACTATTTAACGGACTCTGAACATGTAGACTAGTAAAGAACTTACGAGAGATAATAATTTCTTAAATCTGTTTTAGCGTACTGTAATTCCGTGAGCTCGTAGTGCTTGTTTAAGTTCAGGAATTTTAACTTCTCCGAAGTGGAATATAGATGCCGCCAGTGCACCGGTAACGCTGGTTTGCTTAAAGAGATTTATAAAATCCTCAACCTTACCTGCCCCTCCAGAGGCGATGATAGGTACATTTACGACGGACTCTAGAGCCTTATATAGTTCAATATCAAAGCCGGATTTCGTGCCATCTTTGTCCATACTTGTCACTAATAACTCTCCTGCTCCACGAGCTACGGCCTCTTTAGCCCAGTCTAGAGCTTTCCACTCTGTACGCTTGCGACCTCCGTGAGTATAGGCATACCATTCGCCAGTTTCGTCATCGGTTTTCACGTCGATGGCTACTACCATACATTGATTGCCAAACTTTTGAGCTCCTTCTGTGATGAGCTCAGGGTTAGCGAGAGCCGCGGAGTTCAAAGATACCTTGTCCGCACCAGCTTTCAACAAAGCCGTCATATCATCAACACTCTTTATGCCGCCCCCCACTGTGAGTGGCATAAAAACTTGTGTGGAGATTTCTTGTACCACATCGCGCATAGTAGTCCGCGCATCAACGGTGGCCGTAATATCTAAGAATACCAGCTCATCCGCTTGTTGCTGCTCATAGGAGGCCGCAATGTCTACTGGACTGCCTACGTCTACGAGATTTACAAAGTTAACCCCTTTTTTTACCCGCCCATCATCTACATCAAGACAAGGGATAATCCGTTTCGCTAACATAAAGCTCCTTTCCATCGAATGTCACTCAATATATTCCATTGGTTGCGGTCAATAATTAATTTAAGAGCATCACAGTCATTTCTATTATTTCTGCTGATTGTACTCGGCGATTTCCTCTAACGTAATCGTGCCCTCGTAAAGAGCCTTACCAACAATACTATCCATAACGCCTTTTTGTTCTAGCGATTTAATATCCCCTAGATTACGAACACCCCCAGAGGCAACGATGCGTGCTATAGGGAATTCTTTTTGCAAATTCCCAAGTAACTCTTCATTGGCGCCCTGCATCGTACCGTCTCTGTCTACATCGGTAACGATGAAATACTTTGCCCCACCTTCAACCATGGCACCAATTAAATCAGGCATCGGCACGTCCGATTGGTCGAGCCAACCTTCAGCGGCGACCTTGCCATTTTTTTCCATCTACACCGATAACGATGCGCTCCGCACCGTATTCAGCGATAACCTGCTTCGTAAGTTCCGGATTTTTAAGCGCTACAGATCCTAAGATAACCCGATCTACGCCCAAACTCAAATAGAGGTCAACAGCCTCTTTATCTCGGATGCCGCCTCCGATTTCAAGGATACCTGTGAAAGCTGCACGCACTGCTTTTTACAATGTCTACATTTACAGGCTTGCCCGCCTTGGCTCCATCTAAATCGACGAGGTGCAAGGCTCCCACTTTAGCCGCTTCATATTGTTTTGCTTGGGCCACTGGATCTGGATTGATGACCGTTTCCTGCGCGAAATCGCCTTTATACAGGCGAACACTGCGCCCATCTTGTAAATCTATAGCTGGAAAAATCATACATTCTCCTTTATTAAATAACGCCCTTTGTAGAGTTAACCCCTTGGATATCCAGATTGATAGTAACTGCTTTGCGCAACGCACGGCCCGTAGCCTTAAACATGCTTTCAATAATGTGATGTGTATTGCGACCATATAAATTGCGCACATGTAAGTTCATAGCGGCGCTCATAGCAAGAGCTTGGAAGAAATCCTCCACCAACTCTGTTTCAAAGTTGCCACCTAAAACCGGCGTACTCCATTCCCCTTGGAAAACGAGATACGGACGACCGCTCAAATCGATGACAACTTGCGTCAATGCTTCATCCATAGGGACCCAAGCATCGCCATAGCGCTCGATACCAGCCTTATCGCCAAGGGCTTTCACCAAAGCCTGACCTAATGCAAGTCCAACGTCCTCAACCGTATGATGAGCATCCACATATGTATCGCCCTTTGCCTCTACCACAAGTCCAAAACGGCCGTGCTTCGCCAATAGCGTCAACATGTGGTCAAAAAAGCCAATCCCTGTGGATATGGAGCTTGTTTGTGCCCCATCAAGGGTAATTTCTACTGTAATATCTGTTTCTTGAGTGGTGCGTTGCACCGTACCTGTGCGTATCATAGCGACCTCTATACTTCAAATCTATTTTTATAATCTATATTTCTAATCTATATTTTCACTGTATATTTTAAATACACATATAAATATAGATGCCAAATCTATTTTCTAATATTTTTTATAAGCTATTTTTCAAATCGTATTTCGATGGCACGAGCATGCGCTTCGAGACCTTCCGTACGAGCCAATGTAGTAATGTGTTTTGCCACTTCTTCTAAACGTTCTTTCGTAAATTGTGTGAAAGATGTACGTTTCACAAAGTCATATACGCCTAGCGGAGACGAAAAGCGCGCCGTACCACTAGTAGGCAATACGTGGTTTGTACCACCTACATAATCGCCCAATGGCTCAGACGCATAGGCACCGAGGAATACGGAGCCTGCATTTTGAACGAGGCTCATATAGTTCATTGGATCTGGCAATTGATTTCCAAATGCTCTGGCGCCACTTCGTTCATTACCGTGAACATGTCTTCAATGCTGTCCATAATGGCAATATAACTGTTGTTTTCAATAGCTGGACGAGCGATGCTTTCACGAGGTAACGATTTAAGTTGACGTTCTACCTCATCGGATACGGCATTTGCTAAGCTTTCACTGGTAGTCACCATAATGGCGCGCGCACGAGGGTCATGTTCCGCTTGGGATAAGAGATCTGCTGCGAGATGCACTGGATTTGCGCTGTCATCGGCGATAACACCAATTTCACTTGGGCCCGCAATCATGTCGATATCGACTTGACCAAACACTTGACGTTTTTGCCGTTGCCACGTAAATATTGCCAGGACCTACGATTTTATCTACCTTTGGAATCGTTTCCGTACCATAAGCGAGGGCCGCCACACCTTGGGCACCGCCTACTTGATATACCGCATCAACGTCAGCAAGTTTAGCGGCACCTAATACGGCAGGATTAATGCCATCCTTTTGAGGAGGCGTAACCATGATGATTTCTTTTACACCTGCGATTTTTTTGCAGGCAAAGCAGTCATGATAATGGTCGAAGGGTACGCGGCTGTACCACCAGGAACATAGAGACCAACGCGAGCCAAGGGAATGACCTTTTGACCGCGGATGATGCCCGGTGTGTCCATATCCACAAAGCCCTGCTCAATTTCACGACTGTGGAATTCTGTAATGTTAGCCTTTGCCTTTAATAATGCGGCTTTCAAATCATCAGATAAAGACTCATAGGCTGCATCGATTTCCTCTTGAGGCACCTTAAAATCTTCGATGGAAACACCGTCAAATTTTTCAGAATACGCTTTAAGCGCCGCATCACCGTTAGTGCGGACATCAGCAATGATATCGTACACCCGACGTTCAATCTCCATATCTGTGGTTTGCTGTGTATAATTCCGTACGATGGCAAGCATCGCCTCTAATGATTCCTTATATATTTTCATCTGTCGTCCTTCTTCCTACTTGAGCTATCCGTATTGCTAGTTAAATATATGATTCACTCTACATCTTACTTATTAATTGCTTCTGAAAGCTGATCTATGAGTTTAAAAATGGTGTTTCGCTTTTGTTTTAATGCTAATGGATTTGCTACTAAGCGTGTAGATATGGGCTGTAGCCAATCGAAGATTTCTAGATTGTTTTCACGCAAAGTGGTACCCGTTTCCGTAATATCTACGATAGCATCTGCTAGTCCTACAAGTGGGGCCAGCTCAACAGAGCCTTCAATCTTGATGATTTCCACGTCTTGAGCGCCAAAGTACTGTTTTGTAACGGTTGGATATTTCGTACCAATTCGTTGGCGGCGACCTTCTTTAGGATCATAGCCCGCTAAGGACGCCAAGATAAATTGGCATTTACCCGTTTGTAAATCTAACATTTCATAGCTCGTATCGTCTTGTTCATCGAGCACATCGCTACCGACGATGCCAAGATCAACCACGCCATTTTTCAAATACGTCGTTACATCTGGCCCCTTTGCAAGGATGACCTCCATAGAATCACCTAAAGAGATAATGAGCTTACGCGCCTTATTATGTAATGGCTCGCAATCAATGCCACATGCTTCTAGGAGTGGAATAAAATCCTTTTCTACGCGCCCCTTCGTAAGAGCGATACGCAATGTATCGTTATCTTGAGCTTTACTTTCACCCTGCAAGGTAACATCAGTCAAGACGTCGATATTGAAAGCCATCCCTACTGCCGGCATCGGCGTACCATCAAAGCTAGATAGCAAGCCATCATAGCGACCGCCGCTAACGATGTATTGAGACACGCCATCCACATAGCCTCTAAACGTAAGGCCTGTGTAATAGGATTGAAGCGGTTCCGTAGATACATCGATGCGAACCTGTTGCCCCGTTGCTTCCACTTGATTTGCCATATCTACGAGATTATCTAAAATGCGCTGCGCCGCTGCAGGCAAGATAATCTGATTTAGCTCATCCTTAATATCTTGAACTGTACCAAACAAGCGAGGCCATACAGTTAAGAATGGATATAGCGCACTATTTTTAAAGTCAGAAATCAACTCGTTATATCGTGGCAAATATTTAGTAAATAAAGCCTCTAAGAGCTCTGCTTTTTCATCATCACTGAGTCCAAGAGCATCGGTAATAGCACGAGAGAAACGAGCATCCCCAATCTCAAGCAATAAACTATTGCCCAACTGAGCTTCATTCACCTCTTTAATAATTTTAAAACACTCTTGCTCAGCCTCAAGCCCTTCGTAGCCTACCATCTCGATGCCACCTTGCGTCACTTGGTTAACATCACCACGGTGCTTTTTATTTTTCATAAATACATCGCCCAAATAGTAGAACGTGCGAGGCAATTCAATATTTGTAGTCGCCAAGAAACGACCAATAGGCATGGTCAAATCAGGACGAATTACGACGGACACTTCAGAACTATCCATAAATTCGTACATATGTTGACCGCGCCCCATTGCATAGCCATTGAATACATCTTTATACTCTACGAGAGGCGTAGAAATCTTTGTGTATTGACGATTTCGACAAAGACCGAGCACATATTGACTCACATCATCCTTACGCTCTGCTACGATCCCTATATCATCGCGGAAACCAGTAGGTAATTGCTGCTGTACCATCGTAAACATCCTTTCTATCAATTGATTCATATCATTTCTCACATCTGTGAAAGCTATATTTCTGTACTATCATTCTAGTTATGTGGCTATTCAATACACTATGAGAAAAAATTTACTTATATTGATACTTTTTCTATTTTTATCGCTTTTACTTTATTAAAGTATGAAATCATAATATAACGGTTCTATAGAATTGTCAATAGAACCGTTAATATTTCATGTATTTACTATAATAATGATTTTATGCTATCCCCAAACGTTTTCTATATCTGCCACGCTATGTGCATCAGAGCCCAATACAAATGGCACACCGATGATAGCCGCCATGCCTTGGATGAAGCGACTTGGGTACATTTCACGGCAGTCAGGTTTGAAGAAGCCGCTCATGTTGTAGTCTAGCTCGCGACCTTGGACGCGCATGATATGCAAAAATATCGCTTACCACCTGCGCATTGCGACGATCTAAATGACGTTCAAATCCAAAGTGATGTTGGTATTTCTTGATTAAATCAAAGTGCCCTATCCGTTTAGGCGTATATTCACCGAGGTCAGCACGCACGGCTTGGCGTACGGTGGAGTAATATTTGTAATATAACTCATATTGTTTTTCAATCCACGGCCCGAACCCTTTTTCAAATTCTTCAGGACTGTAGTCTAAGCAGTAAAAGGCATTATTAACGCCTTCCATAAAGTGAACGGATAAAATATTATCATCCGTCAACGGACCATAGCGATCCAAGAACTCTTGAATGTCTGATTCAAAGCCTGGAATATAATCGACTTCAAAACCGAGAGAAATATCGATATGTGTGCCATACGCACGTTGTAATTGACGACCCAACTCTAAGTAAGTATCAACTTCATTTAATTTCAAAGACGCTGTGTCATAGGCCTTTTTATCGCCACCGTATTCTGCAGCAAAAGCTGTTGGCAATGGTGCATGTTCTGTAAGGCATACCTTTTCGATACGCAACTCGATGGCCTTTTCTATCATCATCGCAGTTCGGTCCCCACTACCATGTGGACACAATTCCGTATGCACATGACCGTCCACGAGACGGCTGCGATACTTACTATATCCAACGAACTGCCGTTCATCTTTCATGTTCATTCAATCACCCCTATTCGCCCTAACCCCTGGCGAACCCTTATCTATAATCTATACATCATTAATATAACGTATTAATATCTATCTTTTACTATACTAATTATTATACCAATAATGCGTATGTTTCGGTATCCTGATATTTACCATGTTTGAATCCAACTTGAGGCGTTAGACCACAATAGGTAAAGCCAAATCGCGCGTGTAACTTAGTGCTACCTTCATTGCCAGCCGTAATAACGGATACCACATTGTGCAATAATGGATCATTTTTTGCTATTTCTAAAATATGAGCCATCAGTTGTGTAGCGATACCCCTACCGCGATAATCTTGATGGATATAGATAGATAATTCGACAGTACTTTTATAGGCCTCTTTAGGTCGATATGGTGAAAGCGATGCATAACCTGCTACAATTCCATCAACGGTACCTACCACAATAGGATGATGCTCATCGCTATGAGATTCATACCATTCCTTCCACTCTGGCAACGTGCGCGGTTCAAGATCAAGCGTGGCTACGCCGTTCACAACCTCATAGTTGTAAATATCTAAACAAGGGGCTATATCATTCCTTGTAATTGGTCGTATTACTAATTCACTCATAAGTATTCCTCAAAACTGTAGGTATCCTAAAAAAATTTATTTCTATTTAACATAATATATAAAAATAGCCCACATACGCAAGAAAAAGGACGAACTATTCGTATAACATACCATTTCACTTTTCTCCATCTTTTGAGGTAAGAATTACATATTTTACATCTATATCCCCTAATACAATAAAAACTGAGTGGTAAAAACAACGTTTTTTTACCACTCAGCATATACTATTTTGAAGCATATATAAGTAAAAAGCTCTTATTTTACTTATATACTATCATCATATTTTTTTATTATGACTATTAAAAGCTAGTACATTTCTATAGGATCAAAATCATACTCTTACTTAATTTATAAGAAAATTACACAATAACAAATAAAAGTATTGTAATAGCAATTAAAGCACTAATAACAGTATAGTCGATTCTTTTCAATCCTACGGATGCAGCAAAGCTGTGTGTGTGGGGCCACCGAATCCACGTAATTCTAAGGATAATGCCATTGTCTCGGAGCGTCCCAAGGATTTCAACAGCAATGGTTGAATAACAGATGCATAAGATTTGATACGCTTAATGAAGTTGCCTTCGAGAGATAAGCCACGGCACGCTTGCGCCTCTTGTACAGCATGGCTTTCAGCAATAAAGTCAGGCACGAAGCGGAGCGCAGCAGTGAACATAAATGCATATTCATAAGGAATTTTGCATTGTGTTACGAGCGCGGCCGTAAGGTCTTGTAATTTTGTAGTTGCCAACAAGCCTATAAAGACAAGTGTCATAGCCAACATTCGTAAGCCGGATACAATGGCAGAGGTTACATCGCCGCTGCCAAGGAATTGGATGAGGCCAAGGAATACAGCGAAGCTAGTTAATGCCAACACGGCTTTTCGTTGTTTGAATAACAAACCTGCCAAAAACAATACACCGAGTTCTACTACGACTAATGCCAATAGCGATGCCCAGTCACGCAACAGGATGGCCCACACGGATACAGCGAGGGTCATCAAGATTTTTGTTAACGGTACTAAACGTTCCATATGTCCCTCCTATTTTCCGCTCAACTGAGCCACTAACTTAGATTTCAATTCATCCATAGATTTGCAATAGCCTAAGGATGGTACCGCTAGTGAAAGCTCCACACTTGGCGGTTTCGTAAGACCTAGGTCTTGCAATTCATCCGTAGATTTTTTGAATAATTCTTCTGGACTGCCGTCAAAGGCAACGGTTTGGTTGCCCATGATGATAGCACGGCTACATTCGCTAGCCATGATTTCCATATCATGGGTAATAAGAAGGATTGTGATACCTTCTGAATTAAGCTGACGCAATAATGCTAATAGCTCTTTAGTTTCCTTACCATCTTGACCACTGGTTGGTTCGTCAAGGATGAGGATTTTTAGACTGCATAGCCAACGCAGAAGCAATGGCAACGCGTTGCTTTTCGCCGCGACGCAATGTTGGAGGATAGGCTTCACGCAAATGGCCGATGCCTGTGCGCTCCAATACTTCATCAACGATACGCTTCACTTCGGCTTTACTGCGCCCCAAGGACTCAGGTCCGAAGGCAACCTCTGTGGCTACGGTAGGTCTGAACATTTGGCGATCTGGCTGTTGAAATACATAGCCGATAAATTGTCCCCGTTTAGACGGCGGCATGGACGTAATATCTCTGCCGTTATAATACATGTGGCCTTCCCTAACCTTTTCTAGGCCTACGAGCAAACGCGTAATAGTCGTTTTGCCGCAACCATTACGACCACCAATGGCAATATATTCGCCTCCTTCGATGGTGAAAGTCACGTCTCGGAAAATATCTACGGCTGGCACATAGCCAAAACGGATGTTTTCAACCTTAAGCATGAGCGCCACCGTCCTTTCCTGGTACATCATCAACGCGTTGAACTGGTTGTCTATTTTCTACTATATTAGACTGATTAGCAAGATTATCTACTGTATTTCTTTGATTAGCTGGAGAGTTGCTTTTACCATGCACCTCTGTTTGTATTGCGTGAGCCATTTCAATTTGGTGCAAGCCCTTGATAGCAGACTCGATGCTGAGCCAAGGTTCATCACTGTGGAAGCCGGCTTGTTCCAATTCCATATAGGTTGTAAACACGGATGGCAATGCATCGACGTGAATGTTGTGCTCGTACATGTAACGAAGCGTAGTCGGTACATCGTCATCACAGGCGATAGAACCATTTACCATGAGGGCCATGCGGTTAGCATACGGCAATACGGCATGCAAGTCATGGTCGATAACGACAACGGTGATACCGTGTTTTTGGTTCAAATCACCTACGAGGCGATATAATTCTGCGGTCCCATCTGGATCGAGAGAGCTTGTCGGTTCATCAAGAACAAGTACGGTTGGGTTCGTAGCCAATACGGAAGCGATAGCCAAACGTTGGCGTTGACCACCAGATAAACTTGTAATCTTGCGGTCTTCTAAGCCTACAAGGCCAACTTGCTTAAACACCTCTTCAGAACGAGCTTTAATAGTTTCACGGTCATAACCGCGGTTTTCCATAGCAAAGGCTACTTCTTCACGAACTGTCATCGTTACGAGCTGTGTATCGTAGTCGGCCAGAACTACACCGATATGGTTCGCAAGTTCTGGGATTTCCATTTGCGTAGTCGCATGACCATCTACGAAGACCATGCCTTCTAGCCGTCCACCATAGAATTTAGGCACCGCCCCTACCATCGCCATACAAAGGGTGCTTTTACCACAGCCTGCAGGGCCTGTAACAACGAGAAAATCACCTTCATTTACATCGAGATTGATATTTTCAAGGGATGGTGTAGTCGCCTTAGGATGATAGTAATTTACGTGCTCAATGGATATTTTAGCTTGGCGCTCAGGCAAGATAGTCAAGCGACTATGATCAGATGTCAATTGGTCCGCATTTGGCAACATGCCACGTTTAGAAAATAGACGTTGTGCCGGAATATACAAGATTGGTGTAATGGCACCATTCAAGGCCCCTACGATAAGTACCAATGGCCACATGCCGTACATGTACACATTATTTGGCAACCCAAGCACTTGCCACAAAATGGTAACAAAGATACCGCCAGATACAACAGTTGCTAAAAAGCCAGACACGACAGGCGTTAAATCAAAACCACCAATTTTACGGAACTTCATGGACAACATAGCGCGCGTTACGAGAGCCGCCGTCAAAGCACCACCCGGCTCAGACAACAAGTTGCCGTAAGGGAACGCTGACTTAGACGTCAATACATTGATGAGGGCCGCCACGAGGCCAATCCCCAAGGTTTGACTCAAACTAGGACGAGTCAATAAAATAGCTACGCAGTACGTAGCAATCGTCCAGTTCGGCGTTACCCCAGCCACACTAGGGCTCACCAAATGCAAAATCGTGCCCAATGCGAGCATCAATGTGCTAACAGTAACCCATCTAAACTGGCCACCCTGCACATGCGTGTACACAAGATCCTGAATCCGTTCCATAATAGCCTCATTTCTATAAAAAAATATATGGATTTATTTTTAACATTTATACGGGTATTGTGAAAGTTTAGAGCGCAACAAAAAAATAGCAGGGGATTAATCCTGCTATTTTTTTATAATATACTCTAAAAGCAAATTTACGATTTATAACCATCAAGCTTTATTATAAATAACAAACTCCCTAAGTATATTTTTTTAATTTTAATAATACATTTCCAATGAGGTTGATCTACAATTCCTAAATTTTGTTTAGCTCGCTCGATGTCTACAGTGGAAATCAACTCATTAAAGCGTCCATATTCATCAATGTTAGTTTCATTAACATGAGCATTTAACAATGCCCTCAACTTAGCTTCATCAACACCCAACAAATTAATACAATACTGTATCTTCGCGTTCCAATCGACATTCATATATTCATTGATATAATCAGTCAATGTCTTATTCTCGTCAACAACTAACCGCTTATGTTCTATATCAACCAAAATTTGTCTAGCAGCACGTTGTTCTTCTTGAGATAATTGAGCAAAGCTTTTATGAAGCATCATTCTTAATTGATCAATTAAAGTACTATCAAAGTCATCAATATTATATGCTCTTATATACTTCTCAAAATTTTTATTCATATAATCAGCATCAATCCGAATAGATTCTTGCTTATGAGCTTTGGCAGTTATATCAAAAGGAATCACTGGATTAGATTTACCATCAGGTGTACTAGAACTAAATAATTCGCCATATCGAACTGCTAATGTGTTATACGTTTCCTCATCTAAATTTAGTCCTAGTTTCTCATCAATATTCTTTTTGCCACGTAAACATCTGTAGCCGAATAGCTTCCATTAAGCTACGCAATTGATAGAATAAGCGTCCAAATTTATGTCTACTCGCTATATTATCCGGTAATTTTGAATAGTATTCTATGCCTTCTGATATAAATAAATCTGAAATATCCTCTACTATAACATTCATTTTGCGAATATTCTGATCTTTTTATCTGCATATAACCCTTCAGGTACCGATCCAGAATATAACCTAAAAAGCATCTTGAATATTACGAGACATAGTATGTATCTTACGATAATATCTAATGCTACCAAATGGTTTTTTTCTGGACCATATAAACGGTTTGTTCTAGAGAAAGCTTGTACTATTTCTTCATAAGCCATAATTTTATCAACATATAGTGTATTTACATATTTTTGAATCAAAAACCTGTCAGTAATTGTTTAACGACAATTACAACATCAATGTATTTATCTGTATCAATTTCTACATCATTAGAACGATATTGCAGCTTATGCGCAAGTCTAGCACAAACATCACGCTTAAATGAAGCATAACTTGATGCAGTAAATTTTTTTGATTGAAATATGTATTATAATCCTCTAAGATTTCTTCCAATGCTTCATCTTTAATAACAGCGGTTGTAGGATCCATTTCACCATCTACAGTAGGGTCAAATAAGGCCACTACTTTTAAATTAGGTGCACTCCGTCTAAACAATCGATAGTAAGAAATCGCTTCAGATATACTATGGGTTGCTAAAATACCATGGAATAATCCTTTATAACTTTGTACCAACCATTTACCATGAATATCTTCAATTACAGCTCTACGATGGTGATCATTATCATAATGCCCATTTTCTATATAATCCTCAATACCTCTTGTATATCCATGTTCATAATCTCGAACCATAGGTACATCATTTATAAAATGGTAATAGGCTTCTCGTTTTTCGGGAGATTCCATAACATCACTAACGGTATTAGCGCCAACCTCACGTAATGCAACTGCATTACGTAAATCTTCATCACTATATGTTGGCACCGATGTAATATCAAACCCTAACACATTTTTATCTCGAATACCATCAGAAATACTATACCGGTGCAATTCATCACCAAATAAATCGGCAGTCGCTAATGTTTTCTTTGCATTATCTTTAAAAATTGGCGTGCCTGTAAACCCAAATAATAAAGCATGTGGGAATGTTTCTTTAATTGCTCTCAACATATCGCCAAAAGTATTGCGATGACATTCATCAAAAATAAAAACCAACCGTTTTCCTTTAACACGGTTTAACATATCATCGCGTGTATCATCTTTAGATAATTGATTCATCTTTTGAATAGAGGAAACAATTATCATATCCTTTGGTTCAATGCTATCTAGTTTTTTCAGTAATACAGTACCACTTTCTGTACCTTCTACGGATGTAGCAGAGTCGGCAAACCCTTGATATGCCTGCAAAGACTGTGTTCCTAATTCAACACGGTCCACAAGAAATACGATTTTATCAGCATCTCCTACACTCGCAATAATCTGCGCCGTTTTAAACGATGTCATAGTTTTACCAGATCCTGTTGTATGCCAAATATACCCACCTAAAGGACTGGTATATCCCCAATCAGCTTTACTAACTATATCTGCAATACGACTTGCTGCATAATACTGATAGCTACGCATCACTTTGAGGACACCGTCAGAGCTATCTGGAATTGTATAAAACCCTAATAATTCATGTGCTAAAGGAATTGCCAACAATGTTCCGGCAATTTGAGTCCAATCCCCTATAATTTCATTGTTTACATCGGCCCAATGAAATTGAAATTCTGACTTTAAAGCTTCTCCATTTCCAGGATTAGCAAAATATACCGTTTCTTCTGGTGTCATAGCCACAAAAATTTGTATTAAAGCAAATAATCCAGAGAACAAACCACGACGATTATATAAATCAATTTGATTAATTGCGAAATCAACCGGAATACCTGAACGTTTCAATTCAATATGAATAACAGGCATCCCATTAATTAGCAACATGACGTCTCCACGTCTATCTCTAGAAACATCATTAAGCCCTTTAAATTGTGGTTGACGTGCTATTTGATAAACACTTTTGTCCAGAAGCAATTTCATTACGGTCAAAAAAATTTTTAAGTGATACATTTTTTTCCCCAAAATGCATCGCATCATCTTGATTATCACGTTTAATAGTAACTACTTTGCCATTTATCCAATCATTTATCATGGCAGGACTTTTTCAACATCTTAATTTGCATTAAGATTTGATTCATCTCGCTATCAGTCAACGGATATTTATCTAGCTTGTCAGGAGAACAGTTATTTTTTTATAAATAATATCTGCCCAATTCTTTACAAGCGCCTCTTCTGTTGGATATTCAATACACTCTGCTTCCCAACCATGATTAGATAACTGCTGAATAAGGGCTAATTCAAAAATCAGATTCTTTTGTAAAAAATCATAATTCACCTAATCTATTAAATCTACACAAATAACTGTTGAAGTAAACCTTTTTATTGATATAAGGCAATCCAATTTACGCTGATGAAGGGTAATAATACTATCTGTCTGCGACAAAAGACTAGCAATTAAGTTTCTGCTCTTTCTATTGAATTAGGTATGGCTATACTTTGTTCGATTAAATCAGTTTTACTAATCCCTTTTATTGATGTTCCTTGAAGAACTTTGGCATTTTCTTGCATTAATCGAAATAATTGATATGCAATAAATTTGATATCATTCCCATCAAAAATCACTCAAAGATAAAAAAATCTTGACTAGTGTAAAAATCTTGATTTATTACTGCAACTTTACCAACTCCAACTCTCGTAACTAAAAGCAATTGAATCACGAGAAATTAATTTTTGCAGCTGAATTTCTTTTTAATGCATTATTGTCAATAAATTTTTATATTAACATGTACAACATCACCTTCAACTAAATCAGATGATTGTATCCAAGGTATATCACCACTCCAATATTCAAGATTAGTCGTTTTAGGAGTCCCTCCACCAGTTTTTAATTTTTGCAATATTATCTAACTTACGCTGTTCCCAAGCATCAGTAAATCCTTTGAATCTAACATCTGGAATCGTACATCCTTTTTGAGGGAATAATTTTTTTGTAAAAGTGCACTCTTATTTAATTTCAGTTTCTCAAGCTTACGCTGATGAAGGGTAATAGATTTATCAAGCTGATTAAATAGTGTACTAATTAATTCTTCCTCTTTGGGATTTGATGGTACATAACCATTAATATTATCAATAGTAGTTTTAGATAAACTAGGAACCCCTGTTGATTCATCAAACTTTTTCCAAGGCATCAATTGCATTAAATAGTATAAGAATAAAATTGAATGCTTATCTAATGCGGTAAGATAAAATAAAGTGTCTACTGTCCAAAAAGGTGCTTTGAGATATTGCGGCTTATCAATCGTTCCTTTTCTACCAATTCCTATAGCATCTATATTAGATAAAGACTCATTCACACTTAACATATAGCCACCAGTACCATATACAGGTATATCGCCTTGTTCTAGATGTTTATAGTCTTTACCGGAATTAACTTTTAAAATATCTGATAACTTACGCTGTTCCCAATCATCAGTAAAGCCTTTAAATCGTAACTTAGGAGTTTTTTTATTAGTATTCATCATTTTGCTCCTAACAATTCTAATAAGGCGGATATCCCCATATCGTCATTAGCTTCTAACTCACGCAATAATGTAATCAACTCTTGCTCTACAACTCTAATATCATTATCAATTGATTGTAGTGAAGTTCCATATTTATTGGATAAAGCACTTAAACATTGAACAAAATCATTGATGACCTTTTTTGAATACGCTTTTAGTTCATTTATTGCTGGCACAATCCAATGTTGATATAACAATTCATCTATTTGTTCATCAGTAAGATTCTCCATACAATATTTTTGTAGCATCAGCTAACTCAGCTACAGCCTCTTTCTGACATTTTTTTAATTTTGTTTCTTCAGCATATAAATCTTTAACAGCCTTTAATAATGGGTATAATTCTGGTTCATCTTTATAAATCTTAACAGCGGCGTTCAATGGCGTCTTCACAAACCCAGTTCTATCATCATTCAGGAATTCCATATCTTGATAGTCCATTGGTACAGCTTCAGCAAGTTCAGCGATTCGCTCTTTAATTGCTTCAAGTTCATTCTCTATATGCGTTACATTTGAAAGTTCATTCTGCAAATATAATTCTTGTACTAATTCAAAAGGAACAATAGCCCCTTTCCACCCGTCTTGAACCTCTACTTGTTTATTATTTTTCTTTTTCATTACCATATTGGGCTCTACAGAAGCAACCAAGGCTTTACCATTATATCCCATCTTATCGATATCTAATGTAATTTTAGACCAATTATCACTCATAATTTGATAGATATCATATGTGTCGATTAATGGTATATTAGAAAATTGTTCAAATAACTCGTTTGACAAGGTATGCCAAACAGTTTCATCCATTCCAACTTTAAAATTATCAATAACAGACTGCGAGACGTGTTCTATATAATGATCAATCTTTAACCCCAAGGAGTCTGTAAATGCATTTACAGCAGGATAATCCTGTACAATCTTAGCAATATTCCCCTCTACCAATGAATAGTATCCATCTTGACCTTGTTTAAAAATTTCTTTATCAAGTCCTTCAAACACATTCCAATATAGGGATAATTTTTCTATCTCATTATATGGAATCCCCCCATGAACAATACCATATATATCATATATTTCATCATTTTTAGATGTGTCCACATAGCGAGGAATATTTAAATTGTAATCATTACTTATAATCTCATCACGAGATACAACGGTACAATATCCAGCAATCGTTTCTCTCTTACAATAAGCATCTATAACGCGACGAATATCTGATGCCTGCAACTTGTTATTCTTATTAGCTTTCACAAAATATTCTGAAGCATCAATAACTAGTACATCCTGATTCTCTCTCTTCTGACGCAATACCATAATGATTGTCGGGATGCTTGTACCAAAGAAAATATTAGCTGGCAAACCAATAATTGCATCAATATGATTATTATCAATAAGAGCCTTACGAATTTCTCCTTCACTATCCCCACGGAACAATACACCATGTGGCAATACGATTGTCATAATACCATTTGGTCTTAAATGATATAGATCATGAAGTACAAAAGCATAGTCAGCTTTTGTAGCAGGTGCTAACCCAAATCGACTGTATCTAGGATCATTTTCTTTTCCCTTGGGATCCCAGTGTTGAGAATATGGAGGGTTTGATACAACAGCATCTAAGTATAACGGATTATACGTTTGTTGAGGGTCTGCTTCATCAAAAATAAGGCCAATCATCCTCTAATGTATCTGCGTTTCTAACCATGATGTTAGATGGTTGAATATTACGCATGATGAGGTTCATTCTCGTCAAATTATACGTTGCTTCTTTTTAGCTCTTGAGCATAGTATTTAATACTATTTTTTTATCTCTTCTATATTTTGCAATACTTTTTACCAATATGAATCAACAAAGAGCCCTGATCCACTTGTAGGGTCATAAATTGAAATTTCATTTCGGCCCTGTAAATGATGAGCTATAATTTCTGACATCAAAACAGAAACTTCATGAGGCGTATAGAATTCACCCGCTTTTTTTACCTGCATTGGCAGCAAAAATTCGAAATCAGATATTCATATACAAATCCCAAGACATCATAATCTTGAGAGCCATCCATTGGTATTTCATCAATCAATAAGATTAATTGTTGAATAGCTTTGGATTGGGCACCAGAGTTATCGCTCTAACTTAGTTAAACCTAATTGCAATGTATCAAAGATACCTTTATATATCCGGTTATATCGATCATTCAATAATCGTTCAAAAGAATTTAATGCATCTTGTACTCTACCTACATCAAGCTGATTACCATCCTGAATCCATGTAGAAAACAAATGATTATATGGTATAAAAATAGTACAAATCATCTCGAATAGCATCACGCAATTCTACATTTGATTCTACTAAAACAGATTTATATTCAGTTTTTTTGCTATTTGATACTGTGTACGTAGTAACTCTTCCTCTTTTTGAGACAAAAACTTATAAAAACATGAATCCTAATATATAATCTTTATACTCATTCGCCTCAATTTTAGAGCGCAATTTATTGGCTGATTCCCAAATTTTATTTGCTAATTGCTGTTTATCCATATGCCACCTCAAGTAATACCAGTTGTTATGTGTATTATACCATTGCAAGCAAAAAGCTCTATACCACTTTTATAGATTTCAATACAACAAAAAAAGCACCCTTGAGGGCGCCTATATAAAAAAATAAAGCAACACCGAATTAACGATGCTGCCGCTTGAAACCAAAAAATGGTTTTTTTCTATGTACTTAAATATTACCTTATGTGGAACCATGTGTCAATAGCTCTAATAAGCACATCAAATGTAGCTTTTTATATTATCATTCAACCTATAATCATTATCTCGAAAAAAAGCGTTTCTTAAGTTCATCTAATTCACCACATATATGTTTATGAACACCAGTACTAATACATATTCTTTTGATGAGCATACATCGTAGTTAAGATTTGATAGGTAGAAATATGTCCCAAATGTCTACGTCTACTTGATGGTGATTTTATAAATTTAGCACATTCACGTTGTAAATCAGCATTAATACGTTTATTATGTGTAGAATTTATATCATTGATAATACAATTATTATGAGCACATGCATTCCGCAAACTTTTTAACTGTATACATTAAGTATAATCGTTCTGTAATCTCAATATTTTGCAATAATTCTGCACAATATTTGTAGAAGTATAAATACTGTCCAAAGGAAATCATTTCTAGAAAAAGCCCATACTGGACAACGTTTATTTTGATCATCAATATATTTAGCATATAAATTACCACAATATAAGCTACCACTATTTTTTTCCATAAGTCATGCTGTAATTGTTCAAAAATTAGATTTCTCTAGCTGATTCATATATTCCTCAACTACATCATAGGGATCAATATTATTCTGCTGTAAAAATAGATAATAAATGAACTTTGGAAAAAAATGCTCAATCCCTATAGCCATTTCTAACATGATTCGTCTCAATCTATTATCAATACATGCTAAATCTATTAAATAGCTAAAAATCTAAATTTACATATTTTTCCAGATTTTGAGGATTTTAGAAGTTCTTCCTAAAGGCTCTAAGTTTAAAGTAGTTATTATTCTCTACTAAATATTGTTCTGCTTCCACTTCAGTAATATTATCAAAGGTAATACCTTTGGATATACTATGCTCTATCTGTTCTCTTGGTGTTAAAAACGGACCATCTGACATACAGTCGCTCCCTTCAAAATAACCAACCACACACAAAACCAAAAAGCAAAATTTATATATACAATTATACCACTTCTTAAATATATTCTACTCTATTGAAAAAAATCATCTTTCTTTTACATATAATATGGCTTAAACACCTACATTCTACTTAAGCAAAGTGACTTTTTGTATAACTTTTGTTGCCGCACCCGCATAGTGGATGGTTTTATAATTTCGTGACTACGTCGCGAACCAGTCTAAAAGGCAATAATAAATACCTCTCTATCTTGGTGTATAATTATTATAATCTCCATATATTATTTAGTATTTCACTATAATTATAATAAACTCATCATTTACCTTATCAGGGAGGTTCATAATGGCACAGGCATTAATCGTAATCGATATTCAAGAAGGCTTAGTTAAGGAAAACCCTTACAATGCGAAAAACTTTATCTCAAATACAAAAGCAATCATTCAACATTTTAGAGATCAAAATATAGAAGTCATTTTTATCAGGCATTCTGAAGATGAAGGCTTATTAGCAACGGGTAGTGATAATTGGCAAGTCTATCACGAATTAAAACCGCAAGAAAAACGAAAAGATTTTCAATAAATATTACAATAGCATCTTCAAGGATACTGAATTAAAGGAATATTTAAACCGAAAAAAATATTACCGATGTAACATTTGTAGGAATGCAAGTGGAATTTTGCATTGATACATCTGTGAAAGTAGGCTTTGAGTATGGTTATAATATCACCATCGTCGAAGATGCTATCTCAACCTTTGATAATGAGTATCTACCAGCCGATACAATCCTATCCTTTTACAAAGAAAAGATTTGGCGGAATCGATTTTGCACAGCTAAAAACAACAAATGAAATGTTAAGCATCAATTAAATTACGAAAAATAATACAAAAGATTTTTTTATAATTTTTTTCTCACGTATTTGTCATATATGTATGTTAAAAATTTCATTAAATATTTATGCCCGAACATAGGGAGGTCTTTTTATGTATAAGTATATTACGATTTTAGGAGCTGCGGGCCAAATAGCTCAAAAGTTGACTGCTACACTATTAACATATACAGATATGCACATTACATTATATGGTCGTCAGTTGAAAACACGTATACCTCCAGAGATTATCGACCATGAACGCGTTACAGTGATTGAAGGTTCGTTCCAAAATCCTGGAAAATTAGAACAAGCTGTAACAAATGCGGAGGTTGTATTTGTAGGTGCTATGGAGTCTGGCAGTGATATGGCGTCCATCGTGAAAGCGTTGAGCCGCAAAAATATACGCCGTGTTATCGGTGTGTCCATGGCTGGGCTTTCTGGTGAATTCCCTGTAGCACTTGAAAAATGGACCTTCGACAACTTACCGATTAGCTATGTTCAAGGTGAGCGCCAAGCACGCAACGTATTGCGCGAATCCAATTTAAATTACACCATCTTGCGCCTCACATGGCTCTACAATGATCCAGAGAAAACCGATTACGAACTCATCCCTGAAGGAGCTCAATTCAACGATGCCCAGGTTTCACGCGAAGCAGTGGTAAAAGCCATCTTTGATATCTTACACGCTGCGGATGAAACGCCTTTCCACCGCACAAGCATCGGTGTAGGGTGAACCAGGTACACACTATGACAAACCAAGCTTTCACTAATATATAAATAAATATTTTGTAAAAAAAGAGAAAATACTATATACTATACAAGACTATCTTCAATACGCTTGAAGATAGTCTTTTATATATCATTTTATGATTAAAGTATCTAGTTAACCTCATTTGAATTAAATATCTCATATATATTTGTATACTGCAATTATATCGTTTAAATGATATAATTACAGTATAAGAATGATGAACAAATACTTTTAAAAACTATAAGGAGATAACTATGGGAATATTACGCGAAAACAATTCGTCCATCCTCTGATTTACGAAATAAGTATCCTGAAATTTCTAAAACCTTACAACTTAAAGATGAGGGCTGCCATTATTACTGTAAATGGTCGTGGAGATACCGTAAGTCTCGGCTATAATACATATAATATGTTAAAGTCAAAAAAATAGAATTATTATCCTCTCTTGTAGAAGGACAAAACGATATCATTCAAGGTCGCACCACTACACTTGATGAAGCTTTCAACAGTATCGATAAAATGCTGATCAAATGGGGTAACTCTATGAAATCCCAACCCTACACAATCATTCCTACTGAAAAGTTCAATAAAGAGCTACATCAACAAATACTTTATATAGCTATGCAGTTTTCAAAAGAAACAGCTATACAAGTAAAAAGAAAATATTCAAAATTCAATTTCAAATCTTATGAACCATCCATATATGGGGACTACACCTAAAATTAGAGCACTTAATGACAGTGACTTTCGAATGTTGATTTTTAGAAAAAGCTTATTATTTTCTACACAGTTGTAGAGGAAACTAGAACTATTTATTTAATCTCTATACTTGATCAACGACAGGATTATGTAAATATACTAAACGGATTATAACATTTGAACTAAACCAGTGCTTCTTTAAAAATTAAATACCCTTCAAAGTGGTATATCCTAAAATCTAATCGGTACATTTTTTACTCATGTAACATAGATTTTGGGTATACCTTTTTATTCCTACATTTTATAGATATTTATATAGATAAACTCACGTATTTACGCTATACTAATAAAATGATTAATATACACTTATAGGTATGTGAAAGCAAATGCCTCTTAGATTATCAATTATATTTATATATGCAACTTATTGTATAAAAACACCCTAAGTTTTATGTATAAAAAAATAAATGATAGTCATTTTTTAGTCCCAGTTAGGGTAGAGGCTTATAAACAGGTAAGGAGTTATTATGAATCGCATTGTTGTTATTGGCAGTTGCAACATGGATATTGTAGTCCTCGCGGATAAACGCCCTACTGCAGGCGAAACAATTATGGGCAACGAATTGCACATCGCTCACGGTGGCAAGGGCGCAAACCAAGCGGTGGCTGCGGCTCGTCTAGGTGCAGAGGTCACGATGGTCGGCTGTATCGGTGAAGATGCATACGGCCAAATGATTTTAGATAATTTAAAAGAAAATTTCATCAATACAGATTACATCGTTACGGTACCGAATACTACAACCGGTACAGCACACATTACATTAGCTGAAGGCGATAATAGCATCATCGTGATTGCAGGAGCTAATGCTAAGGTAGACCAGTCCGTAGTAGATAACGCTTGGTCTGCCATTGAGCAAGCCGATCTTGTAATGGTTCAAAACGAGATTCCTATTCCAACTATTGAATACATCGTTCGTCGTTGTCACGAGGCGAATGTGAAAGTCCTCTTAAATCCTGCTCCTGCAGCCGACCTCGATTCGGAATGGTTAAAATTAGCAACCTATATTACGCCAAACGAACATGAGCTATCTGCGCTCTACCCTAACCAATCTACAGAGGAGACCTTACTAGCTAACGAAAATAAAATCATCGTTACCCTTGGTAGCAAGGGCGTAGGATATGCGGACAACGGTGAAATCCACATCGTACCTGGCTTCAAGGTTGAGCCCGTAGATACAACAGGCGCTGGCGATACTTTTAACGGCGCCTTTGCAACGGCTATTGTTAATGGTAAAAGCTTAGCCGATGCTCTACACTACGGCAATGCAGCAGCTGCCCTCTCCATCCAACGCTTGGGGGCTCAAGGTGGCATGCCAACAAAGGACGAGGTCGCCGCATTCCTAGCAGAACACATATAGATTGAAAAGGAGATTACCATGCAACGACACGGCATTTTAAATAGCCATATTGCTAAGGTTTTGGCAGATCTTGGTCACACAGATACAATTTGTATCTCTGATTGTGGCTTACCGGTACCTGAAGGGGTTCAAAAAATTGATTTAGCCTTGGATTTTGGTGTACCTAGCTTTGAGCAAGTAGTATCCATCATCGCAAAGCATATGAAATCCGAAGCAGTTCATGTGGCAACAGAAATTAAAGAAAATAATCCTAAGGCTTATGACTTCTTGGAGTCTACCTTCCCATCTGATCAATACGAATGGATTGAAACGAGCCATGAAGCTTTCAAAGAAGCCACAAAACAATGCAAGTGCATTATTAGAACTGGTGAAGCATCTCCGTATGCCAATATCATCTTGCGCGCCGATTGTATTTTCAGCGATCGTCCGTAGAATAATAGATTAGAGATACTTTCACCAATCATATAGGAGTAGTTATGGAAATTGTTATGTCAGGCATTGCGAAGGCATTTGGTACTAACCAAGTGTTGCGCGATGTAAGTATTACCCTCAAGGAGGGCGAGGTTCACGCCTTGATGGGCGAAAATGGGGCCGGCAAGTCCACCCTCATGAATATCCTCACCGGTATTCACAAGGCAGACGCTGGTACCATCACCATCGACGGCGTAGAGCGCACCTTCCCAAATCCGAGAGAGGCCGAGCTAAACGGTGTGGCCTTCATCCACCAAGAGCTTAACATTTGGCCAAATCTAACATTGTTAGAAAATCTATATTTAATGAGACCAAAGCGCAACAAATTTGGTATGCTCGATAAAAAGGCGATGCTCACTGAGGCTGAAAACACATGTCGCGAACTAGGCATCGAATTGCCGCTCACAACAGAAGCAGGCCTTTGCTCCGTTGGTCACCAACAGATGACGGAAATCCTTCGTATCTTGATGTTAGATGCAAAGGTTGTCATCATGGACGAACCGACAGCAGCCCTCACAGAGCGTGAAACGGCGACATTGTTCAACATGATGCGCAAAATGAAAGCCCGCGGCGTTGCTATCGTATATATTTCTCACCGCATGGAAGAGGTATTTAGCGAATGCGATACAATCACGGTTATGCGTGATGGTCACACGATTATCACTAAACCAACATCTGATATTTCCGTAGACGAAGTGGTACGTCACATGGTAGGCCGTTCCATCGACGAGTTCTACCCTGCTCGCACTACAACACCGGGCGATGTGGTTATGAAAGTGGATAGCCTCAAACCAGAAGGTTTTGATAATGACATTTCCTTCTCCTTGCGTAAAGGGGAAATTCTCGGCGTAGCAGGTCTCATGGGCGCTGGCCGTACAGAAATTATGCGCGCCATTTTCGGTGTAGATAAACACAACGGCGGCACCGTAACAGTAAACGGCTCCGTCCTAAACTGTAAAAACCAGAAGATGCCATCAAGGCTGGGATTGCTTTCATCACAGAAAAATAGAAAGAGCGAAGGCTTGATTCTCGATTTCTCCATCGGTTCCAATATTACATTGCTGAACCTGGCGAAATTTGCCCTCTCATGTACTAGATAAGGGCAAACTTACGTCTTTTTGCTGACGAATTGTCTAAAAAACTGGGCGTTAAAACACAATCTATTCACGAACCAGCATCGTCCCTATCCGGTGGTAACCAACAAAAAGGTGGTTATCGCGAAAATGGGTCGGTAAAAACCATCCATTATCATCATGGATGAACCGACACGGGGTATCGATATCGGCGCGAAACGTGATATTTATGATTTAATGAACGAATTAACGAACGATGGTGTGTCCATTATCATGGTGTCCTCTGAGTTACCTGAAGTGCTCGGCATGAGCGACCGCGTTATGGTCATTCATGAAGGTCGTGTAGCAGGTATCTTGGACCGTAGCGATGCAACACCAGAATCGATTATGACATTAGCCACAGGAGGACAATAATGGACAGCAAAGCTCTACAATATGTAAAAAAATTAGGCCCCCTCATCGGCCTCATCCTATTATTTGTGATTATCTCTGTCATGAACGACAGTTTCCTTGAATTCTCTAACTTGCGTAACTTGTTGCGCCAAGTATCCATCAATGCGATCATCGCCTTCGGTATGACCTTTGTCATCTTAACGGGCGGTATCGACTTATCCGTTGGTTCCATCCTCGCCCTCTCCAGTGCAGTGATGGCAAACCTCATTGTAACTGGTACTGACCCTGTATTGGCTATCGTGTTAGCCGCAGGTGCGGGCCTCGTATTGGGTGGGATTAACGGTCTCGTTATTACCTATGGCCGCGTAGCTCCATTTATTGCTACCTTGGCGACCATGACCATCTACCGTGGTGCCACTTTGGTATTCACTGATGGTAACCCAATCTCTGGCCTTACCCAAGACCCTCTATTCCACGGCTTTGGCCAAGGGGATATTGCAGGCCTTCCAGTTCCAGCTATCACAATGTTCCTTGCTTTCATCATCCTCTGGTTCGTATTGAGCCGCACATCCTTAGGCCGTAAAAACATACGCCGTAGGTGGTAGTGAAAAAGGTAAGTTACATTGCTGGTATCAAGATTGACCGCGTTAAAAATCTTTGTGTATGCCTTAACAGGTATGCTCTGTGGTATCGCGGGTGCAATCATCACCTCTCGTCTTAACTCTGCACAACCGACAGCAGGTGCAGGCTATGAACTTGACGCTATCGCAGCGGTGGTTCTTGGCGGCACAAGCCTTGCTGGTGGTCGTGGTCATATTGTTGGCACATTAATTGGTGCCCTCATTATCGGTACCCTCAACAACGGGTTAAATATCCTCGACGTTTCCAGTTTCTATCAACAAGTTGTAAAAGGTATTGTCATTTTATTGGCGGTTCTTGCAGACCGCAAGAAAGCCTAGGAGGTTCCTATGAAAAAACTATTGTTACTGTTGGCGATGGCTATCATGGTTATCGGTCTTGTAGCAGGCTGTGGTAAAAGCGCTGATAACGGCGGCGACAAAAAATCCGGCACAATCGGCTTCTCTGTTTCCACATTGAACAACCCATTCTTCGTAACTATGAAGGAAGGCGTTGAGGCTCAATCTAAAGCGCTTGGTCTTAAAGTTAAAATCGTTGATGCTCAAAACGACCCTGCAAAACAAGCAAACGATATTTCCGACTTACTTGAAAGCGGCGTTTCTGTATTGATCATCAACCCTGTAGACTCTGCAGCTATCTCTACTTCCGTAGAAGCAGCAAATGCTAAAAAAACATTCCTGTAATCACTGTTGACCGCTCTGCTGATAAAGGCAAAGTAGTAGCTCACATCGCTTCCGATAACGTAAAAGGCGGCGAAATGGCCGCTCAACTTATCGCTGAAAAAAAGTAGGCAAAGCTGCAAAAGTTGCAGAAATCGAAGGTATCCCTGGTGCTTCCGCCACACGTGAACGCGGCCAAGGTTTCCACAACGTAGCTGACAAAGACTTAACAGTAGTAGCAAAACAAAGTGCTGACTTCGACCGTACAAAAGGTTTAAACGTAGCAACAAACATTTTGCAAGCTAACCCTGATGTACAAGCTATCTTCGCTCATAACGACGAAATGGCATTAGGCGCTATCCAAGCAGCTAAATCCGCAGGCAAAACAATCTTCATCGTAGGCTTTGATGGTACTGCTGATGCAGACAAAGCTGTTAAAGACGGCACATTGGCTGCAACAATTGCTCAACAACCAGACCAAATGGGTAAAATCGCTATTGATACAGCTCAAAAAAAGTGATCAAAGGCGAAGCTGTAGAAGCTAAAAATCCCTGTAGATCTTAAAGTTGTTACAAAAATAATTGTAAATAGAAACTGGGTATAAAAAGAGTCGCATCATTAGGATGCGACTCTTTTTATTTTGGCTCTCGTTCCAAAAATGCTTCGAAAAACTCAATAAACTTTGGCAAATATGTTTCGATCTAAACTTTCAATTGTCATATTACATTTGTAATTATAAGTAGTACAGATAGTAACATCTATCGTCAAAGCACCCTTTTCGATCTAACGAGAATGTTAGAGTATCCCCTTCTCCAGTTAATACATAGGTAAAGGTTGCTTTGCCTTTACAGTTCTCATACAAATTAACCAATTCTTGATAGCCTTTGCGAATTCCGGACCAGTCGCTAGGATCAATGCATCCGGAACAGATATTATAGCCTCGTTTAATATATACGCCAAACACACCAAATTCAGATAGCTCCACATCCATATCAAAGGCTATTGTTAAATTTGGTTCATTTACGATTTCATACATACTATTCACACTCCACAGACAAAAACAATTTCATTTATTATAACGTAACTATATGTAAAAATAAAATAGCGACTAGTTGATTATCTTAACTAGTCGCTATTTGTATGGTAGGACTTTTAAAAATTAGAGTTCTTATTACAGTGTTTTCTTAAAAGAATATGGTCGTATGTACCTTTCCAGGTAGTTGTTTCCGTTTATATTCTTTAAAGCCAAAGCCTTCATACATTTTGGCAAGCCATGGGTGTTCTGCAGCAGTACCTAGTGTTACGGCTGGTGTTTTATATACGTTGCGCAATAGGTCTTCTGCTTCGGCAAGGACTTCACGAGCATAGCCCTTCCCCTTATGTTCAGGGGCCGTCACAAAGTGTGCAATGTGGGGATATACGTCTGGTGTAGCCTTTGGAATCCAAGGCATGCGGAATGAAATAGAGCATACCAAGGAGCCATCTACGTAGAGACCAAATACAGGATATTTTAAGATCCACACCCGAGATTCTTCTGGGCTAAAGTTAATAGCATCGAAGGATATAGGGTAGTTCTTATTCTCCGCATATCCTGCAATTAACACCTCGTGATATTCAGCCGCATCATCTACGGTTAATTGTCTAAATTCTTTCATATGTACCTCGTTTAAAGCGACCTAATTCTAAAAATATTAGGTCGCCATGAATTTCTATATTACTAGGATAGCACGCATTATTATGCTCTGCATTATTTATAGAGCAGTATTTTTATAGAGCAGTACTATTTATAAAGCTGCACTATCTAGTGGCTGTTCGCTATCTAGTGTAAGGTAACGGCTCAAGAATTTGCGTGTTCGTTCTTCTGTTGGATGTTCAAGGACAACCTTAGGATCCCCTTGTTCTACGATGACGCCGCCTTCCATAAATACGACTTGGTCAGCCACTTCTTTGGCAAAGCCAATTTCGTGAGTTACGATAATCATCGTAACCTTGAGCTCTTTCGCAATCTTGCGTATAACAGCTAATACTTCACCTACGAGCTCTGGATCGAGGGCTGATGTAGGTTCGTCAAAGAGGATAACCTCTGGGTCCATCGCAAGGGCACGAGCGATGCCAATACGTTGTTGTTGACCACCGGAAAGTTGTACCGGATAGTAATCATCATAGCCTTCCATGCCTACTTCCTTGAGGAAGCGTTGTGCGATTTCACGGGCTTGAGATTTCTTCATCTTCTTAACCGTTACAAGGCCTTCCATAATATTTTCAATAACGGTCTTATTAGAGAACAAGTTATAAGATTGGAACACCATGGATGTGTTACGGCGTGCGTTTAAGATTTCCTTGTTAGACGCTTTATGGAGGTCTACAGAAATATCATTTAACTGCATTGTCCCTGCATCGGCCTTTTCAAGGAAGTTAAGCGTTCTAAGGAATGTCGTCTTACCACTACCGGATGGGCCAAGGATAACCGTTACAGACCCTGTTGGCACATGTAAGTCGATGCCCTTTAAAATTTCACGGTTCCCGAAGGATTTGTGAACTTGTTTAATATCTATCATAATGCATTACCTCGTTTATACTTGCTTGCATAGATTTCTAAACGATGGAAGATAAATTCAAATACAATCCCCATCACCCAGAATAGACCGGCCACCACGATGTAGGCCTCAAAATATTGTGAATTTTCCTCTGTATATAACTTTGCAGCGCCAAATAGTTCAATAACTGTGATGACAAATACGATACTCGTACTCTTCATGGTGTTAAGGAACTGATTTGTAAATAGTGGCAACGCAAAGACTGTAGCCTGTGGCAATACGATGCGACGGAACGCTTGGAACCAAGTCATACCGATGGCCTGAGCCGCTTCCATTTGCCCTTTCGGTACCGATTGTAAGGCAGCCCGGAAGATTTCACTCAAATAGGCTCCTGTGTGCAAGGTTAAACCTACAACGGCTACAAAGGTAGCTGGCACCTTTTCAAAGGGCACATGCACCCCTGTTTGATCCTCTAGCGCGAGGAATAGAATTGGTAAACCATAGTACACGAGGTATAAGAGAACCATGTTCGGAATACTACGGCACAATAATACATATAGGTAGCTGAGCTGACTGAGCACAGGCACTTTATTTTGTTGTAGCACGCAACTTAATAACCCTAGGATTGTACCCAAACCAACGCTGAGGAAGGTAATCATGAGGGTAACTTTCACATAAGGAATGACAGCAAAGAAGGTGCCATAAATATAGGTTGAATCGATTATATGTCCCATACGCCCCTACTCCTCACTGATCAAAATGCGTTGCGTTTCCTTGCCCGCAACGGTAAAACGTTTTTCAAGCAATCGGCCCAAGAGAGACACGATGATAATTAGAATACCATAAATGATGGCCGCATCGACGAATAGCTCAAGATAGCGCTGACTATTGCCGCCCATGAGGTCCGCCTTACGCATCATATCGACAACGCCGACGTTAAAAATGAGCGCCGTCCCTTTCAACATGCCGATAACGAGGTTCGTCAACGGTGGAATGCTCATGGTGAAAGCCTGCGGCAAGATGATGCGCACATAGCTTTGGAACTCGGTCATACCAAGACTTTTAGCGGCTTCCTTCTCACCAGGAGCCACCGCATCAATACTGGAGCGCATGATTTCAGCGCTGTAAGCTGCAATGTGCAATGTAAATACGGCGTATACGAATACGAGGCCTGGCACATTTTTCATGTTAAGCCCCATGTGGGACATGATTTCTGGTACCCCAAAGTAAATAAGGAAGAGCTGTACCAAGAACGGAGTGCCCCGCATAAAGGAGATAAATACGATAAATAATTGGTTTAATACTGGTACCTTCTTGAGGCGAATGATGGCTATGATAGAGCCCAAAATAACACCTAAGATGGCAGAAATAACGGTGATAAGCACCGTTACGTGCACATAATTCAAGAGCTGTGGAAACGCTTGGATCATGTAGGACACATCAAAATACTTGCCCACAGTAACACCTCGCTTCTAGACATAATAGAATAAGGCCGCCAAGGCGGCCTATCCGTTATTTTTGTGTTGGATCGAATGTGTAATCCCCACCAAGATATTGTTCAGAAAGTTTTTTCAACGTACCATCTGCACGCATTTCTTTCATAGTTTTATCGATTTTTTCGTTTACTTGTTTCATGTCATCTGTACGTTTAGACAAGAAATAAGTTGGTACTACGGCCAATACATCACCTACGGCTTTAAGTGGCAAGCCACGGTCTTTAATAGCAGAGTTAATTACGTATTCATACTCACCTGCTGCATCAGCACGGCCTGTAGCAACGAGGTTTAATGTTTCTGCACCTGCTTTATCTGTATAGATAACTTCGATTTGAGGATTTGCTGTTTCGTTGAATTGTTTTACTAACTCGTTGAACTCAGAGGATGTAGTAACGGCGATTTTCTTGCCTTTCAAATCATCCAATTTAGAGATGTCGTTGCGATCGTTTTTAACTACTAATTTACGTGTAGAGTAGTTGTTAACCTCATTTGTGTAGTAGTATTTTGCTTCACGTGTCGGGTTGCGACGCATTTGGTTTGCAATCATGTCCACTTGGCCTGCATCCATTGCTACAAAGGCAGCATCAACGGCCATTGGCTTGAAGTTGAAGTGAAGGTCTGGATTACGACGCTCAATTTCTTTCAACAATTCTACGTCAAAACCAGTAAGGTTGCCATTATCATCTGTATAGGAATAGGGGCGAACTGTACCGCGTGTAGCTACGTTAATTACTTTAGCATCAGGATTTACCTTTGCGTCCTTAGATGTATCGTCACCGCAACCAGCTACGACAAGCACGCCTAGTGCCAACGCGCCGATGGCGAATAATTTCGTTAATTTCTTTGTATTAAACATGTAAAACTCCTTCTTTTCGCAATGTTTGCAGGAATGACTCTACCTTATCTGTATGGGTAAAAGCCTCAATAACTCTATCTATTTGGTCAGCCTCCAAGGTGAGACCTAATTTAATGCGTATATCCTCCATAGTAAGAGGATTCTTCGGCGATCCTTTAGGATTATTCACCGTTTCTGTGAAAGTATCTCCATTTTTCAAGGTAACGGTTACTTTCGTAATCCGCTCTGTTTGAGATACCTTCGGCAAGTCATAGACACGCTCTATGCGCGACATACAGTCTCGTACATCTGTGTCTATGGCATCTATCTTGAACAACTCATCCTGTACCGACCCATACGCGAGGACTTGGTACACGATGTACTCTATGGAAAACTGCCCTTCTCGACCTGTTGTTGGCGATGTATAACGCAATGCCGCATCAGCACCAGGTGGGGAAGTGAACAGTCACTCGATTTATCTCATCCCAAAGGGAGAAATCGGGGGTGGTACATAATCTACATTGATCTTGTTCCTCTGTATCTGGTGAAAGGTAGTTGTGTTTAGACACATACGAAGAAGATGTATATAGTCTATGTACCACGATTTCTGCTGCTTCAGCGCCACAAATGGCTGCCGAGCAATACGGGTGAACTTTCATCCACAAACCAGGATCAATGAGTTGTCCTGGTGCTAGCCAACGGCTAGCAATGTCATTTGATGTAACGGTAATATTACCGATAGTTTTAAACCAACCCCGTTCAGGGTCAATGGTTTTGTACTTGTTCGCAGTGATGTATGTTGTAACAGTTCGTAAGCCCATACGCCATTGCGTGCCGCCAGTCCCGCATGGAGCGGCTTACCATCTGTGCCACTTTGAAAGAACATGCCCGCCGATTGAGTAGCAGCCAAAGACAGGAGCTGAGCCAAGCTTTCACCATGAAGGCCTCGCAAAGCGCCTATAGCGGCCGCCGCCCCAATAACACCAACGGTCCCCGTAGAATGCCATCCTTGGGTCCGATGGGCAGGATTGATAAGGGAACCAATAATCCCTTCTAACTCGGCACCGATGATATAGGCCCGAAAGAATTCGTGCCATGTATCCGTCGGCTCGAGCACTGCCAGTAAAGCAGAGTATAAAACAGTACTGAAATGACCTGCTAGATTTGCCTGGGCGTCATCAGAATCTAAATAATGGGAGGCAAAGCCATAATACAAAGCTTTATCGGCTTTAGATACGTTTTCTCCATTAGTCCCGATGAACCGAGCCAAATCTTGAACGGCCTGTTCCGTCTCAGCCGGCGCTAGAGATGCCAAATAATCTAGAAAAGCAATGCGAGCCACTGACAGGAGGTCCTCACGGTTCGTCACATCCGTTTGTTCTATGTGGTTCACAATCGTCTGTGTTACTAAATCCATGGGGCCCCCTTTCAGTTATCTATACAATCTATTATTTACCAAATTTTTCAGCACGGTCATTTGGTTCTAACCAAATGGAGTCGTCTGGACCTTTTGGAACGAGGCGTGGTAGGTCTTCAAATGGCGTATGGTCTACATAGTAGAAGCGTTTACGCATAGAGTCGAAGTCTGTTGTGCCACCGAATGCTGGATTAGAGTACAAATCCTTCGCATAGTTCCAAAGATTTGGATAGTCTACGAGGCGTTTTTATTCACCAAATATTTTTTTGGTAGAACACGAGATCAAAGCGCGCTAATGTTGGGAAAATACGGATATCAGGGTCTGTAATGGTATCCCCCATCAAGTAACGTTGCTTGCTAAGGCGTTCTTCGAGCCAATCTAAGCGAGCAAAGATACGATCATAGTAATATTCGTAATCTTTTTGGTTTGTTACAAGAGCTGCCAAGTTTACAGCCAAGTTGAAGTCAGCGTAGATGATAACATTCAATGCATCGATGTCAGCACGCAATTCTTCTGGGTAAATATCTGGCGCATCAGGGGAGATGAAATCTTTAAAACCCAATGCCAACTCAGTAGTCAACGCATGGTAGTCGTTGTTTACTACCGCACCTGTTGTAACATCTACGATAGCCGGTACTGTGGAGCGTGCATCGTAGTTAGGGTCGCCTTTGCGGTACGCTTCACCTAAGGAGTGAATGCCCAATACAGGGTCCTTCTCATCCTTATCAAGGGTAAAGAACCAGTCTGCAATTACACCTGCAGGACGCAATGGATCAACCGTACCTTTTGAAATCACTTTATCTAGTCCGAGCAAATCGATGGCAATAGCAATACGGTGAGCCCAAGGGCAATGCTTAGACCATACAAGACGATAACGATCTTTCTCTACAGGTAAAAACCCTGGTTCACTGCCAAAAGGTGTTGTGAATTGAGGCTCTTCACTATCAGAATATTTTTGACGACGGTTAAAATTCGATGCATCTTTACCTTCATACTCCTTCTGCTCCCCTTGAGAACGAGGGTTACTAGATTGAAACTCAGAAAAATCGATGGGACAAGGATTCATAGCGCGTTGGAACTCAACCTCTTTCCGAGCCGCTGCAATGGTAGGATCCTTAATGTTACTTACATCTACATGTTCACTCATTCTATACTCCTTATAGAGGTCATCCCCATGAGCTTTTATTCCACCTTTTATGGTAAAAAGCTTCTGTTGTATACCTCAATTATTCCTACTAACTTAATATGAATATAAACCTATATTATATTATTTAAAAAAACCCATGTCAATAGTAGGTATTTTTTTATTTTTATAACGATTATTAGAATTAAAAAGCTCAGCTATATCATTTCTAAGATATAACTCGAGCTTTTTAATTATGCGTTATGTAAATGTAAATATTATATGTTAAGTAAACATTATGCGTATTGAATAAACACTAGTATTGATAATATTTTTTTATTCGTGCGGTGTTGTATAGTTAATATCTTGTGCCTTGTAACTTTCACCATGAGCTAATACATGAACGATGGTTTCCAATGTGGCACGTACAGTTTCAACAGCCATGCTAGGTTGATTTGGTTTATCCACCACTTGGGATGGCAAGTATGGGATGCATAAAGCCCGCCTGAATATTGCCCTTTTGCGCGGCATAGTGACATACACCATACATCAAGTGATTGCATACAAAGGTTCCCTGCTGTATTGAGACCTTAGCAGGAATACCGTTTTGATGTAACGCATTGACGATATTTTTATGGGCAATGTCGCAAAATAGGCACTAAGCCATCGGCTGCCAACAGGCTCATCTTCCGGTTGATTGCCCCATTATCTGGGATGCGAAAAATCGTCGCAGTTAATAGCAACGCGTTCCACTGTAATATCAGGACGACCACCCGCTTGACCTACACACAGGATAAAAATCTGGTTGGCACTGTTCAGCCGCTGCTTTTACAGTATCAACAGATTTATAACGAATGGTAGGAACCATTTGTGTCACTACCTTGTAATCACCATCAGTATAACCATCCATTGTTTTGACCGCTTCCCAAGCCGGATTAATAGGTTCACCGCCAAATGGATCAAAACCGGTAATCAAAATTGTTTTCATCACACTACCTCATAACGATATCTTATGGTGCATTAGAACAATTAAAACATGATATATAACCTTAGAAGATATATCATATAGTTTCATAAGCATATCGTGCTTTCACAGAAAAAGGGTTAAATAAAGTAATACATTAATAGAATATTCAATACGAGCATGATTAATGCAATTGGAAGTTGTGCTTTAATAACGCCGTATTGGTCGCGCATTTCAAGGAGCGCTACCGGTACGATGTTAAAGTTGGCAGCCATAGGTGTCATCAAAGTACCGCAATAGCCTGCAAGCATTGCTATAGCACCAACAGCCGCAGGGTTCGCACCATGAGCTACAACGAGCATTGGGATACCGATGGCACTTGTAATCATCGCAAATGCGGCAAATGCGTTACCCATGATCATTGTGAAGATAACCATACCAATGCAATATGCCACAACAACGAGGAATACATTATCTGCTGGTACTACACTTGCGACTGCACTGGAGATAAGTTTACCAACGCCAGCTAAATTAAATAGATAGCCAAGCGCAGCTAGTAACTGGGACAAAATAGCAGTCCAACTGATAGCATCGATAAGACGACGGCCTTCATGGAAACCTTGGTTAAGTTCGCCCTTTGTAATAAAAAGAGCAGCACACATAGCTATGATTGCGGCAATACCTAGACCAACAAGAGCGCCTAACTTAGTAAAGAAACCAATGAAGAATGTAATAATACCAACAAGTAACGCTGGTACAAAGATTACATTACCAATACGAATAGCTTCGCCTTTTTTGAATTCGATAGGAGACTCAAAGTAATGGCCTTTGCCGAGTTGTTTTACTAATACGATAGCTGCCATAGCAATGACAAGCCAGCCATTAATTTCCTTGGAGAGATAAGAACCAAAGATAAAGGATACGCTATATAAGAGCCAAAATAAGCCTGTACCAATACGATATTTATGTTCTTTATCTAGAAATGATTGAATAGCAAAGATAAATAGAATAATCCCTACGAGAAGATATACATAATCTAAGGGCTGCATTTTATAGAATATTTCTAACATATTATTCAGCCTCCTCCTTCAATTCTTCTGGTGTAACAAGAATATTTAACCTCATTAGGGTACTAATTTACCAGCTTTCATATCCGCTTCGTCACGAGCTACAGAGGCTTGAAATTGTTTTATCAAAGATAATAAAGCGAATAAAGTTAACGATATAAGCACAAAACAGCAGTTGGCAATCCGTACAATACCATATCTGTTAATTCTACAGAATAACCTAATTGTTCCATAACGCCTTTGATGAGTAATAACCCACCAGCAGCAAGGAATAAGTTTTGACCGAAGAAGTTACCTATATTATCTGCAGAAGCAGCCACACCGCGCACCTTATCAAGCGTACGTTGAGATACTGGGCGGCCTTGTGCTACCGCAGCTTCACTCATAGGAGCGATCAATGGACGAACCATGGCAACCATACCGGACATGTTAACGCCAAAGGCTACAGTTACTTGACGCACAAATAAGTAAATCATAAAGATACGACCTGCCGTAGCAGCGTTGATCTTGCTAATTAAAATTTCTGCCCGTTCACGCAAGCCGTGACGTTCCATAAGACCGATAACAGGTAAAATCAAAATAAATAATGACATATAACGATTTTTAACAAAGGCCTCTCCAATAGCACCAACGATATCGTTAATACTGAGACCACCTGCCAGGCCTGTTACAAAAGCCTGCGGCTACGACAACTAACAAGGCATTAAAGCGCAGCATCAGACCGATGACCATCACTAAAATACCAGACAAAATCAACATATGGACACATCCTTTCTACAAATCATCCATAATACATATAACCATAAAGATACGTTATATGTATATATTATATACTGAATAGTCATAATCTTACACAAAAAAATACCTTGTATCTAAATTTAGTGAATGTCCCTGATCTGCGATCAGAGCATAAAACACTCAAATAGAGTACAAGGTAATTTACGTAATTAATATAACGCTTTCTTAATTAATTTAATTCTTTCTTGAATAATATAGTTGTATGCTGTTTTCCTCTAAAATGAACCTTATCATACGCCGTAAACCCAAAGGATTCATACATTTTAGGCAACCACGGATGCTCCTTAGCCGTTCCTAATGTAACAATATGTGTTTTAAACTGTTCTTTTAAAAGCTCCTCTGCATAGCCCAAGACTTCCCGTGCATATCCTTTACCTTTGAAAGCTGGTGCCGTTACAAAATGAGCAATATGCGGATATTTATCCGGCGTTGAGTATTTCACCCAAGGCATGCAAAACGTGATAGAGCTAACTAATTGCCCATCAATATACAAGCCGTATACAGGATAATTCTCAATCCATTCCTTAGATTCCTCTTCCGTAAAATCAATAGCGTCGAAGCTAATGGGATAGTCTTTTATAGCTGCGTAACCATCGATTAATACCTTATGATATTCTGCTGTGTCTGCAACTGTTAATTGTCTAAATTCTTTCATGGTCTTTCCCTCATATCTATATTTTTATTCTACAAACTACGAATATTAATTCACTTTGTGAAAGTAATTATACACCCATATGTATTTATTTGCAATATAATTACATAAATATTATATGAAATTATAATATCTATAAAGAGGATCCTCATATGGAGTGCCATAATATATACACATAAGAAACTAATAACAAGATAAAACTATTGAGACAAATAAGTTATCAACTACGCCATATTGATAGATTTATATTACGTATTCTATTTTTAATCAAAAAGAATGACACCAACCATAAAAATGATTGATGCCAAAGAATACTCATAAGATAAAATTGTAATATTTGACGGATAGTAAAATAAATTATGTCTCCTTAATAATAGTATTATACATATAAGGAGACATAACTCAAAAATCTTTTTAAACACTTTTAAAATTATACGTTATAAAATGATATACTTACGCCCTATCATTGGACATCCAATCACAATAAAACAGATTTTTCTCATATGAAAAATCTTTCGATTCTATTAACCGCGACCTTTAATAACGCGAACACGTTGAATATCAGGTGTACCATCTTTATGTTTAGAAATAGTATCTACTCTGATACGTTCAAGTTCTGGTTGGAATTCTTTAAGTGTTCTAACCATTTCGATCATCGGCGACAGCACTGTTTTGAATAGCCCTGTAAATTAATGCAGCCATTTTCATAACGAGTCATCATACGGTCTCCACCAAATTTACCGTCTGGATAACCCACAATAATACCATTACCTGCTAATGTCGCCACATAGTCGTATGCCCAATGGTTTTCAGGTACATCTGGGAAAAGTTGCATCTTATCCAAATCCAAGGAGTTAAGCTGTTTCCCCTCAGAAACCTTCATGAGTATGCCCTTCACATTTTCAAGCTCAGCGCGAAGATCTTTGATTTCTTTCGCCATTGCTACTTTAGAAGTGGACACATGATTGCCTTGACCAATTTTCATGCTAACACCAGCATTCAACATATTTTCACCGCCGCCAAAAGAACCACCTACGCTAAATAGAGTATCTTCATTTGGACGATAGAATGCACCGATTGAAGCTGCATGAGCATCTTTGTAGTTACCATAACCTGCAGCGATATCCCATTTATCATCAGGATCGAAGTCTAGAGGGTGAAGTGCTGCCAATGCGGCTGCCCCTGCACCAACTCTATTCATACGACTATCAATATTCTTGATATTTCCACCGATTTCTTTTAATTGACTTACATTAACCGCATCCGTATCAGATGTACCTGCTGCAACATTAGTGATTTTCTTATTGCCTGCATTGATACCGGTTTCTGTGATGCTAGGACCATTCTTAATTGTCAAGCCACTGTTGTTCATCACGGTATTACCAGTTGTTACGGATTTAAATGTCGGTGTATCAATTACAGATACTTTATAGTCTACACCACCGATTGCATTTGTCCCTTTAATTACGCTAATATTGTTACCTTCCGATACAGAAGAGTATTTACCTGCCCCACTAGCTACAGCCTTCAATTGATCTTCTGTTGCCGCTTGACCACTAGTTATGTTAGCAGGATCCCAAGCCTTATTAGTCAAGTTATTCACTGTACCGCCTGTGCCATTGACAGTTACTTTACCTGCTTGGATTGTTCCTTCAGAACCCTTAATAGAAATTTGCTTATTAGGATCTGTTCCAAGAGTGATGTCATCATTGAGGTTTACTTTATAAGTCTTAGATCCATCACTATTGGTTGTGGAGGTTACCGTTGTATTTTTACCATTCTCTAGCTTTGTTGTAGCACCAGCTACCGCTTTATTCAATTGACTCACATTTACTGCATCTGTAACATCAGTACCGTCAGCGACATTAGTAATCTTCTTTCCACCTGCATCGATACCAGTCTTAACAATCTTAGGTCCACCATTAATAGTCAATCCATCAGTATTCATAACAGTATCACCGGTAGTTACGCTGTTCAAACCTTTCAAGTCCTTAGCTAGACGAACTTTCAAATTGCTATCACCATCGGATATAACACCGATATTGTCATCAGTAGTCAATTTGCTTACATCGGTAATACCACCGACTACATTCACTTGTTCATTAAGTTTCTTCTTGATAACAGCGCCTGTATCACCGCCATACTTCATACCGTCATCTAAAGTTGCAACATCATGCTTGTCGCCATTCTTTTCTTCGATTACTAAGCGAGTAATATTTTTGCCATCAATACCAGATTTTCCCTCGCCCCCCTTGATAGAAATAGCGTTATTACCATCCTTGCCATTCAAACCAATAGATCCATCTTTACCATTGATAACAACAGCTGAACCATCTTTTACTGTTAACTCCGATGGAACCGTCTTTGCCATCAATACCTTTCTTACCAAGGACTAGATCATCATTTACATTAACTTTGTAAGGATTAGCAGCTGAGCCATCACCTTCAACAGTTGTATTTTTACCATCTTTAAGAATAGTCTTACCTGCTGCAATAGCGTCTTTCAGTTGACCAACATTTACTGCATCCGTATTATCAGTGCCAGCCGCTACATTAGTAATCTTCTTATTGCCTGCATCAATGCCGTTCTTAAGAATCTTAGGACCACCATTTATAGTCAAGCCATCCGTATTCATAACGGTATCGCCGGTAGTTACACTAGTCAGATTTTTCAATTCTTTTTGCTAATTTAACATTAAGCGCACCATTTTGTAGATACTACACCAATATTGTCATCAGACAATTTATTAGTATCAGCACCACCTTTTTATATCTAACTGTTCACCCAATTGTTTATTGATAACAGTTACATCGTCGCCTTTGAAGTTCAAGCCTTTTTCAATGGTTTTATTGATGTTTGTAATATCATTTTTATTATTTTTTACACCGTCACTAACATATTTTAATTGGTCTTCTGTTGCCGCTTGACCATGTACAACTGTAGGATTATCGATATCCCATATACGGTTAGTCAATTCATTTACCGTACCGGTACCAGTTATTTTGACTGTTCCCGCCTTAATATCACCTGTTGTACCATGAATTGTAACCTTATTTCCAGCTGTAATCGTACCAGTAGTACCATCTACAACGACTTGTTTATCAGCATCTGAACCGAGAGTAACCTTATCACCTAATCCAACTGTATATTCTTTACCGCCAGCAGCGTTAACTCCTTCTGTAACGGTTACGTTAGCATCTTTAGCTTTTACAGTTGTTGCTTTGGCTGTACCACCAATAGCGGCATTTAATTGATCCACATTGACAGCATCAGTTCCAGCAGTACCTGCCGCTACATTAGTAATTTTTTGACCACCCGCATTCAAACCATCTTTATTGACATAAGTCTTCCCGTTGATAGCCAAGCTACCATCAGGGTCCTAAGTTAATATCTTTTTTTAAGTTTAACATTTAGTTGAGTGCCATCAGATTCTACACCAATATTATTATCTGTCAAGTCCGCAGAAGCACCACCCTTAATAGATAACTTATCACCCAATTGCTTATTAATATCTGTACCAGTATCACCAGCGAAGTTCAATCCTTTTGCAATAGTAGTATTGATATTTGTAATATTCGTTGTATTGGTATCTTGTTGTACTTTTGATGCGATATCTGTCAATGTAACTTGTTTTTTTATCGCCTTTATCATTAGCTACAGTCAATACCATGTTGCCATCGCTGTCAACTTTATATTTACCTTTGACTATTTTGGATCAGGGTTTGCTACCAAACGATAGTCCCCTTTTTCCCACTTCGGTAAATACATTACTCAAATCGACATTGACTTTACCTGTATCGTTACGTTCCAATGTCAACATTTTACCATCATTGGATACACTACCACTTGTAACAAAATTATTTTTAAAGCCTGTCACATTAGCGGTCAAACCGTTTGTACCGGTTAGATTTGCAATACCGTCACCATTAGCTTGATAAGTTGCTGTACCACCGGTCACGTATTTATCCTTTGCATCAACGATACGGTTGATATCTCCGATATTAGCACCATTTGTAATGACATCTCCACCGCTAGCAACGCCTGTAATCTGTTTGTTCCCCGCATTAATACCATCTTTTACGATTTTTGGACCTCCGGTAATAGTCACACCGTCAGTATTCATAACCGTATTACCAGTTGTTACACTAGTCAGATTGTTAAGTTCTTTAGCCAATTTAACATTCAGCGTATTTATTCCATCGGATACCACACCAATATTGTTGTCGCTCAATTTAGATACATCTGTTACCCCGCCAACAACATTAGTTTGTGCACCTAGTCTTTGAATAAATTTATTATCCGTAGCTCCTGCAACCTTTACATCACCTGCATACACTACGCCTTTATTCACTTCAGTATTCACCGCATATAATTGGCTACCATTTATAGCATCGGTAGATGTAGCAGAAAGGCGTCCAGCTGCTACGTTAGTAATGGTACGTTCTACACCTGTCTTGCCAACACTTACTGTAGAAGTAGGATTAATGCCTGCAAAATTATGTACTCTCCATTAACCGTTTCAGACGTAGTACCAACTGCTGCTGCAGTTTCAGATCCAGAACCGATAGCTACAGCATTTTCATTCTTTGCATTTGCTTCATTACCGATAGCTACACCATTCTTTACTGTTACGTTAGCCTTATTACCTATCGCAGTACCATTTAATCCAGTAACAGAAGTCGAAGACCCTATGGCAGTGCCATCTACTGCAGTAACATTCGTGAGTCTACCAAGTGCCGTTGCTCCTAAAGCTTTTGCTTTGGCTTGATAGCCAACAGCTGCAGACTGCCCACTCGTAGCATTTGACCATGTTCCAATCGCCACACTAGCATCATCTTCAGCCACCGCATTCGTCCCCATAGCAATAGACCATCTTCCCTTTGCCTGCGCATTACCACCAATTGCATAAGCATAGGTATTTGTAGCTTTGCTACAATTCCCCATCGCCAAAGAAGATTCTTCTTGAGCATGAGCAACGCTACCAATAGCAATAGCATGAGTCTTATCCGCTTTTGCGTCTCCACCAATAGCAGCAGCATATTCTCCAGAAGCTTTAGCATTTGCACCTACAGCAACTGCATTTTTTTAGTTGATGCATATGCTACGCCACCAATAGCAGTAGCATTTTGAGCCGTAGCATTTGAGCCTCCACCAAGAGCAGTCGAATATTGAGCTGAAGAATTGCTATGAGCACCTATCGCCAAAGCAACTGCACCTAAAGACTTAGCATAACCGCCTATTGCCACATTATTAGGATCGATCCTGTCTCAGTTCCATTTCCCAATGACATACCCGATCCTGTTCCTTCAGGAATTACTGCATGAACAGTGTTCAATGGTAGTGCTATACTTCCCGCCAATGCAAGTGCACATAAAACAGTACACGCACTCGTTCCACCACTTCCGCTGATTTTTTTCCACTGATTATTAGCAAATTCCGAAACAACCACATAACATTTTTTCACCCGACTCCAAATGACTTTATAAATCCGGTTCATAACACTCCTCCTAAATTTTTCTGTTATACTAACTAATTACACTAAAAATACACTATATATATTAAGATAAAAAGATATATACTTCTGCCAAAAACACCTCTTCAAAAAAACAGGTAAGTATATATTTTAAAATCATTATTATTATAATAATAATTCAAGAACCCCAAAAATCTTAATTATTATGCAATTCTATTTATAGCTAGAAAAACAAAATAAGGCTACTTTGATTTGTAAAAATTTCACAGAAAAACCATATAAATCAAGGTAGTCTTTTTAAATTTCATTATAACATAATGAAACTTATATGAAAAGAAGTATAAGAGAGGCTCTGTCAGATATTGAGACATTTATCTCACAAATCTTTTTGATTAAAAGTAGAATACATATTCAAAAAACATATAAGATAATACAAAAGAATATTAGATAAAAACAGGATGTATCAAAGATACATCCTGTTTTGAGCTTTTACAAACTCTAGAAAAGTTAATTTATTGATTATTGTATATACGGGAACCGTATACGTCACGTTCGTTTTTAGGTTCGTTGTTAACGCGAACACGTTCAGTTTTTATGACTGATCGTTAATATCACCAGAAATACGATCGACACGGAAGTGGTTAAGACGAATATTTTGTAATTCAGGACCGAATTCATTCAATGCACGTTTCATGTTGTCGTCAATAGGAGCACCATTTTGAAGTGCACGGTACAACATGGTAGCGAATTCGTAACGAGTCATCTTAACATCGCCTTTGAATGTGCCATCAGGATAGCCAACAAGGATACCATTACCAGCCAATTGGCTAATATATTGGTAAGCCCAGTGGTTGCGAGGAACGTCTGGGAATTCAGCAGTTTTGCTTTGGATCAATTGTATGTGGAGTCAAGATTTGTAACAAGTTATTATATTTGTTTTCCATATCTTGAAGACGTGCGTTCAATTCAGCAATTTCACGCCCCATAGCTACGCGGGAACGGGATTCAGGGGAACGTTTACCAAGACGAATGGATACACCTGCGTTCAATTGAGTTTCGCCAGTACCTACAGTGCCACCAACGGAGAACATTGTATCTTCGTTAGGTCGGTAGAATGCGCCCAATGCAGCGGAGTTAGCATTATGGTAGTGACCATAACCAGCAGCAATTGTCCATTTGTCATCTGGGTTGAAGTCCAATGGATGCAATGCAGCCAATGCAGCAGAACCTGCACCTACTTTATTAACGCGTCTTTCAACAGTACCAACACGACTAGTCAAGTTCTTAATATTATTATTAATTTGGCCAGGTGTGGAATTGTTGATTTGTGTTTGTAAATCATTAGCTACGGAATATAATTGGCTACCGTTTACAGCATCTGTAGAAGTAGCGGAGATTTCTCCAGCCGCAACATTTTTAATTTGACGTTCAGCACCAGCTTTACCTACAGACACGGAACCATTAGCTGCAGAACCTACGCCAGCAAAGCCACCAAAGGTATGCCCAGCGATGGTTGCACTACTTTGAGCTGTAGCTTCACCTGTAGTGGAACCTGTGCCTCAATGCGATAGAGTTTAAATGTGTTGCATTTGCACTGATCACCGATCGCCATAGCGTAGTCAGCTGTAGCACTCGCATCAGAACCAAATGCATTAGAACGCACATTAGTTGCCTGTGCACCAGCGCCAAAATGCTTGAGCACGATCACCAGATGCAAGGGGCAGAGGAACCCATAGCAACAGAATGATTATTAGTTGCTTGTGCGCTAGAACCAATCGCATTAGATTTATAGCCAGACGCTAGTGCTTCATAGCCAATAGCTTGTGAGCGAACTTCGGAAGCCTTTGCACGAGTACCAATAGCGGTAGACCATGTACGTTGTGCTTCAGCAGAATGACCAATAGCAATAGATTCATTCATCAACGCTTTGGAAGAATTCCCTCATTGCTAATGCAGAGGTACCTGCTGCAGTATTGTTAACACCTATAGCGACAGAATTACTTTTCCAGTCACCAGTTCTCTTTGTAGCATCATCTGGCTCATTTTCATAATCACGATCACGGAAGTTTGCATCAGATTCTTTTACGGTATTACCACTACCATACGCAACTGCATTATTAGCACCTGTAACAACATTAGTGTTGTCCATTACAACAGAAGCAGCGTCTACTGGATTAACATTCGCACCAACAGCAGTGACAGCAGCCAATACAGCAAATGCTAATTTTTTGGAATGTTTCATTTCTCTCATCTTACACCCTCACTAAATTAAAAAAATTATCCAAATTACAATACAATTTTTTTCATTCTCTCTATGTTCCGTCTCTCACCTCGGTCTGAACAGGCGCATATTCTAAATTAGCATAAAGAAATACCCCTAATCAGTTTAAGAAAAATTTATATTGTCGATTACCCGCATAGCATATCAAAGTTTTACGATATACACAACCCTTTTTCTAACACAAACCAAATTACCAAGTCTTTATACCTATCAAAAATCCGCTTTTATTCCTAGCTTTTACAGGGAAATAAATTTTACTCATTATTTCCCCTTATGAGTTAAATTTTTTTCGCAACTTTGTAAACTTTTCTCATATAACAAACTGTATAACTTATAAATAAAATAACCACCTTATAAGTACGCAAAATATACCTTATATCCTCATTAATTCACATTCACACTTAATTCATGAATTATATGTGAATTAAACTGTTTTGTATATTTAATCAACAACTTAACATTTTATTATAATTTTTATATTTCTATAGCGCCAGTATCTATCAATGCAAATCGGTGCCCCAAAAAAACGCTAACGAGAATGTTATGAGAATAAACATGACAAATACAATTTATATTGACTAATATTTTTATGTATATGTTTAAAAAGAAGGCCCCTATTCTTTCATGAAAAATACCCCTTTTTACTGATTATCCAGTAAAGGGGTACATATCAAAAATAGGGGTTTTATAACAAGAATCTTTCTTTATTATATGTAATTATGCTAATAAGGCGCTTACAAGTGCTTCTGCTTTATTAAAGTCGGATTCTTCTGGGTTCCAGTTGCATTTGATTTCAGGTTCTACTACAGAGAATCCATATTTAGTCAACTCTTCACGGAGTACCTTTGTAGATTCACCAGACCAACCATAGGTACCAAATACAGCGGCTTTTTTATTTTTGAATTTCAACTCACGCAAGAAGTCGAGCCAACCAGCTACGGAAGATAATACGCTATTACCTACTGTTGGAGACCCTACAGCAATAGCTTTTAGACTTAAAGACTTCCGTCATGATGTCATTTTTATTGGTTTTACTAATATTGAAAATCTTAACACGTGTATCAGGTGACTGTTTCGCAATTTCTTCAGCAATCTTATGGGCCAATTTCTTGGTGCCGTCCCACATAGTGTCGTATACTATTGTGATTTGATTCTCTTGATATGCTTGCGACCATTCATAGTATTTTTCTACGATTTGCATTGGATTTTCACGCCAAATCGCTCCATGACTCGTAGCGATGATATCGATTGGCAAATTAAGCTTTTGAATTTCTTCAACTTTAGCTTTTTACCAATGGAGAGAATGGGTTCAAAATATTAGCGTAATATTTCATCGCCTCTTCCCATAGACGGCATTGATCAGCCTTATCTGCCCATAATTCCTCTACAGCGAAATGTTGACCAAATGCATCGTTGGAGAACAAGATATTATCGCCTGTCATGTACGTCGCCATGGAATCAGGCCAGTGAAGCATGCGCATTTCTACGAACACCAAGGACTTTCCATTCCCAATATCTACGGAATCCCCTGTTTTAACGGTTTTAAAGTTCCATTCAGGGTGATGATATTGGCCAACCAAGGACTTAACAGCATTTTCCGTACAATAAATAGGCGTATTAGGGATTTTTTCCATCAAAGCAGGCAAGGAGCCGCTGTGATCCACTTCGCCATGGTTACATACGATGAAATCAATCGTATTCAAATCAATTTCAGATTCCAAATTATCAATGAACTCAGAGGAATGAGGTTTCCATACAGTATCAATGAGGACCGTCTTCCTCTTCAATCAAATAGGCATTTTGGCTAGACCCATTATTAATGGTGTAATCGGAACCGTGAAACTCTTGCAATTCCCAGTCGATTTTACCAACCCATGATACGTTGTTTTTAATGTGCTTTCTCATAATAACCTCCATGTTCTGTGAAAGTAAATATACTCACCTCATATCTTTTTAATGAGTCTATAAAGGCCCACAGATGAGAGGAGCAACTTTCACCGGTATTACCCAATATATGGGTCTCCATGTTGTATCAATAGATACAACACAAATCGGTCATTAACTATGGTTCTATTATACGGACATCACATAATGAAGTCTGTACCTGTAGGTACAGATTTGAGAATTATTATAAAACCACTCATAGGTAATCACATGCCGTACATTAGTACACATCGATTTCCCATGAGCGGTTACGAGTATATGTAATTATATGATTATTTATTACCTGATTTAGATAGTCCAGGGATAGCTTTATAGATATATAATGCAATATATCCATCAACCAAGCTATGAACGATGGTGCCGCCACCTACAAGAACAAATACAACGTAGATGAGATCAATGTTTGGCATCGTAGTTGTAGTATAGAACAATAGGCATGCTAGTACCTCACCAATAGCGTGAACGATAGCACAAGCAAGGTTAAACGCAACAAAGGATAGAGCCCCTGTTAATACGCCTGGATGATGTTTAATATAGTAAGCCCCCATCAATGCAAAGATGATATGAGATGCAGCACGCATAACGATAACAATTGGGAAGCCTGCTACAAAGAAGCCGAGCGTAGAACCTATGACGACACAAGCTGCCATCTTACGAGATAAGAACATGGCCAGGAATATAGGAACGTGACTCGCCAATGTATACGATGCCGGTGGAATCACAACTTTCAAAGGCATCACAATAGGAATCATAATGGCTAATGCCATCAATAAAGCAGTAATGGTTAAATTTCGATACATCGAAGAATTCATAAAGGCCTCCTTAAAGAATATCTTGCCATACATCTACCAATATAGCACTCTGATATATGAAGAGCAACTACACATACCGCTAGGCGTCCTACAAAAAAGAGAGGGCCTTACAACCCTCTCTTATTTAATTAGACAAATATATTATAATATCTGTATTTTAACACTTATGGTACGATTTTGAAAATGACGTAACTCACGTTAATAACTTTGAGGAATCTTAATTCATTACTTTTATAAACGTTCGATTACGGCTTGTGCCATTTCTGTGGTACCAACTCGTTTTAAGCCTTCGCGGTAGATGTCTCCTGTACGGTAACCATCAACGAGCACTTGTTCTACAGCTTTTTCAATAGCATCAGCCACTTGAGGTAAATCAAGGGAATGACGGCACATCATAGCTGCGGACAAGATTGTGCCCAATGGGTTCGCCAAGTTTTGACCCATAATATCTGGTGCAGAGCCGTGAATTGGCTCGTACAATGCAGTACCAGTACCCATGGATGCAGATGGTAAAAGCCCGATAGAACCAGAGATAACAGCGCCTTCGTCAGACAAGATATCACCGAATAAGTTTGTTGTAACGATAACGTCAAATTGTGCAGGATTTACAACGAGTTGCATCGCTGTGTTATCTACATAGAAGTAATCTGTTGCGATGTCTGGATTAGCAGCCGCTTTCTCTTGCGCGATTTTACGCCACAAACGAGAAGACGCCAATACGTTTGCTTTATCTACGGATACGACCTTTTTGTTACGTTTACGAGCCGTTTCCATAGCGATATCCATGATGCGCTCTACTTCGTAACGGCTGTATGTTTCTTTATCCCAAGCAAACTCGTTAGCACCTTCACCTTGTGGCTCTTCACGTTCACCGAAATAAATACCACCAGTTAACTCACGAACGATAACGAAATCTACATCTTGTACGAGCTCCTTTTTAAGCGGAGAATACTCTTGCAAGGAAGGATAGATTTTTACAGGGCGCAAGTTACAGAACAAACCAAGCTCCTTACGAAGACCTAGGATTGCCTTTTCAGGACGGATAGACGGATCTACATTATCCCATTTGGGACCGCCAACAGCGCCAAGCAATACAGCATCAGCATTTTTACAAGCCTCGATAGTATCCTCAGTCAACGGCACGCCATACGCATCAATAGACGCACCGCCCGCTTTCTTATCAATCCAATTAACCTTTACACTGGCTTTCTCAAAAGCCACATCACACACAGCCTTCGCTGCTGCAATAATCTCAGTACCGATACCATCACCAGGAATCAATACAATATTCTTTTCGCTCATCTTACCTCTCCATATAACAAATGTCATAGATGAACCACAAACTCATCTTACGTTATTCCACCATTAGAAATCTATATAGCCGGTGTCGAACCTTCACACTCCCAAGAGCCCAATGCTCGTCGAAAACGACTTTGGCCCTGCGGAGGCCGCAGGCCGAAGTCAGACCCGGCCAGTGGAGGCTTGAGACGAGTGTTCGGCTCGCCCCTATTTGCGGTTTTTCGCAAAATTCACAAGACCGCCGGCTGCCGCAATGTCTTGAATGAATTGTGGCAACTCAGTCCCTTGGTATTGTTCGTTTTTCGTCAAGTTGTACACGATACCTTTAGACAAGTCTACGCCGATTGCATCGCCTGCATCGATACGATCAACTTGTTCACCGATTTCCACAACTGGTAAACCGATGTTGATAGCATTACGGAAGAAGATACGTGCAAAGGAGTGTGCAATGATAACAGGCACGCCTTTAGCTTTGATAACGCCTGGAGCATGTTCACGAGAAGAACCACAACCAAAGTTTTTGCCAGCTACCATGATTTCGCCAGCTTTCACATTGGGAGCGAATGTAGTATCAATGTCCTCCATCGCATGTTCAGCCAATTCGTTCCAGTCAGCAATCGCCAAGTAACGAGCTGGAATGATTACGTCTGTATCTACATCGTCGCCGTAGCGCCAGATTTTTTTGCTTTCAAAATCCATATTAAACCTCCTCAGGGCCTGCAATGCGGCCTAATACAGCACTCGCTGCCGCCACGTAAGGGCTTGCCAAATATACTTCAGAATCAACGTGACCCATACGACCACGGAAGTTACGGTTTGTTGTGGAAACGGTGCGTTCCCCTTCAGCCATGATACCCATGTAACCGCCAAGGCATGGACCACATGTTGGCGTGGACACAGCGCAGTCAGCTTGAATGAAGATATCTAGTAAACCATCTTTCAACGCTTGGTCATATACATCTTGGGAACCAGGGATTACGATACAACGAACGAATGGAGCCACTTTGCGACCTTTGAAGATTTCCGCAGCTGCCACCAAGTCTTCGTAACGGCCATTTGTACAGGAACCGATGATAACTTGGTCGATTTAATATCTTTGTCAATTTCGTTGATGTAATGTGTGTTAGATGGCAAATGAGGGAATGCTACCACTGGTTGCAATTTGGACAAGTCAATGGTAATTGTTTGAGCATATACTGCATCAGCATCTGGAGCGATTGGTTCAACAGGACGATTTACGCGGCCTTTGATGTATTCTTCAGTAACTGCATCGTAAGGGAATACGCCACATTTACCGCCCGCTTCAATAGCCATGTTACAGATTGTAAGGCGATCTGCCATAGTCATGTGTTGTACGCCGTCGCCAGCGAATTCAAGAGCCATGTAACGAGCGCCGTCTACACCGATTTGACCGATTAAATCAAGGATTACGTCTTTACCAGTGACCCATTTGTTAGGTTTGCCGATAAGCTCAACCTTGATTGTTTCAGGCACTTTGAACCAAGTTTTACCTTCTGCCATAGCAACGCCCGCATCAGTGGAGCCTACGCCTGTGGAGAATGCATTTACCGCACCATATGTACAAGTGTGGGAGTCAGCACCGATCATCATTTCGCCAGGGCCGATAAGACCTTTTTCTGGCAAAATAACGTGCTCGATACCCATTCTACCCACTTCAAAGTAGTTTGTAATGCCATGTTCGCGTACGAAGTCGCGCATTACTTTTGCTTGTGTAGCAGATTGAATATCTTTATTTGGTGTGAAATGATCTGGCACCAAGTAGATTTTATGACGGTCAAATACAGGTTTGCCGATTTTCAAGAACTCTTTACGCGCCGGTGGGAATGTGATGTCGTTCATCAAAACAGCGTCCAAATGACATTCGATGATTTGGCCCGGTTTTACAACATCAAGACCCGCGTGGCGAGCCATATTCTTTTCAGTAATGGTCATACCCATATTATTCTTCCTCCTGTTGTTCTAGCTCCATAGCTAGGAATACTGAGTTAACTGCATTAATGTATGCGTTCACACTTGATTTAACGATATCGGTGCTAATACCACGACCATGGTATAAGCGACCGTTGTATTCTACCTTAAGGGTTGCTTCCCCAAGGGCATCTTTACCGGCTGTGATAGCGCGGATTTGGTAGTCTTTTAAGCTGATTGGCAAGCCAACGACACGTTCAACCGCTTTAAGAGATGCGTCTACTGGACCATCACCTACGGCAGCATCGGCTTTTTCACCTTCTGGTGTCATGAGACGAACGTCAGCATAAGCATAACCTTTTTCACCTAATTTGTAGTATTGAGCCACGAGCTCGAATGCTTTTTTATGGTGCATATTATCGACTACAAGAGCTACGATATCATCATCGTATACTTGTTTTTTGCGGTCCGCCAATTCTTTAAATTTAGCGAAGAGGTCGTTGATTTTCTCTTCTGTGAAAGATTGGAAACCAAGTTTTGCCAAACGATCAGCGAAGGCATGACGACCAGAGTGTTTGCCCAATACAAGGTCTGTTTTTTCAGCCCCTACAGACTCAGGAGTCATGATTTCATAGGTTTCAGGATTGCTCATCATACCATGTTGATGGATACCAGACTCATGAGCAAAGGCATTGGAACCTATGATCGGTTTATTTGGAGGAACTACAACACCTGTTAAACGGCTCACAAGTTTAGATACTTTCGTAAATTGTTTTGTATCAATATTCACTTGAAGGTCGTCGAAATAATCATGGCGTGTTTTAAGAGCCATTACAACTTCTTCAATCGCTACGTTACCAGCCCGTTCGCCTCAGGCCATTAATTGTGCCTTCTACTTGGCGTGCACCTGCTTTAATAGCAGCTAACGTATTTGCATTAGCAAGACCTAAGTCGTCATGGCAGTGAACAGAGATAATTGCATTTTCAATACCTGGTGTATGTTCTTTGATGTAACGAATTTTATCACCGAACTCATTAGGGTTCATATAACCTACTGTGTCTGGTACATTAATAATTGTTGCACCACCAGCAATGGCAACACCAAATACTTGGCATGCGAAATCTAAATCAGAGCGTGCCGCATCTTCACCGGAGAACTCGATTTCATCAACCTTACCTTTTGCATATGCCAATACGGATTTAACCTTATCCAATACCTCTTGGCGAGTCATTTTTAATTTATATTCCATATGAAGTTCAGAAATAGCAATGAATACATGCAAACGGCTGCGTTCCGCATCTTTCAATGCATCAATCGCTTTTTGTACGTCCTTTTCATTAGCACGTGCCAACGCACAAATTGTTGCGCCTTTCACTTCGCGTGCAATCGTTTGTACTGCTTCAAAATCTCCAGGGGATGCTGCTGGGAAACCAGCCTCGATTACATCGATGCCGAGGCGTACTAGGCCTTTCGCAATTTCAATTTTTTCAGGAGTTTGTAAAGACACACCTGGTGTTTGTTCCCCATCACGAAGGGTTGTATCGAAGAAATATACGCGATTCTGTTCCATAATAGCCACCTTTTCTATCCTCATAAAACATAACACTTTATTATATCTATCCATAGTGAAAGTTTGTAACATCACCAATGTCGACACCATATATATCAGTGATTTACTAGACTTTCACAAATAAAAAAGCCCCTCAGAACAACCGTCGTTGCTCAAAGGGGCGTTATATTCATAACACGGTACCACCCTAATTGGGACTCGTTTCGGGTATAACGGAACCACCGTCGATGACTACTAACGTTCGCCACCGAAGCTCACGGGAGAGTGTCAGCGTACAACCTCTATTGCCTCGCACCAACCGGCAACTCTCTGAAAGCAGGATTTGTAAACCTTTATACCCGTTCATCGCTTGATTTAAGATATAAAGGTATTGTACTGTATTCTATAGACTTATGTCAATTAAAATAAAATGAATATGATTTCATAAAACTCATCGTTAGTAGTTAGTCCACTCTAAACTATCAAAATCATTCATAATGAATTTCTTCTTCTTTACCACTTGGTTTGTTAGCTCAATGCGTTCATTAACAAATGAAATATCTGTATACCATTCCTTTAAATTAGCATACACTTCATTCTCTAAATCAATAATGATAGTTTCTATGGGATCCCAAGTTTTACATTGTACAGATTCCACCATAACCATGCTACTACCTATGAAAGTAACATCCCTACCATATATCCAAAACGGCAATACCTTATTTTTTATAGCAATAGAGTATATAGCATCCCCATGAGGCGGTTCCGTTTCATATTGCGTGCGTATTTGGTACTTTTCCATAATTTCATTACTACCAGTTTCTATATATGGCAGCTTTGAAATCTTATAATTTTCTGCGTTCATATAAACTCCATTATTTCTAATATCAATCACAACAAAGAGGACTGTATATCGCTATTTGTGTAAAGAGTATTTTGCTATACTATAGGTGTTACCAATTCCTTTCCAAATCAGGTAACGGAAAGGAGGTGCATTTAAATCAACACGCTCTCAACGATTCTTGTAGCTATCATGGTAAATATAATAAGTTATTATATTTGCAAATGGTTAGATTGGCTACTATCGATTATTGGTAACTAACCTTGGTTTGTCACCACAATCTGACAAAAAAGCCCTTGCTAGGACCGGCATCCTTTGCAAGGGCTTCTTTAGTGCATTTAATCAACACTTTGCTCTATTGATATTTTACCATAAAAAGTAAAATATTGTCACTATGAATAACTTCATTTTCATATATGATGTAAAAAATCCCTCGGAGTTGCCGCTCTGGGGGATTTTGTAGTTAATTACACAACTATCAATTGCCTACCTATAATATACTACACCTTTAGTGTTTTTTCAATATTTTACACTGTTAATCATTTCCCTAGCCCGCTCAACAGAAACTGGATCATTAAATAAGAACACATGATTTTGTCCCTCATGTTCCCAAGATGCTAAGTAAACAGAATCATCCACCATTCGATAGGTTACTGTTATGCCATTTACAGCCTCTGTTTTCTGAGGCACGTAATCCTTATAGTCACCTGCGATATTACCAGATAAAGTAGATACGCGATATTTAATATACTTCGGCATATCATCTACACGGTCAAAGTATTTTCCTTTTAAAAGCTCATGATAGGCATACACCACTTGCAGTACATCGTGATCCACAATGGCTACATGTACAGGGCTGAGAGCCTCTACTCCACTTGGCAACTGCGGATTAAAGTTCAAATGTTGCTTAGCCTCATATATAGTATCAAACACTTCTAACGATTGACCCTTACGAGTACTTTTATAATCTATATCAGTCATAGTACAACTACCAAGCCCATCGGGACATGGAAACTCATTTCGATCGCCATAAGGCTGATCATATATAGAGTTTCCATTAAGGCGAAACCGCATCAAGTCATCTGCGGAAGCAACATTGATAGAACCTATGAAAGCTAATGTAACTAGTACACTTACAAATTTTATCATCGTACTATCCTTTGTATTTTAAAAAGGTATATTTAGAGTAAAAATAAAGTCTTTAATCCATAAGCTCATTAAAATCAGCTAAAAATTTGAGCTACATCTTTTCCTAATATTACAAATAAAGACATAGTATAAATCTTATCATACCAACCTTCGATCACATTATTAGCCATGTTTGTAAATTGTTGCGCCTCATTATTATGACGTATATTAAGTTCATTAAACATTCGAAATAGCTTTTCTAATGCTAAAAACCTTGTTATTGTTCCTAGCTTTAATACATTTTTTTAAATTCTATATTATTATTCAGATCATCTCTCCAAGGTTCCAATAAAGAAGCAATTTTTATAAGAATTTCTTTCTTTCTATCAATATTGCCTTTATTAGAAAAAGTGATTATACTCCAAAAATACTTAAAGCCTCTTTAACATCAGCAAATTCAGATACGGCCTGAGCTGCCTCATTAGCAAAAGCATTATCTTCAACGATAATAATTCTATTATTAGAATGAATTAATTTGTATCCTATAGAGTTAGAAACGGTTTTAACTTGCTCCAAAAAAATATCTTACTTGCTTATCTAAACTACCACCTCCAGTTATATGCAATGTCGAAAAATAAATCTAAATACATTTCTGCCATGATAAAATACCATTCTTTAATTGATAGTTTTCTACTATTCACAAATAAATCATCAATCAATTCCTCCACCGTTAGAAAAATGTTTTCTATTTCTATAACGCTTAAAGTTAAGTACTATTAACTCATATAAGGAACAATTTACTTCCATATCATCATTCCAAAAAGATTCATGTATTATTTGTTCTAATTTATCTAGTTCTTTATCTAAGTCTAGATTCAAGCTAGATTCTTCTAGTATCTCAAAATAGCTTTTCCGCATATATCACTAATACTCCCCTAAACAACTATTTAATATTATCCTTATCGGCTACCAAAGGTAGCATTTCTGGTTGTTCCAATTCAAACATTCCATGCATCATCTTTTTCTGGTAAAGCATGATTCATAACATTATGTTCCACACGACTATAAATAGCATTACCAAGAGCATCACGAATATCCTTAAATAGTTTTTTTCGTCCTTTAACAACACCTTAAGGAATTCTTCATTAGCTCTAAATCTTTTAGCAACGATACTTATGAATTCTTGGTCAAACAGTATTTTGAATGTTTTATACCCATTATTACGGATATAGTCGCGCCATTTAGGATCTTTTGCAATATCTTGTTCTATTTGTAATATTACTTTATCCATTTCTGTAAACTCAGTACCGTAGCGCTTATTAAACTCTTCAATAATTTCATTAATCGTTGTAATCAAACTGTTTTTACGACCTACTTTACCGGTAATAGGTTGTAATCCATTTTCTTGTGATACTAAATCAATCGGTCCATGTGAGCCCTTTTCCAATCGATAATACTCGAGCATTATCTTGTCATCTAAATCAACATGGTCTTGATGTTCTTTTGGTAGTTGAATGGCAAGGAACTTAGCATAAATACTGAATGTATGGAGTTCTTTATCAAATAGTCTACAAACTTGTGTGATGAAAGAGTATAGACGATTAAAGTGTTGTAGAGTCCCTTTAAAAATATCTCGATCAGCTTCCTCTAACGATTCAAAGCGTTTAATAGCTGGCATAATATACGATTGAAGTTTCCCTAAATCCCCCATCGTTTGATTTTGGCTTTGATAGAATAATTCTCCAAATTGTTCTATATCATGTACATCATACACATTGAACTTATCTAAAGTTGATTTAACATCATATAGCGTATTCGGATCTGTTTCTTTATCTAACTTAGTTTCTTGATAGAATGGTGCGAAAGAGCTCAAGATATCATCTTCACTATTAACAAAGTCTAATACAAATGTATCCTGTTTACCTTTCATAGTTCTATTAAGGCGAGATAGTGTCTGAACAGCCTTTACCCCAGAAAGCTTTTTATCTACAAACATGGTATGTAATAAAGGCTCATCAAAACCAGTCTGATATTTCTCTGCAACGATAAGCATGCCATATTCATCGCTATGGAATGTGCCTGGTAAGGCTTTTTCCTTAATGTGATTGCCTTCTTTATCTATATTCAAAGACTCTTCCGTATAGGTTCTCCCATTATCATCAATCTCACCAGAAAAGGCTACCAACACTTCCAAATCTGGACGTTCCATTTGCTCTATCTGACGACGAAACTCTTGAACATAGCGAACTGCATGTAGTCTTGATGGTGTAACAACCATGGCCTTGGCACGACCACCAATCTTATGTCTAGTAATATCCATAAAATGGCGTAACATAACCGCTGTTTTTTTGCGTAATATTATGTGGATGCAAGGTTTGGAATTTACGAATAGCTTTCATTCCAGCCGCTGAATCCAATTCAATATCTACATCAACGAGACTTGCTATTTTATAATACGTATTATAGGTCATGTAATTCTTTAAGACATCAAGAATGAAACCCTCATCTATAGCTTGTTGCATAGAGTAGATATGGAACGGATGATATTTACCCATTTCATCACGAGTACCAAATAGTTGCAAAGTCTTTGCTTTAGGCGTTGCAGTAAACGCAAAGAAAGACAGATTATCATGCTGGCCTTGTGCGACTAGCTCCTTAACGAGTTTATCCTCTTCATCTAAAGCATTTTCCTCATCTTCATATGCCCAGTCAGCATATTCTTGAAGGGCCTTTTCTGTATTTGCAAGGGCTTGTTTTAACTTACGTGCAGCGGATCCAGTTTGAGAAGAATGTGCTTCATCTACAATTACAGCAAAGTTACAACTTTGTGCTTTCACCTCTTCATAAATAACAGGGAATTTTTGTAATGTGGTAATGATAATAGGCGTGCTACTTTCAATGGCCTCTTTTAACTGTTTAGAGGTCTTATCCACACGTTGTATAACCCCTGGAGTATGGTCAAATTGAGAGACCGTATTCTGTAGTTGACTATCCAAAACCTTTCGATCAGTTACAATAATTGTAGACCGAAAAATCTTCTTATCATCCCTATCATGCAAACCAGATAAGCGATGAGCTAACCAAGCAATAGAATTAGACTTACCAGAGCCAGCAGAGTGTTGAATCAAGTAATTATGCCCTGCGCCATTCTCTTTTACATGGTCTAACAATTTTGTTACTACATCTAACTGGTGAAAGCGAGGGAAAAATCAATATTTCATCAGTTATATTACCAGCACTATCTTTCACAACTGATAAATGCATATATTTTTTTGCAAAATTTCTAACAATCTATCTCGTTGAAGAACAGATTCCCATAAGTAGGATGTATCGTACGTATCGGAATTAGGATTACCAGCACTTCCGACATTACCAGCACCATTAGAACCTTGATTAAATGGAAGGAAATATGTACTACTACCATTTAATTTTGTTGTCATATGCACTTGCGTTAAATCTACTGCAAAATGAACTAATACACGGCGATTAAATTTAAAAATTTGATCTTTATTAGATCTATCAAATTTATATTGAGAAATCGCATTAGTTGCATTCTGTCCCGTGAACTGACATTTCAATTCCATGCTAACTACAGGGGATACCGTTTAAGAATAAAAACAATATCTACACTGTTATTATTTGATACAGAATAATATAACTGCCGAGTACAATGGAATATATTGGCCTCATATTGTGCTCTAGCAGTTTCATTCATGGAAGTTTCTGGTTTCCAATACACAACTCGGAAGGTAATGCCTCTATCCTGAAACCCATGGCGCAAAACAGATAATAATCCCTTATGTTCTACAGAATCATTAAACCGCTTTAAAAATTGCTGTTCACAAGAGTCTCCATATAACTTTGTATATCGCTCCCATTTCTTTGGTTGGCTATGTTTTATAAAAGCAAATAACGTATCAGTATCAAGAGCCAGTTCCTGATTAAATACCTTTGGATTGCCTTTCACATATCCGCCTGCAGTACATAAGAATGATTCAATATCATCTTCAAATCTCTTTTCTGTTACATTAAATTCAGACATAAGACACCTCCTTTTTACCAGTTACTACTTCATAAATTAGGGATTTTTTTATATTCAGTAAGTTTATCAATGCGAGATTGTTTTCTTAATATTACAGAATCAAGATTAGCACACTTTTCATCAAGATAAGTAACTATAGCTTCTTGCTCACAATATGGAGGGATAATAACCATTATATTCTTTAAATTGCCTTGAGTTAAATGTGGTACTCCCCATACCATTTTTTTAATTCGAGAAATATAATTCTGGAAAATAGCACTTTCAAAAAAAGTAATATAAATACATTGAATTAAGCTCTGGATAAGGTGTTATAACTCCCAATGAACTATTAGTAGTTGCAGTACCATATGGAAGTTGATCAACAACAGCACATTTACCAATCCCTGCACCATCTTTAACTAGAAGTAAATCCCCTATTTCTAATTTAATTTCTGGTGATTCATCATATCTATCATCATTGATGAAGTTTAAATCTTCCCATACGAGTTTATCATTTTGTATATTTACAGCAGAAAGAAATGGATGGCCTTCACTAGTATACTCATCAGCTTTTAACCCCTTCCAACCTAATCGCGCTCTAATATATGCAGAAAATATAAGTCTTTTAATTTTCCAATGGCTAGGAATAGAATCTATCCATTCAATACCACTATCAGCTGTTTCAGCAGTTATGTCCAGTCCCTTTACAACAGCATAAGTAATGATGGCTCGTTTATATTCTTGCAGCTTCTCAATAACAGATTGCTCTTTAGCAATAATAGTATCAATTTGAGCACATTTAGTATCAAGATGTTCTGCAATCGCCTGTTGCTCTTCTAAAGAAGGAAATGGAACCATAATATTTTTCATATTGCTCCACTTGGTAGACCACAAGTCATCAACAATTCCATTTCCCCATTTATAGAATTCATCTGCAAACAACTCTGTCTTAAATAAATAATTATAATATCGGTTAACCATATTATTTTTAGGAGCCAATACTATATTTATCAAAGAGCAGGAACCTTCGTATTCTGATATCCCACAAGATCCTCGTCTATCAGAACGACTATTAATAACAAAATCATTCTTTTTAATTAGCTTTCTATTATCGCCATTATCAGTTTTTGCTGCTGATTCTAATTGAGGTACAATACCTTGTTTAGTAACGGATAAAGCTGGGTAGTCTTTATCACTAACCTTAGTGCTTCTCTCACTATATAAAGATACAATTTTGTCTAAGTCCCATGACTTAGGAATCATTCCAAGCCATCGAACTCCGCTATCTTTCATTTCTCGCATTATTTAAATACCTCTACTAGAGCACCATCTAAATCACTTTCCAAAGCTTTAATCTCAGCCATAATTTCACCAGATGGGCGTGGAGCTACATATTTGTAAAAATGACGTGTAAACGGAATTTCATAACCAATCTTATTCTTCTTGGTATCAATCCATGCATCAGGAGCAAACGGTAATACCTCACGTTTGAAGTATGTTTCTATATCTTCTTTAAGCGGTACAATTTCAGAGTCGCGACGTTTTGTATCTACTTTTGGCTTGCCTTTTACTAATACAGGTTTTCCATTTTCATCAAGTACTGGTCGCTCTACCGTAATTTTTGTATAACCAAAGTCTTCATTATCAAAGATTTTACTGATTTCAGTTTCCCTAAACTCACCATAAATCTTTGTGATTTCTTGAGTAGCACTTTCAGGAATATCATTTCGTTTATTCCCTAATGACTTACGTCGTTTTTCATATAAATCATTAGCATTAATGAGTTGCACTTTCCCTTCTCGAGGTGTACCAGCTTTCTTATTTGAAAGAACCCAAATATAGGTTGCAATTCCTGTATTGTAGAAAATATCATTCGGCAAGGCTATAATGGCTTCCAATAGATCATTCTCTAGAATATATCGTCTAATTTCAGATGGGCCACTCCCCTGCATCACCAGTAAATAATGGTGACCCATTATGGATAATCGCAATACGAGAGCCTTGAGGGTTCATCTTTTTAATAGCATTTTCTAAAAACAACATTTGTCCGTCTGATGTTGATGGCAACCCTGGACCAAATCGACCATCAAATCCTAATTTAGCTTCATTTTTTACGATAGCTTCTTCATTCTTCCATTCTCGTCCAAATGGAGGGTTAGAAATAATATAGTCAAAAATTTCACCTGAGAATTGATCATCAGATAGGGTATTACCGCTTTTAATACGTTCTGCATCATTGCCTTTAATGAGCATATCTGCCTTGCAAATAGCAAAGGTTTGATCATTCAATTCTTGCCCAAATGAAATCAGTTTAGATGTACTATTCAAATTCGCAAGATATTCTTCTGCTACTGAAAGCATTCCACCTGTACCACAAGCACAATCATAAATTGTACGAGCCACATTTTGGCCACTTAATACAGCATTATCGTCATGGAAGAGAATATTAACCATTAATCGAATCACCTCACGAGGAGTATAATGCTGTCCTGCATCTTCATTATGAGCCTCTGAGAATCGACGGATAATCTCTTCGAATACGTAGCCCATTTCAAGATTACTAATGTGGTCTGGATGTAAATTAGCTTTATCAGTAGTAAATTCTTTAATTACCATATACAAAAATATGCTTATCTGCCATTGTTGTAATATGATTATCAAATTTGAACTTCCTAATAATATCTTGCACATTATCAGAAAAAGCCATTGATATAATCTCTGAAATTACTTTCAATATTATCAGGATCATCAAGCAAGGTCTTAAATGTATATTTACTGATGTTATAGAATTTATGTCCAGCTACTTCATACAATAAACCATCTAATAAATCCAAGTCCTGATCTTTTAATTTATTATATGTATCAAGTACGGCAGGCTTTGTATCGGCTAAAATACAGTCAAAACGTCTTAATACTGTAAGGGGTAAAATTACCTCGCCATATTCGTGTGGCTTATAAACACCTGTTAATTTATCTGCGATTGCCCAAATAAGGGACGCCTTTTCATTTACACGACTACTTAAACTCATGGTACCTCCATATCTACTTATTAAGCAGCAATAAAACCACTACTTTTCTCTTTAGTCAAGATTGCTTTCACATTACTTTTAGTGATTTTTAACTCACCATTATTCATGGCCCTAACGACCTTAGGAAATTCATCTGATGATTCCATTCTAGTAATAACACTACTATAATCATCTGTCCCGTGAGTAGAATGTGGCATCGGACCAACAATAATAAGTCTATAGTGGTGATTATTACGTAAACGCTCAAATTCATATCGTTTCAGCTTGCTATAATCCAAGCAATATTCTAATCGATCTGCTAGCCCTAGCGCCTTAAATGTTGCCTCTAAATGACGCTCTGAACAAGAGGAACTACCTAATACTAGAATTTTCCCATTAGGTAAACTAGCATCAAAATATGGTTCTGCAGTTTTTTCAGTTGCTGGATAGTGATATTTTTTGAGTACAGACTCCAACTGATTGCATTTAAATGCATTCGTTAATTCATCTGTAATATATTTGATTGCATCACTTAATAATGTGACATCTTGTAAGTTAGGTGTAAACGCTACCAATTGAATTCCTCCTCCACTAATTTATTAAGCTCTTGATTAACCTCATCAAGTTTCTTTAAAAGTTCCATACGCGTTTCTATAATTTTATCTGTTTGATTTAAAAAGCTACGTTGCTGTTCAATTGCTGCATTAGGAATAGCTAATGATTTCAAGTCTTTTATAGATATTGATTTTATAACTGATCCTGATGCTAATCGTTCAATTTGTTCTCGGCCTAATGTGCTATTAAAAAATGCAGCAATATAATCTAATAAATACAGATTTCTGTATTTAGGTGCAATTGTAATAGAAAATAAATTCCCATTAATAATCACACCAGCACCAGGCTGAAGATGTAACATATTACTTTTTAAATGGAGATGTTCTAGTTAAAACTAAACTATCCTCTTCAATCACCTGAGATGATTTCCCTAATTTAGATTTATCTACAAACGGTAATTGAGACATATCTACTTGTTGAGTATCTAGTGCTTGTGAATATACGTATCTAATACCTGTGTCTTCTAAGGTAGTAATTTCATCTAACTCTTTTGAAGGAATTACAGGGCCTCGACTAATATTACAAATCTCGCCTAAGGGAGTCCCATCATAGGTAATTGGTTCAGCAGTATATCGTTTTTGGCAAAAGATTGTATTCTTCCTCATATACTCTTGATTTACTCACAATGCAACTGTTTTTCAGTATTGTTAATGATTAAAGATTTCAAGCCATCTAAATCGATATTTTTATATCGTCGCTCTTGGATATAAGACTCACTGGCATCGACAAACTTTATATCATTATTATTATGAGATAAAACTACTGCATATAAAGGAATTCTAGTAAACTCTGATAAAGAATCTGGTAATTCAACTACAGATTGAATATATCCTCGATCCACGAAATAGCCACGAATTACTTGATTCTGGAAATTTGTTAAAGATGAATTTGTCATCAATGCAACCATAACCCCATCATCAGCTAGTTGTTCAAAAGCAGCTAGTACCTCTAGCCAGTCAGTATTTGCAGGAATCTTTCCTATCGCATCCATCCGACTCTTAACTATAGGATTGAGTTTTAACGTCTTATCGAGCCTATGATTCCAAATAGGTACACATAAAATACGATCAAACAATTGATTTCTTACTGCAAACGCACCATTTAAAATATCAGCTTCCATCAATTGAGAATCAAACATTTCAAGTAATAGTACTCGTAGTTGTAATGTAACCATTAATTGACGATCACGGTTATAGGCATAATATCTTTTAAAATTGTAGTTCTTAACCATATCCAATAATATGGTTCCATCACTCAATCCCACTTGCATTAATGAAAAAAACTATTAAGATCCTCTATTTTTTTAACAAATATTCCATCGTTTGATTTAAAGACTCGTTACTTTCTATGCTATTATTTGTTCTACTCATTTTATATTCATTATAAAAACAAAAGCAATTCCAATTAATAATAAATCATCAATATTTAGGTTCTTTTGTAAAAAAACTCTTGCACATAAGATTTAAAAAAATATTTTTTTCATTGTATTTTTGAAAGTCATGATTGTTTATTTTTATTGGAACTAAAATAAGCATCTAAGTCAACAAATGAACCATTATATTTTTTTAATAAATAGATTAATGCAGCCATAACATTTAGGTCGTAATAATCTTCAACTTTACTTAAGTAACGCCCAGCATACCATTCTCGTTCTAATTGTAAAACTTGTTTTTTTCACTTTTTATCATAAACTTCTTTTAGCTAACATAATTTTTAGATCGCATAAGTACCTCCTGGTTTCAAAAAAACCAATCTGTTTTTATCTTAAAAAAATTACAAACTAATATTCTATTTCATCCATAATGCCATATTAATAAGTTTCAACAAACTAACATAACAAATAAATACAACAGCAACAGATATTTTTCTATTATTTATCCACCTTCCTCTATCACCACAACGCCAATGGTTGTTCGTAACCATTTTTACCGATTTTAAAAAAATAAGACAGAATCAACTTTTTTTATCTTGCCCATATTATATCACCAAATAATTTTTATTGTCAATGGTTATCTCCAACCAATTTTTAAATTGTCATTCTTACATTATAACTAATACATAAAAGCGGGTTAGGATTGGATACACTCACTGAATCCAATCCTACAATCTATCTCTCTAACTATTTGGATTAATCTATGTTGTTACCAAAGTCTTCTGTATATTTTTATAAGCCCATCATGAGATTCATAATATCGCAAAGCCTCTAAATCTCTTTTTCGTCGTGCAATAGCATAAGAACATTTACTATGACTCTTGAATCTTTTAATATACCAACAATATGTTTCGAAATTCCTACTAATATTTCTATCAAATAGATCACTTAATTTAAATAGAACTGCTAAGCGTTTGGATGCAGGTACACCCTTACGAACAGTATATCCCGCACGAGAATAGATAGTTGTAGAAGCCCAATTCGGCTGAAACTCTGCATCTTCACAAGCTAGCTCAAGCTTAAATTTATAAAAATCATCCATACTTATTTTTTTAATTCGACTAAAAGCATGTATTCATCATCATAATTACAACGTTCAAGATCTTCTTCATTGTCTTGAATATCCTCATAAGACAGTGTTCTTATAATCTTTTCTAACTGTTTTATTATTGGTTTTTATTTGTCGTTCACGTATTAAGCCATCTGAACAATATGCTTTTTAATTTATTTTCATAAATATGATTAATAAATTCATCTTTATCCCCTACAACTATATAATCATAAGCCTCATGTATATATATTTCTGAATCTAAAACTATATCAATAGGTAAACCGTCAGAAATAATTACACTACAAGGATTAAACTCATCTGGTTTTTAAATCTAGCAAATCTTGACATGAAATAATCCTATTTACAGAAATACACATACTTAGTCCCTACTCCTATTCCAAATATAATAAACATATCAAAACACTTACACTTTATTATTCTCTGCATATCATGAAAATTCCTTCATAATTTATTTGGGGAAAAATTTTTATGTAGGATTTACCACAAATCTATCATATTTGATAGTATCTATCGCAAATCATTCTACTATTCAAAAATAAATGTAGGTGCTATAATGAACTCAACAAAAAGGAACAAGTGCTCATATGATACTAAATGCACTATTCCAAAGCTATAGTTAGTAGTTAATAAAAGGAGAATATCATGACACATACACAATTAACAGAACTTGTACGAGCTTTATTAGATGCTCCAACAAGCAATAAAACAGTAAAGGAATTCGCTCAATCTTGGATCGATGCAGAAGACACACCTAAACAAGCTGAACTCACAAAACAACTTGTATCCGTTGCGGAGCAAAACATTGCACTCATCGACGAAACAATCGGCTTTGCAGGCTCTGAACTTGGTACACAAATTCTTGGTGCAGAAGGCGCAGCTAATCTATTACAACATGCTAAAGACATTAAGGCAAAAGGCGCTGAATTCTGCGACTGCCCGGGATGCACGGCATGTAAACACGTTATCGATTTGAAAGCGGAAATTAAATAATAATATATTACCTATATAGAGGTCATCGACACACTGTTGATGACCTTTTTTATACAAAAAACGACTCCTCATAGAGGAGCCGATTTGTTTAACAATATATCTATATATCTGTGAAAGCTTTCCATTCATAGTCTAATCAGATGGTTTTTGTAACATTTGTAATATTTTAAAACTCACCGCAATGTTTACAAGAATAAGCAGCAATGTTATGAACGAATACGCCAAGAGCCAGTAGTTCGCTGATACCACATCATATATCTGATAGGCACAATATTCGCTAGTGATGATACCACTAAGAACACCCGGTATATACTGTCGCAGAAAAATACTTTGGAATATATGCCCAATCACATGGTATATATACGCTATGATAACAGTGATATAAATGTTGAAGCTTTCAAAATATATACTCAAGCCCAGTACAATCAACAGGAGTATAAATTCCTGACAGACGATGGCATTAAATCTAAAAGGTGTAAAAGCGGCCGCTAAGAATTGCTGTTGTAGCTTTGGATTCCTTCGCATAAATCTCGGAAATAAAAGAATCTCTTCAAATTCATGCAACATAAAAAAATGCTTGGGAATAATAAGAAAAAACTATTCAGATCCATAAGGCACCTCCTTCATAAATCCGATTAAGTTTATTATGACAGCCTTATACTATCCCTTTTTCACTTGCACGCGCAACACCGTCTTCAATTTTGAGGGCTCCACCTTTCGCGTATCGGACAAGTAGATTTCCCAATGCCACTCGTCATTAGCACGTTGCAAATTATGAGCAGTGCAGAATTCATCTACTTTCATAAACGATTCCGGTTCATTATCATAAGGCCCGATATGCAATATCTGTACGCAATCCCCATCCTCTATCGATTCGAGCCGCACATCCTTAAATCGAGGCAACGATTTTTTCTTGGACACATTAATAATAGCCGCCTCCAACACGTCAGGGGTCACAAAATCAGGTTGTCTGATCATCACCCGATATTGCAGATTATTCTTATCAAACTGCTCCGTATGCTCAATCTGCTTCCAGAGCGCCTCCAACGGATACACGGTGTAATCAAAGTACCCATCCGGCGTCACACCCTTTTTCGGCAGCATCTTTATCCCATAGGACAACGAATATAGCGTCTCTATATCATCGGCAAAAGCCGCATGATTAGGATTTCCCACGCCATCCAGCACGAGGAACTTCATGCTCGGCACCGTAATCTGCACCGCCTGCTGCTTTGGACAATACAATTCCTTTTCGTGCTTACGCCATTCATGCTTTACTGCTGTCATAAATACCCCCTCTTTCTGAAAGAAAACATGTGATTTCTTTTATCGTAAGGGAGGATTATGAAAGATAATTAAAGAGCCCCTGTTCCAAACAGGGGCTCTTTCGTTTTTACACACTCGCTTCCACCAGTGCTCGTGTATACGGGTGTACCGCTTCTTTCAGTCGGGTTGACTCGATGTTTTCCACGATTTGTCCGTCTTTCATCACCAGGATTCGATCTGTTACGGCTTGTAGCAGTCCGATGTCATGGCTCACAAATACATAGGCGAAGGGTTGTTCTGTATGTAGTTTTTGCAATAGGTCGAGTACGAGTTTCTGGTTCACCGCATCAAGGGCCGATGTAGGTTCATCAAAGAGTACCAGTTTCGGCTTCATCAGCATGATTCGTGCCAGTACAACACGTTGCAACTGACCTCCGCTGACTTCGTGAGGGTATTTCTGGATAATCGATCCCGGTAAGTCCACATGTTGAATCCATTTACGAATATCTTCTTTCGCCTCAGCCATGTCCATAAGACCATAGTTAATGTACGGCTCTAGCAGAAAGGCTTCCAAGTTCATCCGCGGCGGAATGATCGCCAACGGATTTTGAAACATCATCTGCAGCGAGCGATAGATTTCCGTATGGTTTTGGATCTGCCATATATCTTCACCGAAGAGTCGCAACGTGCCCGATGTAGGTTTTTCTAGCATCGCTATAAGTCTAAGGAGCGTACTTTTACCGGAACCGCTACCGCCGGCGATGCCTACCCGCTCATGTTCAGCAATGGTAAAGGACACATCATCAACGGCGTACACCGTGTGATTGTGGTTCGTATACTGTTTACATATATGCTCAGCTTGAATCATATTACACCACTTTCATCACGGAATCCAACAATATACGTGTATAGTCATCTTTAGGATGCGCCATTACCTCTTCGGTAACGCCCATTTCAACGAGGCAGCCCTTATTCATCACACCGATGCGGTCCGCGATGCGAGCAGCTGCCTTGATGTTATGGGTTACCAGAATCACAGTCGCCCCGAGGGCCTGTGTTACCTCTTTCAGCAAGTCCAGCACCGACGATTGCACCAGAGTATCTAAAGCACTAGTCGGCTCATCAGCAAATACGATGTCCGGTTTCAGAATCAGGCTCAACGCAATCGCCAGGCGTTGTTGCATACCGCCGCTCAGTTGGAACGGATAGGATTGTAAAATACGTTCCCCTTCCGTCAAGTGGACGAGCTGTAACATATGCAGTACACGATTCACATCATACGGCTCATCATGAGCGCGCAATAAGTCTTTGAAATGGTTTTCCACGGTACGAGCCGGATTCAAATAGGCACCGGGGTTCTGAAAGATCATCGACACCCGCATGCCGCGCATTTGTCGCCAGTCCTTATCGCTCAACGTCGTAATATCCGTGCCGTTCAGCAAAATTTGACCGCTTATAGTGGCCTTCTTCAGCATACCGAAGGCGGCACGAATCAACGTCGATTTCCCGGAGCCGCTTTCACCAACGATGGCAAACACCTCACCGGTATGCACGGAAAAGGATACATCGCGTACGGCCTGTTCCGCACCGTATGAAATTGATACATTGTCAAATACTATGCAATCAAATTTATTCAATAGTAGAATCCTTTGTTAATAAGTAGTAATCGATTGGATGCACCGGCACATTTTTAACCTTGGATGTGGAAACCACATTCGCAGCAGGGTACAACAAATAGATATCAGCCACATCATCGAGCAAAATGGACTGTACTTGTTTAGCCACGTTCGTCCGTTCATTTTTGATCAAATGTAACTGCCAACTTGTCGATTAATGCATCCACTTGAGGATTGTTATAGCCGCCCACATTGGCTTTAGAACCGGATTTATAGAACAAGCTGAGGAACCAGTACGGATCGTTTGTGGACATGGTTACCACATTGCGTTCCACCAAATCAAATGCGTCTACGCCAAGGGTATCCACTTCATTAGGACTTTTGCAATTTTCTGAGTTCTACCGCAATGCCCACCTGTTTCAATTCTTGTTGAATTTCTTCATACATGCTGGTATCCTTGCCCCAAATTGCGAGGGTCAATTTCAATTCCTTGCCGTCTTTTTGCATAGATACCGTTGCCGTTCTTCACATAGCCCGCTTGGGTCAATAATTCATTTGCTTTTTGCAAGGTCAGTGACTGCCTTATTTGAAAGCCCATCATAGCCCAAGTTTGCGGAAGGAGGGAATGGAGCACCACCGGCCAATGCACCGCCGCCGATAACTTTTGCCATTGTATCGTAATTGATGATATGAGCCACAGCGGAACGTACATTTTTATCATGTAACGGAGAGGCTTCCGTATGATTAACCTTTAACATCATTACGCGAACACCAGACACGTCTTGCATGTTGAATCCGTCTTTAAACAAGCTGCGATTAGCGGAGTCCACCTTTTGAATAACATCCACGTCTTTAGATTGTAACGCCATGGCACGCTTATTATTGTCTTCAATATCCTTTACAGTCACAGAATCAAGGCCCGGTTTGCCGCCCCAATAGTCGGCGAATGCCATTAACTCGATGCTTTCACCCTTTGTGAAAGAAGTAATTTTGTACGGACCTGTAAGAACCGGTTTAGACGCCACATCTTTGAGATCCGCTGTATCCATGATAACGAATGCAGGTTCAGTCAAGCTGGACAATAAGGAGCCATTAGGTTCCGTAGTTTTAATGATCAAATTTTGACCATCAACGGTAATGGATTCGATTTTAACGGCCTTCGCAGAGCGAGGGCTTTGTTTCATCGTATACTCGATGGACTCTTTTACCTTCTGAGGTGTCATCGCAGTGCCATTATGGAATTTTACATTTCTCTAATATGGAATTTCCATGTAGTGGGATCAATATTTTCCCAGGAATCAGCTAATTGTCCGGTGAATTTCATATCTGGTGTCACCGTAGCCAAGGTTTCACCTGCTCCGATACGTGTCAAGGTCCACGCATCCCATTCATGCGTCGGATCTAATGTTTCACCGAACCAATATAAGCCGACATTCAGATGCTTGCCTTGTTTAGCCGTATCATTGCCGCAGCCCACCAAGAGAGCCACCATACACAGCATGGATACACATGCCAATAACCAACGTTTCATAAATACTCCTTTTCAAACCTCATTGTGATGAGGCTTTCACTAAAAACATTCATATTGTATGCGGTCATCGTGATACATCGAGAGCATCACGCAACGCATCACCAATATAGTTAAACAGAACAACGGTAATAAAAATCGCAAGCCCCGGATAGATTAATAGCCAAGGCGCGGTTTGCAGAAAATCGCGGGAGCTCAACAGGATCGCGCCCCATTCGGGATCAGGCGGTTGCACGCCGATGCCGATGAGCGAGAAACTGGCCACTAAAATAATGGCGTCCCCTAAATGTTGAATAATGACAATTAATAGCGGCGGCAGAACATTCGGCAGAATGTAACGCCATAAAATGCGAATTCTCGAAGCGCCGGACATGCGAGCAAAGGTAATATACTCGGCATGGCGTTCGATATGGACAAGCCCCCTCGTGATGCGCGCATATTCCGCCCATTTAGTAATGCACAACGAAATGATCACATTCGTTATGCTTGGTCCCATGATGCCGATGAAGGCAATGGCGATCACCATATTCGGAAATCCCAGCACCAAATCGATCAATCGCGACAACCAACGGTCGATGCGCGGCGTGGAAAATCCCGCCAGTCCGCCGATAACAATGCCTATCGCTCCGCTGATGCCGATGATGGTGAAAGCAATCCACAGCGATGCCTTCCCGCCATAAAGAATGCGAGACCACACATCGCGGCCCAACTGATCAGTTCCGAGCCAATGAGTGCTGCTGATATCCTGCAACCTATCGGCTACATTCGTCGCCTCCGGATTATAAGGCGCTATGTACGGAGCGCAGAGGAAAAATACGATCCACAATGCCGCCAGTACAAGCATGATATATAGGCCGTAAGGCTTTCGTCTATTCATAAGAGCCTCCTTGTATAGCGGCCCTTCGTTTTGGATTAAGCCAAATACTCAATACATCGATGATGATGTTAATCACGATGAACACCAATGTAATCCAGATGATATAGCCCTGCATCAATACATAATCACGAGCGGTTATGCCCTGTACCATCATATAGCCGATGCCTTTGATGGAGAACACCGTTTCAATAACCGCGGAGCCGCCTAACATGGCCCATCGTAACGCCCATCATAGGTAATAACATAAGACCTACATGAGGGAAGATATAGCGACAATATACCATCCACTCCGGCAGACCGAGAGCTCTGGCCCCCTGTACAAAGGGCTGTTTCTCAACCTCCAGAATAGCATTGCGCAGACGGCGAATGTATAAGCCGCAAATCCAAAGAGCAATCGTCAAGGCCGGCAGTATATACACGGTAAATCCCTTGGTATTCGTTACCGATACAAGCTGTAGCTTCACGCCGAATAAATATAATAGCAGGAGACCTACCCAGAACCCCGGAATCGCCAAGGCGAAGAACGTAAATAGCCGAATCACATGATCGCCCCAGGAATCCTGATACCGTGCCGACAACATACCAAGCGGTATCGTTACGACTACGCCCATCAAAAGCGCCAATGATACGAGTCCCAATGTATTCGGTAGCGCTCCACCAAGAAGCGTAGCAACAGGCAGGGAATATAATATAGATTCACCGAAGTCGCCTCGCACCAGTTGTCCTAGCCAGCGTATATATTGCTGCCACCAAGGGTCATTGAGGCCCAACTGTTCTCGTATCTGTTCTACTAATACAGGATCAGGTGTAGCCCCTACTAAATTAAACTTCATCGCCACGGGATCAATGGGAGATAGTTTAATCAATACAAATGTACCGATGGTTACGACCAGTAAAATACCAATAATACTCGCCAAACGCTGTAATAATAATCGATACAATACATCACCTGCCTTCTTTTTATCATAAATTAGCTATATTTCTATTCTATCAATAGTCTTTATATATATGTATACCCGCAATGGTATATTAGAGTGATTCTCATTATGAAAGTTTTGCATACCAACAAAAACGGCCCCTCATATGAGGAGCCGTTCTATATAAAACCCTTACAGTGTCCATGCGAGTGCTTCACCACAACTCGCATGCCTATCCCATTAGGCCTGGACTTTTATATTATTTTGTATGTTGTTTTGGAGCTACTGTATTAGCAACAATCGCCTTAGCCATGTCACGAGTTACAGGGCGTTCAAAGTACATCCCATGAGTTTGGCCATCTTTGGTCCAACCTATGAGATATACCATTTTATTGCCACCTTTGAAAATAACCTTTGTGCCGTTTACTTTTTCATTAGCTGTTACACGAAAATCGCTATAATCGCCGCTAATATCTTCTTTTATTTCATTAGATACGCGATACACGATGCGTTTGCCTGCAGCCTGATTACGAGTAGCATCTTCACCAGCTTGGTAAACATAAACCACTTGCAATACATCCTTATCAATAGTACTTACAGATTCAATGTTATAACCTACAGGCAATACCTTAGGCATTTGAGGTGTAATGTTCATATATTTAGCAGCTTCATCTACAGTAGAAAACTCATGAAACGGGCTTGACATGCCAACCATTGGCGCTTCATGTTCAACTACCACAGACTTAGGTTGATTCGGTTTTACAGCAAGAGTACCTTGAGCACCGGCAACAGTATAAGAACCTACACAAGCACAAGCAACAGCCATCAATACAAATTTCTTCAACATGATTATAATCTCCGCTCTCTTAAAAAAGATCTGTACAAACACAACACACATATTAAGAATATTATAATTTATAAATATATTTTTACAAAAATATTCTTTATCAAAACTTATTTTATAATTATACCCTAAATGATAGGGAATTTCAAGTAGTTATTTTTTTGATATAAAAATCCTGAGTTCTATATTAGCTACTATACAAACATATATTCAAAAATAGATGCTAAGACGCTCATCAGGAGTATCTATGTTTATATATAATCCATCCCTATCTACTATTTGGCAGCAGCTAGGTAATTAAATTTTGGCCCGCTGAGCTTAAACTCAAAGCTAGTTAAATCCACCTCGCCAACACATGCATCGCTATCATAAAGGGTGAGCAAAAAATCTGCGGTCTGTTCACTGCTATGATACTTTTCAAATGAAGCATCGTAATCAAATCCGCTTTTACCTGAAGCTACATCGCAGAACTCGCTTTTAGTAGCAGCAGGCGCTAAGATTTTAGCCTGCATTTTAGCATCCACATCCTGTGCAAGCTCATGATGCAAGCCCTCTGTGAAAGCACTTACAAAAAATTTTGTGCCACAATATGGTACTACGCCTGGTGCTAGAAAATAGCCGCCCACGGAGGAAACATTTATCAACTGTGTTTGTTTACATTTATAATCTCGCACGAATAAACTGGAAAGTATCGCAAGTGCAGTTACATTTAAATCTATCATTTTTACCATTTTTTGAATATCATGATCGCCCATGAATCCAAAATCGCCAAAGCCTGCATTATTGATAAGTGCCTTTAACTCATAGCTTTTAAGGTCATCCCAAAGCGCTAAAACGTTTTCGCTACGCGAGAGATCACAAGGTTTTACAATAACGTCTGAATCAGGCGAAATGTTAGCAATCTCGCCTTTCAAATTTTCTAATAATTCTGCTCTACGTGCAATAACGATCAAATTTTCTCCACGGCGTGCAAAAGCTTTTGCCGTAGCTGCTCCTATGCCTGAACTTGCTCCCGTAACAACGATATACTTTTTCATTTTTTATGCCTTTCCTTTATAAATAAGAGTATCCGGCTTTATTGCACTTGCTTTGCCTCCTTAGTTAACATACGAGACCTTTACTCAGCTTTCACATTAAATCATAGGAAATCTTATTTCTTATGCACCATAAACCCAGCTGCTTGTTGGTTCGCCATGATTGTAACATCAGAGATTTGTAAGCGTTTAGGTTGGTTTGTTACGTATAGTACAACATCCGCCACATCTTCAGGTTGGATCGCATCGATGCCGGCATAGACAGCTTTAGCTTTTTCCGCATCACCGTGAAAGCGGACTTCACTAAATGGAGTCTCTACAATGCCCGGTTGAATGGTTGTGACCTTAATATCCGTTGCAATCGTATCCATCCGAATACCGTCGCTCAACATCTTAACAGCCGCCTTTGTAGCACAGTAAACCGCGCCACCTGGATATGCGTAAATACCAGCCGTAGAGCCCATATTCACAATATGACCTGCATTTTTATCAATCATATAAGGTAGTACAGCTTTTGTTACATATAAAAGACCTTTCACATTCGTATCAATCATAGTCACCGCATCATCGACAGTACTATCTTGGAAAGGATCTAAACCTTGTGCAAGGCCAGCGTTATTTACGAAGACATCAACGCCACCAAAAGCCTCAATTGCTGCTGGAACCTTGCTTTCAACATCCTCACGACTACGCACATCAAGAACCAAAGTCTCAACGCGCACGCCGTATTCCTTAGACAAACGACCCTGTACCTCAGCTAACACCTCAGCACGGCGGCCGGAAATCAAAACATTATCACCATACTTTGCATACGCCTCAGCAATACAAAGACCAATACCAGACGTTGCACCAGTAACAAAAATATTACGAGCCATAAAAACCTCCTTATCAATCCGAACTATATCTATACCCTAATTATACCACTTTAATATGTAATGTACTCTAGGGCGCTACGCGTACCACGCTCTCCTACTCCCCAAAATGACATATTGACGCATTTTAAGGTAAAACGCATAGAAATGAAAAAGGATTACCGTTCTGGAAGCGACTTTCCCTCTATATAAATAATATGTCGGCGCAGTTGTTTATAATACTAATATTTGGGCTCTACAGCAGAAGTAAGACAAATAGGGATACCTATTCGAAGCCGCCTTGGGCGCCACGCGTACCCATGAAGGCTGAGGATAGGTATCCCTATGTCTTATTTAGTCTGATAAGTAGAGCTCAAATACTACGTCTTTTATTTCAAATGCGCCAACATATCATTTAACACTTCCATGCAATCCCCCACTATCCCATAGTTAGCGTGTTGGAAGATTTCTGCATTTGGATCGTTGTTGATAGCCACGATTGTGTCAGCCCCAGAGATACCGCTCACGTGTTGAATAGCCCCAGAGATACCAAATGCCAAGTATAGTTTAGGGCTTACAGTTTTACCTGTTTGGCCTACTTGGTATGGCAATTCAATCCAACCTTTTTCAACGAGAGGACGTGTAGCACCTACAACGCCGCCGATAGCATCAGCAAGTTCGTAAAGCTTATCAAAGTTTTCTTTGGAACCCATGCCACGACCACCTGCTACAATGATATCCGCTTCTTGAATGTTGTATCCAGCTTTGCTGAACGGAATGAAGTCAAGACGCTTCATACGAATATCTTCAGGTTTAAGGTCGAATGGTTCAATTTGAATGCGTCCCCAACTATCTGCAATGCATTCAGGCTTTTTAAATACATTAGGACGGACAGAACCCATTTGTGGGCGATGATTTGGGGAAATAATTTCAGCTAAAATATTTCCCCCCAAGGCAGGGCGTGTCCATTCTACAAGGCCTTCCTCAGTATCTACTGTCAAAATAGTACAGTCAGCTACGACGCCGTTTTTCATGCGACCAGACATACGAGGTGCTAGGTCACGACCATTATTTGTTGCACCAATCAAAAGAATATTAGGCTTATGATCTTCAAAGAAGTCCGTCAAAACCTTTGTATAGCCGTCCGTTGTATAGTATTTCAAAAGAGGGCTTTCAAAAACGTGAACAATATCGGCACCATGTGCCACAAGTTCCTCCGCCTCGGATTGAACATTCTCACCAAGCAGCATAACTTGAACGAGTTGACCCAATTCCTTAGCAATACGGCGAGCTTGACCGATAAGTTCGTACGTAACCGGATGCACTACGTCATCGATGGTATCCGCTACGACAAAGACGTCTCTATATTCATCAAAATTTGTCACTCCCATTATCGATCACCTCCTTTGGAACCTTCTTCACCTTTAACAGCTGCTAAACCTTAAACTCACTGGAGGATACACTTTCAACAGAGGCAGCCCGCTGCACAGGATCTTTTACATCTACGCCCTCATCGTTGGTATCTAGAGGCTCTTCAACCAGATCTTCGCTGGGCACTAATAGATGAGAAAACTTTTCTGGCTTGATATTATAAGCTAATTCAAGAATTTTCTTAGCGCCTTCGTCTACGGATGAAAGCATTTCTACCTTGCCTCGAAGCGGTGGTTGGTATACCTTGCGCACACGTGTAGGAGAGCCATTGAGACCAATACGGCTTTCATCAATATGCGGCATATCTCGCAATGTAATATGTGTAATCGTATACCGTTTAGCGTAAATCGAGCTCCAAAGACCTGGTTGGCGCGGCTCATTGAGTTCAGCCGTAGCCGTTACCAATAAAGGTAATGGAACTTCCACAATTTCATAGCCATTTTCATGTTCTCGTTTCACAATCGCTTTTTGGGCTGCTTGATCTACGGATAATTCACAAGCATAGGTAGCTTGCGCCATGCCTAGTTCCTCCGCAATTTGAGGACCTACTTGAGCCGTATCACCATCGATAGCCTGCTTGCCGCAGAAAATGATTTGGAACTCACGATTCATAGTACGTTGAATATGACGAATGGCAGAGGCAATTGTATAGCTTGTCGCCAATGTATCAGCACCGCCAAACGCACGGTCTGTAATGAGCACCGCATCATCTGCACCGAGGGATAAACACTCGCGCAGTGCCGCCTCTGCTTGTGGAGGCCCCATAGTGACAACGGTTACACGGCTATCTTCATATTGATCTTTTACCGAAAGAGCTGCCTCTAACGCATGCATATCATAAGGGTTTACAATACTAGGCAGACCTGTGCGGATGAGATTATTCGTTTCTGGATCCAGCTTAATCTCAGATGTATCTGGAACCTGTTTGATACATACTAATAACTCCATACACTCACCCCTGTCTAAATTCTACGCCCTTAGCGTTACGCGGATATTTCCAAGTTTTTACGATGGTTTCGCCACAGAGAACACGGCAGGTACCGCATTCAAGGCAACCAGCGAAATCAAAGGCTAAATCGCCATTTTCTTGTAATGTATATAGACCGGCAGGACAGCCGTTTACGAGTTTCATTTTCTCTTCCAAGCTAAAGCCAGCGCCATCCACAATGATATGAGGAGACGTTTCATCTACATAGTATTTATTGGCGCCCAAGCGCTCTTCTAATTTCATAGGGAACGCACCCCTTTCCAAGCATCACGAATCAAGGTAACTAAACCTACATCACTTACACTACTCATCAATTTTTTCATCATTGGTACTGCCCCATCACCGTTTACAGTGAATACATCGCGCATCACATTATTCACAAGAGCTGGATACTCTTTAAATATACGAGGGTTGGATGCGAGGAAGGCAGGCATATTTTTATAAAGCTTCATGTCCTTATATAGCCAAGAATTCTTGATTTGACGTTCATACAATTTAGCAACGCGCTCCATGTTCTCATCGCGCAAGGCTACGTTAACCGCATCGGCTGCACACATGCCAGATTCGATGGCGAGGTCCATCCCACGAATGGTATACCCCAAGTTCATACACATGCGCGCTGCATCACCGACGATAACATACCCATTACCGCCCAACTTAGGCAGTGCTTTAAATCCGCCTTCTGGTACGAGATGCGCACTATGCTCCTTCAATTGACCATTTTTTAATAATGGTGCGATTCTTGGATGATTGGTGAAAGCTAACAGCATATCATCTACCGATTTAGTAGCTTTGCCGATATCTTCAAGGCCTACAACCATACCTACGGAAAGGCTGTCTTTATTCGTATAAATAAAACCACCACTAATAGGCCATCGGTCATGTCCCCCAATGTAAGCCACGCCATCCCCTCATCGCCAGATAGCATAAGGCGATTTTCAAGATCCTCTTTTTTGAGTTTATATACCTCTTTTACCCCTACAGCCATTGTTTTTGGATCTGTAGGGCCTGTAAGACCAGCCTGTTCCAATAATAATGTATTAGAACCTTCTGCGATGACAACTAGTTTTGCATATACTTCGTCATCGTGACAGCGAACCCCTATTACGCGGCGATGTTTACCTTCACCTTCAGTAATAAGCTCTGTTACCTGTACATTAGATACGAGAAGAGCCCCTTTTTTCTCTGCCTCTTCTGCTAGCCATTTATCAAATTTAGCACGCAATACTACGTAGGATTCTTCATTAGGTTCACCATCTTCGTAACTATACTCGATGGTGGTCATTTTATTACCTGTACCAATAGAAATGCGCTCTTTTGTTACCTTTCGTTCCAACGGTGCACGGTCTCTAAAGTCCGGAACAAGACGCTCCAAAGAATGTGTATAGATGCGTCCACCCATCATATTTTTTTAGCACCTGGTGCGGTTCCACGTTCGATAAGTAAAACTTTTTACCCTCTGCTCCGCAAGGCGTAATGCTGCCGCAGAACCCGCTGGCCCTGCGCCAACAACGATAACATCAAATGTTTCATTGCGATCAATTGCCATATACTCAGCTCCTTTAAATGAAAGCTTAGACTTACATAAGTTCATATAGTATATATATTTCTCTATTTAGAACCAAAAATACCTTTAAAAATTATCACAGAAAGATGAATATATTCTATATTTTTCAGAAATATATTATAAAAAGTCTCTACAGGTTGTATATATACTCATTATATATTAATACTAATGTATACTTTCCGTTCTAAATAAGTGCAATAAAATTCATCAATTCGTGAAATTTATAAGTAAGTCTAGCTTTCACGGTAAAAAGTAGCGTATGATAAAGGTAGCAAAAAAACCCTATACGGAGCAAGACGCGTATAATACGACCGCATAATGCAAGTCCACGGTCAAGGTTGGGAACTCGTTATTTTTTAATTAAGAGGAGGCCCTATGGACCCGTTAAAAATCTTGAAAGCATTATCCAATCCGCATCGGTTAGATATTATATTGTGGCTAAAACACCCAGAAAAAGAATTCGGTGTACAAGTACACGCCAATACGCTTATCGACTTTCCATATAGTGTAAGCGTTAAGAGTATACAAAAGCGCTGCGGTGTATCTCAATCTTCTATTTCTACATTTATGAGCATTTTAGAAAATGCTGAACTTGTAGAATCGCGTAAAATCGACCAATATACCTATTTCCGTCGCAACGAAGAGGTTATTCGCGAATTTGGCGAATGGTACAACAAAGAAGTATCCATCCAGTCTGATGAAATTGACAAATTATTAGAAACGGTTATCTTAGAAGACACTTCATATCCAGCAACTGAAGAAAGCTCCATACCTAGCGAGCAACTGGCAGTCGAAATACGTACTAAGGGACCGCATCATGATGAAGAAAGTAAATAAAAGCCCTTCCCTACTTACCATATCTAGGGAAAAACGAAAAGAGCTATAATTTTGAATATTATAGCTCTTTTTTACGTAATACTATACCATACATAGTATCTATATAACTCATAATGATAACTTACAATGCAAAAAGAGTGCCTCCCTTTGGGAATGGCACTCTTTACGTTTATACATTTCGTTGTGCTTCATAAGCTCTGAATAGTTTAGATAATAATTCAGGAGCCAAACGCAATAAATCTGGATTCTCACAGAAAGACACGCGCAACTGTGTTTTACCAGGGTTATTATCACCATTTTTACCACTATAGAAACCATTGAGCGGCGCCATGAGGAGTGTATATTCCTTACCATCATCAAGGCTCACTGCACCGTGTTCGGCGCACCAGGACGCGAACTCTACACCGTCAAAGCCAGGTTTTGCCACCTTTCTCACGTCGATTACAAAGTAAATAGATGCTTCAGGACGGGATACGATGAAGTCTGGTTCTACCTCTTTAAAGCCTTTGTGGAGTTCAAAGATCATTTGACGATAGTAGTCGCGTTGTTGCTCATACCAGTTATGCAACTGCGCATAGGACTCATGCTTCAATGCGCCAAAAATATATTGTCCCAAGGTGTTAGCGCTAAGGTTTGCCGTATATTCCGCAACAGATTTTTCATAGCATAATTTATTATCCGTAATGATGGCTCCAATGCGAAGCCCACACGCATTCCAAACCTTACTAGCTGTTTCAAGGCTAATACGGCGGCCTTCGATGCCAGGCACATCTTTATCGGTTAAAGCCCAAATGCTAGATGTTTCTTTCCCTTTTTCATAAGCCAATTCACGATATGCTTCGTCAGAGATAATCCATAAATTATGTTTAACGCACAATTTTGTATATTCAATGAGCGTTTCTTTGCTAAACAATTGACCAGTCGGATTGTCATAAGGAATGATAAGCAACGCACCAGGTTTTGTGTCGATAATGCGCTTCTCTACAGTCTCTACGGATGGCAATTCAAACTCACCATTTTCATTGAGCTCCCGTTCTACTGTTACGGTTTTACGACCTATGCGAAGGCCTACTGCGTCATAGTTTGTATAAGAAGGATTGAACATCAAAAGAGGGCGTTCCTCTTCGCCGGCGCCACCACATACGCCGAGCATGATGATTTCCATCGCCATGGATGCACCGTCTGTCACGAGTACATCAAGACCTGTCGTATCAAAACCTTGACTGCGCAAAATGTGTAAAAACGCTTCACGACACTCATCAGTGCCCGTAGTTGGCACATATGGCACAATACCATTGTGGAACGGGCTATTGACACCACCCAAATCAAACAACCTACGCTGCATGGCGGGATGCATAGGACGCATTACATTGCCAATAGAACCATTCACCAAGATAGGTGGGTTCTTACGTTCCAAGAATTTAATTTGTCCTAGGCGAATGCCAGACGGCTTGCGAGCCATCATATACGGCGATAATTCTGGTTGTTTCATTTCGATCCAACTCCTCTAAAAATCAACCTTCTCCATGGAAAGGTTTTGATAACTGTGAAAGTAACAAAACATTTACTATACAAGCAAATATACGTTTACATCACAAAACATAAACTATGAATACCTATAGATAGATACATAATATTATAGAGCTTTTACTATAGAAAATCTATAGTTTTATAACATATACTTATTTACCTATACCCAATTTATCGGTTATTGAAAATAACTCTCATGGTGCTTAGTGCGGTCTCAATATACCATCAAAAACTATAATAAAAATGAAAGAGCCCCATGAGAGGCTCTTTCACCATGATATAGATTACATTTTGAAACTATACAAATAACTATGATGTAATTGTCAATTATTAGTATAGCTTTATAATCGAACCATTGCAGTAGTTGCATCTATTAGCCATTGTAGTAGTTATACCCATTAGATAGTCACTTCTACACCTAGACGGAAGTTGCGACCTTGACCTGGCCACCAGTCACCAGGGTTGCCCCAACGAACGCTAGATTGTTCTGCATAGTATGTATCAAAGATATTGTTGATACGACCAAATATAGTAACATTTTCGCGTACCCGATAGTTAGCGCTGATATCAGCCAACCAGTACGTTTTACGAGGGAATACATTATCTGCAGGGCCAGGACGGTTGATGATACCGCGGATATCCAAATGAGCATCCCATTTAGCATCGTTGTAATCAAGGCCTGCATTAACAGCATGTTTTGGTACATACCCATCGCGATTTGCTTTGCGAGTTGGTGTCGCATCAATATGAGTATACGTATAGCCAAGGCGTGCGGACAAGTGGTTCGTCAATTGTTTGCGCACATCAGCATTGATGCCTCGAGCTTTTTCAGTGTCAAAATTGCGATATTGACCTGTAAAGTTTGCTGGATCAGTCATAACCCAACCGATTTTATCCTTCGTACTACGGCTGAAGAAGCTAAGATTACTATTCCATGTTTTACCGAATTTGTGGTGTACACCTAAATCAAATTCATGACCTGTTTCAGGTTTCAAGTTGCGGTTGCCATTGAAGCCATCAAATAATTGGTACGGTGTAGGTGCCAAGAAGTACTCTTTATACGCAGCATACACATTTGTCTTCTCATTTACATCATAGCCGAGACTGATGGATGGAGATGTATGCGTACCGAAGGAGGAATGATGGTCAACGCGGATACCAGGTGTTACAGTCCACTTAGGAGCAAATTTCCATTCATCTTGAATGAAGTAAGATGTATTCGTAAGCTTCACGCCGCCCATATTAAGCACCTTATCTTGTCTCCAATCAAAGCCGCCTACTACAGTATGGTCTTTTGCTTTATACGTAACTTGATCCCCAATACCACGAGTCTTCACATCCGTTAAGTACCCATCGTATGTTGTTTTATAATGATTGTTCATCAAGTATAATTGATGGCTCCAACGATTGCTGATTTTGTTCTTCCAAATCGCGCGTAAGGAATCATTCGCTTCATTACCATAACGAATATGGTTGAGGGCACCCAAATGGTCGGAATACATTACATCACCACGATATGTATCGTAAGATATTTTTACATCGTTCTTATCATTGATTTTATTGCCCACCATGAAAGATGCAGTGTGGCTATTGCCATGTTGCGGAACGCGCACGCCATGACCATCTTTATAGGAACCAATAATATCTTTTTGTACGCCTACACGCCAATACCAATCATTTTGGCTACCTTCGTTGGTAATTGCGTATTGCTCTAAATCATTGCTGCCACCCATCACGCGAAGCTTAGTTTGTACACCTTGCTCAGGTTTTGCAGTGATTACATTTACTACACCACCGATGGCGCCGGAACCATACAATGTAGAACCTGCACCACGTTGGACTTCAATGCGATCAATACTGGACATATCTTTCAAAATAGTCATCGGCGGATTCACACCTGCTGCGCCCATATTGATGCCGTCTACCAAATACAATACTTGGTCAGACCCATTGATGCGGAATGCATTGGAGTTCGTGTAACCTACGCCACCACCATACGTATTAATATCTACGCCCGGTACGATGTTCAAGGCTTCGTTCATATTCGTAGCATGGCGCTCACGAATATCGTCGCCTGTTACTACGCCTACACTAGCTGGCACTTCTGAAAGCTGTTGTTCACTACGAGTCGCCGTAACAACAATGGTATGCGCTTCTTTCGCATCACCAGCGTCAACAGCTGATACACTAGGTGCACTCAATGTGCTACCAAATACGAGAGCTAACCCTATGTACATGGATAATCGTTGCATTCTTGATACTTTCATAAAAACCTCCACACACACTAAATCATTTGTTATATATATTTTGTGCCATAGAAACCATTGCACGAGTCATAAATTGAGAATAACTCATGACCTGCGAGGAATCTACGAGGAACACACGACGATTGGCGATGGCCTTAACCCCTTGCAAAGCAGGGTCAGAATAGAGCTGTTCTGCCGTTGCTGGCGTAGTACCATCCGAAGTATAGGCCACCGATGGGATGATGATAATGTCTGGATTCGCTTTAATTAAATCCTCTCGCGTCCCATTATCAAAGGCCCCAAGCCTAATTGGGCGGCCGCATTGGTAACCTTCAGATATTTAGTCATATCATCAAAGGTTGACCCTTTGCCACCGGTTAAACCAAATTGCGTATAAAATGCTACTACAGGGCGTTCACCGGTATGTTTATTTGCTAACTCTTCGACAGTTTTCAAATCTGCATCCATGCTAGCAATCATCTTTTCATCCGAAGCGTGTAAGAGTCCTGCAATTTCATGGATAACTGCTTTTGCTTCTTCTACCGTAGTCGGAGTCTTATAGACGTAAACGGGAATCTGCATATTCCGCATTTCCCCAATTGCATCTGGAGATATCCAGTTTGGAACTAATACTAAATCAGGTTGTACTGAAAGCATGGATTCAGCAGTTGCTTTCACATGCGTCCCCACCTTGGCAGACTCGTCAGGCACATTGTTAGGCACAGTGCCAACGGCTGCCACTCGGCTCGAATCAACCAAGGATAACACGATATCCTCTGTACTCGCAGCAATAGGGACGATGCGCTTCGGCTCACTAGGCACCGTAACAGTTACACCAGTGCCATCCGTAACCTGATGTGTGGTGTCCGTAGTCCCCGTCTGCGTAGGACCACAACCGACCACTAGAAGTACCATCATTACTATGGTACATATAATAGATATTCTGTGCTTCATACTAACGACCTTCTATAACCCCTTCCATGGAAATAAATAATGATTGCAAATCCTGTAATATTTCAGGCGATGCATTCCAATAGCCACGTTGAGAAGCCTCTAGCAAGGTTTCTGTAATGCGCTGTAAGGCCCAAGGATTTACATTGCGCATCCAGTCTTGTACCGTCTTGTCTAAAGCATACTTATTAGCATACCCTTCATAGACCCAGTCTGGTACGACATCACTCGTAGCATCCCAACCAAAGGTATGGGATACGACATTCGACATATCCGATGCCCCTTTGTAGCCATGTTTCATCATGGCTTGAATAAATTTAGGGTTCTGCGTTTCCCCTTGCACGACGCGGCGAATTTCGTCACCTAAGGGCCTCATCACAACACGACTGCGGTCTGAGCTATCCCCCACATAGGCGCGCGGCGCACTGCCCTTTACGGTGCGCACCGCCGCAATGAGACCACCGTGATAACTATAATAATCATCAGCACTCATAATATGGGTTTCTCGATTATCTTCGTTCTTAATGGTCACATCCATCGTAGTTAATCGACGTTGGAACAGCCTCATGTCCTGAGGAATGTCCTTGTGCAGATGAAAGCTACTCCACTTGCTGTAAACTTGAGCAATATCTTGTACGGATTCCCAGTTTTTGCCTTCAATCAAGGCTCCCACACCCGTGCCATAAGCTTGGGGCGGATCGCCAAAGATGCGGAGTCTAGCCTTTTTAGTAGCCAATAGAGGGTCCTCACCTTGCTCAACGAGCCAGTCTACATCATCGTGAATATGCTTTTTCACGTAGTTGTCTTCCAACGACTCATCTAATTCTGCCACCATTTCAACGGCTTTGTCGAGCCAGCCGATAGCAGTAGGCATCATATCTCGAATGAGGCCACTGATGCGGCCCATCACATCGATGCGAGGGCGCTGCAATTCCTCTAAAGGAATTACTTCTAAACCTGACACGCGACCGCCCGATTGCCATTTAGGTCGAACTCCTAACAAGTAAAGGAACTCACCCAAGCACTGACCATGACTTCTAGAATTGCTCGTAGCCCATAGGATGATGCCAATCGTCTCAGGATACCGTTGTTCATTCAAAATATAATCAGCGATAACTTGATCTGCTAACTCTATGCCTAATTGATAGGCTATCTTCGTCGGTAAAGCTCTTTCATCTAAACCATAGAAGTTACGCCCCGTAGGCAGTACGTCGACTTGACCGCTCGAGGGGGCTCCACCTGGACCGGGCTCTACATATCTGCCCTGTAAGGCATTTGAAATAGAGGTTAGCTCGTTCTTGGTGTCACCTAATTTTGGAATATACTCTCGAACGATCGCATTCGCCAAAGGTTCTAACCGTTCGGGCACTGTATAATCTGGTATATTGATCACATGACTTACAAAAACTACGCAATTCATTCCAAATTCGATCTATGGTAACACTATATCGTATACCATCTGAATGAATTTCGCCAGCATGTTCCGCCATATAAGACCAATCATAACCTAATTCTTCTGCGATGGTGGCAAGGCCTGACGCGATTTCACCTTGAGGAGTGCTTACAATAGCAGTAATAAACTCTTCTAATGCTTCCCCTTCAGGACCTTGCCCCAAGATGTGCAAACCATTGCGCATCTGCATATGTTTCAAGTCGCTCAGCTTTTCGTGGACCTCTGTAATTATATCGTCCACCGTCATGGTAGAACCTCGTTCTTTATCGATGAGATGGCACTCCATGGCCTTTTCTCGAATCACTTCACCTAGAGTAGAGACACTTTCAGGATGTTCCCGCTCAAAATGACTATGTTCATCGAGTAAGGCCTCTAATTCTTCGAACTCATCATAGAGGCCCGCTGTCGTCATCGGCGGCGACAAGTGACCCACTAAGCAAGCCGAACTACGCCGCTTGGCTTGTATGCCTTCCCCAATAATGGTTGTCCAATAAGGGTAAATATTTGGCAAACTAGAAATACCAATTTCAGGATAACAACTAGCGCTGAGGCCAGCTCCTTTACCTGGCAGCCATTCTAGAGATCCATGTGTACCGACATGAATAACTGCATCAGCTTGAAAGACGTTCCGCACCCAGTGATAAAATGCTAAATATTGATGTGGTGGAGGCAAGCAAGGATCGTGATAAATGGCCGATACATTCTCCCCAAATCCACGGGGTGGCTGTACCGTAATCCACAGATTGCCATTGGAGAAACCTGGGATAATGACTTCATCATCGTAGACGAATACATCCCCTGGGGCTTCGCCCCAAGATTTAATCATCGCCACCTGCGTATCTTCCGGCAGCGTAGCAAAATATGCTTTGTAATCATCGCTACTTAACCGACCTTCTGCAGAGGCTAGTAGTTCATCGGTGAGCATGGAGCGGTCATTCGTCATATGAGACGTTACCACATCCATCAAGTCTGCACTTGTTTCTGGCACCGTGTCGATGGTATAACCTTCCGCCTTCATATCTCGCAATAACCGTAGCACCGACTCAGGTGTATCAAGACCTGCGGCAGAGCCAATGTTGGAGTTCTTAGGCGGATAGTTATGTAATATAACGGCCACTTTTCGCTCCGATACAGGGATATGGCGCAATGTAGACCATTTAATAGCTCGTTGTACAATAGCAGCGATGCGTTCTTTCACAGGCAAGTACACATAGTGTCCACGCTCATCATAGGTTTGGCATGCCACAACACCGCCTTGAATAACCCCATCTAGCTCAGGCTGAGATATAGATAAATTCACGTCTAAAGGCGTTACACCTTGTGGATTCTCGATCCAAGATTTCTCATCCATGTATATGGTATAGCCCTGAACGATAGGAACGCCCTGTAATTTTAACTCCTCCAAGGTTTGAGCCCCTAAGGACTGGAAGGAGAATTTACAAGTATTTATGAGCACATCAAAGGGGAATATATCCTTTCCAAAAAGATGGTTCATGGACAACTTCATATTCGGAATGCCTACGCGGATTCGAGCCATACTGACCATAAAAGATAATCGGATTGTACTGATGCTTATAAATCTCTTCAAATAAGGCCTGTTGATACTCAATATCCCCCATAATCCATTCGTCACGGTAAAAGTAGACCGCTATAGATGGCCAATCTCGATGCCCTTCGGCATCCATAAACTCATCATAAGTTTCGTAGATATTGCCTTCTCGACCCATAATGGCTTGCCAAGGAATAGGATCTGGCTCTTCCCATTCAGAGGTAGGTTTTGTACTGAAAGCACCATTGATTAAGCGTACATAATTCATGACCCCACTGGTTCGGCGGTAGCTTTCAAGAAGGACCCGTTTATCCTCATCCAAATTGCGATATAAAATATCTGTTTTCTTAGGTTCTACTACATCAATCCAGTATTTAGGATGATGTGCATATAACCAGCGTTCCAGACGTTCTAAGAAGGGCGAGTCTAAACCAACCCCCATATTCGTTACCAGAACTACATCGGCAGCGCGTAAGCGACTTTCAAAGTCAGCATCCCATTGAGGAGGCTTTTTCATATTGCAAAGGTCCACCTCGCCCTGTAAGAGTTCCGGGTAAGTAGCAACAGCTTTTTCTATATATTGGATTTGTTTTCCTAAATTAGAAATATACAGGAGTCGACTCATGATCTACCTCCGCGATACGCGCAAAATACTATCTGACGTAATAGAGTCCATCGCATAATAACTGCCATTCATTAATTTACACAATTCCTTAGCTAAGCCGAGCTTGATAAAGCCCGTTTCCGTATCGATAACGATATAGTCTACTGGCAAGGTCCCTAAAATACGAGCCCATTGTTTCGCCTCTCCTACAGGGTCCTCAGAAGCACCCGAAGTAGCACGACCATCGGTAATACAAATCATTTGAATCCGCTCCGCCGAATGTCTGCGAAGCAATCTATCACACATAGTATAGGCGACTCGTAAACCTTGGGCTAAGGGCGTCTTGCCCCCCGTTGGCAATGTAGCTAACAGTCGTTCTGCTCGCTCTACACTACGGGTGAAAGGCAATAATACCTCTGCGGAGTCCTTGCGAAATACAATGAGTCCCACCGAATCACGGTGAACATAAGAATCACGCAAGAGGCTCAAAATCGCACCTTTTGTCGCCTCCATGCGATGGCGAGCTGCCATAGAGCCACTAGCATCCACTACGAAAAGCTGATACGCACCAATCCTCTTTTCCCGAGCCTTTCGGCGGTAATCTTGAGGTTTTACTACAATAGATAGCCCTTTTAAATCATGACGCTCTGCTTGTGGGTCCATTTGACATAAGCATTCCGATGTAACAGATTGCTCCACTACATTTAATGGGGTATCTACCTGTAATTGTTTTACCCTTTCAACGGCCCGCAATCGTTGATACGGTGCGGCTGCACGCAATGTGTCAATTAAAGCCAAATCCTCTAAAGCCTGTTCATCTTGATACGCTCGAATCATGCGCCCCCTAGTATCCTTGTTCTAGTCATAAGGCGCCGACCAGAACCTTTACGATACTGACGGTCTACCGTTTTAGAAGATTGCAATTTCCATTGAAAGAACTGGTTAGCTATACGGGCAACAGTATCGGGCAAACATAAAGAAGATATTCCATTAGATGTGTCACTATAAGTATTCATTGAATCAGAAGTTCCCCACTCATTCGCTGTAGACTCTAATGTTTCTGGATGATTGGATGTCCTTGATTTACCATCATCAAAATCCATATCACGTGAGCCGTCATGACCATCGATATTTGAATTATCCAACCCATTAGAGTTTAACTCGTCAGAATGGGATTCATCACGCTTGGAATCTCTAAAATCAGAGTTATTAGAGTCGTCTACATCCGAATCATCCGTTGCTGATTCGGTATTCTCCTGCAACTGGTTTTGGTCACTTGCACTATTAGATGCCTCTCCTTGTGAAGTCTGAGACTCAGGTGTATCATTGCGTTTCATGCGATGAGGCAGTACATAGAGAGCGGCTCGTTCCGCATGAGATGGCTTACAGTAAGAACTACCATCAAGAACTGCCAGTGATTTCATAACTTGTAATAATACATACTCTGCTCCATGACCTACGGTTCGAGCTTGCAATGCATAGGATATAGCCAGTGAAAGCATAGCATCAGGAACAACTATAGATTGAACTTGTTTAGAATCTATTAGGCTCAATAAATCCTCAGATGAAGGCTCAATTTCATCTCGCCTTCGTTGTAACACCTTCACCTTAGATTGTAGTGTAGGTACATCCATAGATACATGCACATCTACGAGTTCCCACTCCACATCATCTAAGGTTCTATCCTCATGGTTTATGGTCAGTATCAGTAGTATTTGACGACGTTTCGCTTCTACCAATAGTGCATGACGGACTTCAGGCGACAGAACGTGAGCATCATCGACAACCCAGCATCGATTACTCGTATCACCTAATAAGCCAGATGCCATAACCATCTTACCCTGTGCAAGGGATGCTTCAAAATCGATGGACTCTTGTAGTTGTGAAGTATCTATATAAACAGGTATCAAACGATATGGAATTTGCCATTTCTCGAGGCACTGACGAAGTACATAGCTTTACCAACACCGGTACCTCCAGAAATAACAATGGTATGAATCTGGTCGTTTACAAGGCCTATTTTGAGGGCCTCTTGTACAGATGTTTCCATAACTAGCCCTCAAGCACTGCCGATACCACTGTATCAATGCGCTCCTCATCGTAACCTTGTTCTTCAAATGGCAAGCGACGTAAGCGATGTTTTAAAGCTAATCGTGCCGCCACCTTGAGGTCTTCCGCTGTAATTTGGTTGCGACTGTGAAAGGCTGCATGAGCACGAGCCGTATGCATCATCGTAATGTCTGGGCGATGTCCATCAACGCCGACACCTATGCTGATACTCGCTATTTGCAACAACACATCATCAGATGGGATGATGCCTGGCAATACTTCACGAGCTTGTAATAAACGTTCGTGCAGGCTACGTTCTGATTCCTTGTAAGACGCTACAAAGCTTTCAGCATTGTCGCCAAAGGCGAGGCGACGCTTGATTACCTCCATACGTTGTGCCGGGTCCTGTTCTCCATAGACCATAACAGATAGTCCGAAACGGTCTAACAGCTGAGGTCTAAGGTCGCCTTCTTCAGGATTCATCGTTCCGACGAGGATAAAACGAGATGGATGAGAGTGGCTCACCCCTTCCCGTTCTACCGTATTCACCCCCATAGCTGCCACGTCTAACAAAATATCTACAATGTGGTCATCTAATAGATTAACCTCATCTACGTAGAGAATATTTTGATGGGCTGCATGTAAAATACCCGGTTCAAAGGCTTTTACCCCCTCTTGTAATGCCTTTTCCAAATTTATGGATCCTACAACACGATCTTCCGTAGCATTGATAGGTAGCTCAACAACAGACATCGCTGATGCGCCTGTTTCCATAGGAGGTAACAGATTCGCTAACGCACGTACAGCCGTAGACTTAGCAGTGCCTTTTTCGCCTTCAATTAACACACCGCCGATTGATGGGTTTATGGCATTGAGCAACAAGGCCAATTTCATTTCATCTTGACCAACAATAGCAGTAAATGGATATAGCATACACCTAACCTCACTCAGATTCGCAATACAAAATAATCACCATACATAATAAATCAATAACCCCTAGGAAAACGCTAAGTATCGTAATCCATTCTAACTATTTCAGATTTGGATCAATAGACATTTCTGAAGTAACTTCGGTTTGTTTGAAGTCATCAATCTTTGTAGTTCCTTTTGGGAATACAAAGATACGTTGTTGTTTAAAGTACGGATCGTCATAGACCGCAGCCGATAAACGGAACGCATTTCGTAAATTTTCTGCCGTCAATACATCTCGAGGTGCACCTACATCAACGATGTGACCATCACTCACCAAAACGAGTTTGGTGCAATATTTGGCAGCTAACTCTAAGTCATGAACGACGATTAAAATCGTTTTGCCTTCGTCACATAATCGGCGGCCTTCATGGAAAATATCGTCAGCATACACTAAATCGAGCGCAGCCGTCGGCTCATCTAGTAATAAGACCTCTGTTTGTTGAGCTAATGCCTTTGCTAAGAATACCCGTTGTCGCTCACCGCCACTCAGGTTTTGTACGGAGCGATTACGCAGATGATAAACACCGACCTCTTTCATAGCCTGTTCAACGATAACCTTATCTTCTGGTCCCTCTTGTTGCCACCATTTAAGATACGGATAACGAGCGGTCATCACAATATCGATGGCTTCATAATCGAAGGAAACATTTACGGACTGTTGCATATACGCCACATGATGAGCGATTTCCTTGTCGCTCAAAGAAGCGATGCTTTTACCATCCCACAAAACATCGCCACCAGACGTAGGATAGAGACCACGCAAGGTTTTTAATAACGTTGTTTTACCGGAGCCATTAGGCCCGATAATGCCGACAAACTCACCACTATCAATAGAAAAGGATGCATCCTTCAGAATGGTGGTTTCCCCTAATGTGACGGATAGAGATTGAACATCTAGTTTCATTAGGCCTCTCCTTTACTGCGCAAGCGATGAAGTAAATAAAGAAAATATGGTGCCCCCAGAGAGCCGTCATAATACCTACGCGAATTTCAACCGGTTGAGCGATGACGCGGCCTAATGTATCGCAGAATACGAGGAATAAGGCACCTCCAACAGCCGCCATAGGCAATAGTATTCGATGATCTGGCCCAACCAAAAGCCGTACAATATGAGGTACCACAAGACCTACAAAGCCAATGGATCCGCTGACACATACAGCGGTAGCTGTAACTACGGATGCTAGAAATAGGAATACCATGCGATATGCCATAACAGGCAAGCCTAAGGCACGCGCCTCTGTATCGCCTAGAACGAGCACATTCAAGTGACGACCGAGCATCATCAATATAATACTGCCCGTCATGATAGGCCCCACCGCTAGTAGAACGTGGTCCCAGCGACGAAAATCAAGTCCACCCACCATCCAAAATAGGAATTCACGCAAGCGGTATTCATTAATCATAGTCAAAATGCCCGATGTGAAAGCACCGAGCAGCATACTAACAGCTACACCAGCAAGCAACAAGGTGGTCGTGTCGAGCTTGTTATTACGCCATGTTAACAATATAGTAATCCCAACGGATACAAAGGCCCCTACGAAGGCAAAGGCAGGCATGTAAAACATGCCAAGAGATGTTACACCAAGGGCGATGGCGATAACCGCACCGAGAGATGCCCCTGCGGATACGCCCATAATACCTGGATCAGCCAACGGATTGGAGAATACCCCTTGCATAACGGCACCAGCCAGTGCCAAAGCGCCTCCTACAAGAAGTCCAATGATGAGGCGCGGCATGCGGATAAACCACAGTACAGCCTCTTGTTCAGCAGAAATAGGTTCAGTAAAACTCACTGGTATACCCATACCATTCAAAATACTTTGGACGCCCCCTCCAATAGGAATCATAATGGTCCCTACATGGAGCGCCAATAAGCTCACGATACATAGCAACACCCCAATCAAAGTTATCGCCATGATGCGTTGTGTCTGTTTAGTCATGAGAATTCCTTTCTAATTGAGGATACACAGTATACATAATGGCTAGCATCGCTTCCCCAATATGCTGATTCATAGTATATAAGTACGCTGCTGGTAAAGGCTTAACACGATTTTCCTTGATAGCCGGCAGATTTTGAAAGGCCGGATTTTTTAAATATCGATCCGCCAAATTCTTGTCCATTCCCTTATAGGATGGAATAAAAATGTAGTCTGGATTCATGGCTAGCACTCTCTCCTCCCCAAAGGGTATGTGCGGTGGTAAGCCAATCCGATCAGGTGCATTATAGATACTCATATAGTGACACATATCATCAAAAAGGCTTCCTGTTCCCGTATATCCGTCCATAGATGATACAAAGAGAACCGTCTTACGCTGCTCAATTGGAATAGATTCTGCTAGGTGCTTTATTTCATCTATTTCACGATGAATCTTCCGAATGTAAAAGCTACCCTTTCATCTTCGCCGATAATATGAGCAATATCCATCACATTCTGAATCACTCCGTCCACCGTAGAAGGGGTAGGTACCACAACAGTGGCTATACCCATGTGCCGTAAGCCATAGATAACATCAGCCGATATATAATCTGGCGCTATAACGAGATCCGGTTTCAAGGCTATGATTTTCTCCAAAGGATACGAACTCAACACTGGTTTTACCAGCTTTGCGCGCTTCGCCTCTAGCGAATATTCCTCATAGGTAGACAATTTATTAATGCCTGCTAAACGTTCTGGTTCTATAAGTCCTAATAAAATTGTGTCGACCGCAGAAGACAGTGATAAAATCCGTTTTGGATGCTCTGGAACAGCAACTTGAACGCCATCATGACTGTCAACATAACGAGTATATGGCGTTACATTTGCCTCCGATTGAGGTCCACAACCCGCTATACATACACAAAGGAGTATCATCAAACATATGAAAAATCCAATTTTCTTGTTCATGATGATACTCCTTGTATAGTTCTAATTAGTGATTACATAAAGACTAGAATTTTTGAGTATAGCTAAGTTGGTAATTAAATGGTTCATCCCAGTATTCCCAGTCGCCGTTTGAAATAACATTATGACGGTTTAACAAGTTACGTGCATCTAGCCGCAAGGATGAGTTTTCATTGAACTGATAGCCTACGTATGCATTCCAAGCTATAAGATTTGGGTTTGTACCGCCATCGCGGTTCTTCATCCGTTTTGTGACAAAGTTGATGCTAGTACCTGCAGTCCAAGTTGAGCTATTGTAATGGATACCCCCTGTAAATTGCAATTTAGGGTTAGCTTGTTTCCAATAGGTCTTATCAATTTCTCGTTGTTTTGGATTAGAATACGATGCACCCACAGTCATTTTTAAGTGATCTGTTAATTTACGACCATATTGGGCTTCGATACCGACATTTCTATAGCGACCACCATTTACGCGAATCGTGTTTTTACCATTGCTATCCGGTTTCCAAGAGAAGAAGTTTTTAAAGTCCATATAGAAGAGCGCTACTTTCCAGCTATCTTTGTTAGTAATGTGTTTATAGCCTAATTCGTAATTCCAACCTTCTTCAGGTTTCAAATTACGTCCACTAACAGAGGCATAGCCTTTATTAATTTTCTTGAAAGTATCGCTTAAGTTCGGCATTCTAAAGGCTTTACCAACATTTATGTACATGGATGATTCCTTGTTAATACGATGTTGTAATTGGAACTGAGGAATTAATACGCGTTGATTTTTCACAGGGTCTTTAATATCCGAATAACGCAAGCCTAAAATACTAGTCCATTTAGGATTGATTTGATAGGAGTATGTACCATAAATGGCATAACTATTGCGATGTGGATTTCCATAGTATGGACCAGATGTAGTGCGATATGTTTCTCGTTTACCAAGTACACCTGCAATGAAATAATCCTTGCCACCGCGGAAATCCCATTCATGTTGCACATCGAAACCATATTGTCGAGCAATATAGTTATTATCACTCAACGTATATGTCTTTTTGCTATGTATGCGACTTTTACCATACAAATCTCTATCATTGTAGAAGATTGTACCTGTAGTATTGCCATCTTTATAAACTAAAGACGCATTATTTTTAGTATCTTTATAAGCATATGTTGTAGAGTGAAGCTTTTGCTTAATAGGATTCGTTTCTGTACTCAACTGTCCAAAGGAAGAATTACCTTCAAAACGGCTAAAGTTCAAGGTCAACTTATCATTTAATTTACCGCTCATAAATACACCTAAGGAATTCCCTTTGTTACGAGCTGTATAATATTCATAACCTCTAGCATAAGCACCGATATCGGAGCGGATAGGGGTTTCTGGATCTTGAGCACCAAAGAAGTTACGTTCCACACCAATTAAGAAGCGAGGCGTGCCATAGTTAATTTTATAAGTTTGGCGACCCATATTACCAAAACCTACCGTAGCAGAGCCCCCTTCTTTACTTGGAGTCTTAGTAATTACATTGATAACACCACTCATAGCATCAGCGCCATATAAAGCAGAGGCTGCACCTTTTAATACTTCAATGCGTTCAATAGAGCTAGTCGGAATAGAACTAAGGCCGCCCTTGCCATTGAGGTTCATCGGTACCCCATTCATGAGAATCAAGGATCCCCGTTCAAGGCCACGGATATTCACACGGCTATCCATAGCCCCATATTCAAGACCGGATGCACCATAGGAAAAAGACGTAATGCCTGGTACCATATTAACTGCATCAAATGCATTTTTAGCACCGCTATTAGCTAAGTCCTTTTGAGTAATAACATCCATCGCAGCCGGCGTATCTAAATCTAAAAGAGCCATGCGATTTGCTGTTACATTAATAGTATGGATTTCAGATACTCCATTAGATTCACTCGATGCAGCTGTAGTGGGAGTCTTATCAGCACTTACCTCTGCTGCATATCCATTCACAGACAATCCTATCAATGCTAAACCCACAAGTATAGATATACGATGCTTAATTTGTTGTCTCATACCAAATGCCTCACTTAACACATATATATTCACACAATTATATAAACTACATATTTGTATTATTACACATTTATTTGGCCCGCACAAAACCCATACCCCTACCGCTACTGCATTCTTGGGGGATTGTATCGTTAATACATATTAAAATTTTTGTGTATAACTTAATTCATAATTGAATGGTGCATCCCAATATTCATAATCGCCATTGGATACTACATTATGACGGTTCAAGAGATTGCGTGCATCGAGGCGTAATGTAGCATCTTTGTTAAAGTGATACCCAACATAAGCATTCCAAAGAGCAATGTTAGGGTTCAAGCCACCATCGCGATTGCGCAAACGTTTGGTTACAAAGTTCAGGGATGTACCTGCATCCCAAGTAGAGCTTTATAATGAATGCCGGTTGTAAACTGTAACTTAGGAGCCGCTTGTTTCCAATAGGTTTCATTCATTTCCTTTTGTTTTGGATTAGAATAAGAACCACTTACACTCATTTTGAGTCGATCTGACAAATGTCTACTATACTCAGCTTCAATCCCAACATTGTGGAATTTACCACCGTTTACGCGAACGGTTGGGCGACCATTTACATCAGGTTGCCATTGGAAGAAGTTCTTGAAGTCCATATAGAACACGTCCACCTTCCAGCTATCCTTCTTATTAAGACGTTTATAACCTAATTCATAGTTCCAACCCTCTTCAGGCTTAAGATTTTTACCACTTACTGCTGTGTATTGGCGGTTCATGCTACGGAATGAATCACTCAAGCTAGGCATCGTATACGCTTTCCCTATATTTAAGTACATGGAGGAATCTTTATTGATGGTATGCAACAATTGGAACTGAGGCGTTAACACATGTTGGTCCTTAATAGGATCACTAATAGCTGTATAGCGCAAGCCCAAAATGGCAGTCCATTTTGGATTGATTTCACGAGAATAGCTACTGTACACCGCATAGGTATTACGATGAGGCCGTGTGTACACAAGGGCCTGTGTGGCACGATAGGTTTCTTGCTTACCTGTAACCCCGACAATCAGGTAGTCCTTACCGCCTCTAAAGTCCCATTCATGTTGTACATCTATACCATATTGACGAGCTACATAACTGGTTTCGGTCGGCTTGAACTGTTTAGCACTATGAACACGGCTTTCACCACGCATAGTACGGTCATTATAAAACAATGTTCCCGTCGTATTGTCATCCTTATAAGTCAAAGATGCATTGTTGCGGTCATCCTTGTAATGATATGTCGTAGAATGATGAGCCTGTCTCATAGGATTTGTTTCTGTACTAATCAGACCAAAGGAGGAACGGCTTTCAGCGCGATTATAATTTAAGGTTATCTTATCTGAAAGCTTACCACTCATGAACACGCCTAAGGAATTACCCTTGTTGCGCGTAGTGTAGTAATCATAACCCTTGCGACCCGTATAGTCATACCGCACAGGTGTAGATGGATCTTGAGTTCCCCAGTATTTTCTATCAATTCCAATAAGAAAACGATCAGTACCATAAGAAAGATCAAATCGCTTAGCCCCTCGATTGCCCACGGCTACTGTAGCAGAACCGCCCTCTTTTGACGGCGTCTTTGTAATGATATTTATAACGCCACCCAAAGCTTCTGCACCATATAAGGTGGAGGCTGCCCCCTTCACGACTTCGATGCGCTCAATCGCACTAGTAGGTATAGAGCCAATTCCGCTCTTACCATTTAAGTTCATAGGTACACCGTTTACAAGAACAAGTGCACCGCGGTCGAGGCCACGAATATTCGTACGGCTATCCATGCCACCAAAATCTGCGCCAGACGCACTAAAGGAATTAATGGTTACACCCGGTATATTGGCGACCGCATCAAAGGCAGTCTTAGCGCCGCTATTTGTATATCCTCTTGGGTAATAACAGAAGTCGATACCGGTGTATCTAAATCTAATAATGCTGTACGATTAGCTGTAACATTTATGGTAACTTCTTCTTCATTATTGTTCATTGTTACATCTGCAGCATAACTATTAATTGACATAGTAGTTAATGCCATAAGCACTGCTACATAGACTTGTTTATTCATTCGTTTCATCATCCACGCCTCTTTTTTTAATTATTCCATATTATATATAATATTTAATCGTCCATTTGGTAATGTTTGTACCGTGGCGGACACGCCGTAGATGTGTCGGATGGTCTCCTCTGTTAATACTTCGTGAGGGGGCCCTGTACACACTACGGAGCCGTCTTTTAAGGCAATGAGACGGTCGCAATAAATAGCTGCTAAATTCAAATCATGAATAGCGGACACTACTGTTGCATCAAGGCGTTTTACAATCGTCATCAGTTCCAGCTGATACTTAATATCTAAGTGGTTTGTCGGTTCGTCTAGCACTAGGCATTCTGTGCGCTGTGCCAAGGCACGTGCTAAGATAACACGCTGCTGCTCACCACCAGATAAGGTATTAAAATTGCGACTTTCAAAATCACTAAGCCCTACTTGAGACAGCGCATGTCGAGCGATTTCATAGTCATCGATTTTATCTCTGTCGAGCAGTCCTTTATAAGGGGAGCGGCCCATAAGGACCATTTCAAGAACGGAAAAATCAAAGTTAACCGTACTATGCTGTGCCACTACTGCCATTTTTAAGGCCGTATCGCGATGACTTAGAGAACTCATTTCAGTGCCATCAAAGAAAATCTTGCCGTTATTAGGTTTAAGCACTCGATATAAACATTTCAAGAACGTACTTTTACCACTCCCATTAGGACCTATAATTCCAACAAATTCCTTATTTCGTATATCTAGGGAAATATCATGGAGGATCGTTTTCGGGCCAAATGAGACTTGGATATTATCTGTTTGAATATTCATTATTCCCCTCCAAATCCGTAGTTCTTACGCACCAACATATACACAAAGGTTGGTGCACCAATGAGAGAAATGAGAATGCCGATTGGCAATTCTGCGTGAGGAATAATGCAGCGGCACAAGCCATCAGCAATAACGAGGAAAATGCTACCCCCTAATGCGCTGAATGGAATCAAGGTCCAGTGATTCGTGCCGATCGTCATGCGCACAAGGTGAGGAATCAAGAGTCCTACAAAACCAATCATACCCGCAGCGTACACCACAAAGCCAATAATAAGTGAGCTAATAATCAAATAGACTTGTCGATATCTATGCAAATCGCGACCTAAGGTGATGGCCACCTCATCGCCGAGAAGCATAATGTTTAAAACTCTGCTTTGAGACCAAAAGAATAGAATGCTCACGAGTACAACGATGGCAATAAATGGCAACATGTCCCATTTAGCGCCCGCAAAGCTACCCATCAACCAGTACGTAATGGTTTGGATGCCTTCCTTATCGTCCGCCAAATAGACCACAAAACTTGAGAAGGAGCTACATACAGCGCTTAATGCCAAGCCCCCTAAGATCAATTTCACCGAGTTTGGTCGTCCACCCAAGTTTGAGATAAACAATACACCGAAGGAAATCGCCATAGCCCCAATAAAGGCCATAATGCCGACAAAGTTCTCACCGAACATAACCCCTACACCGAATAAAATAGCTACCGTAGCGCCAAGGGATGCACCCGATGAAATACCCAAGATATATGGATCCGCTAGTGGATTTTTAACGATAGCCTGCATGATAACGCCAGATACGGCAAGGCCTGCCCCGATAATGGCAGCCATCAACAGCCGCGGCATACGCAATAACCATATAATGGTCTGCTCTGGACCATTCATAGGATCATCGATAGCCAAAGGGCTAGAAAATTGATCCATTACAATATTAAAAATTTGAGAAAATGAAATTGTACTGTACCAACAGAAAGTCCCCATAGAATGGCTACTGCTAGCACCCCTATGAGGACAAATCCGCCAGCAGTATATCCAATACGTTTTAGCATACTGCTCCTTTATTAATGAATTAAATCTGGTACCCCTTCTGAATATAGATTAGGGTACAACCCATGCGATACGATGTCGATACCATCTGATAAACGAATACCAGGACTATATACAGCGAGCAATGGCAAGAAATGAACGCGCTTATTGCGCAATGCATTAACACCTTGTAAACCTGGCTGCGTTAGTACATAGTTCATAATCACATCCGCTTGGCTATATTCACCATCAGATACAATCAAGAATATAACGTCCGGATTCTGTTCAATTACATCCTCCATACTAATAGTCGGAGTTTCCGTGTCGATTACATCGGCATGTAAAGAATCCCCTATATTACCTGCTAATGTCTTATGTCCATACAATCGAAAATGCTTACCTTGCACCTCGACAAACAATGCCTTTGATGGCTTCTCATGAGCCGTTTGGGCCACTGTATGTGCTACAGATTGTTCCATATCGTGAATCAACTTTTCTGCTTCCATGTTACGGTTAAAGATACGGCCTAAATCACGAATATATTGGTACTCCATATCCATGGTCAGTGCAGACTGCGCCCCTAGAGAAGATTCTGCAATATACACATTCGCATGTCGTGACTGCCAAAATGCAGGTGGTCGTAACCCTTTATTAGTAAAAGTAGATCGCCAACCAACTAGTAAATCAGGCTTCATCATTAATACACTTTCTAAATTGGCGTATTTCAGATCCTTGTATGGGATTTTATCGTACGCTTCACGGTATTCTGGGCGCACGTATTTGCGATCTGGAATCCCCATACCCGCTACGATACGATTCCCTTCACCAAGGGCAATGATGGTTTCTATGGAGTTTTGCCACATCGCCACCACACGTTCAGGTACCGCCGTATAGGTGCTTTCAAAAGGTTCCCCTCGGCGCACATAAGACTTGATTGTTACCGGCGGCTGTAGTTCGATATGCGTAGATGTAGACTGATGGTCCTCAACAGTTACCTGCTGAGGACCACAACCTACGCATAGTAATAGACATAGTATTAATGCGCTGAATCTAATCATTAGAATTTATATTTCGCCCCAATCATGAAGGAACGTGCCGGCATAGCCGCACTACCACGACCATTGTAAGCGCTATAGCTTGTTTCATAAGCGCGGTTAAGAACATTGTTCACTACAATGTACGCAGTTAAATCTTTTGTTACATCATAGTTGAGGTTCCAGTCCACGATGAGGAAACGTCTATGAGTGAATGCATAGTCGCTGTTACCAGTGTACCAATTAATCAACAAGCCAGAATATAGACGCTTGTTATCATAAGAAATGTTCAATGCATAGTGGTTTTGCGGACGCAAGCTATTAATAGCCACATTGATATCATCGCTATTGCTATAACCCCAGTTTGGATCAAGAATCCAACCACCTTTAGATAACCATTTATCTTTCATATGAGAATAAGACGCACTCATTGTTACATGTTCATTTAATCTGTGGTCTACTGTAATATTGAAAGATTGTTTGTTTTCTTTCGCATTAACTGCTGTTTTTTCAAACTCACCGGATCTGCCATTCCAAATTGGCAATGTAGCGATGGCATTTCATGCGTGTGTAATCATAGTGAACTGCTACAGTAGTATTATTGTTTTTCCCAAATGTATGTAATAGGCCCCATGTGAAAGCATCGCCTCTTTCGTCATCTAACGGTGTATTAAATACTCCATCAGTCGCACTATAGTCGCCTGTTTTAAGCGGTCTTAAGATACGAGTCCACCCAGCGTACATACTAGTCTTCTTGTTAAATTTAACTTGACCATGCAAACTAGGAGTCAAGGCGCTTACACTACCCTTACCTTGGGAGTCACCGCTGCCATTACCTTGAATACTGCTATAGTGTACATAGCGCAATGCTGGTGTTAATTCCACATTGTTACCAATGTAGATTTTATCTTGTAAATAAGCATATAAAGTATTACGACGAATATCAGAAGACACTACATCACCATTACGTTTAATAGAACGGGAATTCAAATTAGAGCGACTATAGTCGATATTAGCAATAATATCATGCTTATCAAGTTGGCGAGTCCATTGAAGTTCTACACCTGTTTTATTTTCTTTATACCATCTATTTGGGCTACCTGCCATACCGCCTGTTTCAGCAATCCATTGACGCAATGCATCACGACGATCTGGGAATGGTGCCAAATTGGAATCAACCCATGCATTAAATTGCTCCACAGTAGCGCCATTAGGGAATGCCGCAGCATAGGCAGCACGTGCGGCCTCGCTACCAAGTTTAGACCATGTATATGTATCGCGACCTTCATATCGATGATCTAAACGATACAATCTAGCAAAGCTTTCCATTTGACCTTGGCGATCGAAAGTAAATTTCAAATCTGTGTCTAAGTTTTTAAACTTACTATAAGAGCCGTAGTTACCATCTAAAGCGAATAAATTGTGGTAGCCAGGGTTTCTGGAGTCACCATACAACTTAGGTGCATAACCTTGTGGATTTTCATCTGGATCTACATATTTAGGATCTGTTTTCAACTTGTAATTAGTATCATATTGGCCAACTTCAGCATTGAAAATAATGCGACGCCAATCATCTGCATTCCAGTATTTCCGGCTTGGTGTAGAAATTGGATACCCATCGCGACCTTTTTGAAGTTCATTGAGAACTGTAAGCTTTGTTTCTTATTGAACTCATGGTCAATACGTGCATTAAATCCTTCTTCGCGCCATTTAGAACCTGTAAGAGTGGCTACTTCACCAGTATCGCCATCTTTATACTTCGTATCTTGAGACATAGTACGTGTAGCTGTTACAAAGTAACCAGTAGATGCATTCTTACCTGCCGCACCTTGTACAGTCAAGTTATAACTATGCTTGTTCCAGCTGCCTGTAGCCAAATCAACGGAACCGCTGAAATTGCCTTTACCACGGCGTGTAATGATATTGATGACACCACCTGTAGCATCAGAACCATATTGAGAAGCACCAGGGCCTTTGATAACTTCAATTTTATCAATAGCATCCATATTGGTTACTTCATCGATATTAACACCTGTAGATTTAGAGCCTCTTTCAGAGCTATCACCTAAACGACCGGATGTAATATTATCTACACGACGACCATCCACCAAAACTACAACGCGGGAGTCACCATTGATAGATACACCATTATTGTAGAACTGATAACCATACTCACCACCACGGTAGCCTGGGTTTTGGAATGTAACACCTGGAACGCGTTTAATCGCTTCTGTTACATCGCGATAATGACGCTTTTCAATCTCTTCACGAGTGATAACCTTTACGTCACCACCAGTACGGTAATAGGATTGCTCAGTAATGGTATTACCGTATTCATCCTTCGCCGCATCGGCTTTCACCGAAACATTATGAACCTCATAACCCTTGAAGTTCTCATCATACGCATATGCTTGATACGTACCTAACGCTAACGTTGCTGCAATAGCAGCAGATAAAATACGACGACTTGTCATAAACCCTCCACACACAATAAAAACACGATAAAAACACAATAAAAAATAATATTAAAACTAATCCTCTAACAAATGCGTCCAATGTATTTTCTTGAGTTAAGACTACACACAAACATAATTCATACACTATCAGCTATAGAAGATTAATTATAACCATAATCTACATTAACCACAATCGTAACTGGCTCACCTGTTGTATTCTCTATACCTCCAGAGCTCTCTACGAGGCTAGCAGCAGCATTATCGAGAATGCTAGAGCCACTACTACCGATCATATTCGCACCAGCAAAGTTGCCATCGGCATCAAAAGTGATTTCAAAGGAAACTCGTCCACTGAGTCCACGGCGCACCGCCTGTTGCGGCATCACTTTATTACTCTCAACGCGAGCGATATAACCTGAACTATCGTAAGAGCCCCCACGACGTTCTACATCACCTGGACCTGGGGCACCACCTTTAGAACCATTGCCCTCATTACCAAGGCCTCCATTACCAATAACCCCACCACCACCAGGGCCTGGTACATTGCCACTGCCTGGATTGCCAACAGGATTATCAGTATTACCATTCAAGTTGACTGATGCCATCTCATTACCACCTAAGTAAGGATTCAGATTTTTTAAGCCTTCTGTGGGCTTTCCCGATAAATCAGGCAACACACTACCTGCTTTACCGCCTCCTGCGACTGGTTTGTCGTCAGGTTGAATCTTTAATTTCTCAGGATCTTTCTTCTCTTGAGGAGGTTCTTGCTGCCCCATATCGAGATTGATAACCAAGTCTTTTTTTGGTGTTTCTGGAGGTTTTATATGACCAAACCAATCACCTACAACACCCCAATACGCAAGATTTAATACCAATGCAGCTACGAAAGGAATTCCATATCGTTTATCTACCATAGAATCACTTCCGTTCTGTAGCTACACTAACAAACCGAGCACCACTAATTTTAAGATTATCTAAAATATTGATAACGTCCTTATACGCAATATCCTCAGAAGCACGCACAATAAATGCCTGTTGAGGTTCTTTTGCAACAATACCTTGAATTTCATTACCTAATTGATCAGGGACAATCTCACGTTCATTCAAATACATCTTATGTGTAGCTGTTAATGAAATTGTGATAGGCTCAATCGTCTTTGCAGAAGAAGAGGAAGCCTTTGGTAAGTTAAGAGGAATTTGTTCCTCTGTATTCATATACAACGTACTCATCATGAAAAATACGAGCAAGAAGAAAACGATATCAATCATAGGTATAATCATGATGGTAGGTTCTTTTTGTATGCCTACTGAACTACGTTTCATCGTTGACTCCTAATATATAAATCCATAATAGAACCTAATTTTTGCTCTAACTTTGCGATATCTGAATTTACTTTATCTGTGCACCAACTATGGATGGCTAATGCTACGATGGCTACTGAAAGCCCTGTTGCAGTGGCAACCAGTGCTTCGGATACGCCGCCTGTAATAACAGTAGGAGCACCAATATCGCCACCAACGGCTGCGAAGGAGCGGATCATGCCAACAACAGTACCCAAAAGGCCAAGTAATGGAGCCATCGTTACCATCATGCTAAGCCAGTTAAGACCACGTTTTAAACGTTCATCCATGTACCCTACCACATCATGTAAACGATTCTCTAAACCTTCCGCACTATATACAGACTCCACGATAGGAGACACAAATCGACTCAATGCGTCATTACTATTTTTTATAGAATTCTCTAGAGTAGACCAATTATTACTATTACGGCCTGCATCAATGCTATCGGACAACTGCTGTAACTCATGATTGATGTTTCTGTACGTACGAATACGTTCAAATAAAATAGTACATGCTGCTAACATGAATAGTACAAGTGGATACATAACGAAACCACCTGCATTAAATAGGTGAATTGTATACTCCATCATAGCCTCCATATAATGTATAAAATTACGTGTTATTTAACAAAAAAATGGTCATCTATATTATTAGATTAACCACCAACATTGACATTATCCTATAAAGCATATATAAGTACAATAACCCTATACCCCCTACCGTTATGATATTTCTATAAGATTCCATTCTAACCACATATTTCATCCACCTTAAATATACATCTATCCACTATATATAGACAATATTAAGTTCTCGCATAAAAAGCTTCATAATTATTATAAAAAAATATAATAATTATATCTATTAAAAACTATGCTCAATAAGATAATCTATCATATTTTTATAGTCGAAAAATCATTATAATTCACGTTCCACCATCAAAAAAATCTTTTTGTATTTTTTTATGAGCTTATTATTACTCCATGAATATAATTTATTCACACATGAATAATACTTATACTCTAAACTATCAATGTCCTTACGGTCCATTAATGACTCCTATAACGCTCAATATATCTTATAAACTTATAAATAATATACTCAAGTCACAAATTGGCAATCTATATAAAAAGAGGACTAAGCCTTAATGGGCTCGGTCCTCTGATTATTCTGATTATAATAGCATAAATCCTTATAGAAAAATTATATGCCATGTATAGCTCTTATTTATTTTTTTAGTTTTATCAGCTTTTTACCTTTTTTTATTCTCTTTTTACCTTTTTTTAGGCTTTTTCTTGTTTAACCTTTACTGGTTTTTTTCGCATTAACAGCAGCACCAGCAGGCTTTACAAAAGCATTATTAAGATTTGTTGCCACTTGTAATGCTACGTCCGCATTTGGCGTAGAAACAATGGATTGACCGGCTACCGTTACAGTGTCACCACTATAGGATGCAGAACCTGGTGTCACTTGATTGTTATGATACAATCGTGCCAATTTACCAGCCATGTAATAAGCACGCTCTTCGCCTGTGTAACGGCCACTACCTGCTGGAGTATAGATATTATCACCGTTTACGTACACAGTACCATTCGATACATTTACATGATTCCCAGAATATGTGTACATACGAGAAATATTATTGTTCACCCGATCGGACAACTTTGGATGATTGTTAGGTGCTACCACCTGTGAAAGCCCTTCACGATAGTGTTCCCCCACTTTGTTGCGCAGTACTGCCATAGAACCAGCAGCACCACCTACATTATATGGAGATTCACTTAAAATCTTAAAGCCTAACTCATCAGCAGCTTTTTCTTGACTCATCGTAAACACTTGATTGGATAAGTAATTACCTGCCACATTAGATAAAATAGCCGCACCTTCACTACCGCCAGCAGCAATGCCAACCGCTGTAGAAAGACCGATTTGCTTCTTAGCACCATTAATAATATCTTTATGCTCACCATGAGAGATTTCATGAGCCATTACATAGGCCAATTGATCATCATCCAGTGTATCTAGAGCACCCTTGTTAATAGACATAACACGACCAAGTGTGGCAAACGCATTAAACTCCTCATCAGGATTTGCATATACAACATAAGAACGCTTTACACTAGGTGTAGCCTCTAATGTCTTCATGATTCGATTTACACGCTCTTGGGCTGCACTATCGTTTAAGTAACCAGTTTTCTCTTTTGTGCGCGCCAAACTCTCCTGTTGCCCCTCTGCAGAATTATCCATTTTATTTAATGCAGTAGATACGTAAGCCATAGCAATAGCACCACCAGCTAAGGATTGTACCGCAGCAGATGCAGCATTAACAGAAGCCGTTTGCATCATAGTAGGTGCCATTGTCACTGCCATAGCAATAGATAAAGTAGCCGCTGTAAGTTTCTTATTCATTCTCTCAACCTCTCAAAATGATAAATATATCACTCATAATTTACATACTATCTATATAATATAAGTTTAGTGTAAATATAAAATGAATAATGGAACAATCATTCATCTATCATAAGATGTTGCAAACTGTTATAGTTAATTCAAGCATTGTTGACTATTGATCTGTCGTTACTGGTTTAGCTGAAAGTACTATCGCTTCTTTACCATCTTTAGAAACAGCACCACCATGTGTATAGCCTACTACATCAAAACCCGCCTCAGCACACTGCTCTGCGATGCTTTCATAATTTTCATTCTTACCACGCGTACATGTAGAAAGATGTACCGTAGTAACACCTTTTTTCTTAAAAGACTCAATCTTCTTGGCTAGATCCCCACCACTATGTGTGAACCCCACCAACTCAATATCCTCGTCAGCATAACGCTCAAAAGAATCCGCTTTATTCATAAATGCTTTCAAACAACCGCCACAAGAACAGCGCTGCATTGTCTCCTCATTCACGAGGACCGCAATTTTTTTAGCCATATGACCTCCTATAAATATGATATAAGCCTAAGTATACCATATCCATGAGAAAAATATGTGCTTCAAAGCACGATAATTAATACTAATTATATAAGTAACTCCTTCAACGTCTACTGCTTTGCTCATTAGTTCCCTTAAAAGAATAAAAATCCATACAAAAAAGACACACCCTCAGATGTGCCTTTAGCTTAATCAGCAAGTTCTTATGTATGGTTCTTCCCTCCAAAATACTGGGTATTCGTCGCTGTGGATGGCCTTATGTAGCTATGCTACATGTCCATCTTACGCTCCGAACTAAGCGATGCAGTGAATCTGTCGTCGTTTAATTCTTATTACCTTTAACTTGCCCTACTTGCTTCCTTACTGTGGATTTCCCTTCACTGCTTCGCAGTTCGGTAAATCTTACGTTCGGAAGAAAGTGATGCAGTGAATCTGTCGTCGTTTCACTCCTCCATCTTCTACTGCCCTGCTTACCAGGTCCCCTGGGAGGATAGGAAGCCATACAAAAAAAGACACACCCTCAGGTGTGCCTTTGCTTCAATCAGCGGCTTCCTATCCTCCCAGGCCGTCTCCAGCCAAGTACTTTCGGCGTTTATGAGCTTAACTACTGTGTTCGAGATGGGAACAGGTGGATCCTCATAGCCATCGCCACTGAATCTGTCAGAGTTTGTACTCTGAAAACCACATAGAAGTATATATATTTGTTGCACATTCTGCTTAATGTTTTACGTTGCTTAAGTAAAGCCCTCGATCGATTAGTACCAGTCAGCTCCAAACCTCACGGCTCTTCCACACCTGGCCTATCTACCATGTCGTCTACATGGGATCTTACTAGCTTACGCTATGAGAAACCTCATCTCAAGGCTGGTTTCACGCTTAGATGCTTTCAGCGTTTATCCGTCCCGAACGTAGCTACCCAACTGTACCCTTGGCAGGATAATTGGTACACCAGCGGTTCGTCCACTCCGGTCCTCTCGTACTAGGAGCAGCCCCCTTCAAGTTTCTTACGCCCGCGATGGATAGGGACCGAACTGTCTCACGACGTTCTGAACCCAGCTCACGTACCACTTTAATCGGCGAACAGCCGAACCCTTGGGACCTACTTCAGCCCCAGGATGTGATGAGCCGACATCGAGGTGCCAAACCTCCCCGTCGATATGGACTCTTGGGAGAGATTAGCCTGTTATCCCCAGGGTAGCTTTTATCCGTTGAGCGATGGCCCTTCCACTCGGCACCACCGGATCACTAAGCCCGACTTTCGTCCCTGCTCGACCTGTCCGTCTCGCAGTCAAGCTCCCTTCTGCCTTTACACTCTTCGAGCGATTTCCGTCCGCTCTGAGGGAACCTTTGGGCGCCTCCGTTACTCTTTTGGAGGCGACCGCCCCAGTCAAACTGCCCGCCTAAGACTGTCCGGCCGGTCGTTACTCGGCCCGTTAGAAATCAATTAATGAAAGGGTGGTATCCCAACAGCGACTCCCCTAAAACTGGCGTCCTAGGTTCTAAGTCTCCCACCTATCCTGTACATTCATTAACTAAGTTCAATCTTAGGTTGCAGTAAAGCTCCATGGGGTCTTTCTGTCCAGTCGCGGGTAACCTGCATCTTCACAGGTACTTCAATTTCACCGGGTCCCTCGTTGAGACAGTGCGCAAGTCGTTACACCTTTCGTGCGGGTCGGAACTTACCCGACAAGGAATTTCGCTACCTTAGGACCGTTATAGTTACGGCCGCCGTTTACTGGGGCTTCAATTCAGAGCTTCGACCAAAGTCTAACCCCTCCTCTTAACCTTCCAGCACCGGGCAGGTGTCAGCACCTATACATCAGCTTTCGCTTTAGCAGGCACCTGTGTTTGTGGTAAACAGTCGCTTGCGCCTCTCTTGTGCCACTCATTCATGCTCCAAGCGCTTCTGCTCTTCACACTACATGAGTCCTCCTTTTCCCGAAGTTACGGAGGCATTTTGCCGAGTTCCTTAACGAGGGTTTTCCCGCGCACCTTAGGATTCTCTCCCCGCCTACCTGTGTCGGTTTTGGTACGGGCGATGTGTCTCTACCTAGAAGCTTTTCTCGACAGTGTAGGATCAATCACTTCGCGACTATTGCTAGTCGCTCGTCATCACATCTCAGCTTTTAGAGCTACGGATTTGCCTATAGCTCAACCTACCTGCTTAAACACGCTCTTCCAATCGCGTGCTGACCTACCTTACTGTGTCACTCCATCGATCAAACGATTCACACCGGTACAGGAATTTCAACCTGTTGTCCATCGCCTACGCTTTTCCGCCTCGGCTTAGGTCCCGACTTACCCTGAGACGACGATCGTTGCTCAGGAACCCTTAGGCTTTCGGTGGAATGGATTCTCACCATTCTTTTCGCTACTCATACCGACATTCTCACTTCTCATCAGTCCACAACTCCTTACGGTACTGCTTCAGCCCGATGAGAACGCTCCCCTACCCATATACATTGCTGCATATGACACGACTTCGGTTTTACACTTTAGCCCCGGACATTTTCGGCGCAGAGTCTCTCGACCAGTGAGCTATTACGCACTCTTTAAATGGTGGCTGCTTCTAAGCCAACATCCTGGTTGTTTTGGAAATTCCACATCCTTCGCCACTTAGTGTAACATTGGGGACCTTAGTCGGTGTTCTGGGCTGTTTCCCTCTTGACAATGGACCTTATCATTCACTGTCTGACTCCCTGAGTATAAGTATAGCCATTCGTAGTTTGACTAGGTTCGGTAACCGGTATGGCCCCTAGCCCGATCAGTGCTCTACCGCCTATACTCTCTACCTCGAGGCTAGCCCTAAAGCTATTTCGGGGAGAACCAGCTATCTCCGTGTTCGATTGGCATTTCACCCCTATCCACAACTCATCCCAAAGCTTTTCAACGCTCACGAGTTCGGTCCTCCACACAATTTTACCTGTGCTTCAACCTGGCCATGGATAGATCACTACGGTTTCGGGTCTACTATTACTAACTGAACGCCCTGTTCAGACTCGCTTTCGCTGCGGCTCCATGTTTTCCACTTAACCTCGCTAGCAACAGTAACTCGTCGGTTCATTCTTCAATAGGCACGCCGTCGTCCTGATATATATACAGACTTCGACTGTTTGTAGACATACGGTTTCAGGTTCTCTTTCACTCCCCGCCAGGGAGTTCTTTTTCACCTTTCCCTCACGGTACTATGCGCTATCGGTCGATATCAGTATTTTGGCTTGGAGGGTGGTCCCCCCTGCTTCCCACAAGGTTTCACGTGTCTCGTGGTACTCTGGATACAGTCCCGTGTATGCAAGGTTTCGATTACAGGGCTTTCACCTTCTGCGGCTGAGCGTTCCAGCTCGATTCTTCTACCTCATTTACACTTGATGACTGTCCTCAACCCCGGTGCGGTTGCCCGCTCCGGTTTGGCCTCTTTCCCGTTCGCTCGCCGCTACTAAGAAAATCTCGTTTGATTACTGTTCCTCTGGGTAATTAGATGTTTCAGTTCCCCAGGTGCCCTCCTCATAGTCTAAGCTATGGGTGACAGTGCATAACCACTGCCGGGTTCCCCCATTCGGAAATCTACGGGTCACAGGTTGCTTGCACCTCTCCGTAGCTTATCGCAGCTTACCGCGTCCTTCTTCGGCTGATATCGCCAAGGCATCCACCGTACGCCCTTAAAATCTTTACTTATTTTACGCCATAATTTGCGGCTAACTTCGTTGTGCTGCGTTCGATTTGTCTTGCGTACATAAGTACGCGGCGACATCACCTCACTGGCACGTCTCGTTATCCATCAAATTCTGACGAAAATCTATTCTTAGATTTCATTGACATGCATTAGATACATTGTCGTTTTTTGTAGCCGTACATTTTACATGTACGTCACCATTAAGTCAGAGAATTATTTCCTATGTGCTCGGGTCAACCTACTTAGAAATTCTAAGAGATGACCTTACAAATATATATATAATTTCTTCTATGCAGTTTTCAAAGAACAAACAATTCATATATTTCGCGTCTATCGTCGTTGCATTCGCTTCACTTGTCTTGCGTAATTACCATTACGCGGCGACGATGTTCATCTCATGCGCCTAGATAGCCATCGAAATCTATTAAATTGTAAATGGTATTAAACCATCTGAGAGTCTTTTACAGATCTCTCAAAACCAAACAATGATAAGTGTGTAAGTACAGCTAGCGCTTATGCTACGTCTACTTACTCGCCAAAGCGTCGACCTAAGTGACATCCAAGCTCTTGGCTCGGTGTATGTCTCCCTAGAAAGGAGGTGATCCAGCCGCACCTTCCGATACGGCTACCTTGTTACGACTTCACCCCAATCATCGACTTTACCTTAGACGGCTGGCTCCCGAAGGTTACCCCACCGGCTTTGGGCACTTCCGACTTTCGTGGTGTGACGGGCGGTGTGTACAAGGCCCGGGAACGTATTCACCGCAGTATGCTGACCTGCGATTACTAGCGATTCCGACTTCACGTAGGCGAGTTGCAGCCTACGATCCGAACTGAGAGAGTGTTTCTCGGGTTTGCTCCATCTCGCGATCTCGCTTCCGTCTATTAACTCCCATTGTAGTACGTGTGTAGCCCAGGTCATAAGGGGCATGATGATTTGACGTCATCCCCGCCTTCCTCCGCATTGTCTGCGGCAGTCTCTCATGAGTTCCCACCTTTACGTGCTGGCAACATAAGATAGGGGTTGCGCTCGTTGCGGGACTTAACCCAACATCTCACGACACGAGCTGACGACAACCGTGCACCACCTGTTTTCTGGCTTCCGAAGAAGAGGAACCATCTCTGGTTCTGTCCATCAATGTCAAGACCTGGTAAGGTTCTTCGCGTTGCGTCGAATTAAACCACATACTCCACCGCTTGTGCGGGCCCCCGTCAATTCCTTTGAGTTTCAACCTTGCGGTCGTACTCCCCAGGCGGGGTACTTATTGCGTTAACTCCGGCACAGAAGGGGTCGATACCTCCTACACCTAGTACCCATCGTTTACGGCCAGGACTACCGGGGTATCTAATCCCGTTCGCTCCCCTGGCTTTCGCGCCTCAGCGTCAGTTTTCGTCCAGAAAGTCGCCTTCGCCACTGGTGTTCTTCCTAATATCTACGCATTTCACCGCTACACTAGGAATTCCACTTTCCTCTCCGATACTCTAGATTGGCAGTTTCCATCCCATCACGGGGTTAAGCCCCGAACTTTTAAGACAGACTGACCTATCCGCCTGCGCGCGCTTTACGCCCAATAATTCCGGACAACGCTTGCCACCTACGTATTACCGCGGCTGCTGGCACGTAGTTAGCCGTGGCTTTCTATTCCGGTACCGTCAATCCTTCTCACTATTCGCAAGAAGGCCTTTCGTCCCGATTAACAGAGCTTTTACAACCCGAAGGCCGTCATCACTCACGCGGCGTTGCTCCGTCAGACTTTCGTCCATTGCGGAAGATTCCCCACTGCTGCCTCCCGTAGGAGTCTGGGCCGTGTCTCAGTCCCAATGTGGCCGTTCATCCTCTCAGACCGGCTACTGATCATCGCCTTGGTGGGCCGTTACCCCTCCAACTAGCTAATCAGACGCAATCCCCTCCTTCAGTGATAGCTTACATGTAGAGGCCACCTTTCATCTATCCTCGATGCCGAGATTAGATCGTATGCGGTATTAGCAGTCGTTTCCAACTGTTGTCCCCCTCTGAAGGGCAGGTTGATTACGCGTTACTCACCCGTTCGCCACTAAGATTGATAGAAGCAAGCTTCCGTCGCTCTTCGTTCGACTTGCATGTGTTAAGCACGCCGCCAGCGTTCGTCCTGAGCCAGGATCAAACTCTCCAAGATATCTTGAAGCTATTTGAATAGCTCATTATTTGTTGTCGTTACATTGAAGTAACTTTGAATTATGGTTGGTTTTGACTGTGTCAAAACCCGCACTCTGGCATATGTTCAATCATTTCGATTGATTACCTATCATTGTTCAGTTTTCAAAGATCTGTGCCCCTTCATATGGGGTACTTGAATATAATAACATTTCCATATACTCATGTCAACAAAAATTTGGACAAATTTTACTACAAATTTCAGAAAAATTTTTACCATTATTTTTTTGCACAATTTCACGGCCTAATTTTTACAGATTCGAAAACTTGAGTTATATCACTCTTTTAGACATATCATATAAGGAGAATTTAAAAGTAAAAGAAGCCGCAACAAGAATACATATTGCATTCTGTTGCGGCTTCTTGCCTATATAACAGTGTGTTTATAGAATCCCTTATTTGCGTTTCAACACTGTATATTAAAAAACTTTTATATATAAGGTATTGCATCTGCATACCCTATACAACAAAAGTTATACATATAAAGATTTAGTTATATATGTATTAGATAATTAGTTATCTGTTTGAATCGCTTCACGAAGGTTGATTTCGTGCATATCGCCAACAGAAGGTTCTTCTGCAGACATATTTTTCACAGTTTGTTTTGTAGCAAACCAAACTGCTTCGTTCATGTAATAACGCAATTCTTCATTAGATACATGTTCTTGATCTTGAGCCATGATATCAAGCATAGCATCTTCCAATGCTTGTGCTTCTTCATCAGTCAAAGGACCGCCAACGGCCTTTTGTTTTTGAAGCAATTCATTCATGCGATCAACCATGCTGCGCAATACATTGTAACCATAGCTATTTGTGTAACCTTGGTCCTTATCATATTTAGGGAATGTGTAATAGCTATACTCGTTTTTATTACGGTTTTCACCATTCCAGTTCAATGCAGTTTCTTGGCCATGTACATAACCTAAAGAATGTTTACGGAAATAATCAGCATAATTATGCTTATCTTTAGAATGTAACCATTTAGCTTCTTCTTTAGTTAACGCTTGATGATTATTCTTTTTGCTTTCAGCTAAAGCAATATGTTTTTCCGCATTTTCCCATGCTTTCACAAATTCATGGATACTTTGCACCGCCTGAGGGCTAGCCACAGGAACCAATACAACAGAACCGGTTGTAGGCGCTTTAGCCGGATTTGGTAAAAGCAATGGATCATCATATGTAGCAGATGCCGCATTAACATGGAATACGCCACTGCCAAATAATACTGCCGCTGTGAAAGCAAGCAAAGTGGATTTTTTCATTATATATTCCTCTTTTCTATCAACGAATTAAATCGGGTGGGAGGACCCCCAAAAGGGAATCCTCAACCCGTAATGTTCAGTATGAACGTATTATAAACCTAGTCTTGCCATCATTGCAGCAATATTAGCTTTCATTTGTTCATTTTCAGCTTTCAAATCAGCTACTTCACCTTTTAATCCTTGATTTTCAGCTTTCATTGCAGCAAGTTCACGTTGCATTGCATATGTAGAACTGATAGGTCCTTTACGATAACGATCTGCAGTTTCTGCTTCGCCGTCTCTGTTACCTACTTTCCAAGTTACACCAGCATTTGCCATCATATGGCTATTGCTGCCTGCCCAAGCAACACCAGCATGTAACATCATGGATTCATTCTTATAATGAGCCACACCTAATGCCAATGCGGAGTCACCACGGTAGTTACCGTAACCTGCCATGATTTGAGTAGGTTCGTAAGGGTCATAAGCCATAGGTTTCAATGCGGACAACGCGGAGGACATTGCACCAACTTGACGAACTTCGTTTACAACATTATTCATGCTGTTTGCAACACGATTAAGTTGGGAACCATTAACAGCATCAGTAGAAGTGGAGCTAATTTCGCCTGGCGCTACGTTAGTAATCTTATTACCACCGTTGTTCAAGCCAGAGCTTGTTAAGGATACGCTGCCACCACCATTATTTTTGATTGTAATACCGTTACCGTTTGTCACAGTTGTATGACCGGAGTTATCCATAGTTGTAATGGAATTGATACCAGTAATATCTTTTGCCAAACGAACATTCAAGCTACCGTTGTTGTCAGAGATAACACCGATATTATTTGCAGTGGAAAGTTTGCTTTCATCAGTAACGCCACCTTTAACAGTCACTTTTTGACCTAGGTCACGATGGAATGAACCTTTATCACCTGCAAAGTCCAAGCCAGCTTTCTTAAGGCCGTCGATACCTTTCTTCAAGTCGCCGATGTTAGCACCATTTGTTAAGCTGCTGCTATTATCAGCAATATTGTTAATATCTTCGCCTTCAGCATAGCCACTTGCCATGTTAACTACTTTATTACCGCCATTGTTCAAGCCGTCCTTAGTCAATGTTACTGCACCAGTACCATCTTTAGGGGAACCTTGACCTGCTGGAGGAGTAGTAATTGCAACACCGTTGCTGCTAACAGTAGTAGTTACTTTAGTACCACCCATGCCGGATGTAACTACCATGCCATCTGCAGTTGTTCTTGTGCTCTTAGTCCGTTTATCAGTAGTTACAACACCATCAGCAGTCAATTCAGTGGCCTTAGTTGGATTATCTACAAGTACACCTTTAGCTGTTGTTTGAGTTGTATTATTTTGATTATCGGATACTTTCACATTACCTGCAGTAAGAGCAGTCGTATTACCTAATGTATCAGTGCTTGTAACACCTACACCGTTTGTTACAGTAGAGAATTTCTTATCGTCAGTAGTGGTAATCACACTGCGTAAGTTCAAGTCTTTTTTGATATCTACAGTGTATGTTTTCGACTTATCTGCATTTGTTGTAGCTGTTACAGTTGTATTGCCGCTATCGCCAGCTTTCACTGTTGTAGTTGCTGCCGCCATGCTGCTCTTCAACTGTTGAACGTTAACTGCATCTGTATCATTTACACCAGCTGCCACGTTAGTAATCTTTTGATTATTTGCGTTTAAGCCTTCGTTAGAAATGTAAGTTTTACCGCCTACAGATACGCCCTTATCATCAAGAACAACTTGTTTGTTTGGATCGGAACCAACAGTTACGGAATCAAGACCTTTAAGGTTCTTAGCGAGTTTAACGTTCAAGTTGCCGTTTTCATTAACTACGCCAATGTTACCATTTGAAAGTTTAGAAGCATCAGATTCGCCACCTTTGAGTTCCAATGTTTGACCGAGGTCTTTATGGATAGCTTCACCGGAGTCGCCTTTGAAGTTCAAGCCTTTCTTAGTCAAGTCTTCAGTGTTTTTATCAATTTTGTTGTCTACAACTTTCAATTGATCTTCTGTCGCAGCTTGACCATTAGTAATATTATTAGGATCCCAAGTTCTGTTAGTCAAATCGTTAACAGTACCAGAACCACCGTTGATAGTTACCTTACCGGAGTTGATTGTACCGTTTGTACCATTGATATTTACAGCATTAGCACCTTCGCCAGCTCTAATGATACCTGTTGTACCATCGAAATGAACTGATGTACTACCGGAGCCCAATGTCACTGTGTCTTTCAAGTTTACAGTGTATGTTTAGCTTTTGTAAGATCGTTGATTTCTTCTTCAACATGGATGTTCTTGCTACCTTTTACCTTAGTATCGGACGCAGCTTTTACTTCGTTCAATTGTTTAAGGTTAACAGCATCACTATCTTCTGTACCAGCTTTAACATTTTTGATTTGCGTATTGTTAGCATTGAAGCCGTTGTTTGTAACAAATGTATTACCACCAATAGTCAAGCCATTGTTGTTGATTGTTGTTTGACCAGTTGTTACGCTGTTCAAGCCTGTTAAATCTTTTTGCAAGTTTAACATTCAACTTACCGTTTTCGGATACAACACCAATATTGTTGTCAGACAATTTAGCTTTATCAGTAATGCCACCTACAACATCCAATGTTTGACCAAGATCTTTATGGATTACTTCGCCAGAATCAGCTTGGAAGTTTAAGCCTTTCTTAGTCAAGTTTTCAGTGTTCTTATCAATTTTGTTATCTACAACTTTCAATTGATCTTCTGTTGCAGCTTGACCGCTTGTAATATGTGCAGGATCCCAAGTAATGTTAGTCAAGTTGTTTACAGTACCGTTCGCACCGTTAACAAGAACTTTACCTGCATTGATGTTACCTGTTACGCCATCAATTGCTACTTTACCAGCATTAATTGTGCTGTTTACGCCATTGATAGTTACTGCATTAGTGCCGTCGCCAGCTTTTACGATACCTTTTGTACCGTCGATGTTAACTGCTGTGTTACCGGAACCTAATGTTACAGTGTCTTTCAATGCAACTGTGTAAGTTTTAGCTTTTGTAGTTGGATCTACAGCTTCATCAACGTCGATGTTTTTGCTACCTTCTACTTTTGTATTAGATGCAGCTTTTACATCGTTCAATTGTTTAACATTTACAGCATCGTTATCTTCCACGCCAGCAGTTACGTTTTTGATTTGTGTATTGTTAGCATTGAAGCCATTAGCTGTAACGAATTGTTTGTTGTTGATTGTCAAGCCATCGTTGTTGATAGTTGTTTGACCAGTTGTTACGCTGTTCAAGTTTGTTAAGTCTTTTGCAAGTTTAACATTCAACTTACCGTTTTCGGATACAACACCGATATTGCCATCAGACAATTTAGCTTTATCAGAAATGCCACCTACAACATCCAATGTTTGACCAAGGTCTTTATGAATTAATTCGCCAGAGTCAGCTTGGAAGTTCAAGCCTTTCTTAGTCAAGTCAGTGCTGTTGTCAGTGATTTTCTTATCAACAATTTTCAATTGGTCTTCTGTTGCAGCTTGACCACTTGTGATGTTTGCAGGATCCCAAGAAATATTTGTCAAGTTATTTACAGTACCGTTTGCACCGTTAACTAGAACTTTACCTGCATTAATGTTGCCTGTTACGCCATCGATTGCTACTTTGCCAGCATTAATTGTGCTGTTTACACCGTTGATAGTTACTGCATTAGTGCCGTCGCCAGCTTTTACGATACCTTTTGTACCATCAATATTAACTGCATTATTACCGGAACCTAATGTTACAGTGTCTTTCAATGCAACTGTGTAAGTCTTAGCTTTTGTTACAGTATCTACAGTTTCATCAACATTGATGTTTTTGCTACCTTCTACTTTTTGTATTAGATGCAGCTTTCACATCGTTCAATTGTTTAACGTTAACAGCATCGTTGTCTTCTACGCCAGCAGTTACGTTTTTGATTTGTGTATTGTTAGCATTGAAGCCATTAGCTGTAACGAATTGTTTGTTGTTGATTGTCAAGCCATCGTTGTTGATAGTTGTTTGACCAGTTGTTACGCTGTTCAAGCCTGTTAAATCTTTTGCAAGTTTAACATTCAACTTACCATTTTCGGATACTACACCGATGTTGTTGTCGGACAATTTAGTTTTTTTCAGTAATGCCACCTACAACATCCAATGTTTGACCAAGATCTTTATGAATTAATTCGCCAGAATCAGCTTGGAAGTTCAAGCCTTTCTTAGTCAAGTCAGTGCTGTTGTCAGTGATTTTCTTATCAACAATTTTCAATTGGTCTTCTGTTGCAGCTTGACCGCTTGTGAAGTTTTTGCCATCCCAAGTAATGTTTGTCAAGTTGTTTACAGTACCAGCAGCACCGTTGACAGTCACTTTACCGGAGTTAATAGTGCCGTTTGTACCATTGATAGTCACAGCATTAGCACCGTCACCAGCTTTCACGATACCTGTAGTACCGTTGATGTTGATTGCTTTATCGCCGGAACCTAAAGTTACATTGTCTTTCAATGCTACTTTATAAGTTTTAGCGTGTGTATTAGGGTCTACTGTGGAATCAACATTGATGTTTTCGCTACCTTCTACTGTAGTGTTAGACGCATTTTTAACTTCGTTCAATTGATTCAAGTTAACTGCATCATTACCATCAGTACCAGCTTTTACGTTTTTGATTTGTGTGTTGTTAGCATCAAAACCGTTAGCTGTAACGAATTTATTACCACCAATTGTTAAACCTTCGTTATTAATTGTTGTAGCACCAGTTGTTACACTTGTTAAGCCAGTCAACTCTTTAGCAAGTTTAACATTCAACTTACCGTTTTCAGATACCACGCCGATGTTATTGTCAGACAATTTAGCTTTATCGGAAGTACCACCTACAACATCTAATGTTTCGCCAAGATCTTTATGAATGCTTGTAGCGTCATCGCCTTTGAAGTTCAAGCCCTTCTTAGTCAAGTTACTACCATTGTCAGTAATTTTCTTATCAACAACTTTCAATTGATCTTCTGTTGCAGCTTGACCGCTTGTGATATGGTCAGCATCCCAAGTGATATTTGTTAAGTTGTTTACAGTACCTTTTAGCACCGTTAACAAGAACTTTACCGGAATTGATATTGCCTGTTACACCGTCAATCGCTACGTTACCAGCATTAATTGTGCTGTTTGTACCGTTGATAGTTACAGCATTATTGCCTTCGCCAGCTTTCACAATACCTTTTGTGCCGTCGATATTAACAGCTGTATTACCGGAACCCAATGTTACTGTATCTTGTAAACCAACTGTGTAAGTCTTAGCTTTAGTAAGTGGATCTTCAGAATCAGTTACATTGATGTTTTTGCCAGCTTTTACAACAGTTTTAGCTGCCGCTGCGTTGTTAGATACTTCTTTCAACTGTTTTAAGGTTAACTGCGTGGTTATCCTCTGTACCAGCTTTCACGTTTGTGATTTGAGTATCGTTAGCATTGAAGCCGTTGCTTGTAACAAATGTGTTACCACCGATTGTCAAACCATTGTTGTTAATAGTTGTAGCACCAGTTGTTACGCTGTTCAAGCCTGTCAAATCTTTAGCAAGTTTAACATTCAATACGCCGTTGTTATTAACTACGCCGATATTATTTTCTGAAAGTTTAGATGCGTCAGCTTGACCGCCAGAGATTTTCAAAGTTTGACCAAGGTCTTTATGAATTGCAGTACCTGCATCACCTTGGAAGTTCAAGCCTTTTTCTACGATTTCAGTTTTTGTAGTATCAATTTTATTGTCTACAACTTTCAATTGATCTTCTGTAGCAGCTTGACCATTAGTAATAGCTTTAGGGTTCCAAGTTCTGTTAGTCAATTCGTTAACAGTACCTGTAGTACCATTGATAGTCACTTTACCGGAGTTGATAGTACCATTTGTGCCATTGATAGTTACAGCATTAGCACCGTCGCCAGCTTTTACAATACCTGTTGTACCGTTAATATTGATAGCTGTATTACCAGAGCCTAATGTTACTTCATCTTTCAAGCCTACAGTATATGTTTTAGCTTTAGTTACATTGTCGATGCTTTCATCAACTTTAATGTTTTTACCTTCAGCTACCTTTGTATTTGCTGCAGATGCACTGTTGGATACTTCTTTTTAATTGTGCCAAGTTTACTGCATCGCTGTCGATTGTACCACGAGCAACGTTAGTAATCTTGTTACCACCATTATCCAAGCCAGTTTTAGTAAGGGATACGGATGCGTTGTTTGTAGCACCGTTGCTAATAGTTACACCGTTGGAAGTAACTTTTGTATCGCCTACAGTTACGCTGTTCAAACCTTTAAGGTCTTTTGCCAAACGAACTTTCAAGTCGTTAGAACCATCGGATACAACACCGATATTGTCTTCTGCAGTCAATTTAGAAGCTTCTGTAATGCCACCTTTAACATTTACTTGTTCACCAAGTTTTTATTGATTACGCTACCGGAGTCAGCACCGAATTTCATGCCTTTATTGATCAATTCTTCTTTAGTCTTGAACAATTGGCTACCGTTGATAGCATCTGTGGATGTAGCTGTTACAGCGCCATCTTTTACATTTGTAATAGTAGTACCGTTCGCACCTTCTAATGTTACCTTAGTTTTATCAACAACACCGTTATTGATGTCATATTTAACAGCGCGATCTGTCAATTTATCTACGGAAGATTTGGATGCAATGTTATTGATTGTAACTTGCTCTTTAACGCCTGCATGGTTTTTATCCTCTACAGTCAAGGATACTTCACCATTGTCGTTTACCTTATAGGAACCGTCTGCGCTAGAGTTTCTTACAAGACGATAGTCAGTTGCACTGCTACCTTGTTGAGTAATTTGTTCACTAACTTTTTCAACTGATCTTCAGTCGCTGCACGACCAGATACGATAGATGTGGAATCCCAGTTCTTATTGCTCAAGTTAGTTACATAATTACCAGTTTCACTTGCATTTTTCGTATTTTGAACAGTTTGAGCACCCATTACAACAGCGCCAGCAGTTACTCTACCTGCTGTACCATCAAGAACTACTTGATTGTTACCGCTACCCAATGTCACTTTGTTGTTCAAACGAAGATCATATTTAGCACCTTCAGTGCTTGTAGCAGGAGTTGTTGTCAATTTAAGGTTATCATCGGAAACAGTTACTTTTGAATGTTTGCCTGCTTCGATTTTTACATCATGCAATTGGCTGCCATTTACAGCATCTGTAGAAGTAGAGGATACTTCGCCAGCTTTCAAGTTAGTAATTGTTGTGCCACTTTGGCCTTCCAAAGTAACCTTATTTTTATTAACAGTTGCACCGTTAAGATCATATTTAACAGCACGTTCTGTCAATTTATCCAATTCAGTTTTGGATGCGATATTGTTGATTGTTACCGTATTAGCAGGGCTGTTAGGATGAGCTTCATCTTTAACTTTTAAATCAACTTTTGTTGTTTTCTACAGAGTAAGAACCATCTGCAGAATTTGTATTATTGATCAAACGGTAATCTGTTTTAGCTGCATTAGTAGTCTTGATTTCATCAGACACTTTTTTCAACTGATCTTCAGTTGCTGCACGACCAGATGTGATTGTAGGGTTTTGAACATTCCATTCTTTATTGTCCAAACCAGTTACATAGTTTTTATTGTCGCTATGTTTACCTACACGAACAGAACCTGCAGTTACGCTGTTCAAACCTGTTAGGTCTTTTGCCAACTTAACATTAAGGTTGCCGTCTTTAGCTACAACACCGATGTTATTGTCAGACAAAGCACCTGTAGCGCCACCAGTAATACCTAAAGTATCACCAAGTTGTTTATTGATTTTAACATTGTTATCGCCTTGGAAGCTCAAGCCTTTAGCGATTTTGTTAGTGTTATTTGTGATATTAGTAGTATTAATATCTTGTTGCTCTTTAGAAGCAAGGTTCGTCAACTTAACTTGTTTAGGGTTGGAACCATCAGCATCCGCAACAGTCAATGTCATGCTACCATCAGCAGCCACTTTATATTCGCCGTTGCTGCCTGCTGCAGGGTTTGCAATCAAGCGGTAGTCAGTTTTGGAAAGGCCGTTAGAGATTTTAGAGATATCAACATCAAATGTTTGATTATCATTACGTGTCAATGTCAATCTCTTACCGTCATTGGATACTGTACCGGATGTAACATACGTATTTTTCAAACCTGTTACTTCAGCAGTCAAACCATTTGTACCGGTCATGTTAATTTTGCCGTTACCGTTTGCTTCATAAGTAGCAGCACCACGTTGTAAGTATTTATCATATTTAGCCGCAATACGAGAGATATCACCGATATTAGCAGCATTAGTTAAAGTATCACCGCCAGATTGTACATTGGTAATTTGATAACCACCAGCATTGATACCTCTTGTGCTCATGGATACATTGCCTGTTGTAACGGAGTTGAATCTTGCGTCATCAACAGTTGCAACCGTAACATTGTCTCCAGAACCTTCTAATTTAATATTATTACCAGCGTTAAAGTTCACTGTACGGTTAGGCGCTTTTACGTCTTTTACCTTTTGGCCATTAACTTGAAGTTCCCAGCCAGAGTTTGCGGATTTAATTGCTTCATGAACAGTGTTTTTACCTGTATCACCAATATTAGTCATGGTGATAGTACCGTTTTGGTCAACCTTAGCATTACCGCCCAAAATATTTGTAGTGCTGTTAGCTACATTACCTACTGCATTAGCAACGCCATATAACTGGCTACCGTTAATAGCATCTGTAGATTGTGCATTCACACGACCAGCAGCTACGTTAGTGATTGTACGTTTTGTAGAATTGTTACCAACGCTAACTGTGGAATCAGCAGTGCCACCGGCATAGTTATATTTCAAGCCGTTAATAGTTTCACTAGCAGTGCTCACAGGAGCAGCTGTTACAGAATTAGCACCTAACGCAACGCCACGAACGTTATTTACTGTTGCTTTGCTACCGATAGCTAAGCCTTCGTTTTCTTGTACGCTTGCTTCGCTACCGATTGCTACAGCATCAGTTACTTCTTTTTGAGCTTTAAGTTTAGTGATTAATTCAGGATTATCTTTATAAACACTACGATCACGTACACGTTCTAATGTACCAGCTTGAGCGCTTACGCCCAATGCGATAGAACGAGAACCAGTTGCTTGTGCATCATCACCGATAGCCACAACATTTTTCTTGTCCCCATCTTGAGTACTCAAAGCACTAGCTTCACGCCCCATAGCAATGGAGCCGTAACCTTCAGAATGAGCATTGTTACCGATAGCTGTAGAACGTTCACCTAATGCCCATGCCGCATTACCTGCAGCCACAGAGGAACCGCCTAATGCATAAGTATCATTACCCAATGCCACACCGGAACCACCATGAGCACGCGCGGAGTTACCTACAGCAACGGAGTTATTTACTTTATATTGAGGGTCATTTTGAATACCGGATTCAGCATTGTTACCAATGGCAACGCCGTCTTTTGCGTAAGTTGTAGCAGCATTACCGATTGCCACTGCATTATCGCGGTAATGAGCAGCCGTATTACCGATAGCTACGCCTTGAATGCCTTTAGATGTAGCACGGTTACCGATGGCTACGCCTCTTACATAACCTTCACCTTTATAATTTGAACCTGATGCTACATACGCACTAGTACCCATAGCTACGCTATCTTCGGTATCTGATTTAGCACCTTGACCAATAGCAATGGAACGAGCTGCATTAGCTTGGGTATTAGTAGTTTCGTCATATGCTGTATACGGTGTGCCATTATCATCATATTTAGGAGTTGGATTTGCAGAACCGATAGCAATAGATTGATCACCTGTTGCCAATGCAGAGTGCCCCATAGCCAAGCTAGCTTTACCCTGTGCAGATGCAGCCGTACCGATAGCTGCCGCATATTGTTTGCCAGCATAGGCTTGTCTCATCATAGCCAAGGAGTTAAAACCTTTTGCTTTAGCAGCAGAACCGACAGCAATAGCGCCGATTTCTTCAGATTGAGCATAATGGCCTAAACCGATACCCAACGCACGAGATTGAGAATAGTCGCCGATAGAAATACCGGATACGGATCCATCTTTAGCACGTGCATTAGCTTTATTACCGATTTGGATGCCGAACACCTTATTATTGGTATATAAGTGTCCTTGTCCTGGATTCCCTGGTGTTTTGTAATCATACATATTAATAGTTGGTGCACCAGGGTTTGGTGTTAACCATGTCACACCGCCCGCAGTATATTCCTGACGATCCGCATTAGCCGGTGTTAAAGCAACCCCTCGATCAGATTCTGCCTGAACACCCGAAACCAACCCACTACCGCAGGTTAAAAACCATAGCCGCCAAGCCAACTTTTACCGAAGCTTTAGCGGAATTACTAACAAAGCTTTTGGAGCCACGAGTATGGCTTTTTGCGATTTCAGATACAACGACATATGCGCCTCGTACCTGACTCCAAATTACCCTATAAATACGATTCATTTAGTAGTACCTACCTTTCACACAGTTTTATAAGGGATTCTAAAACCAACACTAAAACACTAAAAAAATAATAAAATTTTCATCAAAAAAATTTAATTACTATACATATAAAAATATCAGATTAGTTTATGAATGTAAATATATTTTTTTCATATTTCGCTCATTTATTTTCAGAACTTTAAACTTCTTTTTAAAAAATTGATTTTTCTTACTCATTTAAATATATTTTCAATCATAAAAAAACCCTTACAACAATGGGCCAAACAACACTTATAATCTAAAGCTAATGATTTTATAGTAAATTAATCACATTTATAATTTTTCGATTAAAATTATATGTTCTGTATTATACACTATTATGAAAAAGTTTGTGAAGTCAAATACAAAAAGAACGAAAGTCTTTTCACAGTAGACTTTCGTTCTTTCATTTTTATATACCATATAGGGTTAAAATCATCTAATCTTCATGGGTATTTTCTGGTACATCAACAAGTTTTTACCGCATGAATATAAAATGAAATTTATATGATTTACATGCCTAAACGACTCATAATAAGAGCTAATTGTCGTTTAGTTTCTTCGTTATCCTTCTGTAGACGAAGGTTGTCTTCTTTCAATGCCGCATAGTCTGCAGTTAATTTTTTTCATCCTGCGCTTTCATGCGTGCATTTTCAGCTTTCAAAGCAGTCATTTCATCCTGCATTACGTACATAGAGCTGATAGGGCCGCCCTTGTATCGTTCAGGAATGGCCTTCTTCTCATCAGAAGAACCGAATTTACGAGTTACACCGGCATTCACCATATTATGACGGCTACCAACAGATACACCTGCATGGAACATAGTGTCTTCCGATGTGTAGTGAGCAACACCTAAAGCTGCTGCAGTTTCGCCTCTGTAATTACCAATACCAGCCATCACTTGAGTTGGTTCTAACGGATCATATTGAATCGGTTTCAACGCAGACATAGCCGCCGCATGAGCACCTACACGTTGCGTTTCGCCCGCCACGGAATTAATAGCATTGGCCATGCCCTCTGTAACTCCTTTCAATTGATTTACGTTAACCGCATCAGTACCGTTTACACCAGGACCTACATTGCTAATTGTTTTACCACCATTATTTAATCCGTCTTTAGTAAGACTTACAGTGTTACCGCTAGCAGGAGTAATGGTTATACCACTACCGTTTACAACCGTAGAGTTACCTGCAGCATCCTTAGTCGTTACGGACGTAAGACCTTTCAAATCTTTCGCCATACGAACTTTAAGATTAGTGCCGTCAGATACAACACCTACATTATCTTCTGTAGTCAACTTGCTAGCATCAGTAATACCACCGATTACGTTTACCTGTTCATTAAGCTTTTTGTTAATCACATTACCGGAATCACCACCGTATTTCATACCATCGTCTTTGGTTGCCACTTGATGTGTCTTGCCCTGTTCATCTTGGTACTTAATACGAGTAATAGCATTACCTCCGAGATCAGAATCGCCCTTATCAGCGGTAATATCCGCATTGCGACCATCTTTGCCAGTTAAACCGACGTGACCAACGCCGTCTTTGCCGGACATAGATACAGCATCTTTACCGTCTTTGCCTGTAACAGCTACTTTGCCGTCTGTACCATTCGCAGCGTCTGGACCCGTAATGGAAACGCCATCTTGACCGTTTTTGCCAACTTTCACCTTATCAGTCGTTACCGTATCGGCAGTAACCGTTTTGGTAGTAACACTATCGGTCTTAAGATTCTTAGCCATTTTAATAGTAACATTACCATTTTCGGCTACTGTTTTGATATTTTTCACCGGAATAATCGCTATCAGCCCCTTGACCTTCACCTTTGATGGTAACTTTTTGACCTAGATCACGGTGGAAATCACCTGTATTACCGGCGAAATCCATACCTTTCTTCGTAATGTCATCACCTAAGTTATTAATCTTATTATCCAGGTTTTTATGGGACTTCTGCAATTGATCTTCTGTAGCAGCACGACCACTTGTGATATTGTTAGGATCCCAATCTTTGTTTTCCAAACCTGTCACATGACCGTCCTTGCCATCAACAGATACTTTACCGGCAGCAATCTTACCGTCTTTTCCGTTGATGGTTACGTTGTCGCCGGCCTTGATTGTACCATTTTCACCGTCAATCGCAACATTACCGGCCTTAATGGTACCTTTATTACCATCGATTTCAACTTTATCGCCTGCTTTAATAGTGCCTTTGTTACCGTCGATAGTAATGTTATCACCGGCTTTGATAGTACCTGTTGTACCATCCATCGCAATTTGTTTCGTAGGGTCAGTTCCCATTGTTATTTGGTCTTTGAGGTCCACTTTGTAATTTGTAGAACCGTCCGCATTAGTGGTCTTATCTACTTGGACATTATTACCTGCTGTTACTGTTGTAGTAGCAGCTGCTGCGGCTTTATCCAATTGGGATTTATTAACCGCATCCTTCGGATTTGTACCATCGGCTACGTTTGTAATCTTATTGCTGGCTGCATCAATACCATCTTTCGTCATAGATGGACCGTTGGTAATCTTCACGCCGTCCTTTGTAACAGCAGTCAACGGATTGCCGTCCTTATCTTGAACGGCCATACCTTCACCATTAACAACGGTTTTACCGTTTACACCATTAGTGCCATTGTTGAAAGTTATGGAATCCAGACCTTTCAGATTTTTTGCCAAACGAACATTAAGGATATTATTTTTACTAATAACACCGATATTATTTTCGGTCAACTCAGATTCATTGGTGACACCACCCTTAATGTCCAATTGTTCATTAAGTTTCTTCTTGATGGTAGTACCAGAGTCGCCACCATATGCCATGCCATCATCTTTGGTTGCCACTTCATGGGTTGTGCCATTTTCATCTTTGTATTTAATGCGAGTAATTTCATTTCCATTAACATCAGTAGCACCTTTATCAGCGATAATATCCGCACTACGACCATCTTTACCAGTTAAACCGATATGACCTACACCGTCTTTACCGGACATGGACACAGCATCCTTGCCGTTTTTATCTGTAATAGCTACCTTACCGTCGATGCCAACCGCATCTGGACCTGTGAGAGATACGCCATCCTTACCGTCTTTGCCGACTTTCACGGATTCAGCCTTAAGATTTTTGTTCATCTTCACATCGATAGTCGTGTTACCTGTTGCTGCGTCTTGTTTGATAAAAGTCTTAATATTGTCACCGCTATAGTCGGTATCAGCAGCATTGCCTTCACCTTGAACAGTGACAGTAGAGCCTAATTTATTGGTTTGTACACCGCCTACATTGGCATTGAATTTGAGACCTGTATCAGTTTGACCTGCCAAGGCTTGTTTCAATTGATCCTCTGTTGCTGCACGACCGGATACGACTTTACCTACATCCCAAGTCTTATTATCAAGACCTGTTACATAATTACCAATAGTAGCAGGAGTTGCGCCATCAGATTGTTTACCCATGATTACCGTGCCGGCTTTCACAGTTTCCGTAGCCGTAACAGATGTAACATTAAGATCCTTTTTCAATTTGAGGCCGATCTTCGTATCGTCACCGGTTTGACTGATTTCCGTCGTAATATTGTCGTCTCCGTTTACCGTTACCTTAGAGCCTAGTTTATTAGTTTTTTCAGCGTTATTATCCGCATCAAAACGAAGGCCTTTGTTGGTAAGTTCAGTCTTAGCATCACTAATGTTTTTATTTAACTCAGTTTTAGTGTCATGCAATTGACCGCCGTTCACCGCATCTTTGAGTTAGCCGCCACATCGCCATTAGCAACATTGGTAATCTTTTGATCATTCGCATTGATGCCATTTGGAGATACATAATTCTTACCGCCTACGGTCAAACCACCACTATTGATAATTGTGCCACCAGCTGTTACGCTGTCCAAACCAGTTAATGTTTTAGCTAACTTCACGTTTAACGTACTGCCATCAGATACGACACCAATATTATTGTCCGTCAAGTTAGCAGCCGCTGCACCGCCTTTAATGGCAACAGTACCACCTAGCTTCTTATTAATAGTTGTGCCAGAATCACCGTCAAAATTCAAGCCTTTGTCCACTTCGGATTTAGATGCTACATCTTTAATCGTTACGGTTTTTGTTTTATCCGGATGGTTCTTATCCTGTACGGTCAATGCTACGTCACCATTGGCATCTACAGTGTAGTCACCATTGGAGCCTGCCGTAGGATTCGCAACGAGACTAAAGTCTGTTGCACTAGCACCTTGTTTCTTAACTTCATCACTAACCGTTTTCAATTGGTCTTCCGTTGCTGCACGGCCAGATGCAATCGTAGGGTTATCAATACTCCATGTCTTATTATCAAGACCGGTTACATAATTACCAGTATTAGCAGGAGTTGCGCCATCAGATTGTTTACCCATGGTTACCGTACCAGCTTTCACAGTTTCCGCTGCAGTAACAGATGTAACATTAAGATTTTTCTTCAATTTAAGGCTGATCTTTGTATCGTCACCAGTTTGACTAATTTCTGTCGTAATATTGTCATCGCCGTTTACCGTTACCTTGGAGCCTAGCTTATTCGTTTTTTCGTCATTATTATCCGCATTAAAACGAAGGCCTTTATTAGTAAGTTCAGTCTTAGCATCACTAATATTTTTATTTAACTCAGTTTTAGCGTCATGCAATTGACCGCCGTTGATTGCATCTTTGGAATTCGCCGCCACGTCGCCATTAGCAACATTGGTAATCTTTTGGTCATTCGCATTGATGCCGTTAGGAGATACATAGGTCTTATTGCCTACGGTCAAACCACCACTATTAATTGTTGTACCGCCAGCTGTTACGCTGTCCAAACCAGCCAATGTCTTAGCCAACTTCACGTTTAATGTGCCTGTGCCATCAGATACAACGCCAATATTATTATCTGTTAAATCTGTAGCCGCAGCTCCGCCTTTAATAGCAACAGTACCACCTAGCTTCTTATTAATCGTCGTGCCAGAGTCACCGTCAAAGTTCAAGCCTTTATCCACTTCGGATTTAGACGCCACATCCTTAATCGTTACGGTTTTTTTGTTTGAGCAGCCGGATGGTTCTTATCCTGTACGGTCAATGCTACATCACCGTTAGCATCTACAGTGTAGTCACCATTGGAGCCTGCCGTAGGATTAGCTACGAGACTGAAATCAGTTGCATTAGCACCTTGCTTCTTAACTTCGTCACTAACTGTTTTCAACTGGTCTTCCGTTGCTGCACGACCGGATGAAATCGTAGGATTTTTCAATGCTCCACGCCTTATTATCAAGACCGGTTACATAGTTGCCGTTATTCGCCGGATTTGCCCCATCAGCTTGTTTACCCATGGTTACGGTGCCGGCTTTCACAGTATCCGTAGCAACAATAGATTTAACATTGAGATCTTTCTTCAATTTAAGACCGATCTTAGTGTCATCACCGGTTTGAGTGATTTCCGTCGTAATGTTGTCATCGCCGTTTACCGTTACCTTGGAGCCTAGTTTATTCGTTTTTTCATCGTTATTATCCGCGTCAAAACGAAGGCCTTTATTGGTCAGTTCAGTCTTAGCATCATTAATATTATTGTTGAGTTCGGTTTTAGTGTCAGCGATATTTTTATTCAACTCGGTCTTAGTATCGCCAATGGTTTTATTTAATTCAGTCTTTGTATCAGTGATATTTTTGTTTAACTCAGTTTTGGCTTCATGTAATTGACCGCCGTTCACCGCGTCTTTGGAATTCGCGGCCACGTCGCCATTAGCGACATTGGTAATCTTTGGTCATTTGCGTCAATGCCATTCGGCGTTACATAGGTCTTACCTCCTACGGTCAAACCACTAGCATTAATAGTTGTGCCTCCAGCTGTCACACTGTCCAAACCAGTTAATGTTTTAGCTAACTTCACATTTAACGCACTGCCATCAGATACAACACCGATATTATTGTCCGTCAAGTTTGCAGCTGCGGCGCCACCTTTAATAGATAACTTATCGCCTAACTGCTTGTTGATTACAGCGCCGCTATCTCCATCGAAGTTAAGACCTTTAGCAATGGTCGTATTAATCGTAGAGATAGCATTTCTATTGGTCGTAATATCTTGTGTATTTTGAGAAATATCAGTCGTATTTTTGCCAATATCGGTTGTGTTCTTAGTGATATCAGCCGTGTTTTTAGCTATATCTTGTTTATTCTTGCCGATATCAGTAGTATTTTGAGCTATATCGGTCTTGTTCTTAGCTATATCTTGTTTATTTTTGCCGATGTCAGTTGTGTTTTGAGCTATTTTATCCTTATTTGTGTTAACTTGCGTATTAACAGCTTTTAACTGATCTTCCGTTGCAGCACGACCGGTTACGGCTTGTGGATTATCTACATCCCAAGCAGTATTGGTAAGACCAGTTACCGTGCCTGCAGTACCATCCACAGATACAGGATTAGCAGTTCCTAAGGTGATTTTATCCCCCTAATCCGACAGTATATTCCTTACCGCCGGCTGCATTTGTACCTTCTTCTACAGTGATGTTGCTGTTTTTAGCTTTCACAGTACTTGCCTTAGCAGTTCCACCGATAGCATCCTGCAACTGACTGAAGTTAACCGCATCAGTAGGATCTGTGCCTTTTGCTAGACCGGTAATCTTTTGATTATTTGCATTGATACCGTTTGGCGTTACGTAGGTCTTGCCGCCTACGGTCAAACCACTACCATTAATAGTTGTTCCACCAGCCGTTACGCTATCCAAACCAGTTAATGTTTTAGCTAGTTTCACATTTAATGTGCTGCCATCAGACACGACACCGATATTATTATCCGTAAGATCCGCCATAGCACCACCTTTAATGGTAACAGTGTCGCCTAATTTTTTATTAATCGCAGCACCGCTATCGCCGTTAAAGTTTAATCCTTTATTGATATTGGTTACATTTGTATTGACCTTATCATTAACGGATTTCAACTGATCTTCCGTAGCAGCTCGACCACTTACAGCTTGAGGATTATCCGCGTTCCAAGACTTATTATCGAGCCCTGTTACAAAGTTACCGTTGCACCGCCTGCACCACCTGATTGTTTGCCCATAGTCACAGTGCCGGCTTTCACAGTATCAGCAGCAGTAATAGTAGTAACATTGAGATCTTTCTTTAATTTAAGACCGATCTTAGTATCGTCACCAGTTTGGCTGATTTCTGTCGTGATATTATCATCGCCGTTTACCGTTACCTTGGAACCCAATTTATTGGTCTTAGCACCGCCTGTATCCGCATCAAATTTGAGACCTGTATTAATCACATCATTCTTCGCAGTCGATATATTATTGTTTAGCTCGGTTTTAGCATTATCTATATTGCCATTCAGTTCAGTTTTAGCGTCATTAATATTTTTATTGAGTTCAGTTTTGGCATCACCGATATTTTTGTTTAATTCAGTTTTAGCATCATTAATGTTGTTATTTAATTCGGTTTTAGCCGCATGAAGTTGACCGCCGTTAACTGCATCTTTGGAATTAGCCGCCACTTCACCATCAGCAACATTAGTTATTTTCTTGTCATTCGCATTAATACCGTTCGGAGTTACATAGGTCTTACCGCCTACGGTCAAACCACTACTATTGATAGTTGTACCCCCAGCCGTTACGCTATCCAAACCGGTTAATGTTTTAGCTAGTTTTACATTTAATGTGCTGCCATCAGATACGACACCGATATTATTATCCGTCAAATTCGCAGCCGCTGCACCGCCCTTGATGCTAAAGCTTATCGCCCAACTGTTTGTTAATTACAGCACCGCTGTCTCCATCAAAATTTAGACCTTTAGCAATAGTTGTATTGATTGTAGAGATAGCATTTTTATTAGTCGCAATATCTTGTGTGTTCTGAGTAATATTTTGCTTGTTTTGTGCAATATCAGTCTTATTTTTACCGATATCAGTAGTATTTTGAGCTATATCAGTCTTGTTCTTAGTTATATCTTGTTTATTCTTACCGATATCAGTCGCATTTTGAGCAATGTCAGTTGTGTTCTGAGCTATTTTATCCTTATTTGTATTGACTTGCGTATTAACAGTTTTTAACTGATCTTCCGTTGCAGCACGACCAGTTACGGCTTGTGGATTATTTACATTCCAAGCAGCATTAGTAAGTCCTGTTACAGTTCCTGCGGTTCCGTCCACAGTTACAGGATGTGCCGTACCTACCGCAAGTTTATTGCCCAATCCAACAGTGTATTCCTTACCACCATTCACATTGGTACCTTCTGTTACGGTTACATTTGCATCCTTTGATTTTACTGTAGTCGCCTTTGCAGTACCACCGATAGCACTTTGTAATTGACTGAAATTAACCGCATCGTTAGGCGCTGTACCATTAGCAACACCAGTAATCTTTTGATTATTAGCATTGATGCCATCAGGTGTTACATAGGTTCTAGCACCTACACTCAAACCATTTTTACTAATAGTAGTATTTCCTGCATTAACGCTCTCTAATCCTGTTAAATATTTTGCCAACTTTACAGTCAATCTACCGGTACCATCGGATACAACACCAATATTATTATCGGATAATGCCCCTGTAGCACCGCCTTTAATGACTAGAGTATCACCTAATTTTCTCTTAATCGAAGCACCTGTATCGCTGCTAAAATAGAGCCCTTTTTCAAGAGTATTATTGATAGTGTTAATATCATTCTTATTAGTAGTAATATCACCTTGTATTTTTGTGATATTTCGTGCATTGGCACCAATACGGCTTGAGTTATCTGAGATATTCTGCGTATTTTGATTAATAAAATACTGATTGGAATTAACTCTCTCATTAACCCGCTTTAACTGATCTTCCGTAGCAGCACGTCCTGTAACAGGTGCTGGATTATTTACATTCCATGATGTATTGGTAAGACCTGTGACCGTTCCTGTACCACTATCTATGGTTATAGGATGCGAGGCCGCCCCTTTTCCTACAGTAATCTTATAGTTTAAGCCAACAGTATACTCCTTACCACCTTTCGCCGTTGAGTTTTCTTTTATCGTAATATTACCATCATCATTTGCTTTTACTATGGCTTCTTTAGCTGTACCGTTAATTGCACGCTGCAACTGACCGTAGTTAACTGCATCCTGACTACCGCTACCGTCTGCAACACCTCTAAGCTGTTGATTATTGGCATTAAGACCACCTGTTGACACATAGAGTTTACCGCCTACAGACACCCCTTTATTATCAATCGTAGCAGTTCCTGCTGTTACGCTATCCAAACCAGTTATTTTTTTAGCCAATTTCACATTTAGTGTGCCATTTCCGTCTGCTTGAACCCCAATATTGTTGTCAGCCAAAGCACCGCTAGCGCCACCTTTTATTCTTACTGTGTCACCTAATTTTACTTGGTTCTGAACGAAGTTATCACCATAAAAGAACAATCCCTTATCAATATTATCCTTATTATATCTAATAGCATCGTGGATCGTGCTTTTACCTGTAAAACCGATATCGCTCATCGTTAATTTACCGGTATCAGGATCGAGCGCCGCATTACCGCCAAGGATATTTTTAGTAGTAGTGGCTAAATTGCCCAAGCTATTTGCTACGGCATATAGCTGACTACCATTAATAGCATCTGTAGACGAAGGATTCATACGCCCTGCTGCCACATTTGTAATCGTGCGTTTTACCGTATCATTACCGATACTTACAGTAGAATCTGCCGTTCCTCCCGCTAAATTCTTATACCACAAACCATTTACAAGCTGATTCGGTGTACTATGAGTATCCGCAGTCGCAGAATTAGTACCTAATGCAACTGAGCGATTATGATTTTTGTTTACCGTCGTATTTCTACCAAGAGTAACACTATCCTCTGCATTGCTAACTGCACGATTACCGATGGCAATACTATTTTTCTGAACTGAGTCAGAATCTGTACCAATAGCTATAGAAGAATCCTCACGGGCATTACTTTCCCAGCCCATTGCAATGGAGTTGAGTCCTACTGCATAGGAGTTTACACCAAGAGCTCTGGACCCTTCGCCCTTAGCTTGTGCATTATTACCAATTGCAACGGCCCATTTACCTCTTGCCTGCGACCCGTTACCCATTGCAACCGCACCACCGGCAGCAGCTTTAGCATTATTACCAAAAGCCATGGATGATCCACCCCAAGCTCTGGCATTGGTACCAAATGCCTGATCATTATCGGCGCCCACATAGTTACCGGCCTCATCATATCCAGCCCAGGATGTATTACCAAGGGCAAAGCCATTTAAAGAAGCTACTTTTGTCAAATTACCGATAGCAACACCATTATTTACTTCAACGTTTGCATTTCTTCCGATGGCAACACCTTGTACATTACCAACACCAGCCCTATTTGCTCTTGTAACAGTAGCACCTGTACCCAATGCCACACTGTTATCTGCCAATGCTGTACTATTGTCACCTATCGCTACAGTACCATTTTTTAGCTTGAGCGCCGGCCCCTTGCACAATAGTACTCCCTTTGCACGATCATTGGGGACATCACGGACATACATAAAGCCGCAGCAATTACAGGCCCTGACATCTTGGCAAATACCGTTGTCATTGTCGAGCGTTTCGACATATTTTTCGCTGTTTCAGCCACAACGACATAACATCCTTTTGTACGGCTCCAGATTACTTTAAAAATTCGGTTCATCTCGTCTTACTCCTTGCATAAAAACTATCAAATTTAGTGAATATAATAAAAATATTTTATATTTCTTTTAAAAAGTAAAAACACAGTTAATATATGGCTATTTACCGATGCATATTATATTAAACATATCATATTCTATGGTAAAAGTAAAAAAATTTTTCACTCTACACTCACTTCTAAATCATAAATATTTATGAATATACAAAAAGGCCGTCATATACCTTATGAATATGCTAAATGTACTAATTTTTTTCGCATAAAATTAACTTCATGAAAAATGTATTTCACCTTAGTAAACTATTATGATCCAATTATTATTCACCCTATATCACTCACCTATTTTAATTACATTACAAGTTAACCATGACATATATATGCTCATAACAACCATTTCATCTATTTTTTGCATGCAAAAAGGCGCCAAAAGCATTTCGCTTTTGGCGCCTTTCATAAGCACTGCCGTATCAATATGTTATTTCATATTATTTCAAGCCCGCTTGTTGCATCAATAATGCAATTTGTGCTCTCATTTCTTCATTGTCGCGTTGTACTTTTTTTCGTACTTAGCTTTCAAAGCAGTCATTTCATCTTGCATTACGTACATGGAGCTGATAGGGCCACCTTTGTAACGTTCAGGAACTGCTTTCTTAGCATCAGAAGTACCGAATTTACGAGTTACACCAGCATTCACCATGTTATGGTGGCTACCAACAGATACGCCTACATGGAACATTGTATCTTCTGCTGTGTAATGTGCAACGCCAAGAGCTGCCGCAGTTTCACCTCTGTAATTACCGATACCAGCCATTACTTGAGTTGGCTCCAATGGATCATATTGAATAGGTTTCAATGCAGACATAGCCGCCGCATGTGCGCCTACACGTTGTGTTTCGCCTGCTACGGAGTTAATAGCATTAGCTAAACCATCTGTAGCACCTTTCAATTGATTTACGTTAACTGCATCAGTGCCGTTTACACCAGGGCCTACATTGGTAATTGTATTACCGCCGTTGTTGAGGCCATCTTTAGTAAGGCTTACTGCATTACCGCTAGCAGGTGTAATTGTTACACCGCCACCGTTCATAACAGTAGTATTACCTGCAGCATCCTTAGTGGTTACTGTTTCAAGACCTTTCAAGTCTTTCGCCATACGAACCTTAAGGTTGCCAGTACCATCGGATACAACACCTAAATTGTCCTCTGTAGTCAACTTGCTAGCATCAGTAATGCCACCCACTACATTAACTTGTTCGTTAAGCTTTTTCTTGATTACGGAGCCGCTATCGCCACCGTATTTCATACCATCGTCTTTAGTTGCCACTTGATGTGTCTACCATTTTCATCTTGGTACTTAATACGAGTGATTACATTACCGTCTAAGTCTGGATCACCTTTATCAACGGTAATATCCGCATTACGGCCGTCTTTACCAGTTAAACCAATATGACCAACGCCGTCTTTGCCGGACATGGATACAGCATCTTTACCGTCTTTGCCTGTAATACCTACTTTGCCGTCTGTACCGTCAGCACCATTAGGACCAGTAATAGATACGCCATCTTGACCGTTTTTACCAACTTTTACCTTATCGGTAGTTAAGCTATCAGTCTTAAGGTCTTTCGCCATCTTGATATTAACATTACCATCTTGGTCGGCTACTGTTTTAATATTTTCGCCGGAGTATTTATCGTCAGACTCTGTACCTTCACCTTTGATAGTAACCTTTTGGCCTAAATCACGGTGGAATTCACCTGTATTACCAGCAAAATTCATACCTTTTTTCGTAATTTCATCACCTAAGTTATTAATCTTGTTATCCAAGGATTTGTGAGATTTTTGCAATTGATCTTCTGTAGCAGCACGACCACTTGTGATATTGTCAGGATCCCAATCTTTGTTTTCTAGACCTGTCACATAACCGTCTTTGCCATCAACAGATACCTTGCCTGCTGCAATCTTACCATCTTTACCGTCAATAGTTACCTTGTCGCCAGCTTTAATTGTACCGTTTTCACCGTCAATCGTTACATTACCCGCTTTAATAGTACCTTTGTTGCCGTCGATTGTAACTTTATCGCCAGCCTTGATAGTACCTGTAGTACCATCCATTGCGATTTGTTTCGTAGCATCAGAGCCCAATGTCACTTGATCTTTAAGACTTACTTCATAGTTCTTGGAACCATTCGCATTGGTGCTAGGTGTCACAGTAATATTATTACCTGCAGATACCGTTGTGGATGCAGCTGCTGTAGCTTTATCCAATTGAGATTTATTAACTGCATCGTTAGGGTCCGTGCCATCAGCAACATTCGTAATCTTGTTACCGCCGTTATTTAAGCCGTCTTTTGTAAGACTTACTGCATCGCCACCAGCACGATTGATGGTCATGCCATCGCCATTGATAACAGTATTATTGCCGCCGTTTGTGAAAGTAGCAGACGTCAAGCCTTTCAATTCTTTCGCCAAGCGCAATTTCAATGTATCGGAACCGTCGGAAACAACACCGATGTTGTCTTCAGTCGCTAATTTGCTTTCATCAGAGATACCGCCCTTAACATTCACTTGGTTGTTAAGTTTCTTTTTAATCACATTTCCTGTATCGCCGCCGTACATCATACCATCGTCAAGAGTTGCAAGTGTATGTGTATTACCGTCTTTATCTTCGGTCACTAAACGATTAATGCTTGTACCATCTACACCGTTTTTAGCGTCGCCACCTTTAAGTGTAACGCCGTCTTGACCGTTTTTACCAGCAATGGCCACACTATTAGCTTTGAGATTTTTGTTCATCTTCACATCGATAGTTGTGTTGCCATCTTGATCTTGTGTGATGAAAGTTTTAATGTTTTCACCGCTGTAGTTAGCATCAATATCATTACCTTCGCCCTTAACAGTAACTGTAGAGCCAAGTTTATTAGTTTTTACACCGCCACTGTTAGCATCGAATTTCAAACCTTTATTAGTTAATGCGTCTTCACTATCTTTGATTTTATCTTTCAAGTAATCCACATTAACTGCTTCGCTACCGTCATTGCCTGTCGCATACGCCAAGTTAGACACATGAGTGCCGCCTTGTTTGTTAGCATATGTAGGGCCTTCATAACTTACCTTTGTCTTATCAACGGCACCATTATTGTCCAAATCATACTTAACAGCACGATCATTTAATTTGTCGAGGCTAGATTTAGACGCAACGTCCTTAATCTTAACAGTCTCTTTTTTACCTGCATGGTTTTTATCCTCTACAGTTAAGTCAACATCGCCGTTAGAATCAACTGTATAAGCCTCATCTGCAGCAGCTGCATTTTTTACCAAACGGTAATCTGTAGCAGCAGCACCTTGATTCTTAATTACATCGCTGATTTTTTTCTCAATTGATCTTCTGTAGCAGCACGACCGTTTACAGGATTAGATGTATTTACATCCCAATCTCTATTATCAAGACCTGTTACATAATTTTTAGTATCAGCGTGTTTACCTATCGTTACGCCACCTGCTTTTACAGTATCTGTAGCAGTAAGAGTTGTAACGTTAAGATTTTTATTTAATTTAACGCCGATTGTAGTATCATCGCCAGTTTGCGTAATTTCAGTAGTGATATTATCATCACCATTTACTGTTACTTTAGAACCAAGTTTGTTCGTTTTTTCATCGTTATTATCAGCGTTGAAACGAAGGCCTTTGTTGATAAGTTCAGTTTTAGCCTCGTGTAATTGACCGCCGTTTACTGCATCTTTGGAATTAGCAGACACATCCCCGTTAGCAACATTCGTTACCTTTTGGTCATTCGCATTAAGACCTGTTGGAGATACATATGTTTTACCGCCTACAGTCAAACCGTTGCTATCAATCTTAGTATTACCAGCTGTAACGCTATCCAATCCAGTCAATGTTTTAGCTAATTTCACATTCAATGTGCCATTGCCGTCGGATTCAACACCGATATTACCGTCGGACAATGTGCCTGTAGCACCGCCTTTAACGGATAGTTTTTCACCTAATTTTTTATTGATAACTGCACCGGAGTCACCATCAAAGTTCAAACCTTTATCAATAGCAGTTTTATTAGTGTTAACTTTATCATTAACTTTTTGTAACTGATCTTCAGTAGCACCCCGACCAGATACAGCCACAGGATTGTCTACATTCCAATCTGTATTTGTAAGGCCTGTTACATGACCAGCATCACCGTCTACAGTTACAGGATGTGCTGTACCTACGGTAATTTTATTACCTAAACCAACAGTATATTCCTTACCGCCTGCTGCGTTTGTACTTTCTGTTACAGTTACATTCGCATCCTTTGCTTTTACAGTGGATGCTTTAGCTGTACCACCGATAGCAGCTTGTAATTGGCTATAGTTAACTGCATCATTAGGGTCGCTACCATTAGCAACATTAGTAATCTTTTGATTATTCGCATTGAGACCTGATGGAGACACATACGTTTTACCGCCTACAGTCAAACCACCGTTATTGATAGTAGTGCCACCAGCTGTAACGCTGTCCAAACCTGTCAATGTTTTAGCTAATTTCACATTCAATGTGCCATTACCGTCGGATTCAACACCGATATTACCGTCGGATAATGCGCCTGTAGCACCGCCTTTAACAGTTACAGTGTCGCCTAATTGTCTGTTGCTTACTGTACCTGTATCACCAGCAAAATTCAAGCCTTTATTAATTTTTGTATTAATAGTGGAGATGTCTTGCTTGTTTTGAGCGATATCAGTTTTGTTCTTAGCAATATCGCCAGCATTTTTAGTGATATTTTGCTTGTTAGTATTGATATCACCAGCATTTTTGTCGATTGCAGCTTTATTGGTATTAACTTTATCGTTTACCTTTTTCAACTGATCTTCTGTCGCAGCACGGCCGGATACAGCTACAGGATTATCTACATTCCAGTCTTTATTTTGAAGGCCAGTTACATGACCAGTAGTACCATCAATAGTTACAGGTTTTGCTGTGCCTACTTTAATGGTATTACCTAATGTCATATTAATAGTTGTATCACCATTAGCTTGTGTAATTGCGGCATTGATATTGCTGCCATCACCTTTGATAGTAACTTTAGAACCTAATAGATTATTTTTCGCGCCACCTGTATTAGCATCAAAGTTAAGACCTTTATCAATAGTGTCTTTATTGAATTTAATAGCATCATGAATCGTGCCTTTGCCTGTATTGCCGATATTGCTCATCGACAAGTTGCCAGTATCAGGGTCAAGCGCTGCATTGCCACCTAAAATACCTTTTGTAGTGCTTGCTAAATTACCCAAAGTATTAGCAACAGCATATAATTGGCTACCGTTAATTGCATCTGTAGATTGTGCATCCACACGACCTGCAGCCACATTTGTAATAGTACGTTTTACCGTATCACTACCTACACTAAGCGTGGAGTCAGCACTGCCGCCCGCATAGTTTTTATACCACAAACCGTTTACCAATTGATTTGCTGTGCTTACTGTAGCATCAGTCTTAGAATTAGCACCTAATGCAACGGAACGTTCATGTGCAGCATTAGCAGACACGCCTAATGCCATAGAGTTTGTCTTCTCAGCTTTACTACTTAGACCTAATGCTACAGAGCCTTCTGCACCAGCAGATGTTGAAGCTTGTACGCCTAAAGCTAGGGAATTACCACCAGATGCAATAGATTTATCACCAGCTGCAATATCTGCATAGCCATTTGTAGTACTACCCCAACCGAGTGCAGTGGAGTGAGAGCTATTAGATGTAGCATTCGTCCCCAACGCAGAAGACCCCTGTTTCATAGCTTTAGAGCCATTACCGATAGCTACGGCCCAATCACCTCTAGATTGAGAGCCATTACCCATAGAGATGGCACCGCCACCACTAGTTATTGCATCATTACCAAACGCCATAGAGGTGCCACCATAAGCACGTGCATTGGAACCGAAGGCTTGGTCATTATCCTTACCGATTACTCTATTGTTTTCATCATAACCGGCACGCGCATTATTACCAAGGGCAAAACCATTAGTGGATGCCACGCGTGTTTCATTACCCAAGGCTACACTGTTATTTGTAGTGGAACGAGAATTATGACCGATAGTTACGGCTTGTGCACCATCAGCACTAGTACCGGAACCAATAGCAATGGCATTGACAACCTTAGTTGTTGCACCTTGACCAATGGCGATACCACCTGTTCGTTGATCAGGATCTACATCCTGCCCCTATTAGGATCAACTGTTACAGTTGCACCACGACCGATAGCGATACCGCTCTGCGTTTTACCTTCATCAGTATCGCCTTTACCTACGGATGCACCAGTACCCATTGAGATACTATAGTCACCCTTAGCTACTGTATTATCACCAATCGCGATACCACCGTCATTTTCAGCTTGTGCGTTAGTACCATTTTTAATCGGTGCCCCTAAGGCATCCGTAGGCATCATAACGCCTGTCAACATAACGGCAACCGCAGTAGCACCTACCATTTTAGAAAATACAACCGACAAAGAGGAACGTTTCGTCATATTCTTTGCTGTTTCTGCCACCACAACATAGCAGCCCTTTGTGCGATTCCAAATCACTTTAAATACTCGATTCATTAATCTTTCTCCTATAAAACTTATAAAAACTTACTAACTAACTATCTACATATTTAATGAAATAACAATGATGGATCGATGATGTATTGAGAATTCATCGACATTCTTGAATTTGTATATCTAAAATACCACATATTACGGGAAAAAGTAAACTTTTTTTCATTTTATTTTCATAAAACTTTTTGTGTTTTAAGTTATTAATAATTTCGATAAAATTAAATATACTGAATATTCTGCATAAATGCTGTATTTTTACTATTATTTACCAACTTTCATAAATAATACTAATATGCTCCATAATTATGTACCAATATTACATCATATATAACCAATTTATTTTCTCTTCATTATTCTGATTTATGATAGACTATATAATAGAATGATATCTTTTCATAAACAGATATCGTACAGTGTTTCTGCCATTTTTGACTCAATGTACGTACACAATTACTACATACCTACTTAAGCCAATTAACTATTGCACAATCAATAAAGGTAGCATTTTATTATATAGTAAAGGGAATGACAGGTGAAATTCAAATCGCCGTCATTCCTTTTTATTCTAAGGCACTCTAAAAGGCGTATCGGCGGGATTTATAGGCTTTTATAGAAATAGAGCATATGTGTATAAAAAAACAATTTATACGATTACTCCATGTGTTTTTTTAATTTTTATTGTTATACTGAAAGCAGAAAGGAGGAAGAAATCTATGTCAGAACTCAATATCTTACAACAAAATATAGATAAACCAAATACGGTTACAGAAGAAGATATCGTAGTTACACGAGATAATCAAACTTTCACAATCAAAGGTCGCTTTAATGGGGAAGAAGGCGTATTCACATATGATGCGGACGTTCAACCTAACGATCAGTTACAATTTCTGCATCACAATTTTACGGCCATCGTAAAAATTACATATAAGGTGATTCAAGGTCAGCGAATCACATTGATTGCAAATTATATGCATAAAAATATCGGGGTATTGTTAATACAAACAACACCCCGATATTTTTTTATCGGTCATACAATTATAAGAAATACAATACAACACAACAACACTTAATTCTTATAATTGAATCATCTAAAATTATTGAATTGTCGGTGCATTAATCGCTTTTACGAAGATCCACTGTGTGAAGTTCGTCCATCGCAGGAGCTGCTTTTTTTCATCCACAGGTTTCACGCGATTATTACCGTCTTTCATAGCTTCGTTCAAGCTAAAGATCACCATTTCGTTCATGTAGAAACGCAATTCATCATCATGTACATTGGCTGTATTGCGATCCAAGATATCGATGATTTGTTGCGCATAGTCCAATTTAGCATCTTCAGATACAGTCGCATGTTCTGTAAAGAATTGTTTGTAATCATTGTACAAACGATCTAACGCCAAACGCCCATAGCTATCGTTTTTATAACGATGGCTCACGATGTACCAGCTGCGACGAACGTTCATGTAGTACAATACATTGTTACGGTAACGCTCTTGACCGGTCATAACACGGGAATCATCCATGATACGTTTTCCCTTTTGGTCCAATTGGAATTGTGTGAAAGCATTAACAACGTCACGAACTTCTTCGCTAGGTACAGGAACTGCAACTTCCGCTTCAATCACGTTTAATGGTTCTGCCGGTTGTTCTGGCATCATCAATCGATCTTGAGCCGCATCCGCTTGACCTACCGCGCATACACAAGCAAGTGCCAATACAGGCATAAATGTTTTGAATTTCATAAATCCTCCTAATGACGAGCCGCCCCCCGAAGGGCGGCTTTCATATTCCTTACATGATTCTTACATGACTAGAGTATACTAAATAACCCATTTAATCAAGTCAAATTTACTTTGTAAGCCCTGCTTGTTGCATCAACAATGCAATTTGAGCCTTCATTTGTTCATTATCTTCCTTCACAGAGGATAATTCATCAATACGTTGTTGCATACGTGCATTTTCAGCCTTCACAGAAGACAATTCGTTAAGGCTTTCTTGCATACGTGCATTTTCAGCTTTCAACGCTGTTACCTCATCTTGCAACACATAAACAGAGCTGATAGGGCCACCTTTATAACGTTCTGGAATCGCTTTCTTCGCATCGGAGTTACCGAATTTGTGAGTTACACCGGCATTCACCATGTTATGGTGACTACCAACAGATACGCCTACATGGAACATAGTGTCTTCTGCTGTGTAATGTGCAACGCCTAACGCCGCTGCCGTTTCACCTCTGTAATTACCGATACCGGCCATTACTTGAGTCGGTTCCAACGGATCATACTGAATCGGTTTCAACGCAGACATAGCCGCCGCATGAGCACCTACACGTTGTGTTTCACCCGCTACAGCATTGATTGCATTCGCCATCTTATCTGTTGCGCCTTTTAATTGATTTACGTTAACCGCATCAGTACCGTTCACACCAGCCGCAACATTGGTAATTGTATTACCGCCGTTGTCCAAACCATCTTTAGTAAGGCTCACAGCATTACCGCTAGCAGGTGTAATCGTTACACCGCCACCGTTCATAACTGTAGTATTACCTGCAGCATCCTTAGTTGTTACTGTTTCAAGACCTTTCAAGTCTTTCGCCATACGAACCTTAAGGTTGCCAGTACCATCGGATACGACCCCTAAATTATCTTCTGTAGTCAACTTGCTAGCATCAGTAATGCCACCCACTACATTAACTTGTTCGTTAAGCTTTTTCTTGATTACGGAACCGCTATCGCCACCGTATTTCATACCATCATCTTTAGTTGCCACTTGGTGGGTCTTACCGTTTTCGTCTTGGTACTTAATACGAGTGATGTTGTTACCGTCTAAGTCTGGATCACCTTTATCAACGGTAATATCCGCATTACGGCCGTCTTTACCAGTTAAACCGATATGACCAACACCGTCTTTACCGGACATGGATACAGCATCTTTACCGTCTTTACCAGCAATACCTACCTTGCCATCTGTGCCGTTCGCTGTATCAGGGCCTGCGATAGATACGCCATCTTGACCATCTTTACCAACGTTAATAGTGCCTTTGTTACCGTCGATTTCAACCTTGTCACCAGCTTTGATTGTGCCTGCATTACCATCGATGGCAATTTGTTTCTTCGGATCGGAGCCTAATGTTACTTGGTCTTTAAGGCTTACTTCATAGTTTTTAGAACCATTCGGATTGTCGCTTGGTGTAACCTTAATATTATCGCCTGCTGTTACCGTTGTAGTCGCAGCAGCTGCAGCTTGATCCAGTTGAGATTTATTGACTGCATCAGTTGGAGCTGTACCTTTAGCTACATTAGTAATCTTGTTACCACCGTTATCCAAACCATCTTTAGTTAGACTCACAGGGTTACCACTAGCAGGTGTAATCTTCATGCCGCCACCATTTACAACTGTAGTGTTGCCTGCAGCATCTTTAGTTGTTACTGTTTCAAGGCCTTTCAAGTCTTTTGCCATACGAACCTTGAGGTTATTGCTACCATCGGATACGACACCTAAATTGTCTTCTGTAGTCAACTTGCTAGCATCAGTAATGCCACCGATTACGTTTACTTGTTCATTAAGCTTTTTGTTGATTACGGCACCGCTATCGCCACCGTATTTCATACCGTCGTCTTTAGTCGCCACTTGATGTGTCTTACCGTTTTCGTCTTGGTATTTAATACGAGTGATTTCGTTACCTTCAAGATCAGGATCACCTTTTTCAACAGTGATATCTGCGCTGCGACCATCTTTGCCGTTTAAGCCGATATGACCAATACCGTCTTTACCGGACATAGATACAGCATCTTTACCATTTTTATCGGTAACAGCTACCTTGCCGTCTGTACCATTCGCTGTGTCAGGACCAGTAATAGATACACCGTCCTTACCATCTTTGGCAACCGTTACAGATTCAGCTTTAAGATTTTTGCTCATCTTCACGTCAATGGTCGTGTTGCCTGTTGCCGCATCTTGTTTGATGAAAGTCTTGATATTTTCACCGCTATAATCGCTATCAGCAGCTTTACCTTCGCCTTGTACGATTACTGTAGAACCTAATTTACTAGTTTGTACACCGCCTACATTGGCATCAAATTTAAGGCCTGTTGCAGTTTGATTTGCCAAAGCTTGTTTCAATTGGTCTTCTGTTGCGGCACGACCAGATACAACATTACCTGGATCCCAAGTCTTATTATCAAGACCAGTAATATAGTTGCCTGTATTACCAGGGTTCGCACCATCAGCTTGTTTACCCATTGTTACGTCCCCTGCTTTCACAGTGTCCGTAGCCGTAACAGATCTAACATTAAGGTCTTTCTTTAATTTAAGAGCAATCTTAGTATCATCACCAGTTTGAGTAATTTCTGTAATGATGTTATCATCGCCGTTTACAGTTACTTTAGAGCCCTAGTTTATTCGTTTTTTCATCGTCATTATCCGCGTTAAAACGAAGGCCTTTATTGATAAGGTCAGTTTTAGTATTATCAATTTTATTATTTAAATCATTCTTGGTATTCGTAATTTGGTCACCAAGATCTTGCTTAACTTGATGTAATTGACCACCGTTAACTGCATCTTTAGAGTTTGGAGTCACATCGCCATTAGCAACATTCGTTACCTTTTGGTCGTTTGCATTGATACCATTTGGAGATACATAATTCTTACCACCTACGGTCAAACCGCCGTTATTGATGGTAGTATCACCAGCTGTGACGCTATCCAAACCTGTCAATGTCTTAGCCAATTTCACATTCAATGTGCCCGTACCATCGGATACAACACCGATATTGTTGTCAGACAATGTGCCTGTAGCACCGCCTTTAACAGCAACAGTATCACCCAATTTCTTATTGATTGTCGCACCGGAGTCACCGTCAAAATTCAAACCTTTTTCAATAGTTTTATTGATGGTAACGATATCGCCAGCGTTCTTTGCGATATTTTGCGTATTATTAGCAATATTACCGGCATTTGTTGTGATATTTTGTTTGTTATCTGCGATAGCTTGTTTATTTTTATCGATTTGATCCTTATTGGCATTAACTGTATCGTTAACCTTTTTCAACTGATCTTCTGTAGCCGCGCGACCAGGAACAGCCACAGGATTGCCTACATTCCAATCTGTATTTTGAAGGCCTGTAACATGGCCTGCATTACCATCTACAGTTACAGGATGTGCAGTACCAACATTAATTGTATTACCTAATCCAACAATATATTCCTTACCACCTACTGCATTTGTACCTTCTGTTACAGTTACATTTGCATCTTTTGCTTTCACAGTAGGCGCTTTATCGATAGAGTTAATCACATTTTGTAATTGACCATAGTTAACCGCATCATTAGAGTTAGTACCATCAGCTACATTGGTGATCTTTTGGTTATTTGCATTGATACCGTTTGGAGATACATAGTTTTTACCATCTACGGTCAAACCGCCGTTATTGATAGTAGTGCCGCCAGCTGTAACGCTGTCCAAACCAGTCAATGTTTTAGCCAATTTAATATTTAGCGTATCAGTGCCATTGGAAACGACACCGATATTGTTATCTGTTAACTTAGTTGCATCGGTCACGCCGCCTACAATATTAGTTTGTTCACCTAATTTACGCGTAAATTTATTATCTGTAGCTGCTGCAGCTTTTACATCGCCTGCATAGGATACACCTTTTTCTACTTCTGTTTTAACTGCAAACAATTGGCTACCATTGATAGCATCAGTGGAGGTAGCAGAAATACGACCGGCCGCTACATTAGTAACAGTTCGTTCCATACCTGCTTTGCCTACGCTTACTGTGGAGGCAGGGTTTGTGCCTGTGAAATTATGCGTTACCCCATTGATTGTGGCAGAAGGAGTAGCCACAGCTGCTGCTGTTTCAGAGCCATTACCGATAGCTACGGCATTGTCATTAGCTACTTTCGTATTATTACCAAGAGCTAAACCATTAGCCCCTGTCACAGTAGCACTGTTACCTAAAACCATGCCGTTATCTGCGGAAATAGTGGAGTTACTACCTACTACATAGGAATTATCCGTTGTAATGGTATTCTTATAACCGAACGCACCGGCTATATTACCTTTAACCGTACCAGCAGTAACCTTTTTAATTTTATCGCCATTAGACTCTGTAGTTTCAGTAACAGTAGCCGACCCTACTGTATTTTCACTACCGATAGCATATGCATTATTACCATATACCTTATTGCCTCTACCAAGAGCGCCTGCAGCAGAACCAGATAGAGTAGCATTTGTCATATCAAAGCCTACTATATTCGCATCACCGAGGGAGGTGGATTTCTCACCATATGCACCGGCTTGACTACCGATAGCAAGAGAGTTATTCCCCCAGCTACGAGCCATAGCACCAATAGCGGAGCTAGCCACACCTTTTGACAAGGAGTTAGCACCGATAGCATTAGAACCTGTGCCTAAAGACTGTGTCATCATACCAATAGCAAGGCTGGCATTTCCGATAGAAGCAGTATTTACATAGTTCTTACTATCATTAAGCCCTGCTGTACCCAATCCACTTGGATGTAATGCAGCCACTTCACGGTTAAAGTTTTTCTGCGTACCTGGCACCGCTAAATCAGGAATAGCATTATATAAATCAGGTTTCGCTTTATCGATATCATCACCGCCGATAGCGATAGAAGAGTGTCCAATAGATCTCACATCACCACCGATAGCCACAGATTGAGTACCATATACCTTTGCTACGCTACCAATAGCTACAGATTGTGAGAATAGCTGGCCATCACTGTCAACAGTAGCATTCTTTCTAATTATATTAGCTTCCGCTGCAGCACCGATGACTACGTCACCACGAGAACCGTAAGAAGCAGCTTCTGCACCCATTACAACTGCGCCGGAGCCAGGTTGTTGATGATACATGGAAATCGTGCTCTTTGCTTGACGACCTATTACAATATCGCCATTTTCCTTTGCCACTGACCCTTGACCGATAGCAATAGTACCCGCAGGATATGGAACCTTCACTCGTTGTTGACCTTCAGCCTTCGCACCATTACCGATGGCAATACCATTTTCACTTGTTGCTAATGTAGCCGCGTCATTACCTATCGCCACAGACTTAGCACCTGCGGATTTCGCATTATCACCAACTGCCACGCTATTGCTACCAGTAGCAGCAGCGCCAGGGCCTTGTATTACACTTGCTTCTGCAATCCCCGATACTAAACAACCCGTAATAGCAAACGCGCATAAAGCTGCACGGAAAGTAATGCTCGTTCTTGCAGAACTCACACTAGCTTTACCGCCACCGCTCTTAACTAACTCAGATACTACAACGTAGCAATTTTTAGCTTTACTCCAAATTACATTATAAATTCGATTCATGTTATTCCTTTCTCACCGAACTACCGGTCTTGCCGGTTACGCATTCTATTTATATCCTCATATAATAAAATAAAAGAAGAAGTCATAGACATAAAAAATCATCTACACTTCTAACATAAAACAATAGTACTCAATACTATAGTTTAAGTACTATTACGTATATCTTTTCCTATAAGATACTCACTCTAGCGACTACTATATCAAATAATTTCAATATTGTAAACAGCTTTTTTTTCATGTTTCATTCATTTTTTTATAGTTTATTTAACAGATTTAAAAAAATAAGATAGAAATTCTTCATCTTTTTCTATATATTTGTGGAATTAAATTTACATATTCACATACAAAAGATTTAATCTATGATGATAAAAAGCCGAGGCAGTTTCTGCCTCGGCTTTCGTCATATGATATAGTCTAAATTTTATTGAATTGTAGGTGCATTAATCGCTTTGCGAAGGTCTACTGTTGGAAGTTCATCCACCGTAGGACCCATTTTTTCATCTACAGGTTTTACGCGATTATTGCCGTCTTTCATGGCTTCGTTCAAGCTAAAGATAACCATTTCGTTCATGTAGAAACGCACTTCATCATCATGTACATTGGCTGTATTGCGATCCAAGATATCGATGATTTGTTGCGCATAGTCCAATTTAGCATCTTCAGATACAGTCACATGTTCTGTAAAGAACTGTTTGTAATCGTTGTACAAACGATCTAACGCCATGCGCGCATAGCTGTCATTTTTATAACGATGGCTCACGATGTACCAGCTACGACGAACGTTCATATAATACAATACATTATTGCGGTACCGTTCTTGCCCCTTCATAACGCGAGAGTCGTCCATGATATATTTGCCTTTTTGATCCAATTGGAATTGTGTAAAAGCATTCACTACGTCACGAACTTCTTCGCTAGGTACAGGAATGGCCACTTCTGCTTCAATTACGTTTAATGGTTCAGCTGGTTGTTCCGGCATCATCAATCGATCTTGAGCCGCATCCGCTTGACCTACCGCGCATACATAAGCCAGTGCCAATACAGGCATAAATGTTTTGAATTTCATACTTCCTCCTGATGATGAGCCGCCCCGGAAAGGGCGGCTTTCACAATCCTTACATGAGTGGTTAAGAACTCGAATATTCAGATTCGATTATTTTGTAAGACCTGCTTGTTGCATCAACAATGCGATTTGAGCTTTCATTTCTTCATTATCGCGTTGTACTTGATCGTATTTAGCAGTTAACTCTAGATCATGTTGTTTCATACGTTCATTTTCAGCTTTCAATGCAGTCACTTCATCCTGCAATACATACGCGGAGCTGATAGGGCCGGCCTTATAACGTGCAGGAACCGCTTTCTTCGCATCGGAAGTACCGAATTTGTAGGATACGCCCGCATTAATCATGTTGTCATGACCGCCAAGAGATACGCCCATATGGAACATTGTAGATTCATTAGTATAGTGCGCCACGCCTACAGCTGCAGCGGTGCTGCCTTTATAATGACCTACAGCAGCCAATACTTGAGTTGGTTCCAATGGATCATATTGTAATGGTTTGAGGCCAGAAATAGCTGCACTAGTAGCACCTACATCAGCGATTTTACCATCCACGCTACGCATAGCACTGCTCAATTGATTTACGTTAACCGCATCAGTACCATCTACACCAGGGCCTACATTAGTAATTCTATTACCACCGTTATTGAGGCCGTCTTTAGTAAGACTTACAGCATTACCTTGAGCAGGTGTAATTGTCATACCGCCACCGTTCATAACAGTTGTATTACCAGCAGCATCCGTAGTCGTTACGGACTCAAGACCTTTCAAGTCTTTAGCCAACTTGATGTTATAGCCATCACCAGCAGCGTTTTTTTCACAACACCGATATTATTATCTGCCAAACGGTTCACATCAGCACCACCAGTAAGGTTCATAGTATCTCCCAATCCACGAACCACTTTACCGCTATCGCCAAGTTGGTCACCTTGGAATACACGGCCTGTTCTAGCCTTGTTGTTGAAGTCATCATTAACAGCTTTCAATTGATCTTCTGTCGCCGCACGACCAGGAACAGCTACAGGGTTTTCAGGATCCCAAGTTTTGTTATCCAAACCTGTTACGAAGTTGCCTTCTTTACCGTCGGAAGTTTGCTTACCTACAACTACGTCACCGGCTTTCACAGTATTTGCCGTTACAGAACCGTTGTTGCCGTCGATTTTAACTTGATTATCACCTTTACCGGCTGTAATCGTTCCTGCAGAGCCATCCAACTTAACTTCTTTATCGCCATTGCCGGCTGTAACAGTACCTTCGGAACCGTCAATCTTAACTTGTTTTGCTGGGTCTTGACCAAGAGTGATCTTATCGTTCAAGGCCATCTTGATAGCACCGTTATCAACAGAAGTTTTGATATTACCGTCACCTTTTAGGTCAATTGTTTCGCCAAGAGGTTTCTTCACGGAGTTACCGTCTTCTGCTTTAAGACCGAAGCCTGTGGATTTGATGTCTTCAATAGCTGTATGCAATTGACCGCCGTTTACAGCGTCCTTGCTACCAGCGCCAATAGTACCATCAGCTACATTAGTGATCTTCTTATCAGCCGCATCGATACCCTCTTTTGTTACCTTAGGACCGTTTTCGATTGTTAAGCCATCTTTGTTGATAGTAACAGCTTTATTACCACCATCATTGATTTGCAAGCCGTCTTTAGTCAACTTAGTTGCTTCATTAGCGCCGTCCTTGATAGTAACGCCGTTTGTATCCATCTTAGTGTCGCCTGTTGTTACAGTGGTAGCTGTTACAGTGTCTACAGTGATGTCTTTTTTCAATTCTACCTTAACAGCGCCGTCGTCTACGGATGTTTTGATATTCGTGTCATCACCTTTAACTTTAACAGTTTCACCAAGAGCTTTTTTCACAGATTGGCCGTCTTCTGCTTCTAGACCGAAGCCTTTGGATTTAAGGCTTTCAACAGCATCATGCAATTGGCCACCGTTTACAGCGTCTTTTGCTATCTTTTTGCAACATTACCGTCTTGAACGTTTGTAATTTTTATTACCAGCTGCATCGATGCCATCTTTCGTCATGGATGGACCATCAGTAATCTTCACGCCGTCTTTTGTAACAGCTGTCAATGGATTACCTGCTGCATCATTAATAGTCATGCCTTCGCCGTTTACAACGGTTTTACCATTTGCACCATTAGCTCCGTTGTTGAAAGTAATGGAGTTCAAGTCTTTAAGGTCTTTTGCCAAACGAACATTGAGAATATTATTTTTGCTGATAACGCCAATATTGTTTTCAGTCAAATCAGCTTCGTTTGTTACGCCGCCCTTAATGTCCAATTGTTCATTAAGTTTTTTTCTTGATAACGTCGCCGTTGTCACCACCATATGCCATACCGTCATCTTTGGTTGCCACTTGATGTGTCTTACCCTTTTCATCAGTGTATTTGATACGAGTGATTTCGTTACCGTTGAGGTCTGGATCACCTTTTTCAACAGAAATGTCAGCGCTATGGCCGTCTTTACCGTTAAGACCGATGTGACCTACGCCGTCTTTACCAGAAATAGATACAGCTTCTTTACCGTCCTTACCAGTCACAGCTACCTTGCCGTCTGTACCGTTATCAGGACCTGTAATGGACACGCCGTTCTTACCGTCTTTGCCAACTTTCACGGATTCAGCTTTAAGGTTTTTATTCATCTTTACGTTGATAGTTGTATCACCAGATGTTTGGTCTTGTGTGATGAAAGTTTTAAGGTTTTCGCCGCTGTAATCTTCGTCAGCTGCCGTGCCTTCACCTTTAATAGTCACTTTAGAGCCAAGCTTATTAGTTTTTTCTCCGCCTTGATTAGCATCGAATTTCAAACCTTTATTAGTCAATGCGTCTGCACTATCTTTGATTTTGTCATTTAAGTAGTCCACATTAACCGCTTCGCTGCCATCGTTGCCCGTAGCATATGCTACATTCGTTACGTGAGTCCCACCTTGTTTGTTATTGTATGTAGGGCCTTCGTAAGTTACCTTGGATTTATCAGGTGTTCCGTTAGGATCCAAATCATATTTAACAGCGCGGTCATCCAATTTATCAAGTTTGGATTTAGAAGCAACGTCTTTGATTGTAACGGTTTCTGTTTTATCTGGATGATTCTTATCCTGTACAGTCAAGGCTACATCGCCATTCTGCATCCACGGTATAGTCACCATTAGAGCCTGCCGCTTGATTTTTGATCAAACGATAATCAGTGGAGTTAGCACTTTGAGCATCCAACGCTTTTTTCAATTGATCTTCTGTTGCGGCACGACCGGATACAATCTTGCTTGCATCCCAGTCTTTATTATCAAGGCCTGTTACATAATTGCCTGTTTCGCTGTCGCCAGCTGTGTTGTTAACAGTTTGACCACCCATAGTAGCACCGCCTGCTTTCACAGTTTTAGCGGCTGTTACGGAATCAAGATTTTTAAGGTCTTTCGCCAATTGAAGTTCCAATTTGTCAGTGCCATCAGCTTTTACATTGATGTTGCCAGATGCGCTCTTGAATGTAGTAGACTCAGCTTCAGTTACACCTTCACCTTGTACTTTCACCAAGGAATTCAATTTTTGTTTATTCACAGTACTAGAATTGTTACCAGTGAATTGTAAACCGTCCTCCATAGTCGCAACTTGATGCTCGCCGTTGCCGTCTTTGTAAACGATACGAGTAAGACCATTTGTACCGTCTACACCTTTCTCGCCTTTAACGCCGGTAGCAGAATCATCGTAACCAGGTTTTACGGATAAGTCGATACCATTAGTACCATTCACGCCGTTCGTTCCAGCAGGGCCTGTCAAGCCGATGTGACCTACGCCGTCCTTACCGGAAATAGAAACGGCTTCTTTACCATTTTTATCAGTGACAGCTACCTTGCCATCTGTACCGTTCGCTGTGTCAGGACCTGTAATAGCTACGCCGTCCTTACCATTTTTGCCAACCTTCACAGATTCAGCTTTAAGGTTTTTGTTCATCTTCACGTCAATAGTCGTATTGCCTGTTGCCGCATCTTGATTGATGAAAGTTTTGAGGTTTTCACCGCTATAATCAGCGTCAGCAGCAGTACCTTCACCTTGAATTGTAACAGTGGAGCCTAATTTGTTAGTTTGTACGCCGCCTACATTAGCATCAAATTTAAGGCCTGTGTTGATAAGTTCATTTTTAGCATCGTGTAATTGACCGCCGTTGACAGCATCTTTGGAACCGGCCGCTACGTTACCATCTTTCAAGTTAGTAATTTTTGTACCGTTAGGACCTTCCAATGTTACTGTGTCATGGCCTGTGTTACCGTCATATTTTACGGAACGATCTTTTACATTATCTAGTTCAGTTTTAGACGCAATATCCTTAATCGTTACAGTTTTAACGTCACTGGATTTTTCGTCTTTTACTTTCAAGTCTACTTGATTGTTTTCAACCTTATAGGAACCATCTGCCGCGTTGTTCGGATTAGCAATTAAGCGGTAATCTGTAGCACTTGCATTAGCTTTATTAATAGCATCGCTAACCGTTTTCAACTGTTCTTCAGTAGCCGCACGGTTTGGTACATATACAGGATCCGCAATATTCCAAGATGTATTATCTAAACCTGTTACAAAGTTACCAGTTTGGTTAGCACCTTTGTTATCTGCTACCGTATGATTACCTACAGTGGCAGTGCCTGCTTTCACAGTGTCAGATGCCGTTACAGATTGCAAGCCTGTCAAGTTTTTCGCCAATTGCAATTGTAATTTTGCATTGCCATCAGCACCAACAGCCGCAGAAGTAACACCGATATTATTACCTGTAGCAAGATCGGAAGCGCTTGTTACGCCACCTGTGATGTCCACTTGTTTGTTAAGCTTAACATTAGATGTAGCACCCATGTCACCTTTGAATTTAAGACCGTCGTTCAAAGTTGCCACTTCTTCGTTAGAGCCATCAGGTTTTTGGTATGTAATACGAGTTGTAGTTGTGCCAGGAGCGCCGTCTACACCAGGTTGACCGTCACGAGTAACGGAAATGTTAGTTGTTACACCGTCTTTACCTTTGATACCGATTTTACCGTCCTTACCGTTTTGCACCAGTAGCGGTAATTGTCTCTACATTAAGGTTTTTACCAAGTTTCACATCAATTGTGCTATCGCCGTTAGCGTCTTGAGAGATTTCCGTAATGATATTAGAGTTATCCCCTTTAATTGCTACTTTGGAGCCCAATTTATTTGTTTTTTTCACCGCCTGTATTAGCGTCGAATTTCAAGCCTTTGTCGATAAGATCTTGTTTAGTTGTATCAATTTTATTGTTTAATTCATTCTTAGTATTTGTGATTTGGTCACCAAGATCTTGCTTAACTTGATGTAATTGACCGCCGTTGACAGCATCTTTAGAACCAGCTGCTACGTTGCCGTCCTTCAAGTTAGTGATTTTTGTACCGTTAGCACCTTCCAAAGTTACTGTATCTTTGTCAGTTTCACCGTCGTATTTCACGGAACGATCTTTTACCTTATCAAGTTCTGTTTTAGACGCAATATCCTTAATAGTTACAGTTTTCTTATTCGCAGGATTTTTAGCATCTTGTACAGTCAAGTCAACTTTATTGCCAGATACAGTGTAAGCTTTATCAGCAGCACTGCTGTTTTCAACTAATTGATAGTCAGGAGCATCTACGTCAACTTTATATGTTTTATATGTACCGTCAGTACCTTCTGTAATCGTTGTGTTTTTACCAGCAACAACTTTAACTGCTTTTTGCGCTTCATTACGAATAACAGATTTACCGCCGTCCGTAATGTTGGACAAGTCTTTATTTGCCGCATTGTCAATCTTGTTCTTAGTTGCATCAGTCAACGTCACATCAATTGTTTGGTTGTTAACAGATGTCGTAACATAAGAACCATCGCCTTTTACAGTCAATGTTTGATTGTCCAATAAAACGTCATTGTTACCGCTGTTACCGGCTACTTTCAAGTTAACATTGCGCAATTGTGCCACGTTAACAGCATCAGTATCCGCAGTACCTGCAGCCACGTTTGTGATTTGACGAGTTTTTGTACCACCGTCACCTACGGACACCGCACCCATAGTGGATGTCAACGCAGCACCTGTCAATCCGCTATATCCGTTTGTACGGCTGTCTACAGTTTTAACATTATAACCTGCTTTACCGGCCGCAACGGAAGCAACGGAATTCGCACCCAATGCAACGCCGTCATCTACGCTGGATTTAGCTTTATAACCGATCGCTGTGCTGTTCGCATTAGCTGCAGTCGCATCAGCCCCGACAGCTGTAGCAAAGTTACCTGCTGCAGAAGTACGTACACCGGCTGCTGTCGCGTTATTGCCTGTAGCACCTGTGTTATCGTAGTTCGCATCGGCAGATGTGCCTTTAGCACTAAAGAAATTCGTTTGCGCCGCTTCAACAGCTTCTTTTACCGTATGGTATGTGCTGTTCTTGATATTGAAATCAGGCGCTTTATATGTAGAACCATTCGCTTCATAGCCCGTATATGTAGGACCTGCGATGGATTTTGCCAAGTTACTGTTTACAAATTTTAATTGTTTTACATTTGTTGCGTCAGTATCGTTTTCACCACCTGCTACGTTGATGATACGGCGTTCAGAACCTACGTTACCTACCGCAACTACACCGTTTGCAACATTGTTGTTTTGTTGATTAGTGAAAGCAGAGTAACCATTAACCAAGGCACCTCTTACTTCCGTACCAGTACCCAATGCCAAGGAATTATTGGATTCTGCAACGGCATTTGTACCGATAGCCATGGAGTTAGTACCTGTAACAGTAGCACCAAGACCGATAGCTGTCGTATTAGTATTGTTTGCTTTCGCTTCTTTACCGATTGCAATGGCACCATCTTTAGATGCATTAGCCGCACCGCCAAGTGCAAGCGCATCAGCACCCAAGGATTTTGCATTACCACCTAATGCGATAGAGTTCGATAATTTGGCTTGGGAAGAACTACCCATAGCGATAGCATCAGCACCAGCAGCATTAGAGCTACTACCCATAGCAAAACTGCTTACACCACTTGCATTGGCACTTTTACCCATCGCTACCGCATTTTGTGCGGATGATTGCGCTGTATTACCGATAGCAAAGGCATTCTCTGCACTAGCATTAGCACTATAACCCATAGCTACCGCATTGGCGCCACCCGTACTGGATGAAGAACCGAATGCCATAGAATCATCTGCACCAACTGCAGTACGAGCTTTTGTACCGAAAGCAAGAGAACGAGCCCCTTCTGTTACGGTATTACCATCGCCATTATATTTAGCACTTGGAGTACCATGTTGTTGACCAGGTAATTTTATAGTTTCTGCCGCACCGATTGCAATGGATTGATCCGCTTTTGCTGTAGCGGAGTAACCCATGGCAAAACTACCATTACCCTTTGCCCAAGCTGCAGTACCTAATGCTGCGGAGAACTCACCTTCTGCAGCGGATTGACGCATCATAGCCAAGGAGTTAAATCCGCTCGCCTTTGTAGCTGTACCGAGAGCCATAGCAGATGGTGATAAAGCCTGAGCATAATGACCTAAAGCAAAGGAAATACCACCTGTGGCCTGAGCATAGTTACCGATAGCTAAACCGGAATAATAAGTTGGATTACCGGTTTCCTGAATATTGGTATTAGTGCCGATAGCAATGCCGGCAAAGCTATTTTCTGTATAATTACCTCTATCAACACCATTTTTCAAATGACTATTATCAAATGGCTTATTATTACCTGGATTTGATAGTTATATAAATAGCTACCCTCGCTATAATCTACCTTACCTGTAGCATAACCAGCGCCATTTACAGCATTAATCGTCATAGCAGTATATGTATCAGCATGAACCGTAGTAATATTACCACCCATCAATAATGCGGCTACCGCCATAACTGCACTCATGCGTGCCCAGGTTGTGCCGTTTTGTACGGATTTCACCTTGCCGCCACCTGTTTTTACAATTTCAGATACTACAACGTAGCATTTTTTAGTCTTACTCCAAATCACATTATAAATTCGATTCATGATTATCCTTTCTTACCAAAAACTCAGTAAAACACACCACTTGTGTTGCATAATATTGCAAAGATAATAAAAAAAGAAGAAGTATAACGATTAATTATCATCTACACTTCTTACAACAAATATTAGTATTCCAAATTACGATCTGAATACTATAATTATTCATGATTCTTCATCATATACTCATCCACGGCAATACAATATCAAAAAAATTTCTATCTTGTAAATAACTTTTTTTCATCTTTTTCTTCATTTTTGTCGTTTATTTATTTCTAATTTAATACTTTTTAATTTTTAGGAAATAGAATCTTCATCTTTCCTATTAATTATTACGATAAATCCACATATCGGGATATAACGATTATTGTAATTACGTAATCAATTTCATATTTTTAGACGTTTCAATTTAACGCTTTTCATAAATAAGATAATTTTATATACAAAAAAATTATCATATACAGGTAGCACGAAAAAAAGCCAAGGCCCTAGAGCCTCGGCTTTCACAATATAAATCATATATATAAGTATTCTATTTTTTTATTGACCCTTACACGTTCAATAGTCGGTTGTCCTTCATGATTCTTGGCAATAGTATCCACACGGAATAGTGCCATTTCAGGACCAAATTCAGATACAAGTCGATCATCGACAGCAACACCGTTTTGAATAGCTCGGTACACAATTTGAGCAAATTCATAACGAGTCAACATACGGTCTCCTCCGAATGTACCATCAGGATATCATTCTACAAGACCACGTCGAGATAGATCGCTAACCGCCGCATATGCCCAGTGATTATTCGGCACATCAGGGAATAATGTGCTGCGGTCTGCTTTCATATTCGTTCCGGCCAATCCATTCAAAAGAGCAGTCAACTTTTGAATCTGCGCATTTTGTACCGCTACAGTTTTCTTAAGTTCCAAAACTTCCTTACCGATGGCTACACGAGAACGGGATACATTACTGTGAGCACCTACTTTCACAGACATACCGGCATTCACAACGGTTTCACCATTACCGACAGTAGATCCTACACTAAATTGCAAGTCCTCATTCGGTCTATAAAAAGCCCCCAATGCAGCAGCGTTGCCATCATGGTAGTGGCCATAACCAGCAGCAAAGTCCCATTTTGCATCAGGATCGAAATCCAATGGATGCAAAGCGGCAAGTGCGGCCGCTCCAGCCACAGATTTGTTAACCTTTTTATCGAGACGAGCTACATTCCGCCCCATATTGGTTACATCCTGCTTGATATTAGTAATGTCACCCTGAATATTGGTTACATTCTGTTTAATGTTGGTCACATCACCTTGTATATTGTTAATATTTGTTGTGTTATTTGTAATCTGGTTTGTTATATCGTCAGATAGGCTTACCTTATAATCTTTGGTCGTTCCGTTCGTCGTAGTTGTCACATTAATATGCTTACCTGCACTGACGGTAGTAGAACCGGTTGCATTCACTTGATTTTGCAACTTTTTGAGCTGTGCCACATTCACCGCATCCGTATCCTTTGTGCCGGCTGCTACGGATGTAATCTGACGCGTAATATTGTTATTTACATCACCGACAGATACGGCCGATTTAGTCGCCTTCCACGTAGAATCTGTATTCGTAGACTGTGCTTTTGTGCTCGGATCATACCCAACGGACCCAGCCGCTACAGTAGACTTCGATTCGCTGCCCAATGCAACGCCACCCTCTACGGTTACATTCGTATTATGTCCGACAGCAACCGCATTATTAACAGATGTCGTAGTCTTGTTGTCTGTGGAACCGATGAGAACCGCATGGTTGGCATCTTTCACCTCACGATTATCCCCCATTACAAGACTGTTCTTAGAATTAGTCACCGTATTTTCAGACCCTATTACGGTCGTATTGGATACCTTATCTGCCGTATTGTGAAAACCCGTCAACATGGTATTCGTACTGTTATTTCTTTGGGAGCCAGTCAATGTATTATTGACACCCATAAGTGCGGAGCGAAGTGTATAATCCGCCTTATTACCGCTACCAAATGCCATAGTAGAGCCGCCACCATTAGAGCTTTTGACAGCGGAACGTAATGTCTCAGCTAATTCCTTAGCAGAATTACCTCCCGAACTTGGCGCTGAAATATCGGCTACAGAATTCGTTATTTCATTGCCCGCACCAAATACGAGAGACCCATTGGAGTTAAAGGTTCGATTGGCAGTGCCTACGATACTATTTCCAACACCCGAAAAATAGCTACCCGTTTTCGATTCAATGCTATTCAATGTACCATTAATGGTGGCACCGAAATTCTTTGTAGAATTTGCAAATCGTCCACCATTATAATCACTGGAGATAATATTATATACACCTGTACTTGTAGTAAAAGCTCCATTGCTAAAGCTATTAGCACCAATTGTTGTAGCATATACATTTAATGCATCTTTTCTTGTGGACGCACTATCTACCGTAGTATCACCAAGTTCCCCTTTATAATTATGAGATCCAATCATGGTGCTGCCAGTACGAGCAAATGTATTGTCACCGATAGCGACACTGCCTACCACCTTTGTAGGATCTTTAGGAATCCTCGCCGATGATAACCAAGTACCACTGTAGGTAGTCTGCCCCAACGCAAAGCTAGCCTCTCCACCACCGGCCATATTTTTCGACCTTTGCATTTTTACCGATAGCTATACTACCGCCTTGGCTAGCATAGTTATTAATACCTGCACCATTGCCGATAGCTACATCGCCCGTAGCCGCACTAGCACCATTCGAGTAAGAAATACTAGCACCTTTGCCAACGGCTACGTTTTCCGCCTTCGGTGCATTACTGCCCGTGCCGATGGCTACACCGTTACCGCTGCCCGGTGCCACATCCACCGCTCCGGCCACATATAGGCTCGATAACAACACACCATTAATCAATACAGATAATATAAGTTTACGCTTGCTCATTTTATCCTCTCCATTCCCTAATGAATTCCACGTTTAACTTATTCTTCATTATATTTTCATGAATATTGTGCCACTCTTTTTTTCTATTTTGTAAACAAAAATAAATTTTTTTATGAATTAGTGTATAAAAAAAGGAACTGTCTTTTTCATATCAGATGACAATCATCTGATACTATAAAACAGTTCCCTATGTTGCTTTTTATCTAAAAAAATAAATATAGATTCTTATGCTACTTTTATCAAAAATAATAAATATATATATCTCAATCTATCAATCAACGTGCACCGTATGTTGGCGACGCACATTTTCCAACATATTCGCACGAACCGATACTTTTGTATCCAATCGATGGTTACCACCAAACCATGCCGTATCGACACCGGCTAGACGGAACATGATTTTTCCGTACGGACTGCCGTGCTCATGCTCCGGCTTGTTGTAGCCCATGTCCACGGAAATCCTCGGCGTGAGCTGTAACTCCGTACCAATGCGCAAGCCATGCTTATCCTCACTACGCCGCAACTGCCAACGATAGGCTTCCATGTACACGCGCGCCCAACGAGCATTCTTAAAGCTAGTTCCATATTCCGCAGTATATCCGTTAGACACGCTCTCCAAGTGCGTCGCACCGTCAAGGGAACGCTCGCCAGACACACCGCGATACCAGTTCATACGAAACGCACCGATCTCCGACACATACTCCAGCCCGACACTCATGCGACTGTGATTACCTCTGAACCGATGGTCATAAAACAGATTACCACCGTAATAATGGTCATCGTTAGCAGCAATTCGGCGATAGCCGATACCTATATTCGCCGTCGTTCCTGTATCCGCTGCATTCGCCAATCGCTCCTGTGTAAACCACACATGACGAGATGTCTCATCATAATGACCTAGTGGTTGCAATGTTTCCACACCGTACAAGGGCTTCCAGTTTTTCTGAAAGCGCAATGATACGACAGTTCTCTGCATCCACGGTTTCGCCTTCGATCCGTGCATTGCGGAATGAACACCCGTCATGACCACCGCCTGCAACGCAGAGTTGACTGCATCCGTATCGGAATAACGAGTCGTTTTTTTATCTGTAGAGTCCGGCATCTCCAATCCGCCCTGACCGATGACATGATCTGGAGTATGAGACGAATTAACATGGAAGGTATCTAAGTCGTCAGATAATACGGTCTTACTTTCACTATGAACTTGTTTTACCCTAGTCCTCTGCATAGGCTGCGCTGTTATGTCCACCTGTTTTCCCGACACAGGCATGACAAACATACATAAGGCACTCATCAACACGATTATATATTTCATTACACACTCTTACGTACAAACACACTTTTCATTACGCACATAATTATTTACTTAATTATGTACTTAATACGTCATTACACACGATTACACACGCCGATGACTCATGATTTTTATCATGAACAAAACATGAAATTATTTCTATTTTATATAAATATATAGAGGCTTGTCAATGCATATAGAATGCAATGTATACATATAAAATGCTAGAATACAATTTATAGAATAAATAAATATTTAAACTTTTATAATTATGTGTCAAAGATTTCTTATTAACTATAAATACCTATAGAATATATTGTATATTTATTGGATTTATGTGAATATTCTATTTACAATATACCTTTTTGGTATTATAGTAGCCATGTAAGTCTTTTTATGAAAGTTTTGTGAAAGTTTGTTTGTACACAAAGGAGTGTATACGATGAGTAAGAAACGTTTTGTATTAGCAAGTGTTGTAATGGTAGCTTTATCCGCCTCAGTTTATGCGGCGCCGGTCAATATCGTTGATAACAACGGTAACATTGGCAAGGAAGGTCAAACTTTCACCGCAGGAACAGGTGGCAATATCACCCTCGGTGAGAACGCCGGTGCGGCGAACGGAAAAGGTAAGGGGCCCAATGCCCAAGGCAATAACATAGCCTTGGGTGCAGCTGCTGGGGCCGGCTCATCAGGCGGCGGCAATATCAACCTTGGGGCGAAGTCATTCCGAGGCAGTACTGGCGATTTTAACGTAACCGTCGGTTTCGCCGCAGGTAATGATAGCAAAATGACAAACTCCATTGTCATGGGGAATCAAGCAGGGGAAAAAAATCAGAAGGCGATAAGAACGTCTGGCTTGGTAATTTTCAAGGTGCTAACAGTAAAGCCAGCAATTCTGTAGCCATCGGCTCGAATTCAACAGTAAACGGTCAGTTCGACCTCGCCGTAGGGCATTATGTGAATGTAAACGCCGCCAAAGGGTTAGCTGTAGGCTCTTATAATACACTATCAGAGAAAGCGACCGCATCCGGTGTATTCGGCCAGGGCGAATACGGTAAAACAGCTATTGATGCGGCCAATTCTTACAGTATAGGTAATTACAACCACATTTCCGGAGAAAACACCTTTGTTCTCGGCAATAATGTGACTACCTCTCTAAAAAATGGCGTTGTCCTTGGCAATGATTCCGCTGACGGCGATGTAGTCGGTACAGCAAGCCATACCTTTGAAAATGGTACTACCGTCAACTATGCCGGCACCGCCCCTGTATCAACAGTATCCGTAGGGGCTAAGGGCAAGGAACGGACGATTACCAATCTCGCAGCAGGTCGCGTGAGTGCTACCTCTACAGATGCGGTCAACGGATCCCAACTCTACGGCGTTCATCAAATGATTGATACCCTTGGTAAAAGTACAAGTCAACAGCTTAATAATTCTATTAGCACTATTGAAAAATCTGTACAACATGTATCTCAAGAGGTACAGCGTGTTGAATCGGAATCCAATAAAGGTGATGCTCGTGTCGCTGCATTAGCTGCATTACATCCATTACCATATGATCCGGATAATCGCATTCAATACATGGCGGGCTACGGTCATTATAAAAATGCAAATGCAGTAGCTCTAGGTGTAGGCTATTATCACAAAGATAATCTTTTACTGACCACAGGGTTTACAATGAACAATCACGTTATGGCCAATGTAGGTATCACCTATAGACCAGGAAAATCTTTATCTACTGCTATGTCCCCTGCCTCTTATAACGCACTAGAACAACGCGTACAAGCATTAGAAGCTCAAAATAAAGATCTACAAGAAACAGTAAAATGCTTAGTAGACAAACTTGAAAAATAATAAGATCCCTTTATGGTAGTCCTATGACTACTTTCACAAAAACACACTAAAACCAAAAAGCTGTACACACATAATCGATTTTTGAACCGCCTTTGATGTTACATTCGTTTTGACATCAAAGCCGTTCAGTCTAATCTATGTATGTACAGCTTTTATCATTATTTATATGTAGTTATTATAATAATGTATTTCATCTCAATTTGACGATATATATTTTTATCCCTATAATATAAGTAGATAGCCAGACGAGTGGTTCCGTTAGGCTCATCTCAGAACTATAAATAATTGATGAAATGGCCTTTCAGTTATCCAGTTACTGGTAACGAAGGGCTATTTGTCTTTTCCCAAAGCAAAAGAGGAGGCAGGAATTATTGATATGTCCTCCATTACTAGATGTTCAGTAATGGAGGACATATCAATAATTCCTGCCTTTTTGTTTATCTACGAGCCACGCGCATGGCTGCCATCATGCCTGGCGACTTCCAGACGGATTGGCCATTATCTGATACGAGTTTATTATTATCGTAAAATACGTCTGCATTGTAATAGTTGTCATCACTAGATGTCACTTTGTAGCTAAGACCTGCTGTTGTGTACACCGTAAAGTTGAGTATATCCCCCACTCGCTTTACAGAGTCTTGATCTACATACCAGCTATTACCGAGATATGTCGTAGCATACACATCTTGACGAGCTTCTACATCGTTTGTGCTAATGCCAATTAATACAAGCAACGCCGCTAACATATATAAGAATTTACGCATTATAATTACCTCCCGTTTTATGGTAAGAATACTTATATATTATACCAAAAAACACCGATAATCGCATTATAATGGCACTACTTTCTCAACCCTTGACTGAATTCGCTCGAGGCTCGGCGTGATTGCTTTCATCACAGGTTTTTCTATGAAAGCTAACCGCACATAGTCTACAATCATACCGACGACAAAAATAAGCGCCACTACAAGAACTGCATACAGAGGTAATAGTATTGAATCATAGTACTGATACGTTGCTAATACATTGTCCCACATGTAATGAAGGAATAGCTTATTATCATGCAATAGGTATATACCAAAGGTAGTAGATGCTACCGCATTAATCCAAGGGTGATAAGTGATCTTTGCTTTCAAAAAAATAATAAATACGCCAATGCCTAATAGCAATTGAAAGAAGCCATAATCATTTTGCGTAAAGTAGAAAATCTGTTTCATATACACTGGATTCGTCATAGCTAGTACATCGACGAGGATATCCCCTAGAAAGGCCCCTACAAAGCCTATGGCGGTAAAAATAATACCTATTTTCTTTGTTATATGTGAGCCGTACAGTTTGATGTACGCCCCTAGCGAATAGAATACGACAAATGAAAAGATATGTTTAAATCCAAAGGTGGTATGCGGTACATTAGGCCACAAATTCAGCACCGTCGGCATTAAGAACCAAATTACCGTGGAAACCACTAGGAGTATAACGTAGTATGTATGCTGCAGCCAATGAAGTACTCGATTAATAACAGGCGTTAATAAATAGAGTACTAAAAAGTTCTGGGCGAACCAACTCATGGCACCAATGGGCAATAAAGCGAGCATCATATTCCTTGACGTCACCGTATCGAGTCCTAAACCCATAGCCATGCCGAGCATGGCAATGCTGTAAAACCATATTTGCCCAACTAATTTGGCAAACTTGTGCAACTTCAAGCTACTAGAAATCATAAAATAGCCTGTTATCATAACAAAGGCGACTACACCAGCCTTACCTCCAAGTCCAAATACTTGGAGAAACACCTTATTAAACGTTAAATCTGGCGTAAAGGGGAAACAACCGTGCACGCTGAAATGGTGCATAATAATTAGTATCATCGAAATGATACGCAACAATTCAATATTGCTCGCTCTCATTCTCTATACCTCATATTCTTCCTCTTAAACTATATGAATACTACGCCAACTAGTAACTACCTAGATGACTTGTATACATCATAAAAATACATGAAATATATGAGAATGTTGTGACAATTTTTACACATAAAAAAAGACAGCTGATATAATCAACTGTCTTTTACAAATTATATATTATCAAGTTACTCTAATATACTTGTTTTTTTAACATATACGATTCGGTACGACTATTTTTTTACCCTTATGAGATGTTCTTCTCATATTTTATATAATCAATTAAATTTCTATATCCTGTTACCATGTTAATCTTGGGTTTCCACCCTAACGACTGGATTTTTTTCACTATTTAGAATAAATTTTTACATCATGTGCATATCCATATTGATTGGCATTATCTGGTATATCAAATACCACGTCTATTTTACCCTTAGCGACTTCTTTTCGCTACTAAATTTGCAATATCTTTGATGCTTCTTGTTTCATTACTATTACATATATTATATGCTTCTCCACATTCTCCTTTAAACAGTAATAGTACCAAAGCGGAAAGTACATCAGTTATATAACAAAAGTTTGATACAGATTGTCCTTTGGTATGTAAAAATAATATTTTTCATTATGCATAACACTTTTAGCAAATTGCATAGATACACGATTATCTAAAAAGTGAAAGACCTGGACCAAAAACATTGTGCAACGCGAGCAATACAAATTGGTACATTATATTCATGAAAAATAAGCACTACAGTAACATTCACAAATACGTTTACCTTCAGAATACGAACTTCTAACATCTAAATGATTAATATAACCTAAATCATCTTCAGTCATATTTTGATAATCTACTTGCTGAATACCATATTGTTCCATAGAGGATAAATATACGATTTTTTTAACTCTATTCTTTGTTGCATATTGCAAGACGTCTAATGTTGTACTAATGCTACCATTTAACGTTTCAACTGGCTGTGTAACAAAAAAACTTAGATGTAGTAGGTGCTGCAGTGTGAAATATATAATCAACAGAATCTTTACATGCAACAAGGCCATTAGTAATATAGACTAACTGTTCTGAATTCTTAAGGTTAGAGAACAAAGCCTCTGCCTTTTTCTATATTTCTCACGGAACAAATAATATTAATATCTGTTCCATATTTCATATTACTAACTAAAAACAATCGGGTGAGCATAGATCCTATGAATCCGGTTGCCCCCGTTATCAAAAATAGTTTTCCCTGAAAGTTTAGATAAGAAAAATATGAATATCTTTAGCAGTGCGTTCCAACTCATAAGATAAAACATCATTCATAAATACTAGCCCTCTACTGTTTTTAAAAATACTCATATGTTTTTTTATTAACCCATCGTGTAAATTATATTTTGCTGTAAATAAAAAGCTCTTTTTCTGATTTATCAGTTGCCAAAACAGAATCTCTAATATCGCCTAATCTAGGGCTTATCATAAACTACCTCTATATCTTTACCGCTAATATTTCTAAACTCATCCACTAACAAATTGACGGAACTTGAGATGCCAGTACTTACATTATAAATACCTGTAACCTGGTGTTGCATACCTAAAATATTAGCTTCAACTACATCATCCACATATATAAAGTCCCTTGTTTGTTTTCCATCACCGTAAATAATAATAGGAGAGCCTTGTACAATCGCTTTAGCAAAAATACTAATAACGCCCCCCTCTCCACCATTACCTTGTCGTGGACCAAACACATTAGAATAGCGATAACATATATATGGTAATCCAAAAGCTTCATGATAAATACGAAGATAATGTTCTGTAGTTAACTTTGTTAATCCATAAAATGAAGACGGATTTCCAATCATTTCCTCATTTAATGGTAATGTATCCAAATTACCATAAACCGCTGCAGAAGATGGCATCAAAAACTTTTTAACATCTAGTTTTACTGCTGCATTAAGTAAATTGATTAACCCCATCAAATTAATATCACAATCTAACATTGGATCGCTCATAGATGTGGAAACTTCAGTTTGTGCAGCCTCATGAAATATATAGTCTGGACGAAATTCTTCTAGGACAGAGTATAACTTTGGATCTCTAATATCCAATTCTATAAATTGTGCTTTTGAATGAACAAATTCTTTATTTCCTGTATATAAGTTATCAATAACCTGTACAGTATGACCATCCTCTATTAAACGATCAACTAAATGGGATCCAATAAACCCAGCCCCACCAGTTACAGTTATTCTCATTATTATCCCTTCTTATAGCCTACTTTTTTTATTAAATCAAGATAAAAACCTTAATTCTTTACTTCTAATAAATAATATTCCCCATGCCACTATTATAAAGATGCTATTACATACAACCCCCAGTAAAAGCCCAAACCAACCACTATCCAAAGCAATAAACTGTGATAAGAATTTACTGAAATAAACTAATACAAATGTAATTAGAGTATAACGGAAATAAAGTTTAAAATAACTGACCAAAGACCAACGTAATCCATATTTAAACAAAAACATATGGTTCAACTATAAAAAGGCATACAAATCGTGCTAATAAACATAGCCAATAACACGCCCCAAACATCAAAAAATTGAACCAAAATAATGGAAGATCCTAAATTTATTAAGGCCTCTATTAAGGACATATATCGATTTTGCCAAAAGAGCCCCATAGCATCTTTAAATACTAAGACGCCTTTTACGCATAAACATTAGGTAGAAATTGATGACCATCCAAAAATACTATACTTTCATCAAAAACGGTAGTTATTTCCTAGCCAGATGGTAATAAATGGATTTAACAAAAGGTACAAGTTACTACAGATAAAACAAGCCAAATAGGCTGTCATAAATTCTAATCTCTTGAAAATAACTAATTTATGAGCATCATCATGAGACTCATTCAAATTTCCTACAGATGCCTTTTAGTGCATTAAATACCTGATCAGACAACTTATCGATACCATTAATAATCAAATAATAATTTGTATATAACGCAACAGCACTTAAACCTACAAATTTTTGATAAAAATAATATTTGATGTTCCAAAAAAACAGTAACACCACCAATTTTATGAAGTATTAAAGCCTTTATATTTCTAATAATACTTTGGTATATATCTTTATTTAAAGGCTGAATATTCTTTTCATTTAAGAACGAATATAAGTGATCGGCTTTTTCTAGCTATTAAAAAAATTCTCAGAAAAGGTCATACATATACGTAGAATAATATATACCCAAAAAAACTATGAGTTAAAAATGACTAAGGCAATTTGGAATAAACTCCCTATCAGTTGAGTAATCCCTCTGTAATAGTTAGCTATATATTGTTTTTTTGGTCAGCTATAAGCAAGCATTTTTTTATAAGAGTAAAAAAATAACTAATACCCGTATCAACAACAAAAAGTAAAAAAAGAAAAATATTTAAATATGCAATATTAGGAGGTACCTTTATAAGATATTGAACAAAAGGCGATATACATAACCCTAAGAATAGAATAAGTGTACCAATATAAATATATGCTTTTTTTAAATATTCTCATGATTGATTTTTGCTGTTTCTAAATCATGATTAGCTAAAGGAGCATATAAACTAAATATAATAGCTGGACCAATGCCCAATTCAGTAAGAGATAATACAGTCAAAATATTATCAAATAAACCATTCAAGCCTAAATATTCAATAGATAAATAATATAGTAATACAAAAACGGATAATGAACTGTAATACCATATTAAATCCATATACAATTAACGTGGAATTTATATTCTTAATTGCACTAACTGTCCGCATAATATCAGCCTACAATCCCATAATATTGAGGCTATTTTTTTACTTCTAAATAAGCCTTAAATGTATAAAAAAATCAATAGGTGTTGTAATCTTAATATTCTCAGCTGGTCCTATTACTGTAAACAGTTCAGTCCCATAAAACTGCATCATAGATGCCGAATCTATGAACTCCAAGTTTTCAGATCTTGCTTTTTCATGTGCCTTATAAATATCTTTTAAATAGAAACATTGTGGAGCTTTAGCAAGTAAACATTCATCTCGAGAAAGTATTTTCCCTACATGAGAAAGCTCATTATCTTTTAAAACAATAGTTTCTATAGCTTGTGAAACAGTAATGGCATTGCCATATGTTTTTGTGGACGATATACACGTATTAATTAGCTCATCAGAAATAATAGGTCTAACCCCATCATGTAGTAAAACTATACTATCTTGATCATATAGTCTTGAAGACTCTTGAATTCCAAGATAAATTGACTCTTGCCCTGTTTTTCCACCTGGAATAATCGATTTGACTTTATCCAAACTATACTTTTGTACTAATTTACTAACCGCTCCAATAATAGACTCTAATACTACCAAAACAATTCCATCAATATTATCATTATTTTGAAAGTGTTCTAGCGTATACACTAATATTGGTTTCCCATTAACTTCTAGCAATTGTTTCGGTGTGCCAGTTGAACTCATGCGTTGTCCAGTTCCTCCAGCAAAAATAATACCTATATTCATGCTATACCCCTATACATTAAATCTCATATGCTCTAATACTTGATATTTTACGTTTACCTTCTGGCGGTATTTCCATATAGTTACGACCATATAAATTACTTAAATATGTATCGTAACATGAAAAAACCTCTAATTTTAAATCTCTAAATTCTATAGGGACACGTTTTTCAAAAGCATCCTTTACCATACATTCAGCTTCACCATAAACGCCCCCAGTAATAGCTCCTACATAATCAGAAGTATTATAATCATACTGTTTTTGCTAATTGATCTAATTTATGAGCCCAATATTTATATCCCACACATTTAGCAAAAAAATAATTAATATAGACTTGATAAATGCTCTACTAAATGATTTACCATGACCTAATTTAGCATCACATAATTCGAGCATTTTACTATAAATTTTACGTTTTTTTATAGATACTAACAACTTCATTTTTTTATCATTTGGTAATCCATCAACAGGCATAATATCCATAAATAAAAACTGATTAGCATTGCTGTACTCATCTTCAATCTTGATATCAAGCTTTTCTAATCGCGCAAAAGGATATTTTGAGTTATTACGCTCAATAGATCTAAGCAGGTAATTGCTATGAAAAAAACCTTTGGAAATATAGTAATTAATTTTTTTCATAATCTGGTCGACTTAAACAAATGTCTATATCATCATCCCAAGGAATAAAACCTTTATGCCTAATGGCTAATAATGATCCTCCTGATAGCGAATATTTAATATCATTCTCTTTACAAAAGGAATCAAACTCTTTAAGCATTATATATAAATGATCTTGAATTTCAGATATAGTCAACATTATAAAAATCCCCTAATTTTCAAACCATACTAACTTCATTTGTCGTATAAATTCATCTTCTGACCAGTCTTCAATGCCGAATCTAGGTATAGAAAATGGATTAGTATTAGAATGAAGCTGTGCTCTTTTAGTACTAACTGAATATGTGAATCCTAGATCTTGAACAATTTGTTCTGTTACTTGATCAAAACTTTCTTTATGACCAAAAAGGATACGCAAAAAAATATCTATATCCGTATGTAACAAGTTCTCTAAAAAAAGCTTAGAAGATTGTATTTCTTGTATTTGTTCTTCTCTACTAATTTGTTTCAACGCTGGATGATGAATAGTATGCGCTCCTAATGTAACTAACTGACTTTGATATAACTCTATTAACTCCGATGAGGTCATAGTTCTATTATTAGGATTAACCTTCAATCCATAAGACTCATACCATCTGTCTAACATCATATCTCTTTCATTAGGATGTAGAGAAAAAAAGCATATGGTGTAATGTATAAAAAAACTATGTAATCGCTTTTTATCATCAGATACATCAAATATATGTCTTTGATTTAATATATCTAACTCAATTGATTCTCGTAGATTTTTTTATTTTCGAATAAAACAGTTTCTAATCGGTCCCACCAAAAACTCTTTACCCGTATCTACACCGCCAGATGTTATAAAAAAATCGTCGCTGGGACTTGATACTTTTTTTAAAAATTGGAAAGGCATATTTGTAATTATCATAATATCCATCGTCAAAGGTAATAATAACAGATGGTTCCTTTATATCATTGCGTTTTTAAATCATTAAAAAGTTATTACATTGTAGTGATTTTTTTTAAGATTCGAATATGTCTTTCAAAATTATCAGGAGTTACATTAATATTAAATAAATCACGATTCAAATGATTAACTCTATGATAAAAGTAAAACAACTACTGGCTTATCATAAAATATTATGGATTAAATTGATTGGAGCCAATCTTTTTCTATAGATAGATCGAATCCATGGTAGATTCTCTTTTATATAGCCTTTAAAACTCATTGTTTTCCCTTGTATATATTTTCAATCTTCTTTATAGCAACACTGGAGTCATAACCTAACTCTTTAATTCTAGCTCTATAATCAATATATTTATTCTTACCAAATTTAGATATAATCTCATAAGCCCATAGTTTAGGATTATCAATTGGTAGAGTACTACATAAATCAGTTAACACAGCCTCTTGTGTAATCGTATCAGATACTAATATTGGTATACCTAATGCTTGAGACTCAATAGCAATTAGGGGTAGCCCTTCAAATAAAGAAGGTAATATCATAATATCTATAGCTTGCATAATATCCACAGTGTTATTTACATACCCCATAAAAATAACCTTGTCAGATATAGCTGCTGATTTTACAAGACTTTCAATCTTATGACGTTCTACACCATCCCCCAAGAGAAATAAATAACTATTAGGATTTTGTTTTAATACCTCTTTAAATATATCGATAATAAAAGGATGATTTTTAACAGGCGTAAAACGACCAATATGTCCTACTACCAATGCATCCTTAGGAATGTTGAATTTTTGTCTAACCTCCAACCCTAGATTTATATTTCTATCATATAAATCTAAATCAATCGCATTATGTAATAAATAATATGAATCACTATCTATACACTTTCTAGGAAACATCCATTCTGAGGCCTTAGTAGAGCAACCTATATAAGTATCAACCAAATAAGGTAATAAAAATCTTCCAACCTTATGTAATCCTGTCTTTAGAAAGCGTACGATTTTTTTCGATTATCATCTATACTAGAGCTATGCGCATGTAAAAATAATAGTTTTAAATCCAGCTAATTTAGCAATCAAAATAGGAATAATATTGACATAAGATTGATGAAAATGAATGATATCTTTTACCTTCAGAAAGCAGACACTTCATTTTTTTATAGAACTGAATAATATGATATGGCCTACTAACCGTCTCTACATTATAATTTACATCAAAAATTTTTGAGGGATCATCATAACTCAGTAGTGTTAATTCAAATTCTTTTTTTATCAATCATTCTATATAATTGAAGAATATAAGATGTTAAACCTCCCATATCTTTATCTATAGGAAGTTCTATTACCTTTATCATAGTCAGTATATTATCTCCCAAATAATTTACGTTTTAAAAATAATCCACCTTTTTTAATCCAATTTTGAGGTTCCATGAAAGATACATTTTGTTCTTTATAGTTAATATTATTAGCTTCAATCCATACATCAAGCAAGATTTCGCTAACAAAAGCCATAGATACGTGCTTCATATGTATCATAATCAGAAATATCAACACGTTTTTCGATTTCTTCTAAGATGGAAAACATCCATTCACAGTATTGATCAAATAAATCTCTACGCATCACGAACATGTTGAACATATGAGCCCAAGTGCGATTGCATACCTTTGTGAAAGCAGCGCTATATTCGGGATGTTTTTCAGCGATGATTTGCTCTGCCGCATCTAGTCCTGAGCTATGGTGGGCATTATTATAGTGAGAACGATTGGACTCAATATAATATTTACGCTTATCTGCTACTACTACAGGATATTGTGAAAGCAGATTCTCCCATTCTGCTCCCGTTAAAATTTGATTCTTTTTGTCCTCCACAGAGCGTACCTCTTTACGTGTAAAGTAACGTCTGTAATGAACGAGACCAATATAATCCGCATCAAGATTTTTCCACGCCCAATAGAGACCCGTCAATTCACAGTAATTAGCATTCTTTGAAGATATATTATCTCCTGTATGATCCCCCGTATAACCAATATCAGCCTTACCTTCTCGTCCCTACATGAATCGGCATATAAACAGAATCTTCAGGCATCCAATATTGTTTATGTGTTGCTACTAAAATCTTAATATTCACTAATTTCATCCACCTTATTACGATATGAATTTCTCGTACATACTAATGCATAACCAAACCCTAATAATATCCAAAAATAATACAGTTCATTTAAAGTCGTTCCTATCCCTGTCAACAAAGACTCTATATAAGCAATTGTAAAAAAATATAATCCATATATCTTTTGGATTTTTTTAAATACATAAATAAACAATCTAACTAATAGGAATACAATAGGCCCCATAAACAATACAAAACTTATGATCCCTGTTTCCGATAAACGAGAGGTATATTCTCCTAACATGGGAATAGAAATATTAATAAGGCCCTTATTTTTAATATTTTCAATCCACATTTTTACTTCCGCACCATTTAATGTATCTTCATCTAAATGATTCAAAAACATATAGGGGTACGTAACCCTTGTCCAATTCCTAATAACGGATTTTCTTTAAATATATTCAAATCAGCCTTTCATAACACCATATCTTTGGTTATTACTACGACCACCTTTTTTTAGATAAAGACGTAATATTATTTTCTCCATAAGATGTAATTTCATTTGCAACCTGCTGAGTTGAAATATTTTTTTAATTGTTGTACTAGTTGTACTTTTTAGTAGAAGCATCTTGTACATAAAGAACATTAGATGTATATACTATATTTCCTACAAAAAGCTAAAAGACCTATTAAAGTTACAAGAACTGTATGTATTATAAATTTTTTTGTTTCTAAATTGAATACAAAGCGCAAATACTAGCAATATGTGATCTATGATAAAAAAAACAGTTGCCGTTCTACTATTAGCTAATAAGGTAATCATCTCTAAAAAGCAATAGAATAATGAAAGATAATCCTACCAACTTTTTTTATTCTTAGATGTAAAAAAATAATACTCCATATAAAAAGGAATTGTGATAACTGCATAAATCCCCAAAAAAAGGATGGTTCGGGAAATAGAGACCTAAATTGTAATTCTGGCCAAAAATAATGGTGGCCACCATGTATTATTAATCTCAATAGCATGAACAATAGGTCTTATGTATGTTAATAATGAAAGTGCCCATTGCTGTTTATCAAAAATAAAATAGTTCAACAACACCAAAAAAACAACAACTAGACTAGCAGAAATCAATGAACCCTTACTTACTATTTTTCAAAATTGTTTCCGAGCGATTTTTTTATACCAATAGAAAATCAAATAAGAAAAATCCAAATGTAAAAAAATAAGTTGAGTCAAAGAGTTCTTTAAAAACTCTAAAGCAAAAAAATGAATGACCGATAATGTATATTCACTCACAGTTTCATTAAATATGAATTGAATTATAGCTTCCAATTTATGATTCATATAATTAGTGCCAGGAACTAAATCATAATAAGGGAAAATTAATCAAACCATGAACTAAAAGATACAGCAATACTGAAACCTAAAAGAGCTATATATAATAATTCTTTCCAATATAAATGATATTGACGTAGACTATGTCTTTTTAGCCATACACTATATACTAAACAAATAAATAGTGTATAAAATGATGCTTTTTGCTGAAAAACTCACCACCTAAAAAAACCTATTCGTAAAGACATGGGGATTACAGGAAATATTACAAATATAAAAACTTAATCCTATTAAACTATCAATATATTTATTACTAGACATATACTCTCATCCTACTACTCTCATCTTATCATTTCAATTTGATTAACTTGGAATTACCAAAAAAACCCAAGAAGTTATTTTATATCTATCAAAAAAACTTAACAATAAATATAGGTACTATTGTACTAATCATACAAGATAAAATTAAACACACCATAATATTATCAATAGACAGGTGCTTAAATATAGTTCTCAATGGTCCAGAAAAAAATATAAATGTAAAATATAGATTCCCAAAGAGTAACGACCACAAATATTCCAAATAGTAACCCACTTTATATTCTTAAACTTAAAAAAATAGAATAGATAAAAAAACAGAACCTGATATAGCACATATAAACTTTAAAAATATTATGCACTTCAATATAAGGAAATGTAATGACTGCCAGAACAATACTAATAAAAACCAATACCATTCAACTTATTACAAATAATTGTCCTGAGTTGATCCTGATACATACATAATACTGATCCTAATGTAAAAATACACCCCTCCATAAATAATTAGATTAATAATCTTCAATAATCCATGAACAGGGTGGCATAAAAAAATACAAACATAGAAATATAATAAAGACTATTGTAGGCTTTATTATAGATTCAAATATAGGAATAGCTACAAAAAGCCAAATCAATACATACAAGAACCATAAATAAGAAAGAGGAGCTATATAAATGTGCATTAAATCAACTAGATTAAAAATGATCACTCATTTGGATATTCCCATACAATGTTGCATAATATTTAGATAACCAAAAATACAACCGAGAATAATAAATACATAGGTACCATGTTTAAAAAAACTTATTAGAAATTTTTTTAGTAGACCTGTATTTTTTTCGTGCCCATGTAAGCTTATAAAAAAACCACTAATCAAAAAAAACAACGGCATGTGGAAACTATAAATAACATCATATACAAACTGTAAGCTCCATTGATATTCTGTAAAAGTTTCTGCACGAATATAACCAAGAATAACATGACCAACAACAACTAAAAATATAGCAAAACCCTTTAGCGAATCTAGCCACTCAATTCTCATTCCTGAAACTCCTTATTACATAGTGCTAAAGCACTAGCAATGACCTTATCCATATCGTAATATTTATATTCCCCTAAACGACCACCAAAGATTACATTAGAAATCGCTTCAGCCTTTTTAACATATTTAGAATATAAATCTAAATTCTTTACGTCATTGACTGGATAATACGCTTCCTCACCGATTTTCCAGTCCTTTGGATATTCTTTTGTTACATACGTAACAGGCTGTGTACCAAACTCAAAATGCTTATGTTCAATGATACGAGTATACGGAATCTCTCCTTCCGTATAGTTCACCACCGCAACGCCTTGATGATTTTCCTCTTCGAGACGCTCTGTTTCAAAGTGAAGACCACGATATTCTAATACCCCTTCAGAATAACCAAAGTATTCATCTATAGGGCCTGTGTAGATAATCTTATCTGCCAAAGATTCGTATTCGTTCCGATGTTTGAGGAAATCTACACCTAAACGGACTTCAATTCCCTCTAACATGCGTTCAATCATCTTGGTATAACCACCCATAGGAATACCTTGGAAGCGATCATTAAAATAGTTATTATCATATGTATAACGCACAGGTAATCGTTTAATAATGAAAGCTGGTAACTCTGTACATTTACGGCCCCATTGTTTTTCCGTATACCCTTTGATGAGCTTTTCGTAAATATCCATACCTACAAGACTAATAGCTTGCTCTTCTAAGTTCTTTGGCTCCCCTAATATAGCAGCTCGTTGTTTAGTAATGATATCTTGTGCCTCTTTTGGAGTTCGAATATTCCACATTTTAGAGAATGTATTCATATTGAACGGCAAATTGTACATCTCGCCTTTATAATTTGCTACAGGACTATTTACATAGTGATTAAACTCAGCAAATTGATTGACATAATCCCACACATGTTTCAAGGATGTATGGAAAATATGAGCACCATAGACATGAATATTGATATCATCTTTGCTTTCACAATATAGATTACCTGCTATGTGATTGCGACGGTCAATGACAAGTACAGATTTACCACGCTTGTGCGCCTCATGAGCAAATACAGCACCAAATGGGCCTGCCCCAACTACTAAATAATCGTATTTCATTAATAGGCCCCTTTCGATTTAGCAACAGCCAATACAGTTTTTAACAGATATACAATATCAATCCATACAGACCAATTATGCACATACCAAGAATCCATGAGAACTCGTTCTTCATAGGTGGTATCACTGCGACCACTTACTTGCCAAACACCAGTAATCCCTGGTGGTACAAGGTAAAAGTCATTTATATAATCGCCATATTTTACAATTTCATCTCGAACAATAGGTCTTGGCCCTACGAGGCTCATGTCTCCAATGAGAACATTCCATAACTGTGGCAATTCATCAAGACTTGTTTTTCGAAGGAATTTACCGATTCTTGTGACGCGAGGATCATCTTTCAATTTAAAATCTCGTTCCCATTCTTCACGAGCAGTAGGATTATCTTTCAAATATTGCTCCAAAGCCTCTTGCGCATTTGGTACCATAGATCGGAATTTGTAACAAAAAAATGATTTCCCACCCTGTCCAACACGTTTATGACCAAATACGATAGGTCCTGGAGAATCTAAGTAAATCAATATAGCAATGATAGCGAGAATTGGTAAAATCAAAATGCCACCACATACAGTAGCTACGATATCAAAAATACGTTTAAAAATACGGTTAGACTTGCGCGCTAGGTTATTTTGTACACGCAATATGACGGCTTGTTCTTCCATCATGCCACGAGCACTGATATTACTAGTAGGTAAACCAAATAATTCAGGTACAAATGCTACTCGTTTTACCAATAATTGTAATCGATTAATCAAGGATACTAATTTTTTAGACTCAAGTCCGGGAGCACAAATCAGTACAGTTTGAACGCCTGTATCTTTAATAACGCTTTCTACATCTTTAAAGGCTCCAAGGCATGGATATTCTTTAGCGATGGATGATGATTTAGGATTATCATCTACATAACCAATAATCTTATAGGTAGTAATCGGCATACGCTCTAATGATCTCTGTACAAGTTCCGCTGTCTTTCCCGCCCCAACGAGAAGAATCGGAATTGTTAAATATCCTGCTTTTGAAAGTATTTTTCCTACAATAAAACGCTCGCTAAAGATAAATACGAGCATACATATATAAGCAAAGGCAACAAATAAACGAGACACATCATTAATGACATGTCCTGTGTACATGAGAACAATAGATACAACAACACCGATCGTAATGCTACGGAATAAATTTTTCATCGTATCCCAATAAGGTGTTACCACAGAATAGGCATTATTAAGCAACAATATAGTTAAAAAAATACGATAGGTACAACACCATATACGTAAATTTCTTCTACCTTAAAAATTTGAACTTACCGGTAAAATTGATAAGTTTAAACGCAAATAATAGGCTGCTAATGTTCCCCAAAAACAATAGCTATATAATCTGCTATAAGCACTATGAGCTTACTAATAAATAACTTTTTTTATTATTGTTATTACAGATGGAACTATTCATACTAATACCCCCAAATTATAAGAAAAGGTTGTTTTCTCAATCTCAAAAATATTAAGAAAAACAACCTCTCTATCATACGAATACAATGTACCAATATTTACATATATTGTATCATATTTAAATATGTAAAACTATAAAAAAACATAGATTTCACCTATCTTTTATGTAGTTATTTATTCTTTAAGTCTATTTGAATCCTACTTAATTGTCTATTAAATGGTAGTTAAATACTTTCCAATACAGATATACGATTCTCAATTATCCCGCAATTGAAGCATCGTAGCTAACATAAAATACATAATGCGCATTCCTGATGAATTATCTAAAGTATACTCCACTTGGCCAAATACAAATACATAACAAATAACAGCAATCATAGCACAGAGACTATAAGGATCTCGCTTCTTAAACCAAATCACAAAATTATCAACAACAATAGATCCATAAAAGATGAGAACCCCTAATAGACCTAACAGACCTACTTCACCTAAAAGTTGAATAAAATTATTGTGTGCATGATATAAATGCTGATTTTCCGTTGGTAATCGATAGGATGCTTCATATATAGTTCGCCATTGTCCTATACCTACACCTGTCACAGGATGGTCTTTAAACATATTAATAGACGATGTCCACACATCAAAGCGGCCTAGGTTGGAACCATCTGTAGTCGTATTCGTAATGGACTCAAACCTAGCTACATATTGTGGTTGTGTACTAAATCCCCATACGACTCCACCTAATGCAGCAAGAACAACGACTACATAAATGAATCGTTTTAGTATATATGGTAAGGATACGATAGGCACCATAATCATATTAAAGAGCCATGATCCTCTACTTTGATTGCCATACATACCAAAGCCAACACAACCTAATGCCCATAAAGCGGATGCTTTCACATAGTTAGGAAAGGCCGAATCTAATAAAATAACGCAAAAAATAGGCCCTAGCATAACCATGAGGCCTGCTATGGTCAACACGCTGCTACCAAATCCCCAGCCTCTATCGGTCATTCCTGAAACATGTTGATAAAAGGCTACTAAATTATCAATACCAAAATCCACAAAAAAACGGCAAGCATCGTAAATAATGTTTTCTTATCACGAATACACAGGGCGATAACGAAAAATACAGGAATCCTCCACAGCCAAACATTGATAAATTCAGGTAATCCTACAGCTATATTTTTCGTTAATACTGCAGAAGGCAATAGCAATAACAACATTAGAGCAAATGTTTTACTATATTTTTTGACATAGGACGGAACATATAGATCATGCCTATGTTTCCAAATATAGAAAATACTTAACAAAATAGCAATAACATAAAATACTTGACCAGCTGCCATGGATAGCCTTGTAAAGCATGCCATCAACGTAATCATAATGGCAATCCATGATTCTAATCTTACACTTGATAATACCCCCATATTAATTCTCCCTTACATATAAACTACAAACCTTACATAGTACCCCTTATACATGTATGATGGATTTAATTAATGCACGGTGACTGTAGTCCTCATTTGCATCTATTAACCCCTGATTATATTGCTCTTTATGATGCTGTAAATTCTCTACAAACTCTTGAATCCCCTGTCTGATGGAATGTACATCATCTAAATTTAAAAATTCCCCAATAGAATACTGTTCTAATACCTCTGGATTGATCTCTGGAGATATAAGAACAGGCTTGTGAAAGCCAATAGCAGTGAACAACATAGCCGCCCAGTGATAGCGATATCGCTCTGCTCCATACGGCAATAATAAAGCATCTACACTCAATAAGGCTATATCCCAGTCTTTTCCAATCAGACTGGCATGGATGAACTTAATATTATTATACTGGCTATATTTCTTGATGATAGAATCAAATAAAGCCCCATCTTCAGGCTTTACCGTTGCCCCTTGAACGACGAGTTGTACCGAGTCATCATAATTAAGCGATACAAAGGCATCTATAAAGCGCTCAATATTTTTCTCTTTTCTAAACTGACCAAAGAAACCTAATTTTATCGGTTTATTTGCTGATATAGAGGTTTCCAAATTAGCACCTATACAAGTTGTAGAATTCGGAACTTTTTGGTCTTCTATATTAATATTACCTTGCGTATCACTATTCTTTTGTTCTCCACTCAATTCACTAGATGGCAAGAACACAGGAGGCAAGATTTTACGAACTCTCGGTAAATCAGGGCGCAACATATCATCGCGCAAAGAGATAACATCGAGGTACACATTTCTATACGCATTAGCACGATGAGCTTGCTTAATAAAGCGATCCATCTCTCCCTTGCCAATGCCATGGAAGATAACATGTACTGCTGCCTTACTGTCCTTTAACGGCGTGTCTAACAAAGCTTTAATATAGCGATATGTCCCCGTCGGAATGATTAAAGCATCTATATTATATTCTTTAATTTTTTCTGCTGCTGATTTGAACCAACTACGGCGACGGCGTTCTCGTAAAATGGATAAAAACGGCTTCTTCCACTTAGACGCTCCCGCATAGGTCACTACCTCTCCACCTTCCAAGTACACTATATCTACCCCATAATCTACTTTAAATGGGAAGTTTTGCGGTACGAATAGTACTGGCTCATGACCTTGACGCTTTAATTCGTTGATGAGGATACGATCAAATTCCACCTCATGACCAGCAGGCATGACAATACTTTCTAAAATTGCTACGCGCATAGCACACCTCTAGGCCTTTACGTACGGTTTTATGTTTTCTTGAATCATAGCCTCATACTCATCTAAAAGAGCATAGCGATTACGATATTGGCTACGTTTTTGTGATTTAATCTCTTCCATAGGTTTGCGTTCTTCTTCAAGTGGAATGGTGAAATAATTTGGATCAGATTCCAATACGGTACCGCCGATATCCTCCCACAAGGTATCTAATATAGCCACCTTTGATTTATTACCGCGCACCATATGTGAATTTGTATAGAAGCCTTCATCAGATACGGCAAGTATGGATTCTACTTGCGCAGCATGAGCGATTTCACGAATCAAGAAGGTAATAAAGTTCTTCGGACGGTAACCATACATCTTTTTCGTAATCTTCTTAGCTCGCTCAAGACCATCTTTATAACCTTGAATAGTACCGATAACAAGAGTTCTCTCTCCGTTATGGCCTTTAGCAAAGCGAATATTTGCATGGTATACACCCTTATCTTCGAGCAAGAGCATAACCGTCAAGAAGCCTTCCTTACGTTGTCCCGGCTCGTAATATAGATGAGCAGACATATCGAGCTCATCGGAACTCCAAAGGGTAATACCCCGTTTTTTATCGAAATAATCAAACTCCGCTTCGTCTACATACATGAGCTGAATCGCTTCATCCGTAAACACCTCTTGTAATATGGTAAAATGCTGACGAAGTGCCTCCAAACGCCATTGTGGCGTAGAGTTTTTAATCAAAAACATACGACTCATCAATTCATAGAGACTAGGATGTTTTTCCAACAGCTTTGGATCTGGAGTATAAGATTTAAAGAAGTTTTCAAATTCCGTAACCGTTGAGTCATGACGACAAGAGCGCATTGTATGTAAGAAGGTTCGTCTCGTTTCACGCCATGTGCGCTTGCCATATATAGTACGGCCTATATGCCAATGTTTTCCAAAATTGCCTAACATAATGCTCCCTCTATTACAATTTACCCTTGGATTTTAGTAAATAGTAAAACTTTACGTATTTAGTCATCGTGTAAAAGTAGTGATTAACGGACAAAATAAAGCCCATCTTCCCATCGAGAATACCGCCTTGTAAGAAGTACACCTTGATGAAAGCCCAGGTAGGACGCAGAATTATATCCTTGATAAAAGAACAGCTTTTACCATTATCACGATATTTTTCAGCAGATAATGTGGTATAATTATTGAAATTTATTGAAATATTGATGCCAATTATCGTAGGTATAATGGTACATCGGATGTTGTAATTTTTCTGTTGGATATGGCGTAATTATGGCAGGATGCACGTAGCCTTCTACATAACTACCCTCTTTAGGCATGAGGCGAAGCACATAGTCTGGACGCAATACACCATGTGTAGCGTGGTTATGATGGAATTTATTACGCCGTTGAATCCAATACGCTTTATTAGGTTCATTTACAACAATCTCTTGAATTTCTTTTGCTAGAGGCTCAGAAATGCGCTCATCCGCATCGAGGAATAAGATCCAGTCGGACTTAGCCTGTTCAATACCAAAGGTTTGTTGTGCACCCCAATCGCCATTCATGGCGTGTTGCACAACACGAGCACCCATTTCTTTGGCAATTTTTACGGTATCATCGGTGCTGAAATCATCGATAACTAAAACTTCATCGGCAAACTGCACTGACTCAATGCAGTCATGAATATTGTGTTCTTCATTTCTCGCTAAGATTATTACAGATACAGTTGCCATAGATTTACCTTTCATTTACGAACGTACTTGTTTTGCTAAATACGATAAACGAGCCCCTATTTTATGAATCCAATCGGCACGACCGAAGGACCATAAAAAGAGCTTATATTTAGAATTTAATAGCTTGTAGGATGCATCATTACGATAAGTTTCAATCATTCTTTTACATTTATCGTAATACACCTGATTACCCGTTGGTTTTGCATAATAAGCCGTTAAACAGGATAATACGGCTTTCATCAATAAACTATTGCAATCATCAATATATGATAATTGATGATCTATAGCGTATTGCAAGCGTTCCTCGTAACCGAGCACAAAATCCCATCGAGATTTAGCATCAAAAGAGGTTTGAGTTATGGAATTTGGATTGAGTCGATAGTAATAGTAACAACGATTGATATGACCCACCCGATTAGCATTGGCCACATAGAGATAGGATGTAGCAGTATCCTCAAATTTTCGACCTACAGGAAACCGCACATCGCCAATAGTACTGCGTTTATATAACTTACTCCAAGCAGCCACAAAACAATCATGCATGGCTAATCGCAAGGCATCCTCTTTACTATAAATTTCTAATTGTCCATCATTACAACCTTCAATAATATCGCCACTTTTATCTCTGAAAGCAGTAAACTCGATAATATCAAGATCATATTCTTTTAGAAGCTGCAACATATCTTCAAAGAGGGTAAGCCCAATGTAATCATCGGAGTCTACAAAGGAAATATAGTCACCATTAGCCGCTTCTATCCCCGTATTGCGAGCTGCACTGAGACCGCCATTTTCTTGATGGATGACCTTGATGCGTTCATCATAGGCTGCATATTGATCGCAAATGTCACCACTCATATCTTTAGAACCATCATCTACTAAGATGATTTCCAAATTCATATACGTTTGGTTTTGAATGGACTCAATACATTCTGCAACATAAGATTCCACATTATACACAGGTACAATGACCGAAATTAACTCCATTCCATGCTCCTCTTAAACATGCACTAACCAAATTAGTTTCTACAAATTCTTAAACTCATATAGCTTGTTCTAACTATATCATTAGATAAATATCCCTTATTTAATGTTATTTCCATGTTTAATACGCCATGCTGCAAGTTCGCGCATGTTTTTAATCATATCCCCATAGGATTGAGGCATGCTCGCACTTTGTTCTAACACTTTGCCACTTTTATCGAGATATAATCTATGATTAAATACAAATTCCTCTTGTGTAAACAAGCTTGGTACCATCGCTTCATAGGTTTGACCAGGTCGGCCTACTAATTCCGCCAAGGTTGGAATGATTTGAATGCTCATGCCGAACGCATTAGGCGCAAGCCAATCTTTATGAATGCCGCGACCATAAAAAATAATAGGAATAGTAGATGCCACATTAGGGCCTACTTCACGAGCAAAGTTAAAGCGTTCGCTATGGTCACCTGTAATGACGAAAAGTGCAGAAGGATCTGCTGTTTCTTCGCGAGCGATAAAATCACCCATTACGTGGTCTGCGTACCAAATATGGCCCATTTCGTTCAATTGCTTATCGTTTTCTTCGATAGAATCTGGCAAATGACCTTTTACCTTATTCACATCGTAGCCTTCCTTACCCACATTGATGCTATACGGTGGATGATTAGAAGTAGTCATGATAACATTGAGAATTTTTTCCCCTCTATGTTGATCCATGTAGGCAGAAATAGCTTTAAATAAATATTTATCGCCTACACCCCAAGCGTTGCCGTCTTCGCTTGGCATTTCAGAAGCATCGTGGAATTCATCGAAGCCTTGAGATAAAGCAAAGTTCTTAACGTTTTGCCAAGTACTAAAGCCACCATACCAAAATACAGTCTTGTAGCCTAGCTTTTTCATAACAGGACCAATGCCTAAACCATAAGGCTCTTTGAAACTTTCACCTTCATAGTTAGGATATAACCCTGTGTCAGGCATACCCGTCAACAAACCATTGATGGCCGGCATCGTGCCTGTACCTTGCGCGAGGGCTAGCTGCGTGCTCATCGCTTGAGGGCTGGCAGCATATTTACGACCTTGTTCAACAAGGTACGCACCAGGCTCGTTATATTCAGCGAGGAACGGCCACAAGCCATAGGATTCTCCAAGAACGAGGTTTATGGACTGCGGTTGCTCCGCTAATCGTTGTGTTGTAATGGTTCTGGTGAAAGAACCGTCAAAATTAGTGCCATTAAACTTACCGCCAACGGCAGTGATTTTTTCGTTTAGCTCTTGAGGCGTTAAGTTAATAACCTCAAGCTCAGCCGTCCGTTTAGCAATGCTTTTAACACGATAGAGCGCTTGTACATCATCGAGGATATTTTCGTTTAACAGATTTGGACTGAGGCGAGCCGCACTTTCCCAGTTGATGGAGTTCGTATAGCTGAAAGCACCGCCAAATCTAAAGAATAGACCTAATACGCCGATAACAATAGTCAACCCAATGCCCGTCATCCATTGTGTTTTCTTTGTCTTAGGATACCAAGTAGTACAAAGTCGTTGATGATCTGCAGAATCACTATTTCTTACATTATCCGCATCATCACCATTCCTTAGGTCAACAGCGTAATCACTATATTTCTTGGCTCCCCACTCTAGGAAACGAACTAAAAAATAGCAAAGCGCTGCGCTCAATACAACGGCTCCAACGATGTACATTAAAGCGTTATATTCGTTGATAGCGGTATTTACAATGGCGCCGATATCATCGTTTTTACCGTTGATGAGCATCGCATTGTAGGAAGAGTTGAAAATATCTTGTAGAAACGGAATGCGTCCCAAAAATACAGGAAAGGTCAACAATATAGTCGCAATGGAGTAGAGGACCTGTTTAATGCGCAAGGACGGCCATTTTGGTACAAAGGTATGTACCAACGTCCCCCCTAAAAAGCCTAGTAAACACAAAGAACCGACGGTCTTGAGACTCAATCTAAATCCTAGCCATAAGGATGTGAGGATATTCTCCATCGTCACGGAAGCTAGTTGTGATTGAAATACTGCAAGAAACACGATTCTAAATGCAGTCAACAAAACAGAGAAAAAGATAAATACCTTAATCTCTGTTCGTATGCCTTCAAATAATCGCTGCCATCGGTTCATCATTAACCCCTAACTGTTGAATCGTATAACCAAATTGTTAAATTCACTAATCCAACTATATTGTTACAAACGTAACAAAACTACATAACTATACTGCCTAAATGAGTAATAAAATTTATAAACTACATATATATGCTATATATATATCCTACGTAATATATTACGTAATATATTACGTAATATTCTACTAATTACATAACTATCAATTATTTCGGATATTTCTTACATTTAGGACCTTTACATCGTTTGCATTTACCGCATCCACGGTCGATAGTCTCAGCACCTGCTGATTTCTTCGCACTAGCACTCTCCTTGGCCATCTTTTCAGAGGCCTTACTATTCCATACGGAAACTATCGATTTCTGCTTTTTGCGGATTCATCCTTTTTGGATTTTTTATCCTTTTTCTTGTCTTTCTTCTTATCTTTTTTCTTGAAAGTATCAGCCAAGAAGACTGTTTTTAACTTATCATTTAAGACTTTAAGCTTCTTTTCAGCTTTGTCTTTCTTTTTCTTTAACTTTTCTTCGTCTTTAGAGCGTTTTTTTCTTCCTTAGACTTCTTGTGTTTTTTCTCTTTTTTATCTTCTTTAGACGTTTTTATCTTTCTTAGATTTTTTTCTCGCCTTTGGACTTTTTTTGTCTTCTTTGGATTTCTTATCCTCTTTAGATGTTTTGTCTTCCTTGGATTTTTTATCGTCCCTTAGATTTTCTTATCTTCAGAACCGTTGATACGCGCCCATTCATCATCAACGCGTTTCAATTTCTTTTTAAGAAGCTTCTCCATCTTCTTATTTGTTTTATCGGACTCTAAACCAGCTTTACCAAATAATAAAGCATTCACCGCCGTGTATGGATCGATAGACGACATATCCTCATCATCCACGTTAGCTGCCTCTGATTTCTTATCTTTTGAAAGTTCATCAAGACCATCTACATCTAACGCTTCATCCTCATCTAAATGATGAATTGCTAAGCTTTCAACGCCTTCTAATGGTTTTACATCAAGGTGCTCAATCGCAGTATCTTCAAAATCCGCCATTTCCTTACCAGAGCTTTCACCAAAACCAGTAAAGAGACCGCCTATAGATTTTAATTCATTCAATTTAATATGATTCATGCCCACCGTAGAATCATGATGCACAGGAACATCAGATAATTGTACCTGTTCCATAGCATATGCATCATCATTATAACTAGCGCCCTTGCCAAGTTCAGATGTATTAGAAATGACGATATCTTCCTTATCGTCGCCTAACACATCACCAAATAGATCTTCTTCTAAAGATTCGTAAGAATGCAATAAGGCCATACGTTTTTGAACATCTTCAATTTGATTCCACAAATCAACGAGAGAAGATGTATAGTACACCCGTTCTTTTACCTCTAAATACGCTTGGTAAACGATAGATAATTCGGTCTCATTAAGGCCTTCCTCTGCACCAATTTCTTCAATCATTTGTTGAATCTGTTGATCTCGGTCATATCGTTTAATTAACGCTTTACGAATGCGTTCAATCAACATTGTATCGATGAGTTCCATATGCACCTCCTATATTCAATACACTCAGTCCTACCCGCTACATTAGCGTATACGAATCAATGTATAGAATCATAAAAAAATAAATTGATTTTATAATCTCTAATATATTATTATAGCAGAATTTATCTGCTTTTTTTCCTTAATAATATGTGTAAAAAGTTCCTTAAAAAAATAGAATAAAAACCTCAATTTAAATACGTTCCCTAATAGTATGCATTTCATACTACTAAAACACTATTCAAACCGAGGTTATTTAATCAAATTTATATACATCATATTCATATATAAACTTACTATATTAAAAATCTTATATTTATTTGTTACATCAATCTAATATGTATTGCATCCATCGGATTTTTTTAACTATTACATCAAAAATATATCTAATTGTTACATAAATGTCTTTAAAGGTCTTAAATTATTTTATTATAAAAGTCTTAAATTACTGCACTAAAAACAAGTTAACTGAATAGACGAGAATTCGTTCCTTTGTATCGCTTCCTTCAAAGAGGTCACTACAATCAATAGTTTCCTCTTGTTCCAAACGCACATGGTTATTTAAAAAGTTCTCCACCTCTTCATTAACATAGTAGAAAAATAACTTAATCTCCCGAGGATTATGATATAGCGAATCAAAAATATATTTCTAATACCCGCTTAATCGTATGGAGTGCAAAGGGATTAAAGAAAAAGCATCGATCAGCCTGATCTGGCAATTCATACAGCGCTGCATCACCTAGTACAAAGCTTACACGATTACGAGTTGCCGGGCTTTCACCATTAATTAAAGCCTTTTCATAGAGCCGTTCATCGTATTCGATGCCTATAGAATGGCAGCCCGTTTGGTAAGCCATGAAAATACTCACTCGGCCCTTGCCACTACCATAATCGATGAGCGTATTTTTCTTGCGAATATGACCACTATTTGCCAAACGCTCCAACACGCAATAATCCGTCGGCTCGTACGGATGATGCTCCGTATCGGAACGACTATCATCGCGACCAGAGGTTTTTAATTTGTAATACACTTTCCCACTCTTGCTCTGTTGCCATCTATGTAATCCTATTATGAGGCCTAAATTATATGACCTAATACTGATATTAATCTTAATTTCTATACATACTATACCCTTATTAGGGTACTATTTACTAGTCCAGTAACACCTATAGTATATAACAAAAGCATCCACATCGGGTGCTTTTGTTATATGAAACACTTATTAATGTCGATATGGTATACTAGGAGTAATATTTCTATTATTCTCATGTGCAGAATTATATGTCATTAAAAAGGAGTATCTACTTACATGGACAGTGATCTGACCTTAGATTTTATCATTATCATCGTATTAATCATTGCAAATGGTTTATTCTCCATGACGGAGTTAGCCATTGTAAATGCGAAAAAACGTAAACTTGAAGAGTTAGCAGAATCAGGCAATGAACGCGCGAAAACAGCCTTTGAATTATCAGAGAACCCAAATGAAATGTTCTCTACCATTCAAATCGGCATCACCCTCGTAGGTATTTTAACTGGTTTGTATTCTGGTGCCACCTTCTCTAGTCCATTAGAAGAAATTTTAGTATCAAATATTCCAAGCATCGAACCATACGCAGCCTCTATGAGCTCCTTTCATTATCGTTGCTATCATTACCTATTTATCCCTCGTTATCGGCGAACTCGTGCCTAAACGCTTGGCCTTAAATAGCCCTGAAAGCATTGCCGTTGTAGTAGCAAAACCAATTTACTGGCTATCTGTGGCGTTGAAACCAATCGTTAGCTTCCTCGGCGTTTCCACAGAATTCCTCTTAAAAATGCTAGGCGTTACTGTAAAAGAAGAAGCACCTGTTACAGAATCTGAAATTAATAAAATGCTTACCGAAGGCGTTGCTATGGGTGCTTACGAAGAGGAAGAACCTATCCTCGTAGAAAATATCTTCCATCTTGCAGATATGAACGCAGGTGATATCATGACGCCTCGTACACAGCTCAAATGGATTGATCTTAACGGCACGGAAGACGAAATCATGGAGGTCCTCAAGAATGCCAACCATTACCGCATTCCTGTAGGTACCGATTCCTTAGATGAATTAAAAGGTCTCGTTACCGTATCCGATGTATTAGTTCAAATTATGCAACGTCCTAGTGAAAGTTCCATTCACGATATCATCAAAGCTTGTTTGAAAGAACCGGTTCTCGTTCCTGAATCCATTTCACTCATGAAATTATTGAACGTTCTACGTACAGAAGGCGTTCACGAAGCAATTATCCTCGACGAATATGGTGGTTTTACTGGCCTTGTCACCTTGCATGACATCATGGAAGAAATCGTAGGCCTTATGCCTTCTGGTGAGGAAGAAATCAAGGAAGAAGAAAACAAGATCATCGAACGCGATGGTGCATGGCTCGTAGATGGCCTTCTCAACGTAGATGAATTTAAAGAATTCTTCCACATCGATCAAGAATTGCCAGGCGAAGAAGACGACTTTGTACAAAACTATGGGCGGTCTTTTAAACGTCCTCTTCGGTCGTATTCCAAAGGAACTCGACAAGGCAAAATGGAACGGCTATACCTTTGAAGTCATCGATATGGATCATACTCGTATCGATAAAATCCTTGTAACCTATGAAGAACCTATTGTAGAACAAGAAGAAGAAAAATAAAGTTCAAAAAAATAAATAGACAAAATCTAAAAGAAGTGAGTTCTCTTACTATGAACTGTACCCCAAAAAAATTGGACATATTTTTTTGGGTACAGCTCAATCAATAGAGGACTCACTTTTTGCTACATTTTTGTATTCATAAAATAAGTAATACATATACTGGCAAAAATATAGATTACTTTTAAAAAAATTATCGTTAAAAATATATCATCAATTATATAAATTAATTATATAATTCTTTTTATTTTTCTGCATAAAAGGCTAGAACTTTCAATATAAATATAGTATTATTAAATTGTATAAAAATATATAATTAGATTTTTCTATAAAAATATATAATTAGAAATTAGAGTTTTCTAATATACATATAGAGTCCTATGATTACTACCTATTTGTAGTTCTGTGTCATAGGGACTTATATGTGGTAGTCAAAAGGAGAGATTCTATGAATCAACGAATCATAGCAACCATAGGCGCCCTATTAATAGGGACCGCCATCATAAGTGGTTGTGGATCAGAAAAGCCACCTGAAGATACAAGTCTCAAGGTGCGCACCATCACTATAGGTGAAGAGTCTGGAACTACTGATGCTGGCTATGCAGGCACCATTCATAATAAAACAGAAACAAATTTAGCCTTTCAAATTGGAGGGCGTGTCATCAATAAATTTGTAAATGTTGGTGATGTAGTGCAAGCAGGCCAAGTCATTGCTCAAATCAATGGTTCAGATACATCAGCTCAGTTGCAAAATGCTGAAGGTGCTGTAAAAGCTGCTCAATCGGCCTACAAATTGGCAGAAACCAATGCTAAACGATACCGCGAGCTCTATGCACAACAAGCGATTAGTAAATTGCAATTAGACCAGGCTGAAAACCAATTGAATGCCACATCTGCTCAATTACAACAAGCACAGGCAAGCCTTAATTTGAGCAGCAATCAAAATAGCTATACTAATTTGACGGCCCCTGATACAGGTATTATTACAGCTTTCAATATTGAAGCAGGACAAGTCGTAGCAGCCGGTCAAAGCGTTGGTACCTTAGCGGCTGGTCACGACCCAGAAGCAGTCATTGCCCTTCCTGAACAAGAATTGAGTAAAATTCATGTAGGGAGCCCTGCTACTATTACCTTCTGGGCTCTACCTAGATGTAACCGTGCAAGGTGTAGTACGTGAAATTTCACCAGTTCCTGACCCTGTAGCCAGAACGTATACCGTAAAAATTACCTTACAAAATGCGCCTAAAGAGGTACAACTAGGCATGACGGTCAATGCTAATCTATCTACCACAGATAGTACCAATATTTCTATTCCGTTAACGGCTCTTGTAAAGACTCTAACGGCAATAATGCGGTCTATATCATCCGCGATAAGAAGGCTCATCTTGTGCCTATCAAGACTGGTGAGTTCGGTAAGAACTCCGTCATCGTCACATCTGGTTTAGCTAAAGGTGACATTGTCATCACCGCAGGTACCCAACAATTACAAGAAGGGACGGCGGTTAGTCAATGAAACAATTTAACTTAGCCGAATGGGCTCTTAAACACAAGTCCATTATCTACTACTTCATGGCTGTGCTCCTCACCTTCGGTATCTTCTCATTCACCCATATGGGACGCATGGAAGATCCTGATTTTACGATGCGCACCATGGTGGTCGGTGTTGCTTGGCCGGGGGCTTCTCCACAAGAAATGTCGGATCAGGTAACGGACAAACTCGAAGAAAAACTACGCGACCTTCCTGGTGTAGATTATACAAAATCTTTCACAGATGGCAGCAAATCCGTTATTTATATCAATTTAAGAGAGGATTTGCCATCCGATAAAATTCGTCCCGCTTGGGAAGAAGCGCGGAATATGATCAACGACGAATGGAAATCATTGCCTGCAGGCGTTCAAGGACCGACCATTAACGACAGGTTCGACGATGTATATGGCATTATCTATGCCATCAGTGGTGATGAGTATTCGTACGAAGAAAAACGACAACAAGCAGAAGACTTAAAACGTCAGCTTTTATCTGTTCCTAATGTTAAGAAAATCAGCCTCATTGGGGTTCAACAACAAACCCTCAATGTAACCATAAACAAGGATAAACTCGCATCCTATAAAGTCAGTACACAACAGCTGTTAACAGCGCTTAAACAGCAAAGTATGATGGTTCCAGCTGGTGTGATTACAACGGATACAAACAATGTATATCTCCGCGTCAATGGCCTATTCGATAGTCCTCAAGCGGTGCGAGATATGCCGATCCGCATCAATAACCAAACCTTGCGCCTCGGTGACATGGCTGATGTAACCATGACCTACCAAGACCCTAGCGATCCACAGTTCTATTACAAAGGTAAGCCAGCCATTGGCATCGCTATCTCCATGGATGCAGGGGGCAATAATATCGAATTCGGCGAAGCTATCGATAAAAAGCTAGCAGAATTGAAGAAAACCATCCCTGCAGGACTTGAACTCGATCAAGTATCTAACCAGCCACATATTGTTAAGGAATCTATTGGGGACTTCTCTCAATCCTTATTTGAAGCCATCGCCATCGTATTGCTCGTAAGCTTTGCATCCCTTGGCTTGCGAACCGGTGTTGTAGTAGCCCTCACTATTCCAGTCGTTGTGTCTACCACATTCATTTTGATGTATGAAAGTGGCATTTATCTGCACAAGGTTAGTCTAGGTGCGTTAATACTGGCTCTAGGCCTCCTCGTAGACGATGCCATCATCGTTGTAGAAATGATGAGCGTTAAGCTCGAAGAAGGTTGGGGACACTTTAGATCTGCAACCTTTGCTTATCAATCTACAGCATTCCCTATGCTATCGGGTACGCTCATTACCTGCGCTGGCTTCTTACCATTAGCATTAGCACAAGGCATGGTTGCAGAGTTTACAAAATCTCTATCCATCGTTGTATTTATGGCGCTCATCCTATCTTGGTTCGCCTCTGTTCTCGTCAGCCCTGTTCTCGGTTATAAAATCATCGAAAATAAGGCTCCAAAACCTGAATCAGAATGGACCAAACGAAACCGTATCATGCACAAGCTCAGTGTTACATTCTATGATAAGTTTGAAAAACTGTTACATTGGGCCTTAGGCCATCATAAGGTCGTATTACTCATCACCTTAGGTGCCTTTGTGTTATCCCTACTTTCACTACCATTGATTAAACAGGAATTTTTCCCATCATCAACGCGTAATGAAATCATCGTATCTATGCAATTCCCTCAAAGTTCATCCATCGAGTACACCGCAAATCAAGCGAAGATCATCGACAAACATTTACAAGGTAACGAACATATTTCAACCTTTACATCTTACATCGGACAAGGTTCTCCTCGTTTCGTCCTCACCTTGGAACCGGAATTGCAACGAAACAATTTCTTGCAGTACGTTATCGTTACTAAATCCTTAGAGGATCGCGATAAATTATATGCAGAATTGACGCCATACTTAAATGAAGAATTCCCTTCAGCCCTTGTAAATACTCAATTTGTACAAATTGGCCCACCATCTAAATATCCAGTGATGCTCCGCGTATCTGGACCTGATCAAAAGGTGGTAAAAGAAATTGCCAACAAGGTAAAAGACAAGATGCAAGGCGATAAGGATTTGCATAACATAGCCTTTGACTGGCCAGATACTGAACCAGTAGCCAATGTTCATATCGATCCTAACAAAGCTCGCTTACTCGATATCGATAGCTATGCCGTATCCTTGCACTTGCAAAGTCTATTGTCTGGTACTAAATCTGGTGAATACTACGAAGGGAACCAAACCATTCCTGTTACCTTCCGTTTAGGTGACAATGAGCAACATAACTTAAGTGCTCTTTCATCCTTGCCAATTCAAACAGGAAATGGCTCCTATGTACCACTTAGCCAAATTGCAACCATTACCATGACACAAGAGGATGGTATTATCTGGCATCGCAATATGATGCCAACCATTAGTGTGCATGCCAATGTAAAAGCCGGTGTATTAGGTAATGCGAAAACGAAAGAGGTTTACAAATCCTTACAAGACATTCGCGATTCCTTGCCTACAGGCTATTCTATTGACCTAGACGGCGCCGCTGAAAAGAGCGAAACAGCCGTTCAAAAGCTATTAACACCAATGCCGATTATGCTCTTTGTAATCATGACAATCCTCATGTTCCAATTAAAGCGTATCGCCCTCATGATAATGGCTCTACTCACTGCTCCATTGGGGCTAATCGGTGTTGTATTAGCACTCAATATTACGAGAACGCCATTAGGCTTTATGGCTATTCTAGGGATTATCGCCCTCTCGGGTATGATCATCCGTAACTCCATTATCTTATTAGACCAAATCGAAATCCACAAGGCAGAAGGCCAAGAACCTCGTGAAGCGATTATCAACTCCGCTACACTTCGTTTCCGTCCCTATCATGCTCACCGCTATCGCAGCGATTTTAGGCATGATTCCTCTCATGGGATCTGTATTCTGGAGCCCATTGGCCATCGCCTTTCAGCGGCGGCTTACTAGTGGCAACGGTTCTAACACTCATCGTATTACCAGTCATGTATGCAAGCTGGTATAAGGTAAAATAACTAATATTTAGCTAATAAAGATATATAATATTAATCTAATGAAATGTCTAAATATTTTTCTAACGAAATATCTAGTATTTACGTAACATTATAAAATCTAGCATTAGCTAGTAACTTCATTTCTTTAGTAAAAATCCCCTAATCGTTGTGAAAGTTTACACTTAAACATCGATTAGGGGATTTATATTATTTATTATTAAACTACAACGGCTGTACCATTGCATGTAATCATAAGCATGCCATTTTGTGCACCTACTGTGCTGTATTGGAAGGATACACCAATAATAGCATTAGCACCCAATTTAGAAGCTCGTTGAGACATTTCGTCGAGAGCTGCTTTGCGCGCATTCATCAAAGAATCTTCATAGCTGCCACTACGACCACCAACAATGTCTCGAATGCCAGACATGAAATCTTTCACAAAGTTACGGCCTTCTACTACTTCACCAAATACAATACCTTTGTACTCTTGTACAGGTTTATTTTCAATATGCATAGTTGTTGTAATAATCATAATTGTATCCTTTCTAATTGACTACAATATATTTTGATTTATTATAACAAGACTTTTAGAGAAAAACAAATATAAATATAGCTTTCACATAAAAACAATTACATATTGTATCTCCAAAAATTACATACTATATATCAAAAAAATTTACATATTATACATCAAAAAAAGACCTGTTCACTACTTTCATAATGAACAGGTCTAATTTTATATTATCTATCAAAATCGCGGTCTAAGTTAACTTCTTTCAACGGCACAACTTTAGTTTTGTTGATGTATTTGTAACCAAGGTACACTGCGAAGAAGATTGGTAAGCCAATATAGGCAACGGATACGCCGTACCAGTCGATGGTATCACCTGTGAAAGCGGAGTAGTTTTGACCACAGATGATGATGACGCAAAGAATGAACGCCAAGATTGGGCCAACTGGGAATAACCACGCTTTGTATGGCAATTCACTAAGATCTCTGCCTTGTGCAATGAAAGCACGGCGGAAACGATAGTGAGACACGGCGATACCAACCCATGCGATGAAACCGCATAAACCAGAGATATTAACAATCCATGTATAAGCTGTACCTTCACCGATAAAGCTTGTTAGGAACGCAAATAAACCGATTGCTGTCGTTAAGATTAACGCAGGTACTGGAACGCCGCGTTTATTTAACTTAGCAAAAATTTGAGGTGCTTGACCTTCCTTAGCGAGTGCGTACAACATGCGCGTAGAAGAGTACAGACCAGAGTTGCCAGCACTCAATACAGCCGTTAAGATGATAGCATTGATAAAGCTAGCAGCAAAGGCAAAACCAAAGCGGTCAAATACAAGTGTAAATGGAGAAATAGATACGTTCTCTACACTAGAATTCAATAGATTTGGATCTGTGTACGGAATCAAGAAACCGATAACCGTAAAAGCACCGATATAGAATAATAGAATACGCCAGAAGATTGTATTAATCGCTTTTGGCACATTCTTTTCAGGGTCTTCCGCTTCACCAGCGGCTACGCCGATCAATTCAGTACCTTGGAAGGAGAATCCTGCCACCATAAAGATAGCGAGAATAGATTCCCAGCCACCTACGAATGGAGCTTCTCCTACGGTCCAGTTCGCAAATCCTGGAGATGTGCCACCAATGCCAAAGATAAGCATGAAGCCACAGAATAGAAATACGAATACGGTAATCACCTTGATGCTAGAGAACACATATTCACTTTCACCAAAGGAACGAGTAGATAAATAGTTCAATCCAAATAAAATGAGCAAGAACAGAGCAGACCATACGATGGCAGGCACATCAGGGAACCAATATTTCATGATGAGCGCCCCTGCTAATACTTCAGCAGCCAAGGTAATAGCCCAGTTAAACCAGTAGTTCCAACCTAAGGCAAAACCAAAAGCAGGATCTACATAGCGTTTTGCGTAAGTCCCGAAGGAACCTGGAATTGGCAAGTATGTAGCCATTTCCCCAAGAGATGTCATGAGGAAATAAACCATGATACCAATGAGGCCATAAGCTACAAGAGCACCACCAGGGCCAGCTGTACTTACAACTTCACCACCGGCAACGAATAAACCTGTACCGATGGCGCCACCTAAAGCAATCATATTCATATGACGCGCCTTTAGGGACCGTTTTAGATGTTGATCTTTGTTAGACGTAAACTCTACGTTACTATTATGATTTTCAGACATGGGTCACCTCTTATAAATCTAGATTACGCACGTATTTTGCGTTATCTTCAATAAATTTACGACGAGGTTCTACCTTATCACCCATGAGGACCGTAAAGATTTTGTCAGCTTCGATGGAATCTTCTAAGCTAACTTGTAAAATCGTACGATTTTCAGGGTTCATTGTAGTTTCCCATAATTGTTCAGGGTTCATTTCACCTAAACCTTTATAACGTTGGATTGTAGTACCATCACGGCCTACTTCATCAAGTTTAGCAGTCAACTCTGCATCAGAGTATACATACCAGTGGGATTTACCCTTCTTAATTTGATACAAAGGTGGTTGAGCAATATAGATATGACCTTCCTCTACCAATGGTTTCATATAGCGGTAGAAGAATGTTAATAACAATGTACGGATATGAGCGCCGTCAACGTCCGCATCTGTCATGATGATAATCTTGTTATAACGGGATTTTGTAATATCAAATTCATCGCCAATACCTGTACCAAAAGCGGTAATCATGGAGCGAATTTCATTATTAGCCAAAATCTTATCAAGGCGTGCTTTTTCAACGTTAAGGATTTTACCACGCAATGGCAAAATCGCTTGGTAACGACGATCGCGACCTTGTTTTGCAGAACCGCCCGCAGAATCACCTTCGACGAGATAAATTTCAGTCATAGATGTATCTTTTTCGGAGCAGTCCGCCAATTTACCAGGAAGGCTAGATACTTCTAACGCATTTTTACGGCGTGTTAAGTCACGGGCTTTACGAGCCGCCTCACGAGCACGGCTTGCCATTGTTGCTTTTTCGATGATTTTCTTCGCATCTTGTGGATGTTCTTCAAAGAATGTTTTAAGACCATCAGACACGATAACATCTGTAATACCTTTAACTTCGCTATTGCCCAGTTTAGTTTTTTTGTTTGGCCTTCAAACTGAGGTTCCAAAACTTTTACAGAAACAACAGCTGTCAAACCTTCACGAACATCCTCACCGGAAAGATTGGACTCATTTTCCTTGATCAAACCAGATTTACGTCCATAATCATTGAGGGTACGAGTCAAAGCAGCACGGAAACCAGATAGATGTGTACCACCATCAATCGTATTGATGTTATTTACGAAGGACAACAAGTTTTCACTATAGCTATCGTTATATTGCAATGCTACATCTACCACAACATCGTCTTTTGTATTTTCAATGTTAATAACAGTTGGGTTAATTGCTTCTTTATTTTCATTCAAGAAGGTAATGAAAGAAACCAAACCACCTTCATAGTGGAAGCTTTCAACACGAGGTTCCTCTAAACGCAAATCGCTCAATGTAATGCGAAGGCCTTTGTTAAGGAATGCCAATTCTTGTAAACGCATTTTCAATGTATCAAAGCTAAATACGGTAGTTTCAAAGATTTCTGCATCTGGCTTGAAAATAACTGTAGTACCAGTGCCTTCGGCCTTGCCGATTTCGTGCAACTCGGAAGTTTTATGCCCACGAGCAAAGGAAATTTCTTGAACAATACCATTTTGAGATACTTGAACCTTAGTCCATTCACTCAATGCATTAACTACGGAAATACCTACGCCGTGAAGACCACCAGATACCTTGTAGCCGCCACCGCCGAATTTACCACCGGCATGCAATTTCGTTAATACTAGCTCTACCGCAGACATACCAGATTCATGCATCCCTGTTGGGATACCACGACCATCATCGACAACGGTAACACTGTTATCTGGATTGATGGATACTTCGATATGTGTAGCATAACCAGCAAGCGCTTCGTCCACAGAGTTATCTACAACTTCGTATACGAGGTGATGCAAACCACGAGCAGACGTACTACCAATATACATCCCTGGGCGTTTACGCACCGCGTCTAGACCCTCAAGAACCTGAATATTCTGAGCGCCATAATTTTGTTCAGGCATGAAACAAACTCCTCCTAACAATCTATCATACTGCACTTGATTGAAATAAAGTAACAAAACATGTACAGGATTAAACTTTATCTCTTTATTATACTATAAAACTCATCAATCCGTCTCATTAAAGTCTTAATACTGATACCAGATCCATACACACAATCATCTGTGACCACATAGGTCTTGATTTGCTCCTCTGGCACCATGGCGATATATTCTAGTGTTTCATAGTGATGAATAGGACTTTTATGGGACTTTCCACCCTTAGCATGCACCATCGTAATAATGGATTCTATGGGCACGGAAATGGTATCTCCAATATGAACATACATAAGAATGCCCCCTCTACTTTTCTAATGTCCCATTAAGGGCATCGATTTTGCGTTGCTCCTCTTCAGCAAGGAACTTAGACCGATATTTATTACACAAATTAATAACGTGCTGATCCGTCAACTCATCAGGCTTTTTGTGGGTGATAAGCATAGCCACCATAAACATATGACGGCGATTGATAGATCCTTTATAAATCTTATCAAGGTAAAAGTATATGGATTCCCGCATCGCTTCTGCAAAGTCTGAAAAACTACACTGTATAAATTGCTGACAGTCGCTGTATTTAAAGTACGGATACTTTCTAATAACCGCCTTAATCTCCTTTATATGAGCCCGATGCAATTCATATTCACAGGTTGGACAGATTTCCTTTTTAGATTTCATATGCATGCCACATCGTTTACAACGATGGTATCCATGCTGCTCTAAATAGATTTCTCTCTTACGAGCCGTAATCTGTACTTTCCTGAAAGCAGCTTTTAATACTTCGTTATCCGTTTGTTTCAACGATGTATCGATAGCGTCTACGTCTTCTTTTGAAAGCACGATATCTGCAAGTTAATACGTTTTGTAATAATTTGTTCATCAGGAATCGTGAGAGACGTATTATTTTCTACTTTCACATAGCTCTGACGTTTCATGATGAAGCGAATATCGGTGATTACATCTTGACGGTAATACTTGTTGATAGCCTCGATGATACGACGTTTTTGCATCTGTAATTCCTGCATCCACATGGAATTATCTGCACTAATAACCATATTTGGAGGCTTGATGGACACAATTTTTGTATGATCCGCGATGACATCACCTACTACATCACGCCACTTGTGAACAAGGGTATTTAATTTATATTGTTCCAATAAATTCAGTTCTGCTAAGGCCTTTGGTAAACAAAGATCAAGGCTGTCCATACTGAACTTGTCCCCCTTCACAAGAAATAAATTGAACGGATTTCAAATCTTTAAAATCGTGAATATCTGTAGTGGTAATAAATGTTTGAATTCGTTTATGAATAAACTGCAATAAATTCGTTCGTCTCGACTCATCAAGTTCGCTCAATACATCATCCAAGAGAAGAACTGGATATTCTCCTACCTCTGACTTGATAAACTCAAGCTCACTCAACTTTAAGGACAATACAGCGGTTCGTTGCTGCCCTTGCGATCCAAATTTCTTTAAATCCATAGCATCGGAAAAGAATCGTAAATCATCGCGATGAGGGCCAACGCTAGTACTCAATCGATGACGATCCTGCGGCAACGCTGCTTTTATACGTTCGTAAAAGCCTTCCTTTGTATATTCCAATGAACCATTGTCCATATACGGCTGTTCATAACCAATGGTTAAATTCTCAAGGCCACCTGTCAATTTACGATTCATCAAATCGATGAGCAAATTGATTTTCTTTAAGCTTTCTAATCGTTTCTTTACGATAAAGCTCGCCATATCTGCTAGCTGCAAATCCCATTCTTCAAGAGGAATAGTATTCTTTCCCCTATATTCTTTTAGGACTGCATTTCGTTGCTGTAACAGCCGATTATATTGCATTAATTGATGATAGTAAGTAGCGCTGGTCTGAGATATTTCCATATCGAGGAATCGCCTACGTCCCGAAGGAGTTCCCTTGATGAGCTGTAAATCTTCAGGACAGAAGATAACTGTATTTAATGTACCAATCAGTTCTTTTTGAGATATTTTTGTATCGTTTAATCGAATATCCTTAGGGCCTTGACGGAATAATTTAATATTTACCTTTTGAGGCGTATCTTTTTTCTCGAATTTTACAACTATGCCTGCTTCTTCAGCATTGAACATGAGCATATCTGACGTATCATTCGTACGATGGCTTTTACCAATGGTACCAACATAAATCGATTCGAGGATATTCGTCTTACCAGCCCCATTAGTGCCATATAGAACAATAATCTCAGGATTAAACTGTATCTGTACATCCTTATAATTACGAAACTGAAATAACTGAAGTGAGTCAATTCTCACCGATTATGCCTCCTCTTGTGTAATCACGAGGTCTACATCAAGACCTTCACAAGAAATCACATCACCAACGCGGCATTTCTTTGCGTTTTTCCGTTACAACTTGACCATTTAAGGTAAGGATACCTTCATCGATGAAAGATTTAATTTGACCACCTGTTTCAATGATGCCTTCTAACTTCAACAACTGATCAATTTGAATGTACTCCGTATGAATGGGTACCTGCTGTTGCTCTTTCATAACGTTCTCCTAAAGTAGACAATTAACATAAGCATATATATCATACTGAGTCCAGGTCGCTCGCTGGGCATTTTTCTTCGAAAAATTGCACGCTCCGACCAAAGTGATGTGTGTCTCCCATCGTCGCTACCGCTCCTCTGTTAGCTCACACCCTACTTTAAGCATTTGTGCGAACTGGTGTTACTACGTATGTATAGTTCGGATTATTGTCTTGTCGAATAACAACAGGACCATTTTGTTTTAAGAACAAGTGGATATTGTCTCCTGTGCTGTGACGCAAGATGTCAGAGATGTAGCGACCATTGAAGGAGATTGTGAAAGGTGTGCCTTTAAATTCAACAGCTACGTCTTCTTTCGCCATACCGATTTCAGTATTTTGAGTAGACAATGTGACATTGCTTTCAGACCAATCATAACGAATTACATTATAACTAATGTCTTTAGCCAATAAGGATACGCGATCAACAGCGCCAGCGAATTCGCGGCGATCAATTACAGCGCTAGAATCGAATTGAGAAGGAATTACCTTTTCATATTCAGGGTATGTACCTTCAATCAAGCGAGAAATAATATAAATAGATTCAAAATTGAATACGATTTGTGTGCGATTCCAAATGATATTGATCATAGCTGGATTATCTGTTGGTAATAAACGAGATACTTCAGCCAACGTTTTTGTAGGAATAATAGCACGCATTGGAGTCGTTGCTGGTTCATCGATGGTAATTTTTTTACAGCCATACGGTGTGTATCAGTAGCAACCATAGTCACTTCGTTTTCTTTGATTTCAAGAAGAGCACCGGTAAATACAGGACGATCTTCATCAGTAGCTGCTGCATAGTTTGTTAAATCGATAAGTTCTTTCATAGCAAAGCTATCGATGTTTACATGATCTTGGTCGTGAATTTGTTCAACCAAGGAGAAATCATCTGGGTGTAATGTAACAAGGTTAAATTCGGAAGATCCAGATGTAATGGTCAAAGAATTTCCGTCTTCTGGTTTGTAAAGTTCAATAGTATCGCCAGGCAATTTGCGAATTAATTCTTGGAAATAACGGGAACCTACCACTAAAGTACCAGGTTCTTTAATGTCTCCATCGATGGTTAAGCGAATGCCGAGTTCAAAGTCGTTACCTTGTAATTCTACTTGACCATTTTTTGTAGTCATGTAAATAGCGCCTGGTAAGTTGGAACTTGTTTTATTTTGAGATACCTTTTGCAATACGTTAATTGCTTTTTGGAGATTTGCTTTTGGGAATGTAATATGCATATGTTACTCCTTTATGATTTTTATATATTGTAAAAAGCACTAATAATTACTTGCTTTGTTTGTAATATTCAATGTTTACTATCGTAGATGCTCTATAGATATTCTACTGTAGATCTATTTCTACTGGTTTTTTTGATTGTTTGTTAGTTTTAGTAGTAGTAATAGTAGAGGGCCTGTTTATATGTGTAAAAGTGATTTGGCGCTACTAACTGTGTGAATTATGGGTTGTGTATAACTATGTTGATAGTTTGTACCTACTTATCCACATATTAACATCAAAGTATGAGTTTTAGGATATCCACAAAGTTATTCACCGTATATCCACAGAGTTATCCACAGGTTGTTAATTTCTGTTTAATTTCTGCAACCATTCGTTTAGTTTCTTCGTTTTTTTCAATTTCCTTCGTTATTTTATCGTACGCATGGAGAATTGTCGTATGGTCACGAGAAAAAGCTGCTGCGATTTGAGGATAGCTTTCATTGATCATATCGCGGCATAGATACATGGCGATTTGCCGTGGAAATGCGAATTGGGCTTTTCGTTTCTTGCCGAGTAGGTCTTGCTTTTTAATATTGAAATAAGAACTTACAAAATTCTGGATGCTTTCAATATTAACCATATTCACCTCTTCGGTATGAACGAGGCCCGCCAAGGCGTGTTTTGTGTATTCTAGGTCGATAGATTCGAGACGTTGATCGATGGATGCTGTACCGATGAGCTTGGTAAAAGCACCTTGCAATACGCGGACGTTTTCGCTAAATTGCAATGCTACGTAGTTAATTGAATCATTATCGATACGAATAATGCGATTCTTTTTATATTCTCGTTCGAGCAGTGATCTGAAGATGGCAATGCGTGTTTCTAAATCTGGATTTTCCATTGTGGCAATGTAACCAGCTTGGAAACGAGAGCGAAGACGATCTTCGAACTGCTCCATATCGTTTGGCATCGTATCAGAGGTAAGAACGATTTGCTTGTTGTTATTTAATAATTCATTGAACGTATTAAATAGTTCAGTTTTCGTACTTTCACGGCTTTCAAGGAACTGAATATCGTCAATCATGAGCACATCGATATTGCGGAATGTGTTGCGGAACAATTTACCTTGGTTGCGCTGTAATGTTTCAACGAAAATATTCATAAAGTTTTCGCTCGTAATAGACATGACCTTCATATGTGGATGATTTTCCTTGATAGCATTACCGATGGCGTGCATCAAGTGTGTTTTGCCGAGGCCCGATGGACCATAGATAAAGAGCGGATTATAGTCTCCACCTGGAAATTCAGCTACATTTTGAGCGGCTCCAAATGGTATTCGGTTCGCATTGCCCGTTACATAATTATCAAAACGGTATGCCGGATTGAGATTAGATAGTGATAAATCCACAGGTACATTGTCAGACTGTAATGTTGGCGTTGTTTCTGATGGTTTCTTTGGTGTCGCTACCATTGGTTCGTCTGGAATCTCCACAGGCGCTGGCGTGCGGTCGATATAGACAGGATCTTGATAGACTGGTGTGTAAAACTCCTCTTGATGAGCCTTTCCTCTACTATAGGTGGTAAAGGCATCGGCGGTGCTACAACAGGCGTATCGATGAGATTTTCATCAACAAAGGTAGTATCTACACTTTCTTGATTGAAATCGAATAACACCATATCTCGATGGGAACCGATAACCGTAGTAATCGCATCCTGCAAAGCCTTGCTAATTTGCGGCTGCTGGTCGATTAAGTTTTTTACAAATGTTTGCATGACCCCAATATGGATTGAATGACTTTCGAGAGACATGGGAATCAACGATGATGTGACGCGCAAATACAATGCATCAGGTAAATGTTGCATATTCTTTTTCGCCTCTTGCAATATATGCTCCCATATATTATTTAAATCAAATGATTGCATGACGTGCCTCTTGTGAATAACTATTGCAATAAATGTGTATAACTTTAGGAATAATGTGCATAACCATTGTAAAAGCTGTGGAAAAAAACTATTATTCCTGTGAATAACTTGTGTATAACCTGTGAATAAGTAAAAAAATAAAAAGTCTATTTTTATATAGATAATTACTGACTTTTCAGTTTTTATAAACTAAAAGAGAAAAAAATGTGGATAACTTCGAAAGTTATCCATCAAAAAAACATGTAAAAAAATATTATTTTTTTGCTAATTTCAAAGTATGATTGTACCAAAAAAATCACTAGTTTGTCATTTATTCTGTGGATAACTTTTTGGTTATCTGAAGGAAATGTGTTAATAAATTAATAATTATTTCATTATTTGTTCATCAATTACTTTTTGGGGAGGAATGAAAACTACTTTTATCGCTCCATTCTAACGCAAGTCGCTCAAAAAAAGTAGTTTTCATTCCCTCCTCAATAAGATAATTTTTATGATTATTATACACATAGATGGAAAAAGTAATTGATGAACATAACAACATCAACCTTCAGATAATCAAAAAAATAAATGATAGATAAAAAAATGACAAACTAGTGATTTTTTTCTAAAAAGGGAGTCTTAGGAGCAGGAATAGATGTGGATTTTTGACCGACTTACGATGAGTATGGAGGGAGAAAACCACATCTATTCCTCCCCTCTCTTCAACTGGAGATCAAAACATAAATTTGCCAAAGTATAAAAAGATTTGAATTGTGAGTTCTTGTATGTTGATAAATTGATGTTACGTTTACATCGTGTAGTGGTATTGAAGGTGACATTAGGGTTTACTTAGGGAGGGAATATAGGGTCCTTTTGAGCGACTTTACGATGAGTATGGAGCGATGAAGGAGCCCTATATTCCTCCCCCTGGAAACGTAACATCAATTACAGGATAAAATGTGTAGTAGAATTATTTTCAGAAATACAAGAACTCACAGCAGAACCCCTTTATTATATTGACAAATTTACGTTTTACCTCTATAATTACCCTGTTATGGTATAAGTAAAACAATACAGAATGACGAGGAGGTGTTTTACTAATGAAACGTACTTACCAACCAAATACTCTTTGGAGAAAACGTACCCATGGTTTCCGTGAACGCATGAAAACTATTGGTGGCCGTCTCGTTTTAAAAAGAAGACGTGCAAAAGGCAGAAAACGCTTATCTGCATAATATAATAGCTGTTAGGCAGGAGAAAAAACTTGGCGCTGCTGCCAAGTTTTTCTATTCTTAGGACTTAAGGACAATGCATATGGATTATTGCCTTGATAAAGCAAGACGACTGACGCACAATAATGAATATCGCCTTGTGTATAAGCACGGAAAATACGAAGTAGGCCGTATGTGTGTACTGTATCGTATGCCCGTGGCAAAGCAACCTACGCGCATTGGTTTTGTAACAGGTAAAAAGGTTGGTTGTGCAGTGGAGCGCAACCGAGCTAGACGCCTGATGAAAGAGGTATATCGCCTCAATCAGCACGCCATTCGCGAAGGGTATCATATCGTAATTGTTGGACGTGGCCCTCTGAAAAACGCTACCTACGAAAAAGCGGAAAAGGAGATTTTGTATCTCTTGCGAAAAAGCAAATTATTGATACAAAATGATAAATAGGACCACAAGTTAGAGGCTTTGGTCCTTTTTGTGTATATGGAGGTTTCCATGAAACGCTGTATAACCATGCTTTTACGACTTTTAATTAGGTTTTATCAGCTCGCCATATCTCCCTTAAAACCTGGATGTTGCCGTTATTATCCGACATGTTCCACATATACTCTGCAGGCCATCGAAAAATATGGTCCTTTGAAAGGTAGCTGGATGGGTTTAAAACGCATTCTTCGTTGTCATCCTTTCCACAAGGGTGGCTACGATCCAGTTCCCTAACCCACGTGGGATTAGGCTGGATGTGTTCTGTGAAAGTAACTTTCACCATCACCATCAAGCACAGTTTTGGAAATACCTGAGCATCTGTATGGATGAAATTTAGACCATACCATAACGATATATAGATGCGCAAAGGACGATTTCGGACTGTATGAAAAAGGAGAAACAATGGACTTTTTAAGTGGTATTTTCCAACCTATCGTTGATTTAATGAGCACATTGGTAACCTATGCGTTCCAATTGACTCAAATGATAGGTTATCCAAGCTACGGTGTGGCTATTATCCTTTTAACAATCGTTATTAAAGCGATTTTGGCACCACTTACTGTTAAGCAAATCAAATCCATGAAGGCTATGCAAGAATTGCAGCCTCGCATGAAACAATTGCAAGATAAATACAAAAACGATCCTGCAAAACTGCAAGCGGAAATGGGTGCATTGTACAAAGAAATGGGCGTTAACCCATTGGCTGGTTGCTTGCCATTGTTGGTACAAATGCCATTCTTGATCGCGATTTACTGGGCTTTGAAAGATTACCCATACGATCCAAACTTTGTACAATTCTTGTGGTTGCCTAGCCTTGGCGATCCAGATCCAATGTATATCTTACCTATTTTGAGTGCATTATCCACATGGGTTATGTCTCGTCAAACTAGTAATGGTGCAACTGGTGCTGCTGCACAACAACAAAAGATTATGACAATCTTTATGCCTTTATTCATTGGTTACATTTCTTTGAGCTTCCCATCTGGTCTCGTTATCTACTGGGTAGTTTCTAACGTATTCCAATTGATTCAACAGCATTTCATTTACAAAAATTTGAACGCTAAGTAGGAGGCAATTATGGAATTTATCGATGTATCTGCTAAAACCATTGAAGATGCCATTGCTAAAGGTGTAGCTCAATTAGCTGCTGAAGGCCAAGAATTGGTAGAAACTAAAGTCTTAGAACAACCTTCTAGTGGATTTTTAGGCATTGGTCGTAAACCAGCAGTTGTTCGCTTATTCTTCACCGCTTTGGCTAAATCTGCTACTGCAGAAGAAGCAGCTAATGTTAAAGAACAATCTGTAGCTATTGCTTCCGAACCAGTGGCAATAAGCGAAACAGAAGTACAAGATACGACAGCTGAAACTTCTGAAAGTACTGTAGAAGAAAAACCTTCTAAAAAGGAACTTTCAAAAGAGGATCAACAAGAAATTGCTGAAAAAGGTAAACAATTCCTCGATGATATGTTTACACAAATGGGTCTCACTGTCGTTATCGAAAAAATGATGACAAAAGATAAAATTACATTCCAAGTACACGGCGAAGAGCTAGGTATTTTGATTGGTAAACATGGTCAAACATTAGATGCTATTCAATACTTAACAAATCTCGTGGCTCACAAGGATGTATCTGGCCATTGCCATATCATGGTAGATGTGGAAAATTATCGTTCTCGCCGAGAAGAAACATTGGTGAATCTCGCGAAACGCTTGGCTTCTAAGGTGAAACGCAATCGTCAAAAGGTTTCTTTAGAACCGATGAATGCTTTTGAACGTAAAATCATTCATACCGCCCTTCAAGGGGATAAAAACGTTGTTACCAACAGTGAAGGGGATGAACCATTCCGTCACGTTGTGATTTCGTACAAAAAATAAAATATAATGGTGCAGCTTTCAGGTAACTGGTATTCTCCGTTACTTGAGGGCTGTTCCCTTTATTATTTAGGTTATGGTGAAAGCTAACCTAAGTTAATCTTCGCGCGGGTAAGATTGGTTTAGTTTAACTTTCACAGGCGAAGAACATATAAAAGATAATAATCGAAATACGGAGATATGTATGTATATAGATGATACAATAGCAGCCATTGCGACACCGCCCGGCATCGGTGGGGTTGGTATTATTCGTGTTAGCGGCAAGGATAGTTTTCCTATTGTAAATAGCCTGTTCAAGAGCATTGGCACCGTTCCTTTGATGGATCGCCAAAATAGAACGATTCAATACGGGACCATTGTGGATCCAGCGACGAACAAGACCATCGACGAGGTTCTTGTGTTATTAATGAAAGGCCCTCATTCTTATACGGCGGAAGATGTGGTAGAAATTCAGTGTCACGGCGGTATTGTGCCGGTTCGACAAATTCTAAAATTGCTTGTAAATCACGATGTGCGCATGGCTGATGCCGGTGAATTTACGAAGCGTGCCTTTATGAACGGACGTATCGACCTCACGCAAGCGGAGGCGATTATTGATATTATTGAAGCAAAAACGGAGGACTCCCTCTCCCTCGCTGTGGCTCAGCTAGATGGGACTGTTTCTTCATTTGTAAAAGATGTGCGTGAACAGCTCATTGCTATGATTGCTCATTTAGAGGTAACCATCGACTATCCTGAGGAGGATATAGAAGACGTAACGAGCCAAGAGGTTCGCGAACAGTTGCAGCCTATTTTGAAAGCTATGGATGAACTCTTGTCCACAGCTAATATAGGCCGTCTAATTCGCGACGGTATTACGACGGTTATCGTAGGTCGTCCAAATGCAGGTAAATCGAGCCTTATGAATGCTCTCTTGCGCGAAACCGCGCTATCGTAACGGATATTCCGGGGACGACACGTGACAGTATTGAAGAATATATGACCGTAGAAGGTATTTCTTTACGCCTTATTGATACAGCAGGTATTCGCGACACACAAGATACGGTGGAAGCCCTCGGTGTTGAGCGTGCTCGCGATTATATCAACAAAGCAGACATCGTGCTCTGCGTTATTGACGGATCTACTCCTTTAACCCCTGAAGAAATCGGAATTTTGACCTCTGTGAGCGGTTTGAATACTATCGTACTCCTTAATAAGTCCGATGTGGCACAAGTCGTTACAGATGAAAATATTAAAGAACACGGAACCTTCACGGCTATCGAACGAATCAGTGCTAAAGAAGGCGAAGGCTCTGCGGTTCTTGCCAAATGGGTGCAAGAACTCGTCTACGGCGGTCGCGTAAAACAAGACAATAGCGCCATGATCAGTAATGTGCGCCACATCAGCCTCATGGAACAAGCGAAGGCTCAAGTAGAACAAGCCCTCTCCTCTATCGACATGGGCATGCCTGTAGACTTTGTAGCCACCGACCTGCGTAGCGCTTGGGAACTACTAGGCGACATCACAGGCGATACCATCCGAGAAAGCATGATAGATGAATTGTTTAGTCGTTTTTGCCTTGGTAAGTGATTTAAACTTTTACAATAAGATAAGTAACAAATATAAGGAATTTAATTGATATGTACACAGTAGATAATTATGATGTCATCGTCATCGGTGGTGGTCATGCTGGTTGTGAGGCGGCCCTCGCCGCTGCCCGCATGGGTCATCGCACGTTGATGGCGACCATCAGTTTAGATAATATTGCGCTTATGCCGTGCAACCCTGCCGTGGGTGGCCCTGGTAAAAGCCATCTTGTTTACGAAGTTGACGCATTAGGCGGTCAAATGGGTATCAATGCGGATGCTACAGCTATCCAAATGCGTATGCTCAATATGGGCAAAGGACCTGCCGTTCATTCTTTGCGCTGTCAATCCGACAAGATTAAATACCAACATTTGATGAAACGAACATTGGAGAATACAGATAATCTCAATGTTAAGCAAATCATGGTGACAGAACTTAAGGTTGAGGATGACAAGGTAACAGGTATCGTTACAGAGCTTGGTGAATTCTATGGCGCTAAGGCTATTATTCTTTGTACAGGTACCTATTTGAAAGGTAAAATCCTCATCGGTGATATCGATTATGTGGGCGGTCCAAATGGTCAACGCGTAGCAGAACATTTCTCTCAATCCTTACTCGATAATGGTATTGAATTGATGCGCTTTAAAACGGGTACACCAGCACGTGTAGATAAACGTACTTTAAACCTCGAAAATATGGTAGTTCAAGAAGGCGATGCACATCATCACGCATTTTCCTTCATGGATGAATGGATTAATCGTAATGAAGATGTATGTTGGTTGACCTATACTAATAAAGAAACGCACGAAATCATTCATAGCAATATTCACCGGGCTCCTATGTATAGTGGCAAAATCGAAGGCGTAGGCCCTCGTTACTGTCCTTCCATCGAAGATAAAGTAGTGCGCTTTGCCGATAAAGAACGCCATCAATTATTCGTAGAACCAGAAGGCACGGGTACAAATGAAATGTATGTACAAGGTATGAGTACGTCTCTTCCAATGGATGTACAATATGCTTTCTTGCGTACCATCCCAGGTCTTGAGAATGTTGAAATTATGCGTCCTGCCTATGCTATCGAATACGATTGCTTGAATCCAATGCAATTGACACCAGCACTTCAAGTGAAACATATTGAAGGTCTCTACTCTGCAGGTCAAGCCAACGGTACATCTGGCTATGAAGAAGCGGCTGCTCAAGGCCTTATGGCTGGTATCAACGCAGCATTGTGGATTCAAGGAAAGGAACCGTTCATCCTTGCTCGCTCCGAAGCGTACATCGGTGTTCTTATCGATGATCTTGTAACAAAAGGTACAAATGAACCGTACCGCATGATGACAAGCCGCAGTGAATACCGTCTATTGCTTCGTCAAGATAATGCAGACCTGCGTCTTACAGAAAAAGGCCGTGAAATCGGTCTTGTAAAGACGATCGTTGGGCCAAATTTACAGCCAAGAAAGCTGCTATCGAAGAAGCAATGGATATGTTACGAAATACACCTGTCAATCCGTCTAAAGAAACACAAGCTTTGCTTGAAAGTTTAGGTACAGCACCTATTAGAACAGGTATTCACGCTTATGATTTAGTAAAACGTAATGAACTCTCTTACGCCATTGTAGCTGATGCATTTGGTTTGAAACGCTATACACCTGATGTAGAAGAGGCTGTCGATATTTCCATTACCTACGAAGGGTACATTAAAAAACAAATGGACCAAGTCGATAAAGTTCGCAAACTAGAAGAAAAAATTCTTCCAAAAGAATGGGACTACACACAAATCAAGGGCATTTCTCTTGAAGCTCAACAAAAGCTCAACAAGATTCGTCCTCACTCCATCGGCCAAGCAAGCCGTATCTCTGGCGTCTCCCCTGCGGACGTATCTGTTCTGTTGATCCAACTCGAACAATACAACAGAAGTAAATAAAAATAGCATGTAATAACATGCATTTTATATGAACTTTTTAGAAGATATTTCTTACAGATTTTTAAAAGATATTTCCTACAGATCTTATTATCCCTATACATATTAGACAATTCATTAGGTGTACTTATGAAAGAAAAATACGATGTGCCTATAGCACCTCAGTCTGAATTTGTTTCGTACATGATGGAGCAAATGAGCCATTTTGGCTTGCCTTGTACGGAAGAGCAAGCAAAAGACTTTTACATGTATTATGCGCATATGATTGAAACAAATAAATATCTCAATTTAACGGGTATTACGGATATGAAAGAGGTCGTGGTTAAGCACATGATTGACTCCCTCTCCTGTTATGATTCTGAAATTATCAAATCTGGCATGACGATTATCGATGTTGGTACCGGTGCAGGTTTTCCTGGTATTCCATTGGCTATCTATGACCGTAGCCTCAAGGTTACCCTGTTTGATTCTTTGAAAAAGCGGCTTACCTTTTTGGAATCGATTATAGATAAACTAAAACTGACGAACTGTACTACCTTACACGGACGTGCGGAGGATTTGAGTCATCAAGATTACCGTGAAAGCTTTGATATTGCTACGAGCCGTGCCGTGGCACGCTTGCCGATTCTTTTAGAATGGACTGTACCATACGTAAAAGAAGGTGGCTACGTTGTTGCTTTAAAAGGAGCTATCTACGAAGAAGAAGTGAAAGAATCTAATAAAGCCCTTAGCACACTAAAAGCTACTATCGAAGAAGTAAGAACCGTTACTTTGCCAACCTTAGACGATAAACGTGCAATCTTATATATAAAGAAAACGGGAAAAAAACACCGAAAACAATACCCACGTAAACCAAAAAGAAATCAAAGACAAACCGTTAGTATAGCAGCTAATGATTTAGGCGTAGAAACTAATATAAATAAACTCTATGCTATATTGCTACATAAAGAAAAAGAGGATGCAAATCTTAGATCTGCATCCTCTTTTTTTTCTTAGTAACGAATTAGTTCGCATTCCCTCCCCTACCCTATATCTATTAAATGATATCGTTTACAACAAAATTATATATTTTTGTTCACTATATGAGGCGGAGATAAAGATACATATAACACCTTTCCCTAAGGACGACTTAGCTCGCTATTTTCTTTTTCCCTTACTACCTATTAAATGATATCGTTTACAACAAAAAGTTAAACGATTATATATTTTTTTGTACATAATTATATTAAATAAAAACAGGAATACTTTTTTTCGAGCCGACTTAGCTTGCTTTTGGAGGCGAAAAAGAAAGTATTCCTGTTTGCATACGTATTATACGTGGTCAATAATATATAATGTTGTATCGATATCATTTAAAAGGCATAATATGTACGCCTGCTGCCATTTTCTTGATTTGTTCAAGTGTTTCGATTGCGATTTCTGTACCCGCTTCTTTACCACCTTTTTCCATGCGGTCCAAGATTTCTTGAGTAAGATTGATTCCAGGCACTTTTTCATGGAGGTATGTAGCCATTTTAAAGCTTTTAAGTGGAATCAAACCTAGCATGATAGGTACATCGAATTCAGACATCTTGTCAATGTAGTGTTTTGCCTGTTCTAAATCGTAAATTGGTTGTGTTTGTACAAAGTGAGCGCCATTTTGAATTTTAGCAGCTAATTTTTGGCGTTCAATCTCTAAATCTGGAGCACCAGGATTACCAGTGGCACCGATGTAGAAGTTTGTAGGTGCGTCTAGGTCATTACCTGCAAGGTCTTTGCCTGCATTTAATGTCTTAGCGATGTTGAGTAGTCCCATACAGTCGACTTCAAATACGGATTGTGCAAATGGATGGTCCCCATTATCTGGTTTATCACCAGTGAGAGTTAAAATATTATGCACGCCCAACGCTGCTGCACCGAGTAATTCAGATTGTAATCCGATAATATTACGGTCGCGGCATGTAAGGTGGAAAATAGTTTCAATTTCTTTGTTATGTTGTAACAAATAAGAAAGAGAAATTGGGCTCATGCGCATTTTGGACATAGGGCTATCAGCGATGTTGATAGCATCCACCTTCCCTTTTCAAACGGGCTGCTTGTTCGAAGGTCTTTTTCTGCAGAACTGCTTTTTAGGGAGGATCTAATTCAACAGTAATGGTGAACTGCCCTTGTTGATGTTTTTCTCTTAATGTCATCATGTACCTCGTTACTATACATTATTTTTCTAGTGTTTCAAAGAAGTCATTGGCGTGGTTAACAGCAGCGATGCCGTCCTTAGCGTAGATATCTGCGCCTGCTTGGTCTGCGTAGTCTTGAGATACTACGGCGCCACCAACCATGACCTTAGTTTTAAGGCCTGCTGCACGGATAGCAGCGATGGTATTGTCGATTTGTGGCATAGTAGTCGTCATCAAGGAACAGATGCCAACGAGGGCAGCCTTTGTTATCTTTAATGGCTTGTACGATAACTTCTGGGTCAACGTCCTTGCCAAGGTCCACGATTTTGTAACCATTGTTTTCGAGCAATGCTGCTACGATATTTTTACCTAAATCGTGAATGTCGCCTTTAACTGTAGCTACGACAACGGTGCCTTTATCTAAGCTTTCACTAGCAGGAATAATTTCTTTAATGGTGTTGAAAGCAGCCTGCATTGTTTCAGCAGCAAGCATTACTTGTGGTAAGAATAACTTGCCAGAACCAAACTTATCCCCTACTACGTTCATCGCTTCCGATAAGCCTTTTTTTCGTAAGATCTAATGGATCGATACCATCTGCTAAGGCTTTTTTTACAAGATCAATGATAGCTTCCTTTTTCGCCTTGTTCTACACATGCGCGAATATTGGCTAAAGGATCATTACTATCGAAGGATTTTTTATCTGGCCCTTTAGGAGCAGAGTTACCAGGAGCAGTCGTTTCGTCTTCATAGCCGTATTCTTTAATAAATTCAGCAGAACCTGGGTCCCAGCCTAGTAAGGTAGTACTAGATACAAATGCTTTTTTTGCTGGATAATTGAGTGGATTCATAATCGGTGTTGTTAAGCCACATGCAAGGGCCATTGTTAAAAATTGGCCGTTTAAGTATGGACGTTGAGGCATACCGAAGGAGATATTGGACAAGCCCATTACTGTTGGGAAGCCAAATTTTTCTTTATATAATTGTAATGTACGTAATGTTTGGCGTGCACTATCTTCACCGCTGGCAAGTGTTAATACCAATGGATCGAGTAATAAGTCGTGTGGTTGAAGACCATAACCATAAGCGCGATTTATGATGCTTTCAGCTAAAGCAACGCGGTCCTCTGCTTTTTCAGGAAGGTCACCACTGGATAATGGCAAGCAAAGCAATGCTGCACCGTATCGTTTAGCTAAAGGCATAACTTGAGTGATGGACTCCTCCTCCCCATTTACGGAGTTAATAAGAGCGCGGCCTGGGTAGTTTTTAAGAGCTACCTCCATAGCTGCTGGGTCCAATGTATCGATAGACAATGGAGTTTCAACGAGCATGGATAATTCAAAGATTGCTCGTTCCATCAATGGAGTTTGATCCATGCCAGCTACGCCCATGTTTACATCGAGGATGTCTGCCCCTGCCTCTACTTGATCTAAGGCATCGCGTTTAACACGGATGAAAGAACCATCGCGTAATTCTTGAGCAAGTACTTTACGGCCCGTTGGGTTAATACGTTCACCAATGATAAGTGGTTTTGTATGATGGCCCAACTCTAAAAGTTTAGTACGACTTGTAATAATTGTTTTAGGTGTAATGTGGGCACGTTCTTTTGGCGTATGAGCTTTCACAGCATCGGAAATAGATTGAATATGGGCTGGTGTTGTACCACAGCAGCCACCAATATAACTAGCACCTGCATCAACGATATCAAGCATCAATGGGCCCATTTCTTCTGCTGTAAGTGGGAATACAGTTTGCTTGTTGATTAATTGTGGCATACCGGCATTTGGTTGACAGCTTATAGGTAAATTTGTAACGCTTGCAATCTCTTCGATTAGCGGTGTGATTTGTTCAGGTCCAAGAGAACAGTTGATACCGATGATATCTGCACCAATAGCTTCTACGATAGTAGTTGCTACTGCTGGCGGTGTACCAGTAATAGTACGACCGTCTTCACTGAAAGAAAATTGGCAAATGATTTGTACATCATTTTTCGTTTTACCTGCTGCTTCGCGAGCATCTAGAGATGCTAATAAAGCGGCACGCATTTCTTGTACGTCAATAATAGTTTCAATGATGATGAAATCAACACCACCTTCGATTAAAGCCTCGGCTTGCTCGCGGTATGTGTCGTAAATATCATCAAAACTCATATTGCCTAATGGTTGTAAGAAACGACCTGTAGGGACCCATAGAGCCCGCTACACGAGCAGATGGTTTAACCTCTGCAATCGCTTCTTTGGCTACTTTTACAGCAGCAATATTTATTTCTCTTACACGATCTTGTAAGTCATAATCTTCTAGTTTAAGCCCACAAGCGCCGAACGTATTGGTTGTGATTACATCACTGCCATGTTGTAAGTATTGAGCGTGAATATTCTTTACTACTTCTGGCCTTTCTACGTTAAATAGCTCCGGACAATAGCCCTCTTCTAAGCCTGCTGCTTGCAGCATTGTGCCCATAGCACCGTCAAATATATACATAAACATCTTCCTTTAACATCCTAAAATTAAAATGTTTCACGTGAAACATCATTCTGTTGGTTGACCTTTCATAGCGATGCCAGAAATATCGGCAGTAGTTTTGCTACCTTCCTCTTCTCCCCTATCTTGGTCGTTAACTGTTGCTTTCTCTGGTAATTTACGAGAAGCGCAGTCTTGTTGTGAACAAGATGTACAGCCTCTTTTTGTTTTAATATCTTCATTTGCTGGCATTAAACCAATAATAGCTGTTACAGATTTACGTGGGAATAATAAATAGTTCTCTGTAACTTGTAAGCCAATTAGCTCGGTTTTAATAATTTTAGCTAATTCTGGTTGAATCTCTAGTGGCCAATTGCCATAACCAGGACTAAAACGCCATGTTGGCTTATACCCCTGTTTCTTAGCAATCGTATTGATTACTTCGTTTACCTGATCAGCTACCTGCTCTACTGCAGTTGTAGCAGCTGCATCAAGTAATAAACCTACAGTATAGTTACCTTGTTTAAATAACTGCTCACTACGAATTTCTACATCTTCTCCGACTGTTACGCCCAATACGTATACTTTAGTAGATTTTTCTAGATGTTTTTCGATGATAGAACCTTCAATTTTTAGGGGTGGATTACTTAAAATAGTCTTTGTTTCTGCATCGTAATCATATTCTTGATATACACCTCTAGGTGTAGCCAATAATTGATTTCCTTACATGCTTCGTCAACATAGTTTTGTGGGAAATCCTCAGCGTGACGAAGTCCTGCGTATCGTTTTACTTCTGCTTTGTCGATGGCAGGAAGCATTCCGTTATAGATGGGCATGGAAACGCCTCCTCTTCAAAAATAAAAAAAGCTCTGCGTGTCCGTAGAGCATGTGCTTACTATTATCAATTGTATATAAATCTTATAAAGTAATTTTTCTAGACTCTTAAGATTATCAATCTAATTACTATCTAACTAATAGTATATAGATATGGATAATACCTGTCAAAGTATATAGGGGCCTGTATTCTCATATAATTTAGTAGTATATAGATATAGTTTAAAGTTATATCAAAAATGCTTTTTGATCGTAAAAAGTTATTGGCAATGAAGTTCTTATGTACTTAATGTTAACCTTAATGTTTCACGTGAAACAATTTGTTAAATATAATCTAATAGTTTGTTATGAATATATAAGTATATTAATATTAGTTCATTATATTTCGTATATTATTGTTATATATAATGTTACCGATCAAAAAGTTGATTACTTTATACCTTTTCACTAATAGTGTTGTTCTATAAATAAAAAAAGATGATATAAAAATAATTTTGTATATATTTGTCTGTTGGTATAGATTTATATTAAGGTAATAATTTTTTTACTGTAAAAATTTTTTTATTAATTTTACAACTTAATTTTTTTGCGTTAGATTTTTAATCCTTAAATTTTTCACGTGAAACATTTAATCGTAAAAACTTATAAAAACATTTGATGTAATTTTTTTCTTATTTTGTGTTGTACTTATATAGTAAAGGAATAAATTGTTATGTTTCACGTGAAACAATAAAAAAATAAGCGTTGTAATTATATTAATGAAGTTATTTACCTATAAGTTTATGGACATAATATAAATGTATGTGGAAAAATAATGTAGTAGATAAAAAAATTAATGAGAAATTGATTTATAAATACCGTAATTAGCATTGTTTTTATGTTATAATGGAAAAAGAAATATTTTTGAACGAAGATGTGAGGTGAATTAAGTGGGCAAAGTTATAGCTATTACTAATCAAAAAGGCGGTGTTGGTAAAACTACAACATCAGTAAATTTGAGTGCTTGTTTAGCTGATGCAGGTAAGAAAGTGTTACTGGTTGATTTGGATCCACAAGGTAATGCTAGTTCTGGGCTAGGTATTGAAAAAGGATGATTTAGAGCTCTGTGTGCATGATGTTCTAATTGATGGAGAACCAATTGCTGATATTGTACAACCTACAATGCTTGAAAACCTATTTGTGGCGCCTGCAACAATTCAACTAGCTGGTGCTGAAGTAGAACTAGTTTCCGTTGTTTCACGTGAAACAATGTTGAAAAAAGCATTGACGTCAGTGCGAGATACATATGATTTTATCGTTATAGATTGTCCACCATCTCTCGGATTATTAACATTAAATGCCTTCACTGCTGCTGATAGTGTGTTGATTCCAATTCAAAGTGAGTTTTACGCATTGGAAGGGGTTAGTCAATTAGTTAAAAACGATAACAATTGTGCAACAAACATCTAATAAAAGATCTTGAAATTGAAGGCGTACTATTGACTATGTTTGATGGGCGCACAAACTTATCTATTCAAGTAGCCGATGAAGTGAAGAAATTCTTTGGTAATAAAGTATATAAAACAATTATTCCTCGTAATGTACGTTTAAGTGAGGCGCCTAGTTATGGGGAGCCAATCATTGTATATGATCCAAAAATCCAAAGGTGCTGATGTATATACGAAATTAGCTAAAGAGGTAATTAAAGCATCTAAAACTAAATAAGCACTAGAGATAAATAAGTACTAAAACTCAATAAATATATATTAAAAGCGAAGTAAGTACCTAAAGGTAATAAGTATCTGGTAATATGTAGGTATCTAATGCTAAGTATATTAGTTTTTGGTGGTTTGAGTGATTTACATATTTTGAATTTGTAAATATTTGTAAGGCTGAGAGGGTTAGTTGTATGCCAAGAGAAATTAAAAGCAAGAAAAGCAAAGCGTCTGGATTGGGGAAGGGCCTTGAGAATTTGATGAAGGTTGACTCTGTAGAGTCTGTATTGCCTGATAAAGAGATACATGAACTGCCGATTTCTGAGCTAGTTCCAAATGTAGACCAACCACGTAAAAGTTTTGATGAAGATAGTCTAGCTACTTTAGCTGAATCAATCAAGAATCTTGGTATTTTCCAACCTATTGTGGTTCGTAAACAAAAGAATAAATACCAAATTGTGGCTGGCGAGCGCCGTTATCGTGCTGCTATGATTGCTGGATTAAAAACAGTACCAGTTATTGTTAAAAAATATAATACCGAAGAAATGACAGAGGTTGCTCTTGTAGAAAACTTACAACGTGAAGGATTAGATCCCATTGAAGAAGCATTGGCTTATCAAGGATTGATGGATACCTATAAGCAAACGCAAGAAATGATTTCTGCTCGTCTTGGCCGTAGTCGTTCATATATTGCTAATATGGTTCGCCTTTTAAAATTATGTGATTCTGTACAAAAAGATCTTATTGAAGGTGATTTGACGGTTGGCCAAGCTCGTCCATTATTAGCGTTAAGAAGTGCAGCTCAACAAATGGAAGCAGCTGAACGTATTAAAGAGGGCGAGCTAAGCGCTAGACAAGCAGAGGCCCTTGTTAAGTCTATGCAAAATAAATCATCTAAAGCAAAGACTGGTAAACCCCAAAATACGGCAGAAGTTCGTGCTCTAATGGATCGTTTAAAACTAAGCTTAGGGTCCCCTGTGAATATTAAATTCCGTGCAGGCAAAAAGGTACAAGGAAAAATTGAAATTGCTTTCTCCTCTGAAGCTGAATTAGAAAGACTTATTGCATATATGGATGGGCAAGATCGAACAGAAGATGCAGAAACAATAGAGTTTAGAGTATAATTGGCTAGCAAAAGCAAAAGCAAAAGTCATAACAATAGTAATAGCCGTAATACTAACAATAATAGTAATGATAATAATAACAACAACAATAATAACAGCTATAGCAATTGTAATAGTCGTAATAATAACAATCTGAGGTAAAAGTGTAGTCTACGGGCTGCGCTTTTACTATATATAAGAAATTTATTAAATAATAAGATAAGACGCAAGAAGTTTTATAATATATTTTTGTAATATAAATGAAGGTTAAGTAACGAGGATAGGTTATGGAACAAACACCTAAGGCAAATCGTATACATATTGGTTTTTTTGGCCGTTGTAATGCGGGAAAGTCTACATTGATTAATATGCTAACTAATCAGCCTGTATCGTTGGTGTCCGATGTGGCAGGGACTACAACTGATCCTGTGAGTAAAGCTATGGAAATCTTGCCACTCGGCCCTGTGGTGATTACCGATACAGCTGGTATAGATGATACAACTGAATTAGGTGCATTGCGCATGGAGAAAACAGAAGAGGTTGTAAAAAAAGATTAACTTGGCTGTTTATGTGCTTCGTACCGATGAAGAGCCAACTTCCGACGATATGCACTGGTTAGGTTTTTTTAAAACAAAAATAATGTACCTGTCGCACTTTTTTTATAAATGAAATTAATTCGACTAAATTCGATAAGCATTTATAAAAAAATGATATAGATGAGCTTAAAGAGAATATAGTAAAGTCTAAAGGAACTATAAAAAGAATCTGTAGACAATATAAGTAAGGTTACAAACAATTTAGATGATTCTAAAGATATTGTCGAAAAAGTTATAGTGGGGGAGGGCTATATAGCTGCCCATACAGGCTTATCAGACTTAGCTACTGTTATTGGTTCTGCTGACTTCACATCTGATGCTAAGCGCTTAGAGTTGCTTGATTTACTCGGGGGGGTAACACCACTTGATGTAGAAGGGGAGCAAACTCTTTTACAAGGTTTAGTTGAAGAGGGGGATACAATTATTCTTGTATGTCCTATCGATAGTGCTGCACCAAAGGGGCGACTTATTTTGCCACAGGTGCAGACTATCCGAGAAATTCTCGATCACAAAGGCTTAGCATTAGTCTGTCAAACAGAAGAATTACCGGCTATGATTTACTCTCTTAAGAATCCACCTAAAATGGTAATCTGTGACTCCCAAGCATTTGATCGGGTTGATGAGTTGACCCCTGGTTCGATTCCATTGACGTCCTTTTCTATTTTGATGGCACGGTTCAAGGGGAAATTACAGGATTTAGTAACTGGTGTTAAGGCTATTAAAAATTTGAAAGCTGGCTCCAAGGTGCTTATCAGTGAAGGTTGTACTCATCGCCGTCAATGCGATGATATTGGGACTGTAAAAATACCTAATCTTTTAAAGAAGCAAGGTCATACAGATTTACAGTTAGAATTCACTAGTGGGGGAGCATTCCCTAAGGATGTATCACAGTATGATTTGATCATCCACTGCGGTGCTTGTATGTTAACACGCCGCGAGGTGTTACGCCGTATAGAATGTGCTGTTGTACAAGGTACGCCTATTGTAAATTACGGTGTACTCATAGCAGCTCTACATGGTATACTAGAACGAGCAATAAGCCCATTTGTTGACGAACTAGAGGGCTAATAAATAGCATTGTAATATGTATGTAACACATACATTTAGATATACATTACATACTTGTTATATATATATTGTTATATAGCTATCGTTTATCTATATTAGATATATTAAATATATTAAATTAAATTGCATGCAGTCATTTAACTTTCACAATAGGAATGGTATAATTAACTGTTAGAGTTTTGATGATTGTATAGGAAGGAAAATACATGTTCGAATCGATTCAACCGTGGATAGGCATGGTTACCATCGTTCTTGTTATAGTGTCATTCGTATATTGTGTAATCTTACACATCCGTTTAGGTAGCTTGAAAAAGAAATACGATTTCTTTATGCAAGGGGAGCATGGTGCGAGCCTAGAACGTAAATTATCTGTAGAGGTTAGTGAAATTCGCGATGCTGCAAAGGGCCTTGAGTCCTTGTTATCCGAGCAAGTGGCAATCCGCAATATTCAGAGCAATACGATACAAAAAATTGGTTTTATTAAGTATAATGCCTTTGAAAATATCGGGAATGATTTGTCCTTTGCTCTTACCTTGCTAGATGGCAATAATAATGGCATCTGTATCTCCAGTATTTACGGTCGTAATGAATCTCGTATTTTTAGTAAACCTATTGTGAAAGGTAAAAAGTTTAGTAAGTCTTTCACAAGAGGAATTAGAAAGTTTGAACGAAGCGTTGGGTGAGCGTACCAATGAGGAAGCGTTGACGAGCGCTATCGTCTCGAAATAAGGAAGTTTTATGTTGAAATTACCGGCATTCATTTCAAACAAAGTTGAAAGAAATGGTGACAACTGCATATTGACATTAACTACCAAACAAGCGAAACTCGTTGCCATTATTGGTTCTGTAGTATTGGTCTTGGCATTGGTACTCGGTATTTGGGGCATCGTGCGTCAGGCTGAGGTTGTGCAATTACGACAACAAACGCAATTGCAATCGGAACAGTTGAAATTGTTACAACAAAAAACAGAGGTTCTGGATAAGAAAATTCAAAACTTAAATCAAATTAGTGAAGAGAATAAGCAAATGTTAAAGGGTGCTGAATCTGGTACACCAGCTCAAGGTGGCGGGGATGGTAGCGACCCAAAGCAGGAAGCCGCTGATAATAGCGAAGTACAGACGTTAACAGCGGCACAATTATCGGCTCGACTGTCCAAAATGGATAAGGAAGCACAAAAATTGCTTGTTAGCTTCTATACGATGCGCAATATTCTTCGTGATGGTGGCGCACAAGATTTGATGGCATTACAATCCATCAACTTCTCCGCTGGTTCTGGTGGTGCTGTGAATAGTACGACACCTAGTATTTGGCCGAGTAAGGGTGTTATTACATCTCCATTTGGTAGCCGTGTTGATCCTGTTACGGGTGCTATTGGTGCATTCCATGAAGGTATCGATATTGCCGATGACTATGGTTCCCAAATCGTAGCTACTGCGGCAGGAGTGGTAACCTTTGCAGGGTATACAAGCGGCGGTTATGGTAACCTCGTTGAAATCGATCATGGCAATGGCTTTGTTACCCGTTATGGCCATAATAGTGCCGTATTGGTAACAGTAGGGATGAGCGTGAAACAAGGTCAAACCATAGCTTTGATGGGTAGTACTGGTAAAAGTACGGGTGCCCACGTTCACTACGAGGTACGCCTCAACAATACGCCTGTAGATCCTATGATTTTCTTACCAATTAGCAATTAGATACGCAAAATCAATTGTGATACACGTAAATCAAATACTATATACTCAAAATTAAATACAATACATATGAAAAGAACTTGTTATGCGTGCACATGCGCTCATAGCAAGTTCTTTTTTTCTTCCTTTTGTATATATATATTGTAAAAATAAAAAGTATATGAACGGAGGTATATCTATGAAGGCCTATGTACAAGTTTATACCGGCGAAGGCAAGGGCAAAACGACTGCCGCAATTGGCCTAGCTATTCGTGCCATCGGGGCTGGCAAGAAAGTCCTCTTCTTACAATTTATGAAATCTAAAGTATATAGTGAACATACTATTTTACCTACCTTAACAAATTTAACGTTAGAAACTGTGGGCAAGCCATTCTTTATCATCAAAGAAGGGATGAAGAGTAAGGATGAACTTGCTAAATGGGGCGATGAAGTCGTTGTCTTTGAGTCTGGTAATCCTCCGAAGGATTATGTAGCTCTCATTGAAAAAGGCTATGAACGTGCACTCGCTGCGATTAGCAGTGGTGAGTACGATCTCGTTGTACTTGATGAGTACAATATGGCTCTCTTCTTTGAACTCATTACATGGGATAAAACTAAAGCTTTACTCGATGCTCGTCATCCAGAAACGGAACTCGTATTTACGGGCCGTGGGGCTCCTCAAGAATTAATTGATGAGGCAGATCTCGTAACGGAGATGAAAGAGATTAAACATTACTACCTACAAGGTGTAATGGCTCGAAAAGGTATTGAAAACTAATCATAGGAACACCTAAGGAGGTGATGTGGTTGAGTACAGTGGCTATTGTGGCCCTCGTTATTGTGGCCATTATTGTAGCACTCATCTTGACTATCCTACTGGCACCAATCACATATAGCATCGAAATTGATGGACGGACACCATATCGTGGTGAGCTGCGCATCAAATGGCTGTGGCGCGTATTTTCACTCCACTTAGCGTACATTCAAAATAAAACCATTTTTTTAAGGAATTATACGTTTTAGGTGTACTTAAGATCGGTCCTGTGAAAGATTATGAACAATGGCTTGAAAAATCGTGTAGATGAAGAATATCAAAAGGTAATGGACGATGATGGCGACATGGCAGAAGCCTTTTGCAAAGGCTATGCAAGGAGGCGGACAAGGTCCAACTACAAGCTCCAGCGGCACAAGCTTTGATGACTTGAAGAGCGCCCAAGGCTCCAATACAATCTTTGATGATGAAGAATCACCAGGGGCGGGGAGCTCACCTAGGGCAAAGGAGCGCATTGAGCGACCTGATGCGGTTTCTAAGGATATGGATGCACAAGCTCGTGCTGATCGGTATGACTCGATTCAACAAGATCCAACGGCTCACATTCAAGATGATGAAGTAGTAAGTCGTGTTACTTTTAATAGTGACGGATCTATCAAGGAAAAGGTATTTACGAAGGTAAATGATATTAAAACGACTGTGAAACAACGTTTTGGAAAGCCTGATCCTAATGATCCGATAGCATCATTCAAGTCTGAAATTCCTACATTCTGGTTCATGAAACACTTGAGAAATACAGAGTTGTGGCGTCAGATATTCCTTGTGTCGAAACGATGCTATAACCACTCTAAACCACGTGATATGGCTATAGAGGGCCGATTTGGCATTGGCGATCCGTATCGGATGGGGCTTATTGCATCTATGTTGTATAGCATTTGGCCTGAGCAAGCAGAGTCTATTGAGATAGATTATGTGAACTGGGTAGCTGAAGGTAGCGGTCATATCAAAGGTCGTATGATTCTTGCCGTATTGGCGTGGTATGGTACTAGATTCTTGGTATCTAAACCCATGCGTTCCCTATTGGGTGAAAGTGCTCGTGTCTTCTGGGTTAAACGGAAGGAAGCAAAGCAACTAGAAAAGCTAAAAGCCGCACAAGGCCAAACAGCGTAAGGATATATTATGTCAATTGAGTATATGAGCTGTATTATTATAGCTATGATACTTTTACAAAAAGCGGAGGTACTGTGATGGAGAACAGTAATGTAAAAGAGAATTTGGAAGTCCTATTCGAGAAATTCAAAAATATGATTAAAGTGGAAACTGTAGTTGGTGAAGCTGTGCAAATCGGCGATACCACGCTCGTTCCATTCGTTGATGTAACCTTTGGTTTTGGTACTGGTACGAACCATAGTACAGCTAATAAAAATCAAGAATGTGGTGGCGGTGGCGGTGGTGCCAAAATGGAACCAAGTGCAATCCTTGTTATTAAAGGTGACCGCATCGAATTGTTCAACATTAAGGGCAACCCTTACAGTAGCAGCTTTGATCGCCTTATCGGGTTGGTGCCTGATCTTGTATCTAAATTGAAATCCGATAAATACATCTATTTAAATGATGAACAATAATTCGGTGAATAATAAACCATTATTTGATGACAAATTATAAATAATTGGTGAAAGCCGAAATGCCCACATGTGTGTTCTGAATATGTCTGTATCGATTGCTTTAAGGGCCTCAGAGTATGCTTGTGGGTATTATTTTAAGTTCTCATAACTTTCATAAGTAGTTCATAGGTCTTTATTATGCTATTTATCATAGTCTTGTGAAAGTTAGCAAGATTTGTTATAGTAAAAAAATAGTACACTATTGGATTGTATAGTGACACTTTTAATCGAGGAGGATTTCAGATGAAATTATCTAAAAAATTGACTACCTTAGCTATCGTTGGTGCTATGTCTGCTACTGCTGCAGTAGCAAGTGCTGCTAACATTGGCTTAGTAAATATGAGCCAAGTAGTAAATAGCTACCCTGGCTATGGTGCATTAGATATGAAAATGCAACAAGTAGACGCTCAATATCGTCCACAAATTGAAAAAAAAGTACAAGAAATTGAAAAGATTAAAGACTCCGCACAAGCAGAAGCAGAATTCAACAAAACTGTAGCTCCATTGCTTCAAAAAGAAAACGAAGAAATCAATAAAATTGCTCAACCTATGATGCAAGCAATTCATAACACTGTTGAAGCTATCCGTGTTGAAAAAAACAAATGGACGTAGTATTGGATGATCCATACACAATTCGTGCTGCTGACGCAAACAGCAAAATCGAAAACATTACTAACGAAGTAATTAGCCGTCTTAAAAAATAATAAGCACAAAACCCCCTAACTGAGTAATCAGATAGGGGGTAGTTTATTGTATGGGATACTTACTGTTTAAAATATATTTTGATAAATCCGATAAAGGAGTGAGATTTAATGAAAGAATTTTAAAGCATTAGCCACAGAGCGGTATTCGGTTCGAAAATTCGATACTCGACCAGTGGAGCAAGAGAAGGTAGATATTTTGTTAGAAGTAGCTAGATTAGCACCTACGGCTCATAACTACCAGCCGCAAAGACTGCTTGTATTAAATACTGAAGAGAGCTTAAACAAACTAAAAGGCTGCACAAATGGTCACTTTAATGCACCATTGGCAATCATTGTTTGTTGCGATAATACGGTGAGCTGGAAGCGGGAATACGACGATGAAGATTTAGGCGTTGTAGATGCTAGCATTGTAGGCTCTCACATTATGTTTACCGTAGCCGATATCGGTTTAGGCACAACGTGGATTGCTCACTTTGATCCTGCTAAAGTGCGGGAAGCTTATGCTTTGCCTGATAATATCATTCCTGTAGCCATCTTCCCAATTGGTTACCCTCATTCAGACTGTGTTCCTGCGCCAGGTCATACGAAACGCTTTGATGTGGGGGAATTTACAACTTATAACTCCTTTTAAAAGAATACTCTTTAGATTGTGTATTATCCTGTGGGTATTTAATAACTATGGATATAACTGAACCACTAAATAGCTATATAAAACCTAATAACTATATTATTTCTTTTTAATACATACACCATATAAAAAGGACAGTTGCTTGTATCAACTGTCCTTTGGTATTTTATTCAGGTTTGTGAATGAGGTTTACAACGAACTCGCTGTCTTCTACGAGTGTTGCTTGGATGTAGTTATCGCCATTGAATTCCAATACTTGACCTGGTACGAGTACATGTTCTTCCGTTTCGTTAAGGAACACTTGTACTTTACCTTTTACAACTGTAAAAATGACATTAGCTTCAGGGTGGTTGTGTTTTTCCACCTTTTCACCAGCTTTGCCGCCTTTTTTTACGATTACATAGTTAGGGCCTTGGAATAATAAACCTAATTCTTGATTAACTGTGCCTGCCATAATAGACCTCCTAATTCTAGCTTTTTATGTTCTGAAAGCTTACGCTAATACTTAATTTACATTGTGTAATTACCTTATAATTATATTATAAATGATATTGCTTATCAATGATGTGCTTGTGGCTACATTTTTAGAAATATAGGTTGTATTTAAGAGCATAGAATAGGTATAAAAAAACGAGCGTGTAAGTGTACGCTCGTTTTCAATATTTATATTTGATAGTAGATAATTTAATACCCATATCTAATACTAGATATTTTATATTATTTTTTACGGATTGTATATAAACGTGTACCGTTTTCTTCAGTCGTTACAAGTTCAAAGGCTGGATCGATAGCTTTCACAAAAGCTTCGAACCATGTTTGGTAGGCTAATGCCATGAATTTAGTGTCAACGCCCGCTGTACGCCAGTAGCCTGCTTGTAATCTGTGGTCGCCAACCCAGGTAAATTCTTCTGGGCTTTCAGAAACCACTTGGTCACCACCATCGCAAGGCATGCCATTTACGTAGAAGTTTTGTAACGCATTGTAAATCGCAGGTGCAGTGTGTTCTTCAAGGCTGTCTTGAGCCACAACGCCACATGCTTGGCCTTGTACTGCAAAGGCATCGAGGATAGCGGTTACTACGTGTACTGCTTCATCGCCAGAATTTGTGTCGAGCATGTCTTTGATGAAAGCCGCTTCGCGAACGGAAGCAATGTTGATTTGGTTAGCTAACCAGCCGTGAATATTGCCGTGGTCAATGATGTTTTCCAAAGGAATGCTTGGATTAATTGGTTCGCCGTATGTATCTACGGAGATGGAGTGTAGTTCCTCCGCCAAATCATCAACAACTTTAGAAGTTTTTTCTAAAATCAAATTTTCACGCTCAACGAGCAATTGAATTTTTGCGATATAACCAGTAATGGATGTGACCTAAGAATGCGGACATATTAAGCTCCTTTTCGTGCTGTTTCTAATTTCTCTACTAAATCGTATACATTAAAACCGTGGATTTCTGCGGCTTGCCATAATGGCTCAGCTGTTGCAGATGGGCAACCTAGGCAACCCATACCAATACCTTGTAATACAGGTACAACATTTGGATAGGTTTCAACGATGTCGCGAATAATTGTGTCTGGAGTGATAGGGGCACCTGCTTCGAGGCGTGGTGCTTCCACTTCAGGATCGTTACCTTGACCTGGTAAGAACACAGCTGGTTCTTCGGACTTGCTTTCAGCTGGAGCCCCTTCAAGGTCGCCCAATACAGCTGCTTTGAAAGCCTCTAAACCAATGCGGTCGATGAATTCGCCCATGCGTTCGATTTGTGCGTTTTCTTTATAGTATGCGATGATTCGATCAACTAATGCAAGAGCTTCTTTTTCTGTTTTAACCTCTGCAATGAGGTCGCCGATGCGAGGATGCGCGCCGCCGCTACCGCCAGCGTATACATTCCAACCTTCTACAGTACCGATAACGCCCACATCTTTCATGCGGCTTTCAGTACAAGAATTTGGACAACCGGACACGCCAATTTTCATTTTGCTTGGCATTTCAAGGGACAAGTACTTGCGTTCGATTTGCATGCCAAGATGTACGCTGTCTTGTTTAGCGCGTTTACAGAAGGTAGTACCTGGGCAGATTTTTACACTGCGTACGCGGTTAGATACAGTGTACGCTGGCTCCATGCCAAGCATTTCCCATGCTTTATCTACATCTTCTGCTTTCAAATTCGTAATCATAATGCGTTGGCTGCCAGTTAATTTAAGAACAGCGCCGAACTCATTCGCTACGTCGATATATTTTTGTAATTGATCTGGTTGAATGAAACCTCCTGGAATGCGAGGTGTAATTGCATAACGGCGTTGACCGTTTTTTATGCGTTGTAAATTTGCTGCAATTTGTGCCATGATAAATCCTTTCTCGAGCCCTCTCTGCGGAGAATAGTGGCTAAAACTACTTAGTTAATCTATAAAAACTCTTTATATATTAATTATTTACGCCCTAGGGTTTTGTGAAAGCTTCGCACATATATACGGACAAGTGGGATGAGATCAACTAGGCGATGCCTCATCAAAACCCGGCGTAATGATCAGTATGGGTATTTAGAATACTGACCCGACGCTCTTAGTATAAACCATTTTAACAAACAATAATGTAAACCCAAGCTACAAAAAAATAGAACTTTTTAATATTAATTATTGATTGTTACTAACTATAATTATATACGATACTGTTTATAGATGAAACCCAAGGGTAACATATCGTATAATAGACATATAGAATGTTCTTGATGTAGGAGAAACGATGAAAGTCCTTTACGATACTATTTTAAAAGCAACATATATAGGTCGCCCGAACCGTTTTGTGGTGACTTTAGATTTGAATGGTGAAAGCATACTCGCTCATTTGCCAAATCCTGGTCGCATGTGGGAGCTTTTGTTTACGGGGGTAACGATGTACATCGTGCCTCACGATAAGCCGGATGCGAAGACGAAATACCGCGTGGTAGGCATCGAGCGTGAGGGTGTTGTGATTATGCTCGATACAAACTACAGTAACGATGTGGCACAGCATTTAATTGAAAATAAACTGATCCCTGGTTGGGAGGAGTGGCGCGTAGTGAGACGGGAGTATACGGTTAAACTACACGGCACATCATCTCGCTTTGACTTGCTCCTTACCAATGATAAGGGGAATGAGTTCTTACTAGAGGTTAAGTCCTGTACCTTGTTCTCCAAGACGGGAGCCATGTTCCCTGATGCGATTACAGAGCGAGGCCGCAAGCATTTATTGCATCTGAAAGAATTGCAAAATGAAGGCTACCACACAGGAGTTCTATTCCTCGTACAAAGGGATCAAGCGCAGTGGTTCTTGCCAGATTATCATACGGATTTGGAATTTGCCAAAACCTTTAAAGAGGTGGCACCTTCGTTAGATTGGAAAGCCGTTGCTGTGGCGTGGGATGAGACTTTCACTATGCCTACGGTGACACATGAATGTTCCTATCCGAGTAGCGTCCTCGATACAGAGGCTCATGATAGTGGCGTGTATGTGATGGTCATGCACCTCGATCACGATCTAGATCTCGAAATCGGTTCTAAAGGGATAATGCATTTCAAATCTGGTTATTATATGTACGTTGGTTCTGCGAAGGCAAATTTAACAAAACGTATTGAACGTCATAAACGAAACGGAAGAAAATGCACTGGCATTTAGATTACTTCCGAGGTCACTGTGAAATGATAGCGGGTTTGCCGATTCGTACTAGTGGACGGCCGCAGGCTATGACAATTTCCGCTCAGGAACGGCGTAAAGGTAAATTCTCTGACGATGACTCGGCTGCTCGTGAAATCGCAGATGTAGATTTAACTAAAATTGACGTAGAATGTGCTTTCGCTGATACGGTGCGAGCTATTGCGGAATGGAATGTACCGAATTTTGGGTGCAGCGACTGTGAATGCAACAGCCATCTATTCGGAATGAGCGAAAAATCCGATACATAATAAAAAATTTTATGAATGTGATAGAAGATTTTCGTATGAATCAATTGGATGCGCTAGTTAAGTGATTGTTGTTAATGGTGAATAACCGAAAATAGTATGGATGGGGCCCGAATACAAATATGCTAGATTGTTAAAAAAGGGATTCCCTTATCTCTTCGCTCCAAAGCGAGCTAAGTCACTCATCAATAAGGGAATCCCTTTTTTATAACGTTATATGTGAATTCGTCCCATCCATACCTATGTTTTCTATTAACTAGTTGCTTCGACCATTAACAACAAAAGCCCTTTTCCTTTCGTATGGGGCGAGGTCCCTGATTGGGAAAAGGCAGTGAAGTAGAGTATCAACAATCAGCTGATTTTATCAATAATTGTGGCTACATATTTGATAGAATTCTTTGATACACATGGAATATTTGGAGAGAGGTGTGGTTGTGTATGCCTTTGTTTGTTAGGTTTGTGTTGTTGGCTTTGGTGTGTGTTTGTAGTGTTGTATTGAGTGGTTGTTCTTTCATTTGGACGACGGAGAATGGTGATCCTGCTACACCAGAGGATATCAAGTCTAGTGTGGAGAAGGAGTTTTCGGTTGTGCATCCGAATCTTGTTCTCCAGTCGTCTGTGGTAGAGAAGGAGAAGCCATTCCAGCGAAATGTGTATGTGTTTTATGATGAAAGTAATGGTTTTTCCTTTACTACAAATTCTGTAGTCAAGAGGCCAACATTGCCGGCTCCTGGCGGCGAGCGAAAAAATGATGCGGATTTTGCGTATTCACAAGCGTATTTAGTTCATTTGAATGGTTCGTTAGTGGAGCGTGCTAAGCAGTATGGCATGCGGATGGCGACGCACGAGGAAGCCTTGGAGTTAGCTAAGTCTAAAGCAACACGTGTGGCAGGTACTAATAAGATATCTCTATTCACATATGATGAAATTATCTTTGTAGATGAAACTGTAAAGGGTAAAGATATTCTAACCTTTATGAAATCTATATATAGTTTGTATAAACCGCAAGACAATCCAGCATTATTGCACCCTCCTTCTGATAGAAGCGTAGGCTTTTATTATCTACCAAAAGGAGAAGCGGACAAAACAAAAGCTAAGTATTTGATCGCCTTTCGATTTATGGCAAAAAATGATTGGAAAGAAACTATGCTAACTGGCATTGGTAGTACTGGTAATGACACTTCGGCTGTAGAACGAGATTTTGTTAGCATTTTAGATCATATGATACAACATGCGGCTCATTAAATAAGAGATAGAGGTTACTATATTTTATAGAATTAATTACAGCTATGCAACAGTTGGGCAATTGAGCCATGTAATGGGAAGAAACTTTTACAAAATATAGCTTTAAACCCTTAAAAATGCTATAATTATATGATGAATTAGTATCAGTGTTAGTAAAATGAGGTGAGATTGTGGCAGACCAACAATGGTCCCACGGGAATATTCATCCCGTTCAGATTGATAAAGAAATGAAGAATGCGTACATCGATTACGCGATGTCCGTAATCGTTATGCGTGCTCTTCCAGATGTGCGCGATGGCTTGAAACCAGTACATCGCCGTATTTTGTACGCGATGCACGAAACAGGCATGACGCCAAATAAACCGTACAAGAAGTCCGCTCGTATCGTCGGTGACGTACTCGGTAAGTATCATCCACATGGTGATAGCTCCGTTTATGACGCGACGGTTCGCTTGGCGCAAGATTTCAATACGCGCTACCTCTTGGTTGACGGTCACGGTAACTTCGGTTCCATCGATGGTGATAGTGCTGCTGCGATGCGTTATACCGAAGTACGTATGGCGAAGATTACAACAGAAATGCTTGCCGATATCGACAAGGAAACTGTTAATTTCATGCCGAACTATGATGAAAGCTTGCAAGAACCAACTGTATTGCCAGCGAAGATTCCAAATCTTCTCATCAATGGTTCCAGTGGTATCGCCGTAGGGATGGCGACAAATATTCCACCTCATAACCTCAACGAGGTATGTAATGGCCTAGCGATGCTCATCGACAATCCAGATGTGACTGTAGATGAATTGATGACCGCTATTAAAGGTCCAGACTTCCCGACTGGAGCGCTCATTTTGGGCCGAGAAGGCATCAAAAAAGCGTATTCCACAGGTCGTGGTAGCGTTAAAATGCGTGCTCGTGCAACCATCGAAGAGATGTCCAAGGGCAAGCATAAGATCGTAGTGACTGAGATTCCTTACCAAGTGAATAAGGCTCGCGTGATTGAAACAATTGCGAACTTGAGCCGTGATAAGGTAATCGATGGCATTACAGCACTTCGCGATGAATCTGACCGCCAAGGCTTGCGCATTGTTATCGAATTGCGCGCCGATGTGCAACCGGATATCGTACTTAATAAATTATATAAACACACTCAACTTCAAGAAACATTCGGCGTGATTATGCTAGCTCTCGTAGATGGACATCCTCGCGTATTGAATTTGAAAGAAGTATTGGGTTACTACTTAGATCATCGTCTAGACGTTATTGTACGCCGTACTCAATTCGAGCTTAACAAAGCCGAAGCGCGTGCACACATCTTAGAAGGCTTGTTGATCGCTCTCGACCATATCGATGAAGTGATTGCCACAATCCGTAGTTCTCAAACTGACGAAATTGCACGCAACGCATTAATGCAAAAATTCGGGCTTTCAGAGAAACAAGCGGTAGCCATCCTCGACATGCGTTTACGCCGTTTAACAGGCTTGGAACGCGAGAAGATCGAAGACGAATACAAGGAATTGTTGGCATTGATCGAAGACTTGAAAGCTATCTTGGGTAGCGAAGCGCGTCAACGTCAAATCATCAAAGACGAACTCGATGATATGAAGAAAAAATACGGCGACCCTCGCCGTTCTGAAATCACAATTGATACGTCCGACCTTGATGTAGAAGACCTCATCGCTGACGAAGAGATGGTTATTACCTTGACTAAACAAGGCTACATCAAACGCATGAATGCGAACGTATATCGCAACCAACATAAAGGCGGCGCTGGCGTTATCGGCATGAAGACGAAGGAAGACGATTATGTAACGCAAATTATGCATGTGCGGACCCATAATACATTGTTATTCTTCACATCTACAGGCCGTGCATATCGCCTCAAGGCATACGAAGTGCCGGAAGCAGGTTCCCGCAACTCTCGCGGTACCGCTATGGTTAACGTATTGCCACTCGCGGTAGGCGAATCCGTTACGACTATGATCGACCTTGAACGGGTCCATGAAGATGTAAATTTATTTATGGTCACTGAATTTGGCGTTGTAAAACGTACGGCTATTGAAGAATACCGTAATATCCGTCGTTCTGGCCTCAATGCGATTAACCTCGACGAAGGCGATCGTTTGATTTCCGTTAACGTAACGACTGGCAATCAAGACATCTTGATTGGTACTAAGTTGGGTATCGCTATTCGCTTTAGCGAGCACGATGTGCGTCTCATGAAACGGGCGGCTCACGGTGTGCGTGGCATTAAATTGAATGCAGGCGACGTAGTTGTAGGCGCTGGTGTTCTTAATACTGATGAAAGTGAAGCACAAGTGTTTACTATCTCTGAAGAAGGTTTTGGTAAACGCAATGATGCGGAAGCTTATACATTGCAAAAACGCGGTGGTAAAGGCTCTAAGAACTTCAAGATTACGAACAAAACAGGCGACGTAGTGGCCGTAGAGGTTGTTCATAATGATGATGAAGTTATGCTTATTTCTGAGCAAGGCAAAATCATCCGCTTCAACATGAACGATATCGCTGTGAAGAAAGGCAAAGCTATTTCTGGTGTGAAAACACAAAATCTCGACGAAGGCGATAAGGTAGCTAGTATTGCTGTTATTCCAGGCGCTGAAATCGAAGAAGAAGTAGAATAATATAAAAACACTATATTAACTATTGAGTAACCATGGGCGACCATCTTAGATGGTCGCCTCTAGTGTTGGGGAGTTTAAAAATGAAAAAATGGCTAGCTGCTATGTTTGCAGCAGGAGTTTTCTTTGTAGGTGGCTTTGGTCAAGCTAGTGCTGCTGACTGGTACTATATCGATGCTGATGCTGACGATGCGGCATGGTTTATTGACAACTCTTCTGTATATAAAACAGATGATGCGGCTACAGTACTTGTTAAAATTAACAATGTGGAAGGCTTTACATATATCTACACAGTACGGATCGATCGCAAAGAAAAAACATGGACAGAACTTGATACAACAGTATATAGCAATGCCGGTATAGCATTGCTATCCAGTAAAGAAACACAAAAACCTACGAAAATTGAACCGGACACCATGGGGGCGGAAGTTATGCAGGCCCTATGGGGAAAATAATCCAACAATTTAATAGAAGCTGATATTCGCTCTATCTATTTAGATACTCAGAACGTATAAGTAGCCCCGAACTATCCTGAAAGCCTCCATAGTGACCTAAGTCGTTTTCAGAATAGTTCGGGGCTTTCTATATCATTAGTACTCATTAGTACTCTTACAGGGCGAATATCCATATTAAATCGTGTCAGATTCATTTTTTCCATACAGAGGGAATATTCCAAGGTGAGTGTGCTTTTGTTTTAGGTAGGTGTGTTATTGAATAGATATGATAAAGAGGCTGTAATTAAAAACTAAGTTTTAATTACAGCCTCTGGATTAGATTGTATTAACTATTATGATGGGAAAAATTTAATTACTTCTTTTTAAAGCTTATAATAACCAGAATTAGTGTAATTCCCCAACCAATTCGAGTTGCTAATAATAAATCATTTGACCAAAGATTTAAGCAAGTTGCACCAACAGCTGAACCGATTGAAATCGCAACATTTTGCAGCATTCGCTGCAAAGCTCCTGTACTTCCTTGGATTTCCATAGGACTGGCTTTGCATAATACTGGCAATATTAGCAGGTTGAAAGTATCCTCCACCAATACCGTAGATGAATAATCCTAATGTTAAGAGTTGATAAGGCCAGTTAGGATTGATTAGTAAGAGAAAAAAATCAAGGATATGAGAATAATACTTAGACCAATATGGCTGAATAGCTTATTTTTATTGCCGTTATTGATTTTACTGGATATTCTTGAAAAAAGCACCAGCCCTGTAGGAGCTCCTAGAACAAGAAATCCAGTTTGCCCAACTTCTAGATGATATGATTGTTCAAAAATGAAGGGGGAAGTAAAAAGATCATTGCGGAGGCAAAACCGAAAGTAACTGTTTGAAAGAGGTAAGAGATTACTTGAGGATTATTTTTTAATCCTTTGATATCGATAAGTGCGTGTTTGTTATTAAGTTCCACATAGTAAAATATAATTCCGAGCAACAAGCTGGATAGTATCAGGATTATACCAATTACAAATAGATGTGATTTGTTTAATAAAGATAATCCTAATAAGAGAGAAACTAACATGAGAGTGTTTATAGTAATTCCAAGCATATCTAATTGTCGTTTGTTGTTTTTCGGAGAGTTTATTGAGAAGAAAATTATTACATGCAATTCCGAGAATTACAAAAGGAATATTTATCAAAAAAATAAGTTGCCAGAAACTTAAAGAAAGTATAATCCCGCCTAAAGAAGGCCCTAGGATGGGGCCTAGACCAATCATAATTCCTAGAATACCAATAGAGCTATTTTTTTACGTTTTTTCAGACACTAAAGTTGTAATTAGTGCGGCAGAAGTAGCTTGTAAAGCAGCGGCTCCTATGCCTTGAAAAAAATTCGTCCAATAATCAATAAATTGATATTGTTAATTAAGCCACAAAATAGAGAACTCAGACCAAAAAAAGCATGAATCCTAAATAAGAAATTTTTAATTTTTCCAAATTTATCGCTTAATACGCCTAAAGGTAGGATAGAGATAGCTAAAAGCTAAAAGTATAACCAGTTATTGTGAAGGCTGCAATATCAGTTGAAGTTTGAAACTGTTCTTTTAAAAAAAGGGTAATGCTATATTGATAATTCCTGTATCAAGAGTGGATAATAACATTCCCATACCTGCAACAATTGTTATGAGTAAATCTTGCAATTGTTTATTCATAAAGATTTCTCCTTTTCTTTAAAAACTATTAAGTATAATATAATAAGTCTAAAGTCTATAATCAAACGATTCAAAAAAATATCGAATCGTTTCAGGAGGATGTTTATGTCTATTAGAATTCGGTTTAGCGATTATGCTTTTGAAAACAAATGAAACGTTGATACAAAGAATACAATTTGTGTATTCCCCTCTAAATGAACTTTTTAGAAGTTTACATGTTCTTCTAAATCCTCGCCATCATGGAACTAATATTGACTGGGTGATTGAGATACAAGATAAACTTACTGAAGAATTTTTATGAGAATCTTCATTATTTCCAACTTTTTTTATGAACTTGGGGTCTCTCCTATTTTTGCTTTTGTAATTTTCGCTCTCATATGACAACGATTGAAGAGGAAATACAAAATTTAAAGGAAATTTCTTGCTAATTATTCAACTATTCGATTAATTGAGTATTTGGAGAGAATAGTAGATGATAGAGAAAAATGCCTTTATTCCAACATTAGCTAAAAGGACTAGAGTGGAAAGATTTTTTTCTTTAAATGAAAATGATCAATTGCTTAAAGATTTGAGACGAAATGCTACAAGTGTTTACAGGAGACTTTTTTTCTTTTATTGATTGGTATAGAAAAATCAATTTTTGATGATACTTGGAAAGAAAAAAATCAATTGAGCAAAAAGCTTTTAATTGAAATACAAAAAGCAATCTTCATTTTTTTGAGGGAAAAAAGGTTTTATAGAGATGTTTAATCATTTACAAATTGATCGAATCCATTGGGAAAAAAGATGCTTTATCCATTATTAAACCTTTTGACCAAGAGATTCATTTAAAGGATAGTGATTCTATTATGTTGTTACCAAGCTATTTTATTTGGCCACATCTGTTTGTTGAACCTTTTAATCAAGGAATTGCTATTACTTATGATATTATGGAGCAACCAAGTTACTATAACTCCACGCCGGAGGAATTAGTTACTATTTTTTTAAAAGCTTTGAGTGATTCAGTGCGGCTACAAATTATGAACTATATTTTGGAGAAAACCATAGTACGACGCAGTCTTTAGCACAAATTTTATTAATGACTGATTCAAGTGTATCGAGACACTTACAAATTTTAAAAGATGCAAAGTTATTGAAAGCAAGAAAAGTGAAGAAGTTTGTTCTATATGAACCGACAGAGTTAGTTACTCAACTTATGCCAAATTTCTATCGCTTCTTTCGAAATTAAGAGAAGATGAATTACCATGTTGTGGGTTGATAGAGATAGTTTTCATATAACATTTAGTTTTCCCTTATATACTAGTTTGTATATTTTTGTATTTTCTTTGAGAGGTATTAATATGAAAAAAACATTGGCAGCTGTTTTGGCAGCAGGTGCATTATTAATCGGCGGTATTGGTAGTGTTGATGCGGCTAATTGGTATACAGTAGGCACTGATAGCAATGGTGTTACTTGGTCTATCGACAACGATTCCGTTAAAAAGATGATAAAAAAAGCGGTAATGGACATTAAAAGCTATGGACTACGAAGGTTACCACTACATCGTGACTGAAGAGTTCAATCATAAAAAAACGGGAAGTTAAAGATCTTAAGGTGACTCTTTATAATCCCACAAGGTTATGTTGTGAAAGAGGAACAAGTTAATAAAAGATAGCCGTAAAGTTGAGCCAGGTACGCCTGCGTACGCTGTATTCCAACTTATTTGGGGCGGTAAATAATTGAATCCTACAGATGAGTACACTGTTAATTAGTACAGGCTTGTCTAGATTGAATGATTTTGTGAAAGCTTCACATCGCACGTTCTCCTATGGAGGGCGTGCGTTTTTATGTGAATTATTTATTGTTTCATGGTAAAATGTGATTTATATTACACTTTTTCGGAGATTTTGTGCAAAAGTGTAACAATTCTACATAGTATAAACTTTCACTATAGCGTATACTATAGGTAAGATGCAGAAGTATGGCTTGGGCGCAGTGCTCCGTAGTTTGGCATATTTCGCCCCAATAGGTTTGGTAGTTATAGTTTGTTAGAGGAGGTCCTCATGTCTCAATACGAATTTATCGATAAACGCGTGCCGATTGCACTCAGACAATCCATCCATTTATCACGACATTTCCAAGTGTAAAAACTGTACGTTATGCCGTCGCGCTTGTGCGGATGTAATGAGCGTACTTGATTACTACGACCTTGATGCAAACGGCGATGTGCCTGTATGTATTCATTGTGGTCAATGTGCCGCAGCATGCCCATTCGACTCCATGCATGCTAAATCCGAGCTTGAAAAGGTAAAAGCAGCCCTTGCTGATCCTGAGAAAATCGTCGTAATCCAAACAGCGCCAGCAGTTCGTGTATCCATCGGTGAAGGTTTTGGTTATGAACCAGGTACATTCTTGGAAGGCAAAATGGTTGGTGCCTTGCGTAAACTTGGTGCAGACTATGTAGTAGATACTAACTTTGGTGCGGACTTAACCATCATGGAGGAAGCATCCGAGCTTGTAGAACGTCTTAAAAATGGCGGTCAAATCCCTCAGTTTACAAGCTGTTGCCCAGCGTGGGTGCGCTTTGCGGAAATCTATTTCCCTGAATTGATTCCTAACTTGTCTTCCACACGTTCTTGTATCGCTATGGAAGCGGCCATGATTAAAAACGTACTTTGCAGAGAAAAAAGGCATCGATCCTCGTAATATCGTATCCGTATCTGTAAACCCTTGTACGGCTAAAAAAGCAGAAACGAAACGGGAAGAAGAAAATGCAGCGGCTCGTTACCACAATGACGAATCCCTTGGCATGGACACAGATATTTCCATCACAACTCGTGAGTTTATCCGTTGGATTCAAGAGGAAAAACCTCGACTTCAATGCCAGTTGAAGAATCTCAATTTCGATGACTTTAATCGGTATGGAAACTGGTGCATCCATCATCTTCGGTAACACAGGTGGTGTTATGGAAGCGGCGATGCGTACGGCTTACAAGCTCATCACTGATAAAGAGCCACCTCCATATGCGTTGACTCACCTCGAGGACGTTCGCGGTATGGAAGGCGTAAAAGAGGCGACTGTTCAATTGGGTGATGATGTAACATTGTCCGTTGCCGTTGTTCACGGTGGTAAAAATACACGTGACTTCTTGAATGCATTGAAAGACAGCGGTAAACACTACGACTTCATCGAAGTTATGGCGTGCCCAGGTGGTTGCATTGGTGGTGGTGGCCAACCGCGCACTAAATTGCCGCAAGCCGTGAAAACTAAAGAAGCTCGTATCGGCGGTCTTTACGAAGCTGACGAAAACTACAAATGGGTTGCGTCCTATGAAAATGAAGAAATCCAAACATTGTACAAAGATTTCTTAGGGCGAACCATTGGGCCATAAGGCACACGAACTTTTACACACACACTACACAGACCGCAGCACGGTTCTTGGTACTCGTAAAGACGTAACACCTGAAACATGCCCAACATCCCCTAAATTTAAAGGCTAATGATAGTCGATTGCTTGAATATGGTGTAAGTAAACATATAGTAGCGTTAGCTATTTAGGGTATAACAACATAAAATAGAAAAATCCTACGGGTCATGAGTGACTTGATACTCACGTAGCCTTTTGTTACAGTGCGGTCACTTTTTAAAATGATTCGTAGGATTTTTTATATAATTATTCAAAAATTCACATATTTTTTTACTGTATAACTTTATTATAATAATTCAGTACAAAAAAATTTATTTTATTATGAGGAAAAAGATGAATCATTTAGTGTATAATATAAAAAATATACTGTACGGATCAAGAGGGGACTTATGGGTGTTGCATTGGGAGAGCAACATAGAAAGCCCATAATATTCATAATATTGCGTAAGCATTAAGGAGCTTTTAGGAGAGATGAACCAGTTTTTTTCGGCGGGTCCTGAGTGGCCTTGCCTTACTAGTTGCTGTCGTTGGTACAACTGGATGCCAACATGAGAGTCAGGCAGAACAAGAAACGGTACGAACCGTATCGTACCGTGCCGTCCTGGAGTCCAACAAACCTGTGTCTGAAAAAGGTGGACACTTGGATTGCGGCCATGTCCCAAGAGGATAAGGTAGGGCAGCTGATGATGATCAGCCTTCATGGTAGTACGATAGGACAATCCCAAAAGGATGTGATCCGAAAATACCGTGTCAGTGGCGTTATGCTAACGAATGAAAATCTTATTAATAAGAACCAAGTGAAAACTTTCACCAGCGATATTATGCAAACGGCGATAACCTCTAGCATGGTGACACCCTATATTGCGGTGCATCGTGATCGCATATTGCATGGGAATGAAAGTTTCTTGCGGTTGCCGAAGCCCAATCGATGGGGGCAATTGCCTATGGATCGTATCATTAATTTGGCCACGCGATCTGCTATTGAAATGCGGGATATGGGCTTTAACTTGGTTATTGGGCCTAATGCTAACCTTGGTGTACCAAATATGTCCTATACATCCGACCCCACGTGGGCGGGTCACATAAACCTTGCCATGGTGGAGCGTTACCAAATTAATCATATGTGGTTCGCTTATAACTACTTTCCGGCGGTGACCTTAGGGGATGCATCCTTTGGATCAGCTAATGAGGCGAAAGCGTATCTCAGCAATAATGATGTGGCCGTCTTTAAACGTCTCATTGCGCAGACGACGGCGAATAGCTATATGCTTGTGATGAGTCACATCCAGATTCCCGCTATCGATAATGAACACTTTGGCGAGTTCCTCTAAGCCGATTATTGACGGTTGGCTTCGCAAGGAGCTCGGCTATAAAGGGGATTGTTATGACGGACCGTATCGATGTGGGTGCGTTGCAATCCAATCAAAAGATAGGCGATTACGCTGTGGCTTCCATTTTGGCGGGCAGTGATCTCATTCTTGTTGATGCGGATACGATTCATATCGATGAAGTCCATCGTGCGCTGACGCAAGCGGTGGCGGATGGAACGATTACGACCGAGCGGCTCAACGAATCGGTTAAGCGTATTTTTATTGATGAAAATGCAAACGCAAATTGATCCATAAAGATATTTAAGAATATCAGATTTTGTAATCAGAAATTTACGAATTAGATATTTACAAGTTAGATATTTACTATTAAGAAACTTAGTATAAGAAATTCAGTAACAATTTAATATACTTTATATGCAAATGACGTGCTATACCTTTTGGGTAGCACGTCATTTTTCTATATATAGATTAAACTATATAGTTTAAAAATCTATAGTTTAATATGTATAGCTTATAATGTATAACTTATAATATATAACTTATATAACCATGCCTTATAGGATATGTTGCTATCAAAGGTATATGAAAATAAAGTAATCATAAGGCCTTTTATGATGATAAGGCAACATATATCGCATGAAAGCTCTGATTTGATGCGTAAAAAAATTAACATAATAAAAAGCTATGTTAACTATATGAAAAAAAGTTTAATAATGATTTAAAATTATGATATAATAATTTCCGTAAATAGTTGGAGGTGAGTATATGAATTTTTGTGGGACGTGCTGAAATTATAGAGCGTATCCAGTCCCGAATTGCAATGGGCCAAATGAGTTTATGTGTTGTATATGGTCCTCATCGCAGTGGTAAATCCTATGTGGCTTCGCAACTTGTACGCCGTCATAAGGCGATATATTTGGCGGGGCGTATGGCTAATGAATCCGTCCATGTGGCTGATATAAATAGAGCTCTTGAGGCACGTTTTGTTCCTGCTAATGCTCAAGATACATTCGAGCCTGTAGAGAGTTTGCAGCAGGCTTTTGTGAGACTTTTTGAAAGCAGTGTGAAAACACCTCAGACTGTGGTGATTGACGATTATCCATCCTTGGTGGAAGCAGTTCCTCAGTTTCCCATTCACTTGCGCGATTTATTAGATACCTATAAAGATACGAGCCGTTTGAACATCATATTGATGGCGAATGGTCTGGAACAGCTTGATGGCCGCATCATTGGCGATCGCAGCCTCATTGCTCCTTTCGTGTCCGAATATCTTGAGGTGAAACCATTTTCCTTAGTTGATATGAAATCTTTGGGCCTTCACTATGCAAAGGATGATTTGCGCACCGTCTTTGCCGTAACCGGTGGGTTACCTGCCTATGTGCAATACTTTGATAATGGTGAAAGCATCGATACGAATATTATTAATTTGTTCTTCTCAGTAACGGGAGCTCTCTTTGAAGAAACACAGTATATTTTGCATCGAGATATGAAAAATATAACCGGCGCCAATGCCATTTTAACGGGTCTTGCTAGCTTGGAAAGACCGTATTACGTGGAGCTTTTACAAGAAAGCCAAATTAAAAGTGGTACCTTTACATCTCGTTTGAACGATCTCATGTCTATGGGACTCGTGGGCCGTATTCAGGCAAGTAACCGTGGGAACGCAAAGTACGCGGATTACCATTTTACGAACAGTATGTTCCATTTCTGGTACCGCTATGTATATAAATATTGGGGCGATATCGTGCGCGGTTATGGCGCTGATGTATATTATAATCATGTAAAACCGCAGCTCAATGACTTTGTCCAAGCCGCGTGTATTGCGATTTAATCAGACAATTTCAGATTGAATACTACTACCTAAAGATGGAATACTATTACCCAATGATAGTATATATTTTCCTCTAAAAATGACACCACATTACATATGTGGTGTCATTTTTTTAGTAATTATATATTTTCAGTAATTATCCTTTGGATTACATACTTATGTTGTACTTTGGATAGAAATTAAGGTTCAAATATAACAGAATATAGGGAAATTCCAAGGAATTGCTGATTTGTCAAAACACTCTTTCCGCGGTATTGTGTACATAAGCGCTATGCCATGGCAGGAAAGGGGATTTATGTTATACACAAACGAAGAACCTTTAGTACAAAAAACAAGTATTAAAACTGCAAATTTACAACATGACAACTATCAGTCAGAAACATTAGAAACACAGGCATTACCATCTCATTCTTTACTATCAAAAGCTAATGAGTCTAGGGAAAGTATTCCAGAGGAATTGAAATTACAGACCCTCGTCTGTGGTCATCAAGTTTTATCGTCCTTGTCGGACAAGAGCCTCGTGTCTATCTGTCAAAAGCCGAATATGCGGATTCAGACGGTGGGATATCAGCCGTGGTCCGCTGATGAGCTTCGTCATGATGCGGCACAAATCGAGCTTTGTCGCAGGTATCGACCGCTCATCTTGCACTATACGAATCGCATGGGAAACCGCGAGTTCCGCGAGGACGTAGAGAGCTATCTCTGGGCCATCCTCATAGAATCGATTTATAGCTTCGATTTGGAAGGTCCTGTACCGTTCCCAGGCTTTGTGAAAGCTGGCATCATGTACGGTTACATGAGGTACTGGAAGCGTGAGCGATTGCGTTATCGCCGTGAAATTCACATCCCAGATCGCACCACCGATGATGGAGAAGTGGCTTTTGGTATGGATATCTTCGCATCTGGCGAGAATGTAGCGGATATGGTGATGAGTGTTGATGAAGAGCATAGGCTGCGAGAGCGCCTTGTGTGGGCCTTAGGTAGACTATCGCCTGATCAACGAGACCTACTGCGCCGTGTATACGGTGAGTGCCAAAGCTTGGTATCGGTTAGTGAAGAACTGAACTGTAGTCGCCAAGCCATCCAACGGCGCCACGAACGAGCTATTCGAAAGCTGCGTAGATATTTGAGTACGGACTTTGAAGTCTTACGTGTGCATTAGTTATTATAATTTAATTTCTTATTTATATCCTATATATTGCATATTTCTTTTAATCTCGATTAACAAATATACATAAAAATATGCAATTCTCAATTTAAATGAGAAAATAATGACACATCAAGGTATATTTAACTTTTACAAGATCATAAAGTCTTTAAATATACATAAATTTCTATAGTTTTGTATATATATTTACAAATTATACAGGCTGATATACAATTAAGTCAGCAGCAGATTAAAGCATGCTAATCTGCTTTCACAGAACACGTGTTCATTGTATTGTTGAAAGGAATGTTCCTGATTAGATTGGAGAGGATTCCATGGCAATAGATGATAAACTAACAGATTTGATGGCCGCTCGGCTATCTAAGGGAGAAGATTTGGATTTGATCTATACGAATCCGAAGAATCACATTGTTTGTTTTATTCCTACCTATCAACCTAGTGGTGGAGACAGTACGAAGTGTTATTTTGTGGATGGTCGCGAAGAAATGGTTCATCTGCCAATGCGCACAATCACGCGAGAGCTGGCGATGCAGGAAGGGCTGAGACCCAATTACATCATGACCAGCGACGGTCGACGCAGCAGCTATACCGCGCCTAAGACCTATGGTCCGCATCTAACCTTTGCTCATATTAAATGTCGCCGCCCTATCGGCAAGGACGTGGTGTACGGCCTCTTTAACGTGGCTATACCCTATGAATATATCGTTAAGGAAGGTCCAGAACCCGATACGAGCTATATTCATGTGGCGGACTTTGCACCGATCTTGGTGTACCAATCCCCGCGTCATGTCAAACACAAACTGAACGAAGCGATGCTAGAACACTGCAACTACGTGCGAAAAATGCTAGCCCGCATCAAACTCAGCCAAAACCCTCAAGTCGTGGCCGAACTATTTATCGCCTGGAGAGACCTAACGAGATAATTCGTTGGATGGTGAAAGTAGAAGTAGGCGAGTGGAGAGATTGGGAAGGAGGTTATATATAGGAGAAATAAAGTTCTAAATAAATAGTTATTTTAAACTAATATCTTATAGTTAAGATAAATAAAAAGACCATATCAAAGGATTTATTCTTTTGATATGGTCTTATTATTTTATATAAAAATGAGCTTGATTGTTTTGATTTCTAAATGAGTTCTAATATTCTCGACTGGGTTTTCATAGCAATTTTACCTTTTGCAGCAAATTGGTTGCTATTAATAGCATTTGCCATAGCTTGTAGTTTTTTTGTCATCGGCATTAATAAATATTAATAATTTTTTTGTGTTGCTCTTGAACATGCAATGTAGAAATTCCGTTTTTTTCTTCATCATTAAAGCAATCTTCATCTATATCAATAATTATTGCTACACGACTTTCAAGTCCTTTAAATTTTTTTGCTGTAGTAAATAAAACTGCTGAATTGCTTTTTCTCTAAGTATTGGTATCCCAGATAACTTATTTGTTTTTATGTAAAATTGAATCTAGCTCTGTACGTAAAGAAAGAATTGTAATATCGCTATATTCATATCCATACTTATCACCTGTAAGTATATTTAATAACTTAGCAAGCATAGGAAGGGACTCACCTTTAACAAAACTAATAGAGGTTTGCTCTCCACTAACCATCATAATTTTTCTGATTTAGTTCAATATCAATAACATTATAAGCAGTTAATGCAATCTCACGGGTATTACGACAATTTTTGGTTAAAAAGCAGTTTGCATTCTGAATTTAAAATCCATTCAGGAACTTTACGTGTTGTTGAAAGTTGATTTTTATCATAAAAAAACAAAAGAAGTGTCCATCTTTTAGATCTCACTAAATCTTTAAAATATAATATTTCGCTGTTTTCAAAAATCTTGTGCCTCATCAATGATTACGTCATCATACTTTTAGTTCATTCCAATCTATTTGCTGTAGGGCTTTAACACGAAGCGCTTTTGGTAGATGTATCTACACCTGGTCGATAATAAGATATAAGGGAATTGATATTAAAGTAAGTTACATTTTCATATGGATAACGGTGAAGTAGATCTTTAAATAGGAATTTATTAAAACAAAGAAACAATACTTTTTCTTCCTTCCATTCCAAATCTACGAGCAGCTTCTTTTGCAATTAATGTTTTTCCTGTTCCCGCTACACCTTGTATTGTGGCACTTTTTTTGCTCTGAAATATAATCGAGCAAGCCTATTTGTTCATTAGTGAGTTTTAGAAATGCGTGTTCAAGCTCACCTTTTCTAGCAGCAGGTGCAGTAATTAGTTCAAAGTCCATTGCTATATGATCAAGTATTTTTTTGAAATTCTTCATCAGTAATGTTGGTTTTTGTCGATTGTAATAAAAGTTGAATATATCGTATATAAATTGTTTCTCTTTATTAAAGTGCTCATTACTGAGAACTGCTCCAGAAATTTCTCGATATTTAAGGGGAAAAACTTGATATTTTATCTGAGATATTTACATTTGGAAACCATACAGCTGCTTCTATAGGAAAGCGGTCACTTAGATTTGTTGTGATGGAGTCTATCATTTTTCTATAATGATAGACTCCATCAATTGCTTGTGATAGGGGATCATTTTTCTTTTCTGGGTTTAATATATTTATCTCATTAGTTTTGCTATTGATTTGATGAAAAACTGTACCATGACATTCAATGTCACCACCTTTAATTTCAAGTACAATTGCCCCAAGCCGTTTATGTAAGATAAGAAAGTCATTTTCTTTCCATGTAGACTTCCATTTGTTTCCTCTTTTTACCCATTGAACAGAGTGAAAAATATAAAAATTCATCACCTAATTTAGAAAGTGCATCATAGACTCTTATTTCAGAGTAAGGCAATTCTGATAAATCTTCTTTTAGTGGATAAATTTGTGCCATCTTATTCCAAAACCTCTTTAATTTTTTCATAATCTATTTCATTGATTCTATATGCATGCCATCCTCTAATATGGAAAGATTCCATAACTATATCTGAGGTGTCTTGTTGGCATATTAAGGTGTCCTTAGATGGCCAAGACATTAGAATGTCATTTCCTACTTCAGATTTTTTTATTTGTGTCTGTAAATATTCTGGTATTTTAACCCCTGTAGCGATTAACTTATTTATAATTACGTGATCATTTTCATCAAAAAATGAACGAAGATCAGACCACCCATTATACATGAGTGTTTGGTATGATTGTTCTTTATCAATAGAACGAGACATTTTTACAGATTTGACATTCATCGGTTTTACATTACATAGGACATCATAGCCAAGGAAGTAATCTTCTATATAGTTCCAGCGTTCCTCATTAGTATTTAGTCCATTAAAGAATTGGAGTAGAACCTCAACATCTCGATCATGTTTTTGCTTGGCTCTTGTTACATAGTTGTTAGTATAATATGTACTTCCCATCACAATATTTTTTTATTTTATTTGGATCATTTAACCGAATGAAAAATCTCTGGTTCTTCACCCCCGAGTACTTCATATGTAATGTAGTCAAAGATAGAAAGTAGTTTTAAGGCTATCATTGAAGTATCATCTGTTGAGAGGCTTAAATAACTTGAATATGATGAAGAATCAGTAACAGTAGTGATATTACTTATAATTCGTGATTTTGTTATTGACTTACGCATATATTCTTTGAAGTTACCATGTGCTAGTGAATATACAGTTTTGCCTGTTGCCTCGATAGTTCTATGTTTTATACAGGTACCATTTGGGTCAACAAGTTCAAATAGTGAATTTGCAATAATTCGAGCCTTACCAATTCCATATCTTTCTCTAAGTAGTTTTGCAAAATCTTCTGTTGTAAAAAAACTTTTTCTTCATTTCTGAATATAAAAGATTTCCAATATATTCAAAGTCTTCGAGGATAGTTGGACGGAGATCACAGAGGAGCATTTCATCTCGTGCCTCTATATTAACTTTTTGTCGAGGCGTTATAGAGTTACGGATTTCTGGCATTATATCAATTTTATCCTTGGCTGTAGAGCTAGCATTAAAGTACCAGTATTTAAATTGTGGGAAGGAAATATTAGGATGGAATTCTTCCCATATTTGTTTTAAGTCGATAGAATAAATATCCCCAGGATCACTTAGTAATACGCCGTCAGCTTGACGTTCTTTATAACGTCCCTTTTCAATGAATTTAAGACATTTTGTATATTTAGATTTTGATACGATAGCCTCATCTTCCTTACGAATGCAAATATATGCCTTGGTGAAAACACTTTGTGGACGAGAGATAATGACTTTGAAGTTGTATTTATCGTAGAAGTCTTTTTCAAGCATCAACAAACAAGTTTTGAGTTTATTAATACATGACTTCTCATCTTTAACACCTTTGCCATTAAAAAAATATAAGTAAATGATTCGGGAGAAATTAAAAAGCTTCGATTACTATTCTTGTTACGGTATGTGTCATAAATTCCTGATAATACAGCTTTTTATTTGATATTGGCGTATTTGAGACATTCCGAAGAGAACCTTCATAAATGTAAGATCATTATAAAAAGTTATCGGTTATTGCGGTTCCTAGAATCCCCTTTTTACGAGCAGCACGGCCGATTTCTTGAACATAATCACAGAGATTTCCTGTAACTGCATAATGATATACATTCTCTACATCGTCAACATCAACCCCCATTCCGAAGGCTTTTGTGGCTAACATTATAGGTGTAGTTCCCTTTACGGAATCCTTCAAATGTTTGTCTCTTAGCTTCATTAAAAGCTTCAGCAGACATATCATTAATATTTTTGCCAGTATAAGTGCCAATTCTTTTATCAGTTGTTATACCTACAAATCCTTGTAGTCCTTTAGCAGCATTTCTAGCATAGGACGCATATGGGAAATATACAATGGTTTTAGTATTATGTTCAAGCCATTGTACAAGTCTTTCATTTAATGCTTTTTGTTTTTTTGTTCTTCATATTCTGCTTTTTGGTAATTTTGTTCTTGAACCACAGTGATTAATTTCAAATTGGATATCATCTCTACGTACGTAACCTATATACTTTATAGGATTTTCCATATATAAACTGATAATAGTATCGCTTACAGAATCATCAAAACCACCATTTATAGCAGTTGCAGTAAATGCACAAATTGGAAAGTGATATGTTTTTGATTTTTTTACCTTTCTTAGTTTGAATTTGATTCCTTAATTTATTAATATAACCTCCTAGGTACCAATAGTCAGGTCGAAGCCTACTCCCCAGGTTGTTACAGTATGAGCTTCATCAACAATAAGGAGGCCAATTTCACGATCGCCGATGATGGCTTCTATAGAATATGATAATAGTGTTTCTGGGCTTAGGTATAGTAAATCAACTTCACCATGTTTAATTCTTTGTAGAACAGCTTCTTTTTTTCAATTTGAGATATTAGATCGGAGTTAAATGCTTCTACTCTAGTATATCCGTTCCTATTAAGCTTTTTCTTTTTGGTCTTGCATTAAGGCTTTTTACAGGTTCAATGATAATTGTTAGTTTATTATGTTTTTGCAAGATAGACCGCAGGAATTTGAAACATTATTGATTTTCCTGCACCCGTAGAAGCAGTGATAAAGATATCTCTAAATGTATTATCAGGATTATAGGAGTTTTCAGCTTGGCGAATAATTTCTTGAATTATTTGACCTTGCGATAGCTCTATTGTTTCTTTATCTATGTCGGGATTTTTATAGAATTTTATGTTTCTAAAAATTTGTAAAGCTTTCTATCCCAATATCGTTTTTAGCAATATTTATAAGTTCTTCTTCTTTTTCTGCATTTTCTGGAAGGATCTCATGATAATTAATGAGGCGAATTCCATTTGCAAGACAATATGATTGTAAAGAGACTTGTATTCTATCAGAAGCAAGTCCTTTTAGTCGAATTTAATCCAATTATATTCGGTTTGATAACCGTTATTTTGCGATAGAGCACGAAGATAAGCTTCAATATCTTCGTTTAAAAAGATATTGTAATCTGCCTTATCCTGACTATCCTCAACTTTAAGATTGGAAGGATAATAATCATGTATAGGAGCTTTCTCTTCGCTTTCATATTCGTAATTATAGAAACTTCCATAATGTATATCGTCAATTGTAATTAACGTATTATAGACTGCAAGAAATCTCTTACATTCATCACTACTTCCATTTGTATTATCAGTATTAATGGCCGTATTAATCTCTTGGATAAGAGTTTCATTTTAGCTCGAATGGTATTGGATAATAATCTGGATAGAGGTTATTTTTTTATAAATTGTGACTTTGAGATCATAATCACGAATAGCCTCTTCAATTCGTGTTTTTATTTGTGTATATTCCTCATAAGTGATCCAAGCTGATTCGTTATCGTCTAGGCCAAGTAATGCGATATCTAATTGTTTTTGTTTTTTTATCAAAAAGGAGTACATTTTGATTCTAAGGAATTCTCAATAAGAGGTGTATCATCTAGTTGTTCTAAAAAAAGGTGAGATCAAATCCTTTATAAATCTTTAGTTCCATACTTTTCTCCATTTCTTTGTACCATTACCATTAATAATAGTTGCTTTGAATCTATCTTTTTTTATAATTATGCTCCATAAATATTGGATGATATGTAAATATGCATAGTTTATGTAAATAATTATGGCCTTTATAAAAAGCTAGATTCTTTTTTTATCCCTTTTAAATCTAAATACTGCTATAAGTTCATCATATTTTTCATTATATATATTGTAAGTTAACAAATCTAGACTTTTTATTTTTCATCAATATAAAAAAATCGACAAAGTTGGATAGTCTGTATCAAGTCTTGTCGATTTTAAAAAAATATAGTTATTTATAAGAATTGTGTATATAAAAATATGTTCGTAGTGTTAATGATACATTAATTCGTATATTATAATTAATCTATGAAATGTATTTATTAATGAATATTATAAGAGGGATGATGAAAAATGACTAGGAACACACATGGCGGTGGTGCACAAACAAATATTAATGGTTTACGCTTTGAAAAAGAAAAATAAGTCTTGATGATGTTTTACAAGCGGCTGGTTATAAGATAATAGATAAAAAAAGTTTATGATAATAAGTGTATTGGTTTGAGTATACCGAAATATAGTTTATATAAAGAACTTTTAAAAGCCACAAAGTATAGATTATAAATTATTTAATTCTGTACAGTGGTTACCTGATGAATGTTTTGTAAATTATAAGACTAAAACTGCATATATTATTGAAAAGAAATTTCAAAACTCTTCTGGTTCTGTTGATGAAAAGCTTGCAGCCTGTGATTTTTAAAAAGACGAGAGTATCTGAAATTGTTTTCGCAATTAGGATATAGAGTTGAATATATATTTGTGTTTAGTGATTGGTTTACGCACGAAAGATATAAAGATATTTTAGAATATATTAAGGATGTAGGTTGTCATTATTATTTTGATGAAATTCCATTAAGTTGTATAGGTTTATAGCTAATAATATAGATTAATATAGTAAAGAGTATTATATTAATGAAATGATTTGCTATCCTTCTAGAACTAGAATAAAATATATATTATATTAATTAACTTAGTAGGAGTGAAATAATGAAGTATATATCTGCGAAGGAAGCTGCCGAAAAATGGGGGATTTCTCAACGAAGAGTATCATTTTTATGTACTGAAAATCGTATTGTAGATGCACAGCGAGTGGGAAATATGTGGATTATTCCAGAATGTGCTACTAAACCAGCAGATGGCAGATGCAATAAAATGAGGGAAAAGATTTTGATTAAACCATTTTTAAAATGGGCTGGGGGAAAAGGACAACTTCTTGAACAAATTAGAGAATATTATCCATTTGAAGAAGGAAAAATAACTAAATATGCCGAACCATTTATAGGTGGAGGTGCAGTTTTATTTGATATCCTTAGTAAGTATCAATTAGATGAAGTCTATATTAGCGATATTAATGCTGACTTGATTAATACATATAGGGCTATACGTGATGACGTAGATGGAGTGATTAACTTTTTGAAGCAGATGGAAGAAACGTTTCTTCCTCTTGAAGTTGAAGTACGTAAAGTTTATTTTTTTATCAACAAAGGGATAAATTTAATAGATTAAAGAGTGAAGCTCATAATAAAGTTGATTTAGAAAAAGGCTGCATTAATGATTTTCCTTAATAAGACTTGTTTCAATGGATTATATAGAGTGAACAAAAAGGGGCTATTTAATGTTCCTATGGGTAGCTATAAAAAAGCCAACAATTTGTGATGAAACGAATCTTTGTGTTGTTTCTGAATGTTTACAAAAATGTAATAATTGTTAATGGTGATTATAAACAGTCTGAAAGCTTCATTGATAATAATACTTTTTGTCTATTTTGATCCCCTTATCGGCCAATAACAGAATCAGCTAGTTTTACAGCCTATACAGAATATGATTTTAATGATCAAGAACAGATAGTGTTAGCTGAATTTGTTAATAAAAATCAATAAAAAAAGGAGCGAAGATAGTTATTAGTAACTCAGATCCTAAAAATATAGATGAAAATGACGATTTTTTTGATGAAATCTATTCAGAGCACACGATTAAACGTATTGATGCAACACGTATGATTAATAGTAATGCGAAAAAAACGGGGAAAAAAATTAAGGAATTATTAATTTCTAATTTTTTTAGTAGGAAACGTATATATGGTAAAACGTGATTTTTATTGAATGGCTATCTGGATTTAGGCCTAGTATTGCAGACTATGGATTTTATATTAATTTTGATAAGGTCTATCGTAATGTTGATGATGTAAAAGTTGAATTAAATATATTAAATTCATTAATTGGTTCTAATAATATTGAAGAAGAGTTTAGACGTATACTATCAAAGTATCCGGAAATATTACAATGCATTCCTATATTATTGGCTGTTCGTGCTAGTGAAATATATTGTCAAGATGATCGTGGGGGATTCTGTTTAATTTTAATCCTAAAAAGCTTTCAGTATCTACGGAAGATGACTTAGATAAGTATGTATATTTTATGAAAGAGACAGGATTATTTAATTTACTTAGAGATCATATAATAAATAATTTGGTAGATTATGTGATGGGCGTTGAGACTGGGCTTGATTCTAATGGTCGGAAAAATCGTGGTGGTCATTTAATGGAAGACCTTGTTGAGCAGTTTATTACTAAGGCTGGTTTTGTTAAGGGTATTAACTATTTTAAAGAAATGTATATTCACGAGATTACAGGAAAGTGGGGAATAGATTTATTTGCAATCTCTAATCAAGGTACAACTGAAAAACGTTTTGATTTCGTTGTAAAAACAGACCATATGATATATGTTATCGAAACAAATTTCTATAGTGGCGGGGGAAGTAAATTAAATGAAACTGCTCGTAGTTATAAGACCCTTGCATTAGAATCTAATACTATTGATGGCCTTACATTTGTATGGTTCACAGATGGTAAAGGTTGGAATAGTGCTAAAAATAACTTAAAAAGAAACATTTGACGTTATGGAACATATTTATAATATTAAGGACTTAGAAAATAATATAATTAGCGAGGTCTTTAAATAATGACTAAGAAAAATAACAAAATGGGAACCAGAGAATTTTGAATTAGAGATGACAACTCATTGGTCTTTCCCAAAACGTGGTGACTGGGCTACTCATGATGCAAAATGGAGAGGTAATTGGTCTCCATATATTCCGAGAAATTTATTGCTTCGATACTCCCAAGAAGGTGACTTAATACTCGATCAATTTGCCGGAGGGGCACTACATTGGTTGAATCAAAATTGCTTAATCGAGATATTATTGGTGTTGATATAAATGATATAGCACTTCAAAGATGTAGTGAAAAAATCGATTTTGATTATGAACTTGCTAAGGGGAAGGTTGAATTACGTAAAGGTGATGCACGCAATCTAGACTTTATTTCTGATGAAAGTATTGATTTTATTTGTACACACCCACCATATGCTAATATTATTAAGTATAGTGAAGATATTGAGGGATTTATCCCAGTTAAAAGTTCCGGAATTCCTTGCAGAAATGAAATTAGTCGCATCTGAATCTTATCGTGTCTTAAGACGCAGTAAATTTTGTGCGATTTTAATGGGGGATACACGCCAAAAAGGTCATATGATTCCAATGTCCTTTGATGTTATGCGTATATTTGAGGATGCAGGGTTTAAGTTGAAGGAGCTTATTATTAAAGAGCAACATAATTGTAGAGCAACAGGATATTGGAAAATGAATAGTGTTAAATACAATTTCTTATTAATTGCACACGAATATTTATTTGTTTTTAAAAAAAGTAAAGGTTATTTCTAATTTTTTTATAGGATTATTTGTTGCTATCGGTAGTGGTTTTATTTTATTAGATATAATATTTAGTTTTTATAATTACCTATCTTGTATAAAAGCCTCAATATTACGAAAAAGCGAAAACTAGAACTTGGTTCAAGGATATTAGCAAAGCTCGTAATATGGAGTATATACCTGAAGAAGATGCATTTACATGTGCAAAAGGACGTAAATTAAAATATGCCTTCACGCGTAAGGCGGAAAACAAAACAGGATTTGTATCTGAGCGAAAGGTATATATTTGTGAATCTTGTAACCGATGTGGATACAAAAAGAAATGCCAACGGTATGTGAAACCAACGACAGAAAATCCAGTAAAAAGAATTGAGATTACACCTGCGTATGATGCCGTACTGGCAGAGAACCAAGATAGATTACTCAGTGATACAGGCATTCAATTACGAATGAACCGTTCCATTCAAGTAGAAGGCGCATTTGGTGTGTTAAAACAAGATCTTGGATTTAGACGATTGTTACACCGTGGTAGTGGAAACGTGCATAAGATGTTATATCTATTATCCATGGGATTCAATCTAGCAAAATTACATAACAGAATACAAGCAGGACGAGTTAATACAACATTATTTACGGCAAAACAAACTGCTTAAACCAAGAAATTTTTTAATAGGCCTAGCGGCCTATTTAAGTGCGCCTAAAAACAAGAAACACCAAGAAAACATACGATTTTACAAATCTAATTTTCTTGGTGTTTCTTATATTTTAAAGGGACTGCAACTAGAATGCGGTAAAACCGTATTCTGTTACAGCCCCTTATAGTATTGCCTTTGGGGCATTAATAGCGCTTATTTGTCTCACAAAAGACAAATAGCCCTCCGTTGCCTAGTGTAACTAGATAACTGAAAGGCCATTTCTTCATGTTTTTATGTAACTAGAGATGCGCCTGACGTAGCTACTCGTCTGACTATCTTCTTATATTATAGTAAGGTTATGATATATCGTCAAATCATGATGAATGCCTGTATGGCACACAGTTTGATGATGCCGTTGTAACATAAGCAAAACTCCTATTGGCTTTCACCGATAGGAGTTTTTGGTTTTATAATTGTAATTTTATAGTACTTTTAGGCCTATTATTAAGTCACAGATTATAACAAACTAATTATATTTCTTTTTACATCATCAGGTATAGCCGGAGGAGCGGGTGGTTTACCCATAGATCTTTCAATGAACACCACAGCCACAAAGACGATGAGGCTGACGATGGAACCAAAGATGATGGACATGATGCCATATGGATTGCCAACGAATTCCCAGTACACGCCTGCGATGGAGCCGAGCACGATGGACCAAATGCCGGCGCCAGCTGTTGCATTTTTCCAAGTGAGGCCAAGTAGGAATGCAGCGAATGGGCCAGCGGATCTCATAGTGAAAGCAAATACGAGCATCGGAATGATGGCTTTGCTTACGAGGGAGATGATGATGGCGATGATACCGAGGAATAGCACGCACAGACGGCTGTAATTTGTGAGCTGAGCATCAGTGAGGCTTTTACCAAAATGATGTTCCACAATATCCTTGGTAAATACAGTAGCGGCGCCTAAGAGGTCGCCTGCGCCTGATGAAAGCGTAGCCGACACGACCGCAGCCATAACGAAGCCTGCCATTACAGGAGGCATGAGGTTAAGCGCTACCGTTGCCACCGCATTGTTCGCTTCGATGTTCGGGAATTCAGCCAATGCTACGAGGCCTAAAACCGCAGGAACAAAGGCGAATAGAGCCATGATAATACCACAAATGATAGAACCGAGAACGGCCGTTCTTTCGTCCTTCGCTGCAAAGTACCGTTGTACGGATTCTTGGCCGGTGGAGAAGGTCATGAAGTACATAATGATGAGGCCGATGATGGTTTTCCAACCAACCTTCGTAAATCCTAATTGTTCAGGCGGCAATTTCGCCACTACCGATTCCCAGCCGCCCACATTGTGCAATACGAACGGCACAGCGAGGGAGAAGCCCCCAACGAGGACGAAGAAATGGATAACGTCCGTCATCGTAACGCTCCACATACCGCCGGACATGGTGTAAATTACGAGTACTGCGCCACAGATGAGGATGGCGAGCTCTGTTGAAAGCCCTGTGAGAACGCTAATAATGGTTGCGGTCGCCGTAATCTGTACGCCTGCTAGCGTAATCGTTGCCAGCATGGACAAAATGGAAGTAATGAGATGGCTAGACGCGCCGAAACGACGGCCGATGATCTCTGGCACTGTGGTTGCCATGGCACGCCGTAAGAGCGGTGCAATGAAAGCAACGAGGATAACACCAATCCCTGCAGATACTACGTACCAACCTGCAGATAAACCCCAAGAACCATACGCTTTCGCTGCTACACCTACGGTGCTCCCACCACCGATTTCCGTAGCTGCTAATGTGCCTGCCGTCATAAGAACCCCAATACGACGACCTGCGAGTAGATAGTCAGTACTATCTTTTACACGAATATGACAATACACGCCGACTAATAAATTCAGTAATAAATAGGCGCAAACAATAACCCAAATAATAGTCAGAGAATCCATATGACACCTCCAAAAATTTACACTATCTAGAGATTCATACTAAATCACCCTTACTACTTGCGGTGCATATATCAAGTATAGTTTAATTATCCATAAAAACTGGGGAAAATACAAAGAGGAGTTTTATTGCTTGTTGGAGAATATATATACATTGGGAATAAAAATCCCGTTATTAACGGGATTTTTGGGGGCATTAATAGCACTTATTTGTCTCATAAAGACAAATAGCCCTTCGTTGCCTAGTGTAACTAGATAACTGAAAGGCCATTTCTCAAGCTTTTTGTTTTTCAGAGATGAGCCTGACGTTACGACTCGTCTGACTATCTACTTATATTATATGAACAAAGATATATATCGTCAAATTGAGATAAACCTTATAAATATCAATATAGGTAAATCCTATATACTAAATTATAAAATTATTAATAATAGGCACAGTCTTGTTTGCATAGTATACTTATGTTAACAAGGTTGTGCTTATTTTATAGAGAGAATTTAGGAGAGAAAATATGAAAGCAAAACATATGGTTATGGGGCTTACGATAGCCTTACAATTTGTTAGTGTGTTTAATTATACTGCAGATGCGAGTTGGTTAAGTAAAACTTGGGAAACGTCTAGAAACAAATGCAGCTAAACAATCTTATGATTGGCCGAAAGCCGAACAATATAGACATTATAGTATTGGTCAGTATGTAGGTGAGAGATTGCCACAAGAAGAACTTATGGTGCTTGGCGTTCCATTAGGTAGCACTTTTGATGCGGTGAAAGCCAGTCTAGGCCAGCCAACAAAGGAAACAAGATATGGTTTATCCTATGGTGGTGTAACCTTTGGTAATACTATATTGGGTGGTATGGATAATACTGTTACGTATATATCGATTACGAATCGTGATGCGATAACTCATAAAGGAATTGCTGTAGGAGACTCTATGAGAAAAGTCTTAAAAAGTGTATGGGCGTCCAGATTACATTGATTATGATGATCGTTGGTTTTATGGATTATTACAATATAGAACTGATATGATGAACGGGATACTTTTTGAACACAAGGGGGATAAAGTAAGTAAAATTATAATCTATCTTTAAGTTTGATATAGTTAAAAGTGCACCTTTATGCATTAAGTATAGAGGTGCACTTTTTTTGTACGATTGTTATTAAACCTATTATATTATGCTGCATTGATATAGATATAATATTTAACAAAAATTCTGTATAAACATAAGTATTGTGAGAAAATAATGAAAATTTTCTATTATTTTATGCTAGAATGAAGTTAATTATACATTGATTGGCGACTTATAGATTATAGATGCAGTTTAAATAGTAAATTTTTGCAATAAAAAATCTCAATTCCGAAGAATTGAGAGTAGGTGCCCTACGTCAGGGCGGCCCGAAGGCATTGTAAATAAATTTGTATTTGAACTCGTAATGTAATTCTGTAAACCTCCAAAAACTAATTGGATTACTTATAGTATAGTTAAGCTTTTGATGAATGTCAATTATTAATTTCCGAAGGAGAGCGCTTATGGAAATGCAAGCATCGAACCAACTTATTTCAAGTCATTTGAAAGATTATCCGATTAAAGATTATTTTGTGGGGCTAGATATTGGAACAAGCTCAGTAGGTTGGGCGGTAACAAATAAGTCATATGAGCTACTAAAATTTCGCTCTCATAAAATGTGGGGTAGTCGTTTGTTTGATGAGGGGAATCCGCTGTAGCACGTCGTGGATTTCGGTCTATGCGTCGTCGTTTAGAACGTCGTAAATTACGCTTAAAACTATTAGAAGAATTGTTTGCTGATGCTATGGCGCAGGTGGATCCAACATTCTTTATGCGTCTTCGTGAAAGTAAATACCACTATGAAGATAAAACGACGGGGCATAGTTCAAAACATATTCTATTTATTAACGAGGATTATACTGATCAAGATTACTTCAAAGCGTATCCTACTATATATCATTTACGTGCAGAGTTAATGAAAGATGGTACTGATGACATTCGTAAGTTATTCTTGGCAGTACACCATATTTTAAAGTACCGTGGTAATTTCCTCTATGAAGGTGCAACATTTGATTCTAATGCTTCTACACTTGATGATGTTCTTAAACAAGCAATAGAAACTATTACCTTTAATTGCTTTGATGCTAAAGCTGCTATGAGTTCTATTGGTGAGATTCTAATGGAACAAGGGAAAACAAAATCTGATAAAGCGAAAGCGATAGAACGTCTTGTTGATACATATACTGTTTCAGATGCAGCGAATGCTTCCGGTAAATCTCAAAAGGAACAAATTAAGGAAGATAAAAAAACTCTTAAAGCCTTTGCTAATTTAGTGTTAGGTTTATCTGCGAGCCTTACTGACTTATTCGGCTCTGTAGAGGATTTGGATGAAGATCTTAAAAAGTTACAAATTATAGGGGGTACATATGATGAGAGACGTGATGACCTAGCTAAAGCTTGGGGGGATGAGATTCATATCATTGATGATTGTAAATCTGTATATGACGCTATTATCCTTATGTCGATTAAAGAACCTGGTCTTACTATTTCTGAATCTAAGGTTAAAGCTTACAACAAACACAAAGATGATTTAGTTTTGCTTAAATCTTTATTAAAGGCTGATAGAAAGCTCTATAATACGATGTTTAAGTCTGATGAAAAAGGCTTACACAACTATGTTCACTATATTAAACAAGGTCGTACGGAAGAAACTAGTTGTAATCGTGAAGAATTTTATAAATACACTAAGAAAATAGTAGAGGGATTATCTGATTCTAAGGATAAAGATTATATTCTTAGTGAAATTGAGCTGCAAACTTTATTGCCATTACAACGTATTAAAGATAATGGGGTTATTCCTTATCAATTACATTTGGAGGAACTCAAGACTATTCTTGATAAATGTAAATCCAAATTCCCATTTCTAAATGAAGTGGCTGATGGATATTCTGTAGCAGAGAAACTTATTAAACTGCTTGAATTCCGTATTCCATACTATGTAGGGCCTTTAAATACACATCATAATGTGAATAATGGCGGGTTCGCTTGGGCTGTCCGTAAAGCCTCTGGTCAGGTTACACCATGGAATTTTGAAGATAAAATTGATCGAGAAAAATCAGCAGCAGCTTTCATCAAAAACCTTACGAATAAATGCACTTATTTATTAGGTGAAGATGTGCTGCCTAAATCATCTCTTTTATATAGTGAGTTCATGTTGCTCAACGAACTAAATAATGTGCGTATTGATGGGAAGCCATTAGAGACAAAGGTAAAAAGCGCATCTTATTAAGGCCGTGTTTAAGCAAGACCATAAGAAAATGACCAAAAATCGGATAGAGCAGTTTTTTTAAAAAGATAACGGCTATATCTCAAAACCTCATAAACCTGAGATTACAGGTCTAGATGGGGAAATTAAAAATGATCTAACATCTTATCGTGATATGGTTCGTATCCTTGGTGCTGGATTTGATACATCTATGGCTGAAGAAATTATAACGAATATTACTATCTTTGGTGAAAGTAAAAAAATGTTACGTGAAACATTGCGCAATAAATTTTCTTCGTGCCTTGATGATAAAAACTATTAAAGAGCTGACCAAATTACGATATCGAGATTGGGGTCGCCTTTCTAAGAAATTACTAAATGGTATCGAGGGCTGTGATAAAACTGGTGATTGTGAACCTGCAACCATTATTAAGTTTATGCGCAATTTTAGTTATAACTTGATGGAACTATTAAGCGATAAATTTTCCTTTATGGAATGCATTCAAGAAGAAAATGTTAAATTGACAGAGGGTCAAGTAGTTAATCCTCATGATATTATTGATGAATTGGCGCTTTCTCCTGCTGTTAAACGTGCGGTATGGCAAGCTTTGCGTATCGTTGATGAGGTTATACATATAAAAAAAGCGCTACCATCTCGTATCTTTGTAGAGGTAACGCGGTCTAATAAAACAGAGAAAAAGAAAAAGGATTCTCGTCAAAAACGATTATCTGATTTATATGCTGCGATTAAAAAAGATGAAGCTTTATTAAGTGGGCTAAAGGACACAGAGTTTGACGGTCTGAAATCAGGACTAGCTAACTACGATGATGCGGCATTAAGAAGTAAAAAGTTATATTTATATTATACGCAAATGGGGCGTTGTGTTTATACTGGTGAAGTTATAGATTTAAGTCAGTTAAATACAGATAATTATGATATCGACCATATTTATCCTCGTAGCCTTACTAAAGATGATAGTTTTGATAACTTAGTGTTATGTAAACGAACTGCAAATGCTCAGAAATCAGATACATATCCAATTGGTGAAGGAATTCAAAAGACACAAAAGCCATTCTGGACATTCTTAAAACAACAAGGACTGATTAGTGAACGGAAATATGAGCGCCTTACTCACATTACACCACTTACAGCTGATGATTTAAGTGGTTTTATTGCTCGTCAGTTAGTAGAAACTAATCAATCTGTTAAGGCCGCTACAACATTGTTGCGTCGTCTTTACCCAGGTGTTGATGTAGTCTTTGTAAAGGCTGAAAATGTAACAGACTTCCGTCATGATAATAACTTTATCAAGGTTCGCTCATTGAATCACCATCATCATGCTAAAGATGCCTATTTAAATATTGTTGTTGGTAATGTATACCATGAGAAATTTACTCGTAACTTCCGTGCATTCTTTAAAAAGAATGGAGCTAATCGTACATATAACTTAGCGAAGATGTTCAATTATGATGTAAATTGCACAAATGCTAAAGATGGAAAAAGCTTGGAATGTAAAAACAAGCATGGATACTGTTAAGAAAATGATGGCCAGCAACGATGTTCGAGTGATGAAGCGTTTATTAGAACAAACCGGTGCATTAGCTGATGCAACTGTATATAAAGCTACTGTTGCAGGGAAAGCTAAAGATGGTGCTTATATAGGGATGAAAACCAAGTCTAGTGTGTTTTGCAGATGTTTCTAAGTATGGTGGCATGACAAAAATTAAAAAAATGCCTATTCTATTATTGTTCAATATACAGGTAAAAAGGCGAAGTGATTAAGGAAATCGTGCCATTACCAATCTATTTAACAAATCGAAATACAACTGATCAGGATTTAATTAACTATGTAGCATCTATTACTCCACAAGCAAAAGACATTTCTATCATTTATGGAAAAACTGTGCATTAATCAATTAGTTAAGGTTAATGGATTCTATTACTATTTGGGTGGGAAAACTAATAGTAACTTCTGTATTGATAATGCGATTCAAGTCATTGTTTCAAATGAATGGATTCCATACCTCAAAGTGCTTGAGAAGTATAATAATGAGAAAAGATAATAAGGATTTGAAGGCAAATGTTGTATCAACAAGAACTCTTGATAATAAACATACGATAGAGGTTAGAATCATAGAAGAGAAAAATATAGAGTTCTTTGATTACTTGGTAAGTAAACTTAAAATGCCTATATATCAAAAAGATGAAAGGGAATAAAGCAGCTGAACTATCAGAAAAAGGGATATGGTTTATTTAAAAAAATGTCTTTAGAAGAACAGAGTATTCATTTGATAGAGCTTTTTAAACTTATTAACAAATCAAAAACTACTTTTTGAAGTTAAGTCTTTAGGAATAACAGCATCTAGATCAACTGTGGGGAGTAAAAATAAGTAATCAAGATGAATTTAAAGTGATCAATGAATCCATTACAGGATTATATTCTAATGAAGTAGCTATAGTTTAAAACGAGTGTGTTAGCATTAGGGGTTATTATGAGTTGGCGTACGGTAGTCAGTAGGTAGTCGTTCTAAGTTAGATTTTAAAATGAATTACATGATTATTCGCAAAAGACTTTGAGACGACTAAGGTGTATATTGATGAAATATATATGCTAATTGTTGAATCTACGGCGGTGAGCCTCACCGCCGTACTACTAAACGAGTTGATTAAGAAAAAAGTGGCTATTGTGTTTTGTGATGAGAAACGGAATCCAGCCAGTGAGGTTCTTCCATTACATGGTAGTCACAATAGTAGTAAACGATGTCGTGAACAGGCTGAATGGTCTAAAGAGTTGCAAGCTTCTATATGGACAGAAATTGTACGACGTAAGATTATGAATCAAGCAGAGCTATTACAGCATCAGGAGTTAGTTGAAGCAGATTTACTATACCAATATCTTGATGAGTTGACTCTAAATGATGAAACTCAACGTGAGGGGCATGCTGCAAAAGTATATTTTAATGCTTTGTTTGGAAAATCATTTTCTCGTGAACAGGATAATGCTATTAATGCAGCACTGAATTATGGATATGCGATATTGCTTTCTGCGGTAAATCGAGAGATTTTATCGTTAGGTTATATTACTCAGCTAGGTCTTAATCACTGTAATCAATTTAATCCGTATAATTTAGGTTCTGATTTGATGGAACCGTTGAGAGGCTTTGTTGATGCGGTTGTTATCAAGTCGATACCTACAGAATTCAATCGAGATGTTAAATTGTCACTTATAGAATTACTATCTGAAGATGTAAAAATTAATGATACTATTCAGACATTTAGTGCCGCTATTCGCATTTACTGTAAAAGTGTATTTGATGCATTGCGGAATCAAGATGCTTCAGAGATTAGGTTTATAGAATATGAGCTATAGATTTATGAGAATACTAGTGATGTTTGATTCACCGACGTTGACTTCGGAAGATAGAAAAGAATATAGGAATTTTAGGAAGTATTTAATTGTATCAGGATTCCTCATGCTACAAGAATCTGTGTACTCAAAAATTAGTTCTTAATACAACTAGTGCCAACATTATAATGGAATATGTACGTAAAAATAAGCCACCTAGTGGTAGCTTATTTATGTTAACTGTTACAGAAAAAGCAGTTTTTCAAGAATGGAGATTGTAGTAGGAGATAAGCAAAGTGAGGTTATAGACTCAACGGAGAGGGTGCTTATGATATGAAATTGATGTATCAAGATTCTACATTAGACTTTGAAGTATCTAGTGATAAAGTAACGGTTATATCATTTGAGAATTGTAAAAGTATTTCGACGTATGGTTACAGAGCTTGATATACAATGCGATGGAGGGAAGGCCCCTGGATTTTAAAATGATAATAATAAGGCGTTTAATTTAGATAAATATGGACATATAATACTTAATCCATTATATGTAGATATAAATAGTAAAAGCCTTATTAACCAAATTACAAAAATCAATTATCTAAAGAAGCCTTGTTGATGACAGAAGAGGTGGCAGATATTGTAAATCGTCTTCATGCTTTTTATTATTCTTTAGAATTTGGATATCCTTTATCAATCCAACATAAACTTGAAATTGGTACTGCTGAACTTATTAAGCTAGGTAGCTTTTAACTTTGAGTTTAACCGTACAGGGATATCATGGATCTCATGTCCTATATAGAAGTGGTGGATACATTATTATCTCCCATGTTATATATTATGGTAAATCTAGATTTAGTTTTAAATGATGATGAGATTAATGCATTTTATCACAACATGTTGAGCAGACAATTACGATTAGTTTGTTTAACGACAGGATCTTTTGATAAAGAAAATCTTGATAAAAAGCCTTATTAATGGGTATATTTTAGATAATGATTTTTGTGTTATTTAAGGAGTATACAGAATTACACCTGGTGGTAGCCCGAGTTACTCTTGAGCCTCAAATTTAATTTGGGGTTTGAGAGTAGTGTAATTTGTAAACCTCTAAAACAAAATGCCTCATTGCCGGACCATCTAAAGCAGTTTGAGAGTAGTGTAATTCTGTAAACCTCTAAAACGTTAGCACTCGTATTAAAGCGTATTCACGAGTTTGAGAGTAGTGTAATTCTGTAAACCTCTAAAACTTTCGCCGTTATCACCGCCTACGCCGATAGGTTTGAGAGTAGTGTAATTCTGTAAACCTCTAAAACGAAAAGCGTTTAATGGAGCAGTACCCAATAGTTTGAGAGTAGTGTAATTCTGTAAACCTCTAAAACGAGCAAATTAGATCTTTCTTTAAAGATTTGGTTTGAGAGTAATGTAATTAGAATTTAGTAGATTATAAATTTGTGAAACGATATAAAAAGCCGAGCTACCTTGTTTTAGTAGCTCGGCTTTATTTGTTTAATTCATATATTTATATAATATGATGCTTATTGTATCGTATATTAGTTCGTTCTATAATAGATTTAGGATAGTTAGACGAGGTTGGGACCTCTTCGTTTTTTTGAAGGAGGGATAAGTCTCATGAGTGATTATGAAATAATCATGCTCCTTTTACAAGTACTGGCTATTGTCATTGCTTTTTGGAGCTTTTAATAGCCCTTATTTGCTTTTACAAGAAGCAAATAGCCCTCCGTTGCCTAGTGTAACTAGATAACTGAAAAGGCCATTTCCTAATGTTTTACTGATTTAGAGATGAGCCTGACGGCACTACTCGTCTGACTATCTATCTATATTATAGTAAGGTTATATTATATCGTCAAATTGAGATGAACCTCATATATTAAATAGAAACAAACCTCATGCATAGTGAAATATAAAGTTATAAATAATAGGCACAGCCTTGTTTGCATAGTATACTTATGCTAATGAGACTGTGTTTATTTATTTTATAATTTGAGAGAGGGTTTTATGTTACGTAAAAGTTTACTACTGATGACGACGATAGCTACTTTCACCATGAATGTAAGTGCTGTACAGATCGAAGTGCCAAAAGGGCAAGCACCTGTGCCCGGGGCCGATGCAAGCATTCCTGCTAATGCGTATGAGAATTATCGGCATATTAATAAGGTTGCGGAACATGAGGCAGAGTCATACAGTCAATTTGTAAAATCGAATCCTACAAATCCGCCATCTACGTTTGATAAGTTAAATTTGGAACATCCTGGTTTTGCTAAGGCTTTGGAGTTAGCAAATTATTCTCAGTCAACGGTTGTATTGATTCATGAAGGGGATAAGAATATCAGAATATCTGTGCCAAATATCAGCTTTCGTGGTGATGTTGTAGAATCTCCGTCTGGAAAAGAAGGTCCTTTTTTTGCTGTTAGAAACTTGAGTGCGTTTTTAGTGGTAGGTCCACCGCATGGCAAAGCACTTGATACATATACTGAAAGTAAAGGAAAATATATGTATCCAGGTTTACGGAATACATCTTGGAAATTTATGTCGAACAATGCTCGTGTGATGTATACGGAATTCACACCGAATGATACAAAAACTGCCTATGGCATTACTTATGGTGGTTGGGTAAATAGGGAAGATCCATATCAAGATAAAGCGCCTGAAGTGGTGATGAGTAATTATATTATTCCATCCATAGAATCCTTAGCTGGATTAGATAATTACAGTCAGATTGAGCATTGGGGAAACTTTAACTATCGCATTCCTAAGATGGCTAACTTAGTTAGTGAAGCCGTAGAGAATGAGAGATATGAGGTGAGAACCTATGAGGATACAGGAGTTAAAATACGGGTAATACGTAGCGCAATCAGGAGTAAAGAGACAGATAACACGCTGATTAAGGCTCCAATAATATATTATTTATATAAATATAATGATTTGGAGACGCCTACACAGTACGCCGTAGTGTGGAATAACGGTATTCCTGGTTCTTTAGTTGATGCCTATAAAGCCCAATCGTGAATCCTATCTTCGTCATGTTATGAAAGATTCTGTATATTATTATAGTTATCGCATTAATTATGATGAAAGTAAAACGTCTTATACACATAAACAACTGAGAGATATGATTGAATATGTGGGATTTGATGATGCGGCAAGATTACGAAAAAGAACCACAATGGCGAGAGAAAGGGTCATATAAGGAGAGACTCGAAAATAGCTCAGTATTTATCCCTTGGTATATGGAATGGGTTAAACTGTTGACTCAATAAAAAAACTTTGCTTTTTAAGCTTGTATACTATTAGATAGGAGAGAGCTAATGAGTAAACTCAAATATATTAAAAATTATATTAGTGCTTTTTGCTTAAATCTTATCTCATTTATCTATGGGTCAACTTCGTAGGGCGTTTACTCAGCTACTCTATTATATTTATATATTGAAAGTATATTCATTAGAGGATTTCGGACTATTTCTATTCTTTCTCTTTGGTAATATATGCAGTATTTTTGTGGCTTGTCTTATGGTGTAAGCGATTACCGCCGGCTTTTAACAAGCCTAAAATATATTATGAAATTAAAGACTGGATACAATCTAAGAAAGAAGCAGCACCTATCTATAAAGTCCTATTTGGCAGTTTATTGCTTTTTGCTAAAAGCTATGTCTTGTAGTGTATATCTTAATTACAGCTTCCATTATTTTTAAGCATTCCAGTAATATACTTTTGAACTTATCAAACGTTAAATAAACTCAAAAAAGCCGAGCTACTATGTGGATTAAGTAGCTCGGCTTTTATTAGTTTATTCATATATTTATATAATATGGTCTTTATTGTATCGTATATTAGTTTGCTCTATAATAGACTTAGGATAGTTAGACGAGGTTGGGCCTCTCTTCGTTTTTGAAGGGAGGGGTGCTTATGAGTGGGTATAAAATCATTATGGTTATCCTTGGGATTTTATCAGTTATGATATTCTTTGGAGCACTTGTGGCGCTTATTTGTCTAGAAATAGCAAAATAGCCCTTCGTTTCTTCGGAAATTAGATAAAAACGAAAAGGCCATTTCTACATATTATTAGTTTGTGAGATGAGCCTGACGTCACTACTCGTCTGACTATCTACCTATATTATAGGGGTAAAGATTTATATCGTCAAATTGAGATAAACTGGAGGTCCTTATGAAACCATTTGAAACGAAGGATTACAAAGCTTTTACCATATTCGAGGAGCGTTGGGCTCTTGTTACGGCCGGTACGCCTGATGATTTCAACACTTGTACGGTTAGTTGGGGCAGTATGGGCAACGTGTGGGGCCCGAATGGCGGCGATATGTCTACGGTGACGGTGTACATTCATCCAGCCCGCTATACGCAGGAATTTATGGCAAAATACGATGCCTTTACAGTGAGTTTCTTCCCTGAAAGCTATCGCAAGGCGCTTGGTTACTTAGGGTCTCATTCTGGTCGCGACGAAGATAAGGTAGCTAACTCTGGACTAACACCAGTGGCGGCAGGCGATGGCGTGACTTTCAAAGAAGCAGAGTTAACCTTTGTTTGTAAAAAGCTATATGAACATCAATTTGATGAAGCCCATTTGGCGGATAGTGTAAAGGAATACTATGTAGCGAATCCATCTATGTACACTCAAGTTGGCAAAGAGCGTTGGGAACCGCATTATATGTACATTGGCGAAGTAGTTGATGCCATAGAGGGCTAGTCTGTTCACATAATAAATTGAGGGCATACATACAATTCTTTGGGATACCGTGAATGCTGTATCCTAACTAAGTATATTTTTAGTTTTCTGGTACTAAAAAAAGTCGAGCTTCTATCGTTTAGTTGCTCGACTTTTATTAGTTAATTTATACATTTGTATAATTAATGCTTATTTATATTGAGGAAAATATGAGAGTAAAGTGAGACTCATTAAGCGATATATTAGCATTAGATTTTGCTATGGCTGTAGGGTAGGGAACGTTTACATATCTTATAATATTAGGTTGATTTTGAACGGTGCTTTAATGGATGTTGATCTTCTATGTTTCTGGAAATAGAACATGTTCTTGCATTTTAAAACTAGGATTATTGGTAGAGTCAAAAAAATTCAATCATATTCCGTAATTTTTGAACTTCCTCAGCACTTAAAAAAACTTGGATAGAAGATAGTATAAGTAAAACTATATATGCCATCATAGGAGTTAAAGTTTAGAATGTGATCATCCTTATTAGGTTCATAGCTGTGTATGGATAGACCAGGGATGTTATTGTTCCATACAACTGAGTAATTGATATAGTCTGATGCTGATGGATGGTAACGGTAAATATCCCGGAACGTATTTAAATCAGTTTTAAAATTGTAATGACCGTTTATAACAAGTTCACGGGCATATGGGTTTTTAGGAACATTGTCAGTAGAAACAAAGAATGTTATATCTCCTTTTTGTAGTATCTAATATCTTGGTGTTCAGAGGCTTTACTTTGTCCTTCGTATATGGCGTCTTTGGGTACACGGTATTGTACACCGTTTAAGTTTTCTATGCGTGAATATTGATTTAATTCATTTAGGTTTTGTACAGAGGGAAGCACATAATTAGCCAATAATTTATCTGTAGGAACCTTATTCAGAATGGGGTTGTTATCATAATAGACAAACCCTGCGTGATATAAGGGATGACGCATGTTATAGCCCTTAAATTTAAAATTTATTGTGTCGATGGTGAGCGTTGTTTTTTTACCGTTTTTAAGGTGTGGCATTTTCATGCTATCCCAAGTGCTGTAGGTAACAGTAGGATATGAAAAATACAGTGCCTTTTATATCAGAAATGTGTTTTGCTGGATTACGTTTTGCCATGTCCTGAAAGAAATCACGAACATTCTTGTCGGTTAGTTTTTCATAAGCTATTTTTGTGTTACGCCAGTCATAGTCTTTGTAATCAGCATAGTCAATTTCTAAATTGAGACTTCCGTTATCGGTTAATACTCGATAGTCCTCAATGGTTCGACTTGGATTTTTGTAACGTCTTATATTATAATCACTTTTTATGCCTGCAACGGGGAATGAAAGCCGAATTTGGTTGTATTGATCATGAATGGAGATGACTGTATTATGGTAATGTTGACCGCGATATATAGAGGCTGCTTTAGCATACTTAATTTCGTTTTTTACTAATACCGTTAGCCTTGTCAGTTGCTTTTTAATATTTCCACATAGTTTACTACATCCTTTTTCAATATCAGGGTTTGTGGCTTGGTAGTTTACGTAGGCATCCTTTTGGAATCTTCGGATCTGCACCAGGAATATTAACATCGATGGCTTCTACTGGTGATAATATAGTGCTCATGATGAAAGCACCCACTAATAGTGATAGTTTGGTCATGGTAGTATCTCCCGTATCTATTGGTGTTGTAAGTAATCCATAGATTATGTTATTAAGTATAATTATATAACTAAATGGCTATATTGATTCAAGTATTCATCAAAAATATATCATAAAAATCGATGAAAAAAATAAGTATACAAAAAGCTAAGTGTAATGAATGGCTTATATAGTGAGCTCTTTTGTTGA